>Ga0081455_10002508_pt1 | contig 21792 bp, 25 predicted proteins | sample TabmetS3T2R1_FD_70207 | JGI IMG/M metagenome (GOLD analysis project Ga0081455, IMG submission 70207) | Tabebuia heterophylla rhizosphere microbial communities from the University of Puerto Rico - S3T2R1 | ecosystem: Host-associated > Plants > Roots > Rhizosphere ...
GCTTATCCTTGTCCTTAATTGGGCCTGTGTATCAATTGGATCCATACCAGCGTTCTCTGCAAGTACAATGGGAATAGTCTCAATACTATCGGCAAATTGTTCCACAGCTAATTGGGCACGTCCCTCAATTGAGTTTGACCATTCCCTTATTTTCCGCGATAATACAGCCTCTGCAGCACCTGCAGCTGGGATAATATAAGGGTACTCTACGACATCCTTAACAGCCATTATTGCATCATGCACAGATCTTTCTGCTTCATCAACTACTCTCTGCGAACCTCCTCGTACTATAATTGATACTGCTTTAGGATTCGTACATCCTTCTACGAAGACCCATTTGTCTGTTTCTACGCGTCGTTCCTCAACTAGTTGAGCATTACCCAGATCATCACTGGTAATTTCATTTACATTAGTGATCATATTTGCACCTGTAGCTTTTGCTAGCTTGGACATGTCACTCTCCTTAACCCGTCTCACAGCAAGAATTCCTGATTTAGCTAAATAGTGTTGTACCATATCATCAATGCCCTTTTGACATAATGCTACGTTCGCACCAGCTGACGAAATCTTAGTGACCATTGATTTAAGCATGTTATTTTCCTCATCTAGGAATCTCTGCATTTGTACGGGTGTATTGATATCTAGCTTGGTATCGAATTCAGGCTTCTCAACCTCTAGGGGACAATTCAATAATGCAATTCTTGCATTCTCGATCCTTTTTGGCATTGCCCCGTGTACCACTTCCTTGTCAAGTACAATACCTTGTATTAGCACGGTATCATTTATTGAAGCTCCAGCTTTCTTTTCGACTTTAATATTATCTATGTCTACTCTATATTTGCTACGAGCTACACTCCTTTCAGTGCCACTGTTATAGGTGTCTTCATGCTCCTCAACAACTTTTAAAACAGCGTCCACGACGATGATGCCTAGCATACTTGATTTTGTCGAAACCAATTTTGATGCCATGCTTGTAATGGCTATTGTTACGAGATTTGCCTTATTCTTGGGATCTACTCTTGTGCTCATTTCTGACAAGATCTCTATTGCTTTTTCTGCCGCCCTTCTGTATCCATCTACGATGACAGTGGGATGAACATTTTTACTTATCAGGTCCTCAGCTTTTTCAATTAACGATCCTGCAAGAATTACTGCTGATTTTGTACCGTCTCCAACTTCGTCATCAACTGACTTTGTGATCTCGATCAACATTTTTGCAGCAGGATGTTGTACATCAATTTCTTTGAGGATCGTTGCACCATCATTTGTAATCGTTACATCTCCAAGTGAATCCACAAGCATCTTGTCCATTCCTCTAGGTCCTAGACTAGATTTCAAAATGTCGGCTATTGTTTTGGCGGCAGCAATGTTATTCGATTGTGCATCTTTTTTCTTAGTTTCCCTGGTACCTTCTTTCAAAAGCAAGATCGGAACCTGCGGTTCTGATTGTTGTTGGTAAGACATTTCTTGACTATCTCACCTTCATTAGCAGTTATTAGTGGTAATTGTATTTATATTTATTAACAAGCTGCAGGTAGACCTCCTACCTATCATCTATCATAAAAACATACAGTAATTATGCAACTCCATTGGGACTCAATGTACCTTTTGAATCATGTATTCACAATAATCAAAATAAGATATAGTAAGGGATTTCATTGGTCACCTTACATGAATGGTGTGAAAAATATGAATGGTGGTGAATGAATTACTTTCTTTAGGAGTAGCAGTCTACCGAAGAAATGAATTTGAGGGTATAAATGAAATTAGTAATTTGGCAGATAATTTAAGGAGTATTATCATATATATTCAGAAATTCTCTATGTTATAGTGATTAATTGTAATATCTTACATTAAGAGAAGTAGTTAATTTTTCTACCATCGACTTCGGAATTTAGCTCCTCTAATGTATTACATTTACCATAATGGAATGGGTTTTCACACTGTTTATTGCATCTACCAAACTGGCGATGATGATAGAGTACGATCACAGTGAAATATAATTGTACATCTAGTACATTGGGTAACAAGATATCGGTTCTTGCTTCTGCAGCTGATTACGAATATCATTGCATTGACTTATAGAATCTAGTCATTTTCCACAACTAGATTAATTAATAGCTTCAAGAATTATCAATAAAATTACACAATATTCACCATCAAAATTTAACTTGTTTATTTGGCATTTGACAAGTAAACAGGTAAATATGCTAGGCTTAAGTGAATGTGAACTCGTCCTCAGTAATATGTATAACTTTATCTTTTACTCTGTGTATTATTAGTTATGGCAGATCAACTGTTCATGTATGGCATTGTGGTGGGTGCCTTTGCAGTACTAACAGGGATATTGTTTAGCTCAAGAGCCAAGAGAAAGTCGGAAGAGAGGAAATCTGCTGCTCCTGCTACGTCTGGGGGAGAGAGGAAAGGCGCCATCTAGAAGGTATTCCTATTTTAATGAATTTCAAATTAGAGTGGTACCTTTCATTGAAACGGATGCGAATAGCGATTAGAGTTAAATGGAAACCTAAACCTAATTACATAGTTAGATTTTCTTCCGCCTTCTGATACGGATACTGGTTTATCCTTACGGTATCTGGGTTGATTCCTAGTTTCCTTGACAATTCTAGTGCAAAGAATTGTCCCCAGACAAGTTGACATAACCAATTAAATTTATCAGGCACTCGAAACAGGTTATCATGAACATCAATAACCTCTGAACCAATGGTCCTTGCATAATTCATTAAAGATTTTCTTCTAGGTTCTGAGAAAGATGAAAATATTAACAGACTTGTTTGTCTATCTAAGATGAACCGAGGTCCATGTAAAAACTCTTCAAGTCCATAACTCCTCACAGGAAGATATGTTGTTTCTGCGATCTTTAAAGAGATTTCGCGCGCAACAACTTCACGAATTAGATCACCCACGATTACAAGATTGGCATAGTACTTCGGTAGTTGAACGTCAAACGGTAAGGTAAGGTTTCTTACCGTTTCCTTGAATCTATCCAAAATAACTTTGTTAGAAAAACCAATTAGTTGGATAATTCTGACAATCGCAGATGTGAGTGATATCGTGAATGCGCCACAAGTTTCTTGGGCGCATGTTTCTAACCTGAAATCTACAGTATCTGGTTTACTTATGGGACTTCCAATTCCTGTTATTAATACTGTCGTTGCGCCATACCTCTTTTTTGCGATGTCCAGTGCCTGCATACTGAATATCTTTGTTCCACGATGAGAGAATACAATTACAAGGTCTTCTGGACGAAGATACAGATTTGGTATTTTTACAAAATCGAAACTCTGAAATGAAATTGGATCCTTACTGCCATCTACATTTGCATAGTCTCTCCAGAGAAACTCTGATATTCTCGCCGCCCAGTAACTGCTGCCGATTCCTACAAATACTAATCTTTTTGATGACGAAAGAACTGATTCTAATTTACTTGGTAATTTGGTATCTAACAGTTTCTTCCATACTTCGGGTTGATTTAATACATTCCTCTCATAATTTGAAATCAAGACAGTATAACCTAGATGGCCTCTAAGTTATTAATATTAATATTAATGTAAAACTTTGTTGAGATCATCGTTGTTTATTCGAGAATTGTCCATCTGGATTTCATTTAGACAAAAGAACCCCTGGCTATGTCAAATCCATACTCACAAACAAATTGCGTACTACCCCAAGATGGAGGAATTGTGCGCTGAATCTCATTATGTCCACGAACTACAACCGGATTTTTGTGCGCAAAAATGTCTATCTAATTCATGGTAACAAAATGTCGCGCGCGCGGAATTTCTATTCGGATACAAATTAAGTACACGAATGGTCTCTCTCCTACGTGTTAAGGATTTCTAACGGTAGTCAATGATTTGGTGCGTCACTCTCTGAACTACATTTAAGATACTTCCAGACTAGTACAAAAATCTGGGGATTGCCCCAAATCAATCACCCATTACCGCATGATCGATAGTGTGTTCCATCATATGTTCTTGACAGAAAAATTTCTCACAATCATTACATCGGCGTGAGTGCATATTAATACAACCAGGGTAGTTGCATTTCGATCTTTCTGACATTCAATAATTACATATTCCAAAATGTTAATAAAGATAGTTAGGCCATAACCTCCGAACCTCCGAATAATATTGAGTTGAGATCGCAGGGTTCTTGGACGTTCTATATTTACAATTTCCTTCTCATACCTAGGACATAGTATTTGTGAAGGTGATCTCTTCTAGAAACGCTATTTCCGCGCACATCTTCGGTATGATTTCAATGTCCTAACAGAAGATAAATTGATGCAGGTCAACAGTTGCATTTCCACAATACGGACAGAAACTCAGGTTATCGTGTGATGGCGAGATCTTAATCAATTGAAAATATGAGAAGAATTATTTCAGTCATGCAGATTTCAGTGGACGGGTACATCGAAGACCGCGATGGAAAGCTGGACTGGGTGGACACCTGGGAGGATGAATACGGTTTCCTCGATCAGGTTGAGGCTTGTGTTCTGGGGAGTGTCATGTATCCCGGCTACGAAGAATATTGGACGGCAGCCCTCGACCCCAAGAGGAAACTGCCTTTCAGCGGCAAACTACCGACAGCTAAGGAAGTCGAATATGCTAAATGGGCTTTCCAAACGCCCCATATAGTCGTCTCGCGCGAACCGCTAAAGGTTGTATGGAAAAACTCACGAGTCATCTCAGATCTGGAGGAGATCAGGAAACTTAAGTAGGAGCCGGGCAAGGATATTCACGTTGTTGGCGGAGCGATGCTCGTTTCGAGCATGATTAATCTCGGATTAGTTGATGAGATTCGGCTCATGATTAATCCGATTCTCTTAGGCGGCGGAAAGGCGCTGTTCAAAGACGTTACCGAAAGACACTACTTGAAGCTTGTCTCTTCTGAGCAGAGAGATCCAGGTAAGGTTTACGTAACGTACAGGGTGCAGCATACATGAAACTCCTGTTTGCTTTATGCAAGTACTCAAAATATCAAAATATCCAGTCCTCTAATACGATTATTGGTTTAGCTTCCCAACAGCTTAGGCTAGTCATGTTATCACTGGAAGAAACTTGGAGAATAGGAGTTTATCAAGTTTCTACATTACACGAAGGTCTGTTTGTTCGAAACTTGACTGATAGCTAAGCTTGCTAACTTCAATCTCAGTATCGTAAATACCTGTATCTGATTTTGGTCCTAATTGTACTGTAAATGTTGCGTGTCCATTACTATCTGTATACATGGTTTGTGTTATTTTTCTATCTTCTACTACAAAATCCTGATTTGAGGTTACACCTGGGGAAACTCCTTACCGTATTCAAATATGGAATGAGTTTAACTTTTCTAACACGGCATGATATTATGATAAAAGGAGGTAGTAAATCAAGAGTGATGCCAATAGATAGTAACCCGATCTGTGATAACTAGCTGCAATTCGCTCTTATTAATTTGATTCCTATCTACTAATTTTTCTGTGCTTAAATCAATAACTATTAGAACATAGTATATCATATTTATTATTAACATATTCTTATAATATCTCATGGGAGCTGTGTTTAAACCGAAGGACTTGGGAAGAAGCGGATTTCGGAAGGTCATAGAACACTCAATAAGGGATCTACATCCAGACACCAAGGATGATGTTATTCAACTACTGAATTCTTGGGGAGGCACGAGATCTGAAGAAAGACTAAAAAAAATGTTAGGATACGAAAAAGCTCAAGAGATATTGAAAAGTATCAACATGAAGAAAGACGGCCAAGATAATTTGAATATATAAAATTGGGAAACAAGGTACTTCTGTTATTGTCGACTGAAAAATAGGGTCCTGAGAAGTCTAGTTAAGATAATAATACAATGTAATAGATCACCCGAAATATTTCCAAAAATATCACATATTTTCAATGCTTTATTACTACATAGTATACCTGGTGATTAGTACATGTTGTACCCGACATCTGAAGGAAATAGGATCAAAATAAATAAGAAGTGGAGCTAGTTTGCCTAGTCAGCGTTCTCTACGTACATTCGGTCTCCGATTTTGTAGTGAATCTCTCCTGTATAGTAAGCCTGATCTATTACAGGAGTTTTGAAGTTAGATCCACAGACAGGAACCCCAAATATTGTTTCTTCTTCGTACTCTTCTTTCTGCTTCAATAATGTGGTGATCAAGTAGATCATAATATATATTTAAACCCGATCATGATAATAAGTGCAACTCATTCAATCTCTCATAAAACACCTAAATGATTGCGGCAAAACGTTCGATGAAATAGCTGATTATATAGATCTGTATATCAAATTGGCAAACCTACCCACTAACAGCTAAAAAGTCTAAAATAACTACTTCTAGTAGTATGTAGGACAATAATACAAATAGTTAAAAGATAAAGAGTGATTAGGGTTGTAGTTGTGATAAATGTCTTATTGATCCAGCAATTTCTACATGCAGCAAAATCATCATAATAAAGAGATCTCTTTCTGAGATTTAACTCTATAACAATGATGACAGTATTTTGAATCTTTCAATTCAGTTCATTTCCCCGCATTTTTGACATAGATAGCGTGGCTCTCCGTTTACTGTTGCAAGCAGGATTAAATGTATTCCCAGCTTCGTCGAAGGATAAGGCCACCTATGAGGACTGGGACGAATATCACTTCAAGAGATTACCCGAAGAGCTATTGATGAAGTGGATAAAAGAAGGTAAGTTTCTGTCAGGCGTAGCTGTAAGCCCTGGCATAATCTATGGTATTCCAGAGCTGGAGGTATAATGCGGTCTGCATAGATTGGGACAAGATAGAAGGCTTCAATGCATTATTTCCAGGGATGAGTGTCGAGAAGGTTGCAAAAGGGGAATACACAGAATGGCACGAAGATAACAAGACAAGAGGCCATTATGGGCGTATGTTCCAATAATTTTTCCAAAGAAAAATCCTGATTCTGTACTGGGTCTTGAAATAAAAGGACATAACAAGCATGGGTTTATGATTTCTTGGCCAAGCCTCCATAAAGACGGACACCTTGAACTGTCGTTTCCGAGTCAACGTGGGACAAAGGAATAAATAAACTGGAGGAGTGAAAGCCCTTACGTTTGCTGACTCTCCTCTTGTTTCTTTTTTCTTCTATCGAACAGCACTCTAGCATATGCTCCTATAAACCCTCCTGCAAATATACCTATGAACTGTCCATAGGTTCCCCAAAACTCTTTGAAATGTTCGCTAATATCCATAGGTTCCATTACTGTTACTGTAAAGTTTACAGGCTTGGTTAGATAACCAACTGTTGGATATTGTTTAGATAGTTCAAATTCAGGGTCTACGACTCCACGTGTCGTGTTAGTAGATATTGGTTTTGTTAGTGTAGCTATAGAGGGCTCACGTATAGTTGCAATCAAAGGTACTGTGTAAATACCTAATGGAGTTTCTTGAGGTACTTCTACCTTAAATAAAGGTGGCTGGTTTCTTTCTATAGTCACATGCAAATCACTAGAGTTTAGACCTGAAACTGTGTCATAATTAATATTGTTAACATCGTTACTAGCTAGAGTCATATTAACAACGTCATTAGAAAAGCCCGAAGTTGATCTTATCCTAGCTGGAATTGTCAGTTCTTGTCCCTGTCTTATCTGTATATCACTTGGTGTTGTAGTCATTTCTAAGCCTGGAGGGGGAATACTTACCCAGTTAGTAAATTGTCTAACTTCGTTGGATTTGTACGATTCTGCTGAATAGAATAGTAGATTGTAATTGCTAGGATAATTTAGAAGGCCTAGCGGAAATTCTAAACTAACAGCACCTTGTAAAGCGTTAGGGTCGGTCTCTGATTGTGTTAGATTTGCTGATTTGACTAATTTGTAAATGCCTGTTGACGATAGCTGATATAGATATCCATTTACCTTTCCTGAGCCAGCTTCTACATATAGATCATAATCAGCGCCATTGTATCCTGTTCTTGTATTGGTATCAGCATCAATAAGCATACCATAACTAATCTTTCGGAATGGTTGATCAAATACTTGGGAAGCATTTGAATTCTCAAAGCCAGAAGCCAACCAAATAGTGGCATTTAGAATTTCTCCATTACTGATATAATTTACGGCAAGTATATCAGTATAATTAGATTTGAGATGTGCATCACTATCACCATAAGTTTGAATCCAATGACGGTTTTCATTAGTTATTTCCTGGAGACCAAATGATGGTGACGATGCAGTAGCCTTTTCAACAAAAAGATTTGAGGACAATAACAATGACAAAATAATAATGACAATAACCGAACTAACGAAATACTGCTTCTGGATTTTCGTCACGCCAACCAAAGCCCCTAGTTGCTATTCTCTCCTTAATCTATCCTCTTATAATTTTATCCTGTAATGCTTGATAATCAAGACCTAGGTCGTGGGCTACCCTTTAGTATTAGAGCTAGGCGAAGAAGAGTTAGACGAGGTCACAGTAGCAGGAATGTGTGTAAATCCAGAATGGGATTCAAGCCATGCGTAAAGATCTGCCAAAACATAAGGCTCAATTGGTCCAATTCCAGTCGCCCACTGAGATGAAGGATGGAAGGCATGTCCTAGATTTACGGTCTTTCTCATTATAGTCTCTCATTACGATTAATTCTTAATAAATCAGAATGATGACAATGAATACATTTGTTGCAGCAGCAGCCGCTTTTACATCGTTTATGGCTAGTATCTGTGAAAGATGCACTTGTATTAGCTATTCCATTTACAATAAATTGTCACAAGTCCATCCATCGTCATTACGCCCTTCCTCTGTCGCAAAATGACTGCAATATTCAACTGGATTATCATTTCTGTCATAACATCCTCCATATGCAATTCTACTGCCAGTGAATGTAGCATAGATGTCACAGAAGATTAATCCATCTCTGTCTCTGCTACCATCACAGAGAGGCCTGTAAGTAGTCTGATTAGTCTCTGCACAGTCTTCATTCTCCCCTCTAACACACATCTGACCATCCTTAGTTATATCGAATCCTTCGGCACAAGTCCCATTTACAAATACGAAATCAGTTTGTAGTCCTCTTGTATCTTCAAGAATTTCTTCGTGTATGTATTCCTTACATCTTGGATGATCCCTATTGTCACTAGAATCAGCACATAAGTTGTATAATGTTGAACAGGTCACACCCTCACCATCACCACGTTCTCTCAACACATAATATTCATCATTAGAACATCCTTCACTATCTTGATAGCATTGACCGGTTTCATCATCATCTTCTCCATGATAGCCTTCAGGACATCCAATTGGAGAACAAACATTATCCTCACCATTATGATACCCATCAGGGCAATCCTGTTCAAAACCGGGAATACATTTCAGTTGGTAAGCATTAAGATTACAGCTTTCATCTGGATCGAAATTATGATTTATTGGTCCTCTATCCTGTACATGTGAAAGTGGATGTTCTAACCTTTTCGTATTCTCACTATTGCTACTAGAGAAAGCTGTTAATGGAATCAATGCTATTGTTGCTACTATCCCTGCTGCCAGTGCGAGTAGGATTATTGATGCTGTCTCTTACATATTCAATCAAGCACTACAACATACTTCATTTAGGTATAGCCCCTCTAGTGTAATTACACCAGCTACGATAGAGCAGATCCTGTGAATTGCATGATTCAGTTTCATTATCAGCTGGATACCCCTTAACACATACCCTCATCATCTCTTGTTCTCCCGCATCAATGCAGAGGAGAATATTCTCACAATCTAAGTATGAGGGCGCTTTTCTCTCCATACACCTTCGCTTAATTAGTTCTTTAAGACAATTGATGTTAACACACATATTATTGTCATATGCATCTACAGGTTGTACTACTAATCCTACAGACGCTAATCCTAATGGTTATGTTTAGAGGAAAGACCTTTCAGTTATCACTGCCTGGCAATTCATATCGAATATTCATAGAAGACCTGAAATCTCCTGTCACTAAGGCTGCATATAGCTTTGCTCTTGAAAAGTACATGAACCATCTTAAAGCTTGATTCGCTTAAAGTTGATGATGTAATCGAGGTTTGCATCAAGCTCATGTACTATAATGCATTATGGTTTCAGCAATTCCTTATATACTAATTACAATGAGTAATATGTAATATGAACAGACTCTTGATCGTCTGGTTTATCGCTACGATCGCTTTATTGGCACTGGGAACAACAAATCAGCCTGCGTCTGTAGTAGCTCAGAACGACGTCTCATTTGGTACCACTACTCCTGTATACATAGCTACTAACGGAACCGTCACTAGTACAAGAGTAATAGATGTCTCCACGGATCATCCCCAAATGGAGGTATCATTTACTGAAGATGGAACCATAAATAATGTGGGAAATGTTACCAATACAGGAACTTATATCAACACCGTTGAATCTTCAAATGTTACCAAAGGTATTGGTCGTGGAATTATAACTTCTGATGAAACTAACAACAAGGTAACCTGGAATGCATATGATCTTGGCAAGAAGGTCAATAATACTACTAACTTCATATATAATGGAATAATATTCTTTGATGTTCTGTCTCCACATGATAGCAATAATGAATTCATGTTTCTCGATGATCGCGTCGGGTTGTATCGTGATGAAGTGAATGATACCGGAAGTATCAAAAAGATATGGATATGGGACTAGACCGGCGTCTCAGTCCGTTAGCATTTTTTTATCAACTATATAATTGCTACCGACTATATAACATTGAAGAGTTAGAACCTGCATCTGTACTCTATAAAGTCATATTACCAGTAGTGGGAGTCACAAAGGAATGTGAAAGACCTGAATGAGCCTCAAGCCATGAATAAAGGTCTGCTAGAACATATTGCGGTATTGGTTCCGGCTGAGTCGATTGCCATTGACTGCCACAGTCTTGTTTGAGGCAATATGTTGTATAGCTGTGCCATGAGCAGACACAGTTACGGAAGATCCTCCCTTCTTTGGACTCTCTGATCCCTTTTTAACCTTGACTATAAGTTTATTGACAACGCATTAAACACAGGAAATACAAAATTGGCTAATTTTATCACACGAATGTATACTACACTAGATATATAAATTGCTCATTTTAACTGGGATATTTAATTGTTGGTCGAATTACAGATTTCTCATAATATATTGCAGTTTTTTGAATGATGATACCAGATAAGTCATATCTAAACTGAGAAGTAGGTTGTTGTCGTTTCTCTTTTCTAATCGATTCTAGTTTAGGTGAAAATAGACAATTCGTCGTATTTATCAAACACATTAGAAGATGGTATTATAACGTATTATCTTGATTTCAGCGCCTAACGATACAGCAGCAGACACATCATTAAATATTTTACATTTGACACTATTTTGACAAGATCCTGACAACCATTCTGACATCGTTGACAATTCCCCTAGGGAAATGTATTGAACACTTTTTGTCAGTGGAATATGTTCAATAATAATTGAGTATAGGGATACAAGTGATCCGATATGTATTATGTGTGTATTTTATGTATCTTTTTGGCAGAATCAACAGTCATTCAATTTTATATGATTGTACTGGATCATTGCATTGCTATCACAAAATATCAGAAATACTATCATTAGGGAAAAGAACAGCTATTGAGAATATTGTAATTAGTCAGTTCTGTTAGTTGAGCGTAATGCAATTTAACTAATGTTTGTATAACCCATGAATTGCAATCCAGAGATGAAGTAGCATACTGAGTCTCAATCAAAAAGTGTGGAAAAACACACAAGTAATAAGTGTTATAGATCATTCACATGCGTTCTAATTACTAGTTAGAATAAGCCATATAACGCTTAAATCGAGTAATATATCTCAGATTCGCTTACTATTATTAGCCTGAAGATTGAACGATGTATCTGAAGGCTAAGTAGTTATTATGTAACTAAATAAAGTCATACTAACCATAATACTGGGTAACTAGATAGGCTGCTAATAAATAATTACCAGTATCTTATAACAGGAAAATCTACAGTTTTGTTTCTATATCTGATAGTTTTAGAAGACGTATCATAAAAGTTTGTATAACAATTCTACAGAATCTTGTACTTAATGAATACAAGTGTATTCTTAGCAGTAGCGACAGCCTTAGCAGCTCTCTTCTTAGCACCCACCGTACTCTCGACTCCAAATAGTGCTTTGGCTGCAGCGGCAGCAGCGACAGCGGCTGGTAATGCAGCAGCGTCAGCGGCAGCGGCTGGTAATGCAGCGGCAGCAGCAGCTGCCAGTGGCAATAGTGCAGCAGCGGCAGCAGCAGCTGGTGGCGCATCGGCAGTAGCAGTGGCTTCAGGTAATGGGAATGATGATGATCATCATGATCACAACGACAAGAGACATGATGATGATCACAAAGACAAGAGACATGACAAAGACAAGAGACATGACAAAGACAAGAGACATGACAAAGACAAGAGACATGACAAAGACAAGAGACATGACAAAGACAAGAGACATGACAAAGAAGATCGTGATTAGATACAATTAGCGCTGAAACCTGAAACCTGTTTCTTTTTTATTTTCAAGAGTCGATTAAAGATCAGTAACAGTTTCTGTTTAGCGTATTTAGTCCCATGTTAAGACCATACGATATTCATTCACTTTCAATCTACATTATTTTATGTAAGAATCATAATCAAGTTTGAGCTTGAACAGCTGCTCTTAAGACAAGAGCTAACCGTCTCTCAGATTCTAAGAACTTTCAAGTCACCATACCTATGACTGAGAAGCCATGTCCGAGATCGCTGACTTTTTAGAAATATTCGTCCCAGAAGAAGTTAAAATTAAAGTACCAGAATCAGTTCAGAGCAAGTTAGTGACTTTACAAGTGGAGAAGAAGACAATGAAAGAAATAATCAGTGATCTGGGACTAGAATTAAGTGGAAAGCAAATTACGATGACACAGCTCTCACAAGAGTACATTAGCTTATCGAAACTTTACTGGTGTCGCCGCAAAGTAGATGCAATGTCATATGTTTAACTATTATTTGAGATAGTTACATATTTCAGACATCGATTTATATAGTATCTCCCATTTATGAAAACGGAAATGATTTCAATGTTGGAGATAATGATGGTGTAGGCAATGCTGGCAACGGTGGAGATGACAAAATAAAAAGTGGTGATGGTGATGATGAAAATTATGGAGATAGCTCAATCAGTGTCGGAAATGGCGGAAATGATCAAATAAACTCTGGTGATGGAAATGATATTAACAACGGTGGAGGCGGAAATGATAGAATCAATAGTGGTGACGGCGATGACACTAACAATGGAGAAGATGGAGACGACAAGATTAAGGGCGGCAAGGGGGACGATACATTAACCGGTGGTACTGGCGCAGACAAATTCAACTGTAGTAAGGGAACCGATTCGATTACTGATTTCAACTCAGTTCAGAGAGATAAGAAGACTGGAAATTGTAAGAAGTAGCGGCCAGTTTTTTATTTCTATATAACTAAATTTGACGAGATCATGAATAAGTCCAAATAATAAATTTAATTACTTCCAGGTTACTAAGACAGAATATCGCAGCAGCTATAAGACTAAATATTTCTGGTTATTTGGGTTTGACAAGAAATTCAAGCATTGGTGGGATGAGATATATCAGCAGCATGAGAGAGACATTGAGACAGCAAGAAAAGAGTTGTAAAGATTGAGTTTATTTCCGGACGAAGATGTGTTGACTAAAGAAATCGAGACGTGGCGCGGCTTTATAGAGAAGCTTTCATCAGATGAAGACAAAGCCGTTCTGACAAAGCTGCTTAACGATTGTTACAAATATTCCATTGCGATGAATAATCAAGCACAAGAACATCCATTTTCAACGGAATCTTTAATCATGTCCATGTTATTGATACAGCACAAGCTTATCAATCATTTGAAATCAATGACAGAATCTAAACAGTTTTCTAATCATGACTGAACTCATCATATAGAAAACAAACTGCAAATGCACCCAATGTATCCACCCACAGATCAATTGCAAGATCCATCGGTTCAGTCTGGATATATCCGCCTCCAAAACCAGTAGCTACAGCCGCGAGCTCGTAGACTTCCCAAAGAACGAATGCTATCCATGAAGCGCCTATTGCAACAAAATAGTACAGCTTTCTTTTTCTCGTGAGATAAAAATTCAATACTAGTGCAGTGATAACCATTCCTGATAATCCATGAGTAAATTTGTCTATTGGTGTTGTATCGTATAGATGAAATGTGTACTCAGCCAAGAAATGCGCACCAACTGCAGAGAGTGCAAGAAAACCCGTAAACAGCAACCAACCAGTACTAGTATCAATTACTTTACGTCCAAGAATTATTCTTTGTACATCGTTATGGTCACTGTCTTGATGATATCTATATTGCTTTTTCGTCCGAAGTGCTCTATAGAGTAGATAGAATGCGATACAATGCCATGTGACAATGTCTTGTAATAAATAGTAATAAAAAGTAACAAATAGTTTTTTATCCAAGAACTCGAATTTATACGTATCTTCGAGATTGATAATAAAGATCGAAAGATTATACAATAGTCCTAGAGGAGGTAAGAGTTTTAGGATATTAGTAGATCGGCTTTGGCCTCGTGGATTAAGCAAAGACAGGGTTAGAGTGGATCTATGGCAAAAAGATATTGCGCCAAGTAGCACATTAAGAAAATGGTATGGACACGACGAAAAGAAGTGGGATGAATTTAAACATAAGTACTTTAAAGAATTAGATAAAAACAATAATGCAGTTAACACTATCATTAAGGCAGCACAGGAACAAAATTCAATTACCTTACTATATGGTTCAAAAGAAAAGAGATTTAACAACGCTGTAGCTTTGAAAGAATATCTTGAAGGGAAAACAAGAAAATAAAAAGGGAGGTTACCCAACTACACCTTCTCCAACGATACCCTCTCTCTTTCTAATGGTTTGAAACACAAATAAAAACAGTACATACTACAAAATAACAATTCGCGTAATTTGACGCGTTCTCGTTCACTGCAGTTTTTCTATTGTAATTGACTAAAAGATGATCTCAACAAAGTCTAAATATTCTGACTTGTTAATTGATTCTTGTTTAGTTATGACAATGAGTGCAGATGAAAGAGATAGGCGGTTGTGCAATAATAGGAAAGCAGCGAAAGACACCCTATCGAAATACTATTCTAAACAGTTCACCCGAGCAATGAATGAGTTTGAAGCTGCCTTCCCTAGGGGTGACGTTATGACTGCAGCAAATCCCTTCATGACAGCCACCGCTATTAATAACCTGTTAAAAGACATTGAAAAATTACTAAGTCAAAGATAACGAATGAATTATCCATGAATGGTCAAGAGTTAATGCTATAGGATTAGCCAAAGATTATGGGAGCCAAGCTAAGGAAAGAAGAAAATTGTTTAGAGATCAACATCTTGCAAAAGGAAATAACATAACGGCTCAGCTCACTTTCACATCACATTGTAATTATATGTCATGAACCATCATGTAATGCCGTTTAGATAAAGTTCTTCTTTCGTTATTTCAAAGCAATCCCTTTATGCCATTAGACTACTTCATAAGTGATGAAACTGGTAAAATTCTTGGGAGGGGTGTAATATATCCTTGAATGACGCAGCTGCAGCAGCAGAATTAAAAACAATAAATCCTGCAACAGAAGAGATTATCAATCGATACCAGATAATGACTAAAGAGCTGATAAATGACAAAGTAAAGAAAGCACGAGATACATTTAAAGATTGGAAAAAAGATGCAAGCAAGAGAACCGGTCTCCTTCATGATTTCGCTAATGAATTAAGAAAGAACAAGGAGAACCTTGCCAAGACAGCTACAAATGAAATGGGAAAGGCAATAAAAGAAGCTAGATCTGAAGTTGAAAAATGTGCTTGGGTGATCGAATATTATGCTGATAACGGACAGATCCTTTCAACAGACGAGATTATCAACACCGATGCTAGGAAAACTTTGATAAAATTTCAACCTATTGGAGTAATAGGGAGTATAATGCCATGGAATTTTCCTTATTGGCAAGCATTACGATTTGCAGCTCCCTCATTAGTGATTGGTAATACTATTGTGTTAAAACCAGCCAGTGCTACCATGCAGTGTGGAATTGAAATAGAGAAAGCTTTCAACAGGGCTGGCCTACCAGATGGGGTGTTTCAAACCGTTGTAGGCGATTCCAGTATTGCTGAGTCACTGATTGATTCAGCTGTTAACGCTGTAACATTCACAGGAAGCGTTCCGGTAGGTGCCCAAGTTGCACGAAGAGCTACATCACAAGTAAAGAAAACGGTGCTTGAGTTGGGAGGTAGTGATCCTTTTATAGTATGTGAAGATGCCGATATTGAAAAAGCGTCCAGTGGTGCCGTAAAGGGGCGTTTTATTAACTGTGGTCAGAGCTGCATAGCGTCAAAGCGCTTTATTGTAGTAAAGAATGCAGCAAATGAATTCATTGAAAAAATTTGTTCAAAAGGTAGATGGACTTAAGTTGGGAGATCCTCTATCAGATGATACAGATATAGGACCTCTTGTAAATGCGAGTGCCTTAAAGAAAATAGATTCTCAAGTTAAAGAATCACTTAAAGAAGGCGCTGAAGTCCTCATAGGAGGAGAACAGACAGGGGAAAAAGGTTATTTCTATAGACCAACGGTTCTCAAGAATGTTAACCCAAAAATGTCTATAGCGCGGGAGGAGGTATTTGGTCCAGTTGCTCCGATTATTGTAGCTGAAGATGAAATTGAAGCTACAAAGCTTGCAAACGATTCGGAGTATGGCCTAGGAGTAAGCATTTGGACTCAGGACCTTGATAAGGCAGAGAGATTGTCAGCTGTCATAGAATCAGGTATAGTATCCGTCAATAATGTAGTAGCTTCTGATCCTAGAGTCCCATTTGGAGGAGTTAAGAAGAGTGGCTTTGGTAGAGAGTTATCAAGATATGGCATGCTAGAATTTGTTAACATCAAATCTGTTAGATTCTACGATCAATTGATTCACAATCATCATGTAGAGTGATATTGCAAATAATGACTTCTAGGGGCAAAAACTTCGACTATGTCTGATACCATCGAGAATGTGTTAATACTTCAGGGCGGAGGTTCTTTGGGTGCCTTTGGCTGCGGTGTCTTCAAGGCACTTGCAGATAATAATGTGAATATTGACGTAATTGGAGGTACATCAATTGGCGGATTAAATGCTGCTATAATCGCAGGTAGCAAAGAAGATCATCCTGAAAGGGAACTAGAACAATATTGGTTGGAACTAGCGGAAGGGAGTACGAACCTAAATTCTCCTTTTATAGAATGGTTGGCTGGTTATCCACACACGCCAACTTTAACGCCAACACCAACACCAACACTAACCCAGTCCACACTATCCCCAAACACAGGCCATGCAGCAACTACGCACATTTCACAAGTTAAATTAATGATTGCATTTTATAATTCAGCAATTTATGGAAATAATAAGGTCTTTGTACCGAGATGGAGGCCTGAATTCGCATTTACCGACAGACAGTATTTTACGCCTAATAAGTGGACATATCTATATGACCACTCACCATTAGTGAAGACTGCTGAAAAGTATATTGATTATGACAAATTACGACCCAATGGTAAGCCCAACTCACGTCTCATAATAACTGCGGTTAATGTATTGACTGCAGAACCATTAATTTTTGATAGTACAAAACAACAAATAACTTCAAAGCATTTACTGGCTACAACCGGATATCCATCATACTATTTTCGATGGGTGGAAGTAGAAAAAGGGATATATGCTTGGGATGGTAGCTTACTAAGCAATACTCCTTTAAGGGAGGTCATAGAAGCCTCGCCAGTTAAGAACAAACGAGTTTTTCTCGTAGAAAACTATCCAAAAAAATGCGATACTCTACCGGATCATTTGCTCGAAGTCGAGCATAGAGCAAGAGATATCATGTTCAGCGATAAAACTTTGCATAGTATACAAATGTCAAAAACAATGACTTACTATCTTAGATTTATTGACGAGCTCTATCAGATGATCGAAAGTGAACTTGACGCTGAAAAAAGAAAGGAAAATAAAGAAAAATTAGAAAAAATTCGTACAAAATATAAAAAAATATCAGAACAACATGGTGCAGAAATTAAGGGAGTATATTATATAACTAGGGGCGAACCCTTCCCATCTCTTCGAGAGAATGCAGATTTCTCGATGGATTCAATTAAGGCTTCAATTAAGGGAGGGGAATTAAAAACTAATGAGATACTAAAGGATATCAAAATGAATTAGCCTACTACTTGCTTCTATACATTGCAGGAAAAATAATTCCGCGACGAGTACAAACGTACAAACCATTCAAGAAATGTTTCTACACCCATTTTGTGCTTCATGAATAATGTTGTGTCTTTTACAGCGTTTCCGTCCAAAGGAATTTAAGACATTATTCTACTCAGTTTATGATCTACTCAGTTTATGATCTACTCAGTTATTCTTCATATTCATAAATTATAAATGGAACAAAATCTTTCTTCACTAAACGGCAGAGCTCTTCTATTTTTTAAGGCCCATACTATCGTTACTATCTTGTTATGCTTTAAGATCACCAGCTTAAAACCAGAGCAACCTACTTTTTGCTTCCCATTCTTGAATAACTGTCAATAATCACTATAAGCACCTAAATTATTACATATTATGTGATCAACTTATAAAATTATTTCATTGATAGCTTACTTTCAGAGAATGGACTAACCTAATAGTGGAACTGCTCTATGTAGACGTAGTGGACCTAATAACAAGCCATACTGGAACTCACGCACAGATAGAATTCAAATCAGAGTCAAAGGAGACGAAGATCCTTGGAGTAGTGCGTGATACTAATAGCTTAAACACATATAACAAATTAAGCGATATTATTATAACATACTGCCACATTTTCTATCATCCCGTCAGGCAATTCCTTATAAGCTGAATAATCATTATGATAGATGATGACTCGAATCAAGACTCCCTTAAAGAAAAACGAGTTACAAGAACGAAAGCTGGTGAGAACAGATGTAAATGACCACTCGCTTGTATTGACAACGATAAATGGAACGGTCTATGCAATGGATTCTGTATGCTCACACGAGGGCGGACCATTAGAAGATGGAACTTTGGAAAGTTATAATCTGATTTGTCCATGGCACCAAGGAATATTTGATATAAGGAGTGCCAAAGCATCTCCCGACACAAGTTGGGTCACAGATCTGAATTCTTACAAAGTAATGATTGATGATAAGAGTCAGGAAATCTATATTGATACAGATTAGGTTTACTATCAGTTTACTATCACTTTAGATTGTATGAATGGGTTGCAAATGTAAGCATGAATGATACCTACTACAACGAAGGTTAGCTGAACGCTGTGAAGGTACAAAAGTAGAACATCAATTACTGATTATACTTTCCTTTTATCATGCTCTATTCGTTGATGATTTTTTTAGTAATTTCAGCTACTCTCCAGACCAGAGCTCTTGCAATTCTAATATCTGCTTCCTCACTCTGGTTATTTGTTAATCTTCCAACGATCCTGCAAGGACCATATGGACTACCACTCTCAGTTAGTAGTTCATTCCTCTATCGATGGTTCATAATCGGAAACTTTAGGCTCATTGATTTTACCTTGACCTGAAAAAGGGGGATCGTGGGTTGGAATTTCAATTGTAGAGGCAAAAGTTACGGTAGCAGGGGGGAATTAAAAATAATGACAAATGTTAATAATGGCAATAATAGTTGCCAGGCAATCTTATCGGCTCAAAATCCCTATAACCGCGAATGCAGCTATTCCTACTCCTATCCCTGTCCCAATAGCCCAGATTAACGCGAAATTGATATTTATCATTTATTCTTACTAAGTTTATCTTTAGCCTTTTCTTCATGCTCTTGGATCAGTATTTTAAGTGTTTAGGGGAATTAATGTCATATATGTTAGTAGATTTTAGTATATGTTAGTAGATATCAGTTAGTATATGTTACACAGATGCATTATCGTATTTACTCAGGAGGATGAATATCCAGTGAATCTATAAAATCTCTGAATTCAGAACCATGGACATGTTTCGTCCTGTCCCATACTCTCTTAAATTTAGGTATTGTCATTATAGTTTTTACAAGGCATTTCCAGCGAGACCAAATTTCAATATCTATCATATCTCTTTTGTTAAGGCGAAATAAAAATTCAAACAAGTCAAGGAATGCCACTATGGCGTAATATTCATCAGGACTATCTACTACTGTAAATCGCTCTGCAAAAACTTGACTTTCCTTTGCCATCTTGGTAAACGTTTCGGTACTTTCAAGTTTAAGCCTCGCATCCATTATTCTAGAATATATCTGCTGCTCACTTTGCACCTTCAAGTTCTTTATCTGCTGCTCACTTTGCATCTGCATATTTTTCCTTACAGTAGAAAAATTCACTAGTGCTATGACAAATAGTCCTGCAACTATTGCAAGAGAAATTGATGGCACGTATGTAAGAATTGAATCCATTTATTTAATATCGCACGAAATAAAATATATTATTTTTTATGTGTAACGGGTAATTGGAAGATGCGAGTTTGGCTTCACAAAGTTCGCATATTTCGTACTAGATCGATTAATTCGGAGGAATTCCTATGCCCTTATCCTTTATCATGTCTATTACCAGAGCGGCAGTCCAAGAGAAAGATCTGCCCCCTAATCCTTCTCCAGTAAAAGGATCATAATATTCTCTAAATCTATGATTTGCTACTAGTTTAAGTATCCCATATTTTATCTTCTCGGCAGCCTGTCTGTATCCACATTTCAAGAGACCCAGCCATATCATCCAGTTTGTGTTCACCCAAACAGGACCTCTCCAATACATTAACGGTTTGAAATAAGGCGCCTCTAAGTCTGTACTTGGCAAAGCTGGTGAGTAACACTTACTCTCTCCACCACACCAATGGGCATGTGTTATCCATTTTACAAATAGATCTATACCGTCTTGAGGTATCAATCCTGTATAAATAGGTACAAATGAAGAAATCGTCTTCCTTCTTATCCAGTCTTTACTTACAAGGTCATAATTACAGAATAGTGCCTCTTCAGTTTTGCCTAATCTTTGTTCTCCGTTGGGAAGGAAGTACTTGTAGAAGTTTTTTTCAGTTCTCGACATCCACTCCCTTATATCTTGCGTGTCTTCTCGTAAGAGGTTGGCAATCCTTATCATACATTTATTGGCAACATAGAGTATGCTGCTAAATACTATAGCCTCTATCTTAAAGGGAAAATCTTCGTATATCTTTTGTTCATCATAATTGTATTGCTTCATCAGTTCTATCATGTAAATGAATTTATTATACATGTCATCGCTTGGAATTGTTTCTTTTGCTCCACCAACAGCAACGACATCTAGCCTATCAAACTTTAGGAGACGTCGTATCGTTATCTTTGATAGTGCCTCATCCCATATAGGTAGGTCATCAAGACCTGATTCCCATGGATGAAGTAAGGTCACTAAACCTGACTTCTCTGGATTCCGGTCAGTCATAAGGTAGTTATGAAAATGCTTTAGCTTTGGATATATTCTATTCAAAACTCTCTAGCTACTGTCTTATCTTTAGAATTCTCGTAAATGCAATCTGGATTACTCAATACCTAAAATCCCGGGTCAATATACAAGAACTGCCTAGTTGCTCGAATTGACATGACACAACATATTTCAGTATAAATCACTAAGAAATAAGATTCCTTATATATAATATTCAGTTAATAGATTAATCATGACCAGAGTAGAGATTAAA
>Ga0081455_10002509_pt1 | contig 21784 bp, 22 predicted proteins | sample TabmetS3T2R1_FD_70207 | JGI IMG/M metagenome (GOLD analysis project Ga0081455, IMG submission 70207) | Tabebuia heterophylla rhizosphere microbial communities from the University of Puerto Rico - S3T2R1 | ecosystem: Host-associated > Plants > Roots > Rhizosphere ...
GCGTCGGCGCAAGCCTATCCGACACGGCCGGTGCGACTGGTCATCGGCTATCCTCCCGGAGGTTCCGCCGACATCACCGCCCGCCTCATCGGGCAATGGTTGTCGGAGCGCCTCGGTCAACCGGTCGTCATCGAAAGTCGGCCGGGCGCGGGGACCAATATTGCGACCGAGACCGTCGTGAATGCGCCGCCGGACGGCTATACGCTGCTCCTGGTCGCTCCGGCGAACGCGATCAACGCGACGCTTTACGAAAAGCTCAACCACAATTTCATGCGCGACATCGCGCCGGTCGCGGGCCTCATCCGGTTTCCCAATGTGATTGTGGTGAACCCGTCGGTGCCGGCCAAGACCGTTCCCGAACTCATCGCCTACGCGAAAGCCAATCCGGGCAAGCTCAACATGGCGTCCTCCGGGGCTGGCTCGACCATCCACGTGTCCGGCGAACTGTTCAAGATGATGACCGGCATCAACATGGTGCACGTGCCATATCGCGGCGGGGCGCCGGCGCTCACCGACCTGATCAGCGGGCAGGTGCAAGTGATGTTCGACAACGTGCCGACATCGCTCGAGTTCATCAGGGCAGGCAAGTTGCGGCCCTTGGCGGTGACCACCGCGGCGCGCTCGCATGTGCTGCCGGAGCTGCCGACCGTCGCTGATTTCGTGCCGGGCTACGAAGCAAGCGCGTGGTACGGCGTCGGCGTGCCGAAGGGAACGCCTGATGCGATCATCGACAAGCTCAACAAGGAGATCACCGCGATCCTCGACGATCCCAAGGCGAAGGCGCGCTTTGCCGAGCTCGGCGCCTCGCTCATTGGAGGCTCGGCTGCCGAGTTCGGGCAGCTCGTCGTCGATGAAACCGAGAAGTGGGCAAAGGTGGTCAAGTTCTCCGGTGCCAAGCCGGATTAGGTCGGGGTCTGCGGGCTTAGCCGGGGGATTCTAGTCTAGCTTGCCAGCCGGGCGCGATTGTGCGGCGCCGCGTAGTCGACCGGCGTGCCCTTGGGGATGATGCCGCTCGGATTGATGCGCGCGATCGACCAGTAGTTGATCACGTAATAGCGCGGCGTCACCGTCTCGGCGATGCCGGGCATCTGATAGAGCTCGCGCATGTAGTTGGCGAGATTGGGATAGTCGGCGATGCGCCGCTTGTTGCAGCGAAACAGCGAGAAATACGCGACGTCGAAGCGCACCAACGTGGGAAACAGCCGCCAGTCGGCCTCGGTGATCGTGCGGCCGACGAGATAGCGCTGGCGCGCAAGCCGCGCATCGAGCTCGTCCAGGGTGGCGAACAGCGCGTCGTAGGCGGCGTCATAAGCGGCTTGTGACTTGGCGAAGCCGCAGCGATAGACGCCGTTGTTGACGTTGGCGTAGATGACCTCGTTGAGCCGATCGATCTCCGCGCGCAAGGCCTGCGGGTAAAAATCGCCATCGTCGCCCGCTATCCCCGCGAATTCGCTGTTGAGCATGCGAATGATCTCGGAGGATTCGTTGTTGACGATTCGCCCGGTCTTCTTGTCCCACAGCGTCGGCACCGTGACCTTGCCCGTGTAGCGGGGGTCGGTGGCGGTATAGGCCTGGTGCAGGTAACGAAAGCCATTGACGGTGTCCGCGATGCAGTCCGGAAAGGCCGGGTCGTTGCCGAAGGTCCAGCCCTGCTGTCTCAGTCCGGGGAGCGCATAGGCGACGGTGATCGCATCGTTGAGCTTCTTGAGCGAGCGATAAATCAGCGTGCGATGCGCCCAGGGACAGCCGTGGGCCACGTAGAGATGATAGCGGCCGGGCTCGGCCTTGAAACCGGACGAGCCGTCGGCCGTGATGCGGTTGCGGAAGCTACTGTCGGCGCGACGGAACTCGCCGCTGGCACTGGTTTCCTGGGGAAGCTCGCCGTCCCGCCACGTGCCGTCGATGAGAACGCCCATTGCGCCAGTGACCTCGGTGATTGTGGTCGTCAGCGTTCGGTAAAATCCTTGGGAAATAGCTCGTTGGTTTCGTCTTTGAAGGAAAAATTCGCCAAGATCCAGCCGGTGCTCGTCATTTTGAAATTGAAGCGGAAGTAAACAAACCCAATCCCTTCGAGATAGGAATAATAAACGATTTGACGCAGCGCACCGTTGTAATCTTTGTCTATGGCCTTTTTCATAAAATCGACTTTCCTGCTCTCGAATACTTGCAATAACTTCAGGAGAGAGTCCGATGCATCCGGCTTTCCGATCGTATTGGCAATCTTGCCCGCGACGTCGTGCGCGCGGTTTTTAGAGATGGTCTCCACAATCTCTGCGGAGAATTTGTCTGGATCTGGAATTCGAACCGGGCTCCGCGGACCAAGCCGGAGCGGCTAGTGCAAAACCGGCGCCGAAAGCGAGCTTTAAGGTCGTCCGCATGGTCGTTCTTCCTATTTCCGCTGATCGGCATTTCCGGGGTCTGGCCAGATAATCCATTTGGCCAGCCGATCTCTGATCGGCAAGGGCGCAAGACGTTACGAGGAAGCTCAAGCCGCCTCCCCACGCGCGAGCGCTGCCGCGTTGCGGATGGCGGCGATGTTGGCGCGATAGTTCTCTGGTTTGCCGTCCTTGAAAATGGCGGAGCCCGCGACCAACACGTTGGCGCCGGCATGCGCCGCCATCGGCGCGGTCTCGGCCGTGATGCCGCCGTCGACTTCGATGTCGATTGCCCGCCGTGCGGCGAGCGCCCGCAGCTGCGAAATTTTCTCCGCCGCGTAGGGAATGAAACCCTGGCCGCCGAAGCCCGGGTTGACCGACATCACCAGAATGAGGTCGACGAGATCGATCACCGGCTCGATCGCGCTCGCGGCGGTGCCGGGATTGAGCGTCACCCCCGCCCTGACGCCGAGCCCGCGGATTCTCTGCAGCGAGCGGTGTATGTGCGGACCCGCCTCGACGTGGACCGTGATGATGTCGGCGCCAGCCTTGGCGAAGGCTTCGAGATAGGGATCGCAGGGCGCGATCATCAGGTGCACGTCGAGGAACTTCTTGGTGTGCGGGCGCAGCGCTTTCACGACGTCGGGTCCGATCGAGATATTGGGCACGAAGTGCCCATCCATCACGTCGACGTGGATCCAGTCGGCGCCGGCAGCGTCGAGCGCGCGTACCTCCTCGCCGAGCTTGGCGAAATCGGCCGACAAAATCGACGGGGCGATGATGAGCGGCTGCTGCATCGTCTTCTCCGGAGGTTCGCCTAACACGGCGGGCGGACAGCGGCAACGCAGAGCGGCCGAACTCGGGTATACCCGAGTTCGGCTGCAAGCGGGGGAGGGGACGATGCGGCGCCCTCCTCGTGTGACAGGGAATTAACGCGGCCGCTCTCAAAGCGCCCAGCCCGGCTGCCCGCGCTGCCCTTGCACACCATATGATAAGCCGGCAAACAGCCATGGCCGTCCGCTTCCCGCGCGGGCGGCGCAAAATGTTTGGAGACAGCATGGCACGCGTCGATGCCATCGTGCTTGGCGCCGGCATTGTCGGCACCTCGATTGCGCTGCATCTCGCCAAGCGGGGCGTTGCGGTGGCGCTCGTCGATCGCCGGGCCCCCGGCGAGGAGACCTCTTACGGCAATGCCGGCGTGATCGAAGGCAATACCGTCTTTCCGCCCGCCTTTCCGTCCGACCCGAGCGTGCTGTTGCGCATCGCGCTCAAGCGCGCGCCCGAGGCTAATTATCACCTGAGCTTCCTGCCGCACGTTGCGCCTTGGCTGATGCAGTTCCGCGCCGCCTCACGCCCCGAGCGGCTGATCGAGACCGCGCGGCTGATGCGCCCGCTGTTTGCGCGCGCGCTTGTCGAGCACGATGCCCTGCTCGCGGAGGCCGGCGCGGAGCGCTTCTTGCGCAAGACAGGCTGGCTCAAGCTCTATCGCAGCGATCGCGCATTTGATGCGCTCAAGGGTGAATTCGCGCTGGCGCAGGAATTCGGGATGCCTCAGCACGTGCTCGATCCCGATGGGGCGCGCGAGCTTGAGCCTAGTCTCGCGCCGGTCTTTCGGCACGCCGTGTTCTGGCCACGCGCCGCCAGCATAAGCAATCCTCTCGCCGTAACCCAAGCATATGCGGGGCGCTTTGCCGCGCTCGGCGGCGTGGTGATGCGGGGTGACGCGCGCGCGCTACGCCGCGCCAACGCGCACTGGCGCCTCGAAACCGCCGAAGGGCCGCTCGACGCCGAGCAGGCGGTCGTGGCGCTTGGACCATTCGCTCCCGATGTGCTCAAGCCGCTCGGTATTAAGCTGCCGCTCGGCATCAAACGCGGCTATCACCGCCACTACCGCGCCAGCGGCAACGCTGCGCTCGCGCGGCCGGTGGTCGACATTGAGAACGGCTATTGCCTCGCGCCGATGGAGCAGGGCATCCGGCTCACTACTGGCGTCGAGTTTGCCGCGCGCGATGCGCCGCCGACGCCGGTGCAGTTCGAGCGTCTGCTGCCGGGGGCGACGGCGCTCTTTCCACTTGGCGAGCCCGTCGAGCCTTCGACGTGGATGGGCAGCCGGCCGTGCTTTGCGGATTCGCGCCCGGTGATCGGCCCCGCGCCCGGGCTTGCGGGCCTCTGGCTCGCCTACGGCCACGCCCATTGGGGATTGACGCTTGGCCCCGGAACCGGCCGCCTCTTGGCCGAGATGATGACCGGAGCCACGCCCTTCTGCGATCCGGCTCCTTACAGCGCGGAGCGTTTCGGTCCGTAATCGCGATCGAAATGTTATCTGCCTGACTCATGTAACAAGAATCTTTCAAGCAAAGGGGTATCGCGAGCGCATGCGCAGCGCCTGCTGCGCAAGGAACGTTTTTGCCTTCGGCCGGTTTTGTTTGGTGTCACTGGGAGGCACAACAGCGAACGGAGCCGCCCATGCACGGTTTGATTTATCTCATCGGCTTGATCGTCGTAATCATGGCGATTCTCTCATTCTTCGGCCTGCGTTAGTTGGCAGCGAGAGGAGATTGCCATGACGTCCACATATCCTGGCTCCGGGTCCGCGGATCCGCGGCCGACGCCGGACCCACGTCCGGTGTCCCTGGTGGAGCGATTTCTCTACCCCGAATGGGGCCCGATCGTTGCCGGCGGTATCGCCGCGGCAGCGCTGGGCCTCGTACTGCACGCGTTTGCGATAGCCGTGGGTCTTTCCGTCAGTTCGGCGGCACCAACCTGGCGGGACGCTTCCTTTGCCCTTGTGCTGCTGTCGGGCTTGTACATGGTCTTGGCGGCGATCGCGTCCTACGGGCTTGGCGGTTACCTGGCGGGCCTCATGCGCACGCAAGCGCCCTCTCGCGAGGACGTCGACTTGCGCGATGGATTGCATGGTCTGTTGGCCTGGGCGCTTGCGACCTTGTTGACTGCGTTGATCGGATTGGCCACCGCCCAGTCGCTGACCCGTCTTGCAGCGCCGTCCAGCGGTCAGGCTGGGCCGTCCACGTCCGTTGGCGGTGAAAACCTGATCGCTTTCGATCTTGATCGGCTGTTCCGCGCCGAGCGGCGGCCCAATACCGATCTCGACTACCCGCGGGCAGAGGCGGCTCGCATCCTGCTCACCACCTCAAGTCATCGCGGCATGCAACCGGAGGATCGCGCCTATCTCGTCCGGCTCACCGCCGCCACGACCGGGATTGCGCAGCCTGATGCGGAACGGCGCGTCGATGACGTGGCCGCACGCGCCAAGGAGAATATCTCCCGCGCGCGGCGAACCGCCGTCATTCTCGCGTTTTCGGCAGGAGCGGCGGCGCTGCTTGGTGCAGCGGCCGCGTGGTTTGCGGCCTGCGCGGGTGGACGCGTACGTGACGGTGAAACCGCGCCGCACGCGATGTTCGATTGGGGAAAGCCAATCGCGCGTATGTAGGAACAGCGAGGCGGCGCATGGGACCTTGGGTTGCGAACACAACATCTCTTCGCCGTCATGCTTTCACGACAATAGTCCAGCGGCGGTAGGATGGGGTAAGACCGGAAAGCCCATCCGCGTCCGGACATTGCGGCGCCGGGCGTCGGCGAAGCGCATACGCGATAGGCTTTGCCGACATGCGATGCTTTCGCTACGCTCCACCCATCCTGTCCCTACGAGGGTGGACTTTGTTGCGCCTCATCAGGCTTAGCTTCGTTCTCATCGCGGTGCTTGCGGGCGTACCCACACAGCCGGCATTCGCCCAGGTGCCGCTGAAGGTCCGGGCTGGCTGGATCACCGCCCCGGCGTCGTTGGTCCCGCTGCTGTTTCTCAAGCCGGGGGTCGCCAAACATCATGGCAAGTCCTACACCTTCGAGCCGATCTACTTTTCCTCTTCGACCTTGCAGATTACCGCGATTAGCCAGGGCGAACTCGATCTAGCTGGCTTCGGTTACACCAGCTTCCCGCTCGCCATCCAGAATGCCGATCTTTCCGATCTGCGCATCATCGCCGATGAAATTCAGGATGGCGCGCCAGGCTACTATTCTACGCCCTATTTCGTGCGCAAGGATTCAGGGATCGACAGAATCGAGGATATGAAGGGCAAGATCGCCGTCACCAACGGTCTCGGCAGCGGCGTCGACATTATCATGCGCACGGCGCTGCAGCGGCACGGGCTTCAGGTGCAGCGAGATTACACCATGATCGAAGCGCCGTTTCCGACGCACAAAGCGATCCTCAAGGAGAAGAAGGGCGATCTGGTAGTGGGCGTCCTGCCGTTTTCCTACGATTCCGAGCTGAACGAATTCGCCAAGCCGCTGTTCACGACACAGTCGAGCGTGGGACGCATCGCGCTGTCCTTCTGGGCAGCACGGAAAAGCTTCATCGAGAGAAACAGAGCGGCGCTCATCGATCTACTGGAGGATTACGGCACGATCCTGCATTGGTTGTACGATCCGGCCAACCGCAAGGAAGCAGTGGAGATGACCGCGCGCTTCCTCAAGCGGCCGCCGGCATTGTTCGAAGACTGGCTGTTCACCAACAGAGACTTTTACCGCGACCTCGATGGCAAGCCCGATCTCAAGGTCATTCAGGACAGCATCGAAAAGGTCAGGGAGTTGGGGTTCATCAAGGAGACGGTCGACGCTTCGAAATATGCAGACTTGAGCCTGATTGGTGAAGCGACCAAGCGCCGCCCGAAGGCGAACTGAACACCGCATCACAACGGCTGACGATGTCGATGATCGAAATTGTTCGCACGAAATTGGCGAGCAGGGGAATCGGAACTGGGATTTTGCATTGGGCTAGCCGAGGAGGACATGGTGACATCGTCTGCGATTGCGAATGCCTGGACGAGTTTGGCCGAGACGCTTCGGGCGCATCCGGAGAAGGCGTGTGCCAAGTACGCGCCTGCCACTGCGACGCTCGAGAGCGGACTAAAATGCCGCGTTACCGGGGCTTCCGGCGAGCAGATCGAGACGGACATGCCGCCGGCTTTGGGGGGCGCCGGCTCGGGGCCCAATCCCGGCTGGTTCTTCCGGGCGTCTCTCGCGGCATGCTGCTCCACGGTCATCGCCGCGCAGGCCGCGCGCCTGGGCATCGATCTCACGAAGCTTGAAGTGACGGTCGAAGGTGAGGGCGACAATCGGGGAATGCTCGGTCTCGATGCTGCGATTTCGGCGGGCCATTCCGCGCTGCACACGAGCGTGCGGATCAGCGGTCGGAATGCAACGGACGAGCAACTTAACGAACTCGTTCAGTGGGCGGCCGTGCATTCCCCGGTCGGCTGTACGGTTCGTGACGCGCCCACCAATACCCTGAGCGTGATCGTCGTTTAAGTCGTTTCAAATTGACGCGCACCCGCGTGCCGAGGAGGCGATCGAGCGCGAAATGACTGCGGCGGAGTGGGAACTGGGGTCTCCAGTAGGGCGTTGTCTTTGGTTCCATCACGGATGGAGGACACCATGTGCTGGGAAATCGATTACAAGTTTTTCGCCGAGCAGAAGAAAGCGAAGGAGATCGAGCAACAGCGCCGCGCTGGCGTGATCGACCAACTCCTGAACCAGGCTCAAAAGCAGGACGACAAGGTCGAGGAAACGCCGCTCAAAGAGAGCGCACCTGCGAAATAGCGCCTGCGCAGCTTCCGCTCAATATCCGAGTGTAGCGGACCATCATTGCGCCTTGGTGTTGGCCGCACGAGCGACCTTGCTCCATTTCTCGAGCTCGGACTTGATCTGCGCGGTGAATTCGGCGGACGTATTGCCAACCGCTTCCGTACCGTCGGCCGCCAGCCGCTGCTGTATCTCCGGAGACTTGAGCGCCTCGACGGTTTCGCTTTGCAGCCGCGCCAGGATCGGTGCCGGCGTGCCGGCCGGGGCGAACAGGCCGAACCATTGGATGGCCTCGTAACCGGCTACGCCGGCTTCGGAGACCGTGGGCAGGCTCGGCAGCACGGCGGAACGCTTCAAGCTGGAGACGGCAAGGCCGCGCAGATGGCCTGCATCGATCTGCGACTTTGCCGAGATCAAATTGCCCATCATCGACGCAACGCGACCGCCGATGACGTCGGTCATGGCAGGCGCGACGCCCTTGTAGGGAATGTGCTGAATACTGATGTCAGCCATGAGACCGAGCAGCTCCATCGCCATGTGGGGTTGGCTGCCGACGCCGGCGGAAGCGTAACTGAGTTCTCCCGGCTTGGTTTTCGCGGCGGCGAGGAAGCCCTTGACCGATTTGATCGGAAGACCGGGGTTGACGAGCAGAACGCTTGGTGAGTTGATCAATTGGCTGATCGGCACGAAATCGCGCAAGAGATCGTACTTCACGTTGCTGTTCGTCGAAGGTACGATCGTGATGGTGCTCGCCGCGATCAGCAGCGTATATCCATCGTTCGGTGCGCGGGCCGCTATCTCGATCCCAAGCATCCCTGCGGCACCCGGACGGTTCTCGATGTAGAATTGCTGGCCGGTGGATTGCGCCAGCCGATCGGCGAGAGCGCGCGCCGAAATATCGGTGCCTCCGCCGGCCTCGGAAGGAACGATGATGCGCACCGGGCGCGATGGATAGCTCGGTTCTGACACCGCCTGCACGGCGGACAACGCGAGGCCGACCAGCGCCACCGCGCTCGCACGGATTACCCTGATCGCCCTCAAGCGAAGAACCGGCTTCGGTAGGACATGTCCTCTACGTTCTGCTCGATCAGCCATCGCGCCACCTCGTGATGCTGGGCGAACCACACGCCGCTCTGGCTCTTGAGATAATCCAGCGTCCTGCGAAACATTGCCGCCATCAACGGTCGCCCGCCAAAATGGCTGTGGATCCCAAGATTGAGCAAGGCGCCGGGCTCGCAGGCGTCGAGATACTCGAACGTGTTCTTGTAGACATCGAAATAGATCTGCGGTGCGGTGCGCAGAACGCGATTGTCGACGAAATCGCTCCAGGGAATGATGACGATCGTCCCGGTTCTGGTCTTTTGCCGATGTGGCACGCTGGAATCCAGGCAATCCGACGTCCACATGAGCTTGGCCTCGACGAGGTACTCGATGGTGTGCTCCGACCAGCCATAGATCGGCGTGACCCAGCCGGTCGGTCGGCGGCCGGTCGTATTTTGCAGGATGTCGAGCGTCTTCTTGATGGTCTCGCGCTCCCCGTCTGCAGTCATCGAAAACAAGGTCTGGTCCTGCAGGTAGCCGTGGCCGGCAACGTCATGGCCGGCGCGGGCAAAGGCGGCGACCGCTTGCGGCCAGAGCTCGGCGCTGCGTCCATTGCAGAATAGCGTTGCCGGCGTGCCGGTATCTTCGAGGACACGGGCAAGCCGCCAGATGCCTTCGTTACCGCCGAAGCGCGACCAGTTGATGCCCGCCACGTCCTTTTGGCCGGGCGCGAGCGGGGTCGTGCGCGGGAAGTAGCTTGGCGATTTGCCATCGCTCCATGTCTCCAGCAGTACGCTCACCACGACGGCAATGCGCTTCCTTTGCGGCCAGGCGAACACCGCTTTCGACATGTGTTCTCCTTAGGTTTATCGAAATAAAAAAATCTCTCCCGCGACATGGAAGAATGGCGGGAAAGACGCAAGCAGCATCGATTCTGCGTCAGGATCGAACCCAGATCAAATATCCGCATCCACGTAGGAGCGAAGCCGGCCCCCCCAAACCGGACGGCCATCGAAATCTCGGCAAGCCTGCCCGCGCGCCCGACGTGATCGAATGAAGCTGTTATTGTGGGCGGCGGAGTGGTTCGTCCATCGACCACGCAGGCGAATTATTTCAAAAACTGATTCGAATGTCGGGAACCGGACGTTGTCCGCCGAGTTCCTAAAACACGCATGGCCCCGGTGGTATGCCGATAGTCGACGACTATCGACAACGGGTCGCCGCGTGCCTGCGCTCGGTGAAGCGAGGTCGAACATTTCTTGAGTTCGAATAGCAGCAGCGCATGCGGAGGACGCCATGACCACGACCCCCCGGCCCGTAAAGTCTCTGACGCAAGTCAACGGCACGGACACCTTAGTCCAGATCGACGGCCAGGTCGCATTGCTAATTGATGGCGGCTACGTCGTCGTCTGGACCGACAGCAGCCTCACGTATAACCCGAGCGGCACGGCCATCGTCGGGCAGCGATACGATTCTCTCGGCAACAAGGTCGGCGGCGAGGTCAAGATCAGCCAATTCTCCTCTGGCGACCAGCTTTCGCCCGCGATCACGGCCCTGCCTAACGGAAACGTCGCCATCGTATTTGTCGATACGTCGGCCGGCAATGCAGACCTCTACGTGCGCGTTTTCGATCCCTCGCTGAATCTGGTCAGGACCGACACGATCGACGCGAGCACAAACGTGACGATCAACCCGTCGATTACGGCCTTCGCCGACGGCAGCTATGTGATCACCTACACGGTCGGTTCGGGGGCCGACACCGACATCGTGGCGCGCGTGGTGAGCTCCAGCGGGACAGTGGGCACCCAGTTCGATATCGACAATCAAAACGACAATCGGGATTTGTCCGAGGTCGCGACGCTAGGCAACGGCAACTTCGTCGTGACCTACCTCGACGAGGTTAGCGGCAGCGGCACGGACACGAGCATCTCGTATGCGGTCTTCTCTCAAGGCGGCGCGCAGGTGGTGGGGCCGGCGATCATCCCTGGCGGCGATGGCCTTGGATTGCAGACCGATCCGGACGTCGCCGCGCTGCGACAGGGCGGCTTCGTGGTCGTTTGGACCGATCCCGATTCCGGTCTGATCACGAACGACATCCGGGCGTCGATCCTGAGCAACAACGGCACTCCCATTGTATCCGACTTTCTTGTCAACACGACGACGGCCGGGGACCAGGACGAAGCAAGCGTCGTAGCGTTACCCGACGGCGGCTTCCTGGTCACCTGGGAAGACGACAATACCGATCTCGTCCTCGCGCAGCGCTTCGACCTGATGGGCAACAAGATCGGCATTGAGTTCACGGTGAAGGAGGGGACATCCCTCCTGGATAGCCCCGAGGCCGCCCTGCTGGCCGATGGCAGCCGCATCGCGTACGCCGTCGGCGACTTCTCGAACGCCACGATGATGGGCGGGTCTACATCTGGGAGATGAATGGCCTGTCGGTCATAGCCGAAGGCGGCCCCCCCCCCACGCTCCGGTCGGCAACGATTGGCACATCCAGAACGTCGTCGACTTCAACGGCGATGCCAAGAGCGACATTCTATGGCGCCACGATGATGGGCGGGTTTACGTCTGGGAGATGAATGGTTTGGGGATCACGGCGGAAGGCGGCGTGTCGCATGCTTCGGTTCCGAACGACTGGCACATTTTCGGTCCGTACAATTTGGTCTGACACACCTCGACACTCGGGCGGCCTCCTCCATCGCTCGCCTCGCTTGTCTTGTGATCGATGTGGAAGGATGGGATTCGCTTAACGCATCTACGGAATGTCCGCCGGTAGGGCGATCTACTCCACCTTGATATTCGCGGCCCGGACCACCTTGCCCCACTTTTCGGCTTCTTCGGCCAGGAGCCTGCCGTAGGCGGCGGGCGAGCCCGCAAGCGGCTCGCCGCCGAGCTCGGCAATGCGCGCCTTCCCCTTGGGATCGGCCAGCGCGGCGTTGATGTCCCGGTTGAGCTTGTCGACAATATCGGCGGGGATGTTGCGGGGCGCGCCGAAGCCGAACGAGCCGCTGGCCTCGTAGCCGGGCACGAAATGCCCGATTGTCGGCAACTCCGGCAGCAATTCCGAGCGCGCTGTCGTGGTCACCGCCAGCGCGCGGACCTTGCCCGCCTTGATGTGCGGAATCGAGGCCTGCGTGGTATCGAACATGAGCTGCACTTGGCCGCCGATCAGGTCGCTCATCGCATTGCCGGCGCCGCGATACGGCACATGCACCATGTTCACGCCAGCCATAAGCTTGAACAGTTCGCCGGCCATGTGGATGCCGGTGCCCACTCCAGCCGAAGCGAAGTTGAGCTTGCCGGGATTGGCCTTCGCGTAGGCGATGAACTCGGGAACGGTCGTGACCGGGAGAGACTCGTTGACCACCAGGACGTATGGCACGCGGACCATGCCCGCGACCGGTGCGATGTCGCGAATGAAATTGAAGCTCAGCTTGTCGTAGAGCGTGTCGTTGATCGTGTTCGCCGGAACGATCTTGAGCAGCGTGTAGCCGTCCGGCGGCGCCTTCACCACGGCCTCGGTCCCGACATTGCCGCCGGCGCCCGGCCGGTTCTCGACGACGATTGGCTGACCGAGCCGCTCCGTCAGCCATTGGGCCATCAGACGGGCCAGGATGTCAGACCCACTGCCGGGGGCGAAGCCGACGATGATGCGCACCGGCTGCGTCGGATAGGCTTGCGCATTTGCGGTCCGCGATAGCGTCGAAAGCGCGGCGGCACCCGCGCCCAGATAGAGAAATTGTCGGCGAAGAAGTTTCATGGTCCCTCCCGGAACGGCGATGCCTATTCGGCCTTGATGCCCGCCGCCTTGATGATCGGCCACCACTTGTCGATCTCGGCCTTGTGGAAGGCATGAAGCGCTTCCGGCGTTTGCTTGTCCGGCGGGAATATCTCCTGGCCGATGTCGGTGAGCCGCTTGCGTACCGTTGGGTCGGCGAGCGCGGCGGCGACCGCGCCGTTGAGCTTAACCACGATCTCCTTTGGCGTGCCCTTGGGGACCCACAGCCCATGCCAGAATGAAATGTTGATCCCGGGCACCCCGAGCTCCTCGCTGGTCGGGATGTCCGGCGCCGCGAACCAGCGGGTCTTGGCCAACACGGCGTAGGGCTTGATCTGACGATTGAGCACGTAGGACAGCGCGCCCGTCGCCTCGTTGAACATCAGATCGACATGGCCGGCGACCTCGGCCTGTATGGCGGGGCCGCCGCCTCGAAAGGGCACGAATTGGAAGCGGGTGCCGGTCGCGCGTTGAAAGTAGACGGCGCTGACCTGCGACGCGCTGCCCGCTCCGACGGTTGCGGCCGTTGCCTTGTCGGGATTTGCCTTGAGCCAGACGATCAATTCCTTGAGGTCGTCCGCCGGAAAATCCTTCCGGGCGGTGATGAGTATCGGGCTGTTGGTCAACAGCGATACCGCTTCAAAATCCTTGAGTGCGTCGTATTGGACCGGGTAAACGGCGCCGGCGCCGACGTGGCTGAGCCAATTGCCGATGCTCAGCGTATAGCCGTCCGGCGCCGCGCGTGCCGCGCGGCCGACCCCGATGCTGCCGCCCGCGCCGGTGACGTTCTCGATCACCACGGGCTGACCCAGCGTGACCGACAGATGGTCGGCAAGGACACGCGCGATCGGGTCGGCAACCCCGCCGGGCGGCACCGGCACGATGATGGTGATGGGGCGCGACGGGTAGTGCTGCGCCCGCGTCATCCGCGAGAGCGCCGGGAGCGCCGCAGCACCCGCAGCCAGAGACAGAAGCCGACGCCGCGGAAGTTTCACAGTGGTCTCCCACATCGTCTTTACGAGGGGCAGGGTATCATCCGCAGCAAACAATTCGAGCGCTTTGCGAGCGGGTGTCCATTCGGATCGAGCCTACGCCGGATGCGCGATTTTGCCGCGACTGGGCGTCGTCCCTATAGTCAGGCGAGCCACGAGGGAGTGAGCAATGCGTCTGCAGGGCAAGGTGGCGATCGTGACCGGCGCGGGCGGCGACATCGGGGCGGCGATCTGCCGACGCTTCGCCGCCGAGGGTGCGGCCTTGGTCGGCATCGACGTCGTCGCCGCCGCGCTCGAATCGATGGCGACATCGGTGCGCGCAAGGGGGGCCCGCGTGGCGACGCTCCTCGGCGACGTTGCCGAAGAGGCGACCGCGGAGGCCGCGGTCGCGCGCGCGCGTCGCGAGTTCGGCCGCCTCGACGTGCTGGTGTCGAACGCGGTGTGCGATGTGCCGCGCGGACCGGTGACCGGCCTTACGCTCGCCGACTGGCGCCGCACCATGGCGGTCAATCTCGATGCCGCGTTCCTGTTCTGCAAGCACGCCATCCCGGCCATGGAAGCGGGCGGCGGCGGAAGCATCATCTTGATCGCCTCGCAGCTCGGACGCGTGGCGCGTCCGGGGCGGCCGTGGTACTGCGCCGCCAAGGGCGCTCTGATCCAGCTGGCCAAGGCGATGGCGCTCGACCATGCCGGGCAGAATATCCGCGTCAACAGCCTGTCGCCGGGGCCGATAGAGACGGCACGCTACCTGCGCAACTTCGACACGCTGGAGGCTGCGCGTGCCTCGCACCAAACCCTCGTCGGCCGTCTCGGCACGCCGGACGAGATTGCCGCGGGCGCGGTCTACCTCGCCGGCGAGGACTCCACCTTCGTGACCGGCGCCGATCTCTTGATCGACGGCGGCTACACGGCGGTATGAGACCGCGGCCGATTCATGAACATCGACGCGCCGACCGCCAAGAGCCAAACCGCCGACCCAGTGCGCAGCGCGCGGCAGTTGCGTCCACTGATCGAGGCAGAGGCGCAGGCGGTCGAGCGCACCTGCGCGCTGACGCCGAAGCTTCTCGCCGCGTTGCACGACGCGCGCCTGTTCAAGATGGTGCTGCCGCGGAGCGTCGGCGGCGATGAAATCGATCCGCCGACGTTTATCACCGCTATCGAGGAAATCGCCCGAGCCGATGGTAGTACCGCTTGGTGCATTGGGCAGGCGTCGGGCTGTTCAATGGCGGCGGCCTACGTCGAACCTGCCGTGGCACAGGAGATCTTCGGCGGCCGGGATGCCGTTCTCGCTTGGGGCCCGCTGGGGCCAACCGTCAAAGCGGTGGCGGTCGAGGGTGGCTACCGCGCGACGGGGACCTGGTCCTACGCGAGCGGCAGCCGTCATGCGCAGTGGCTCGGCGGACATTCGCAGTTGGTCGATGCCGAAGGTAAGCCGTGCCTTGGTGGCGATGGCAAGGCGAGTGAGCGCACCATGCTGTTTCCGAAAAGCCAGGCTACCATTCGCGACGACTGGCAGGTCATGGGCCTCAAAGGCACTGGAAGCGACACCTACACCGTGACGGATCTTTTCGTGCCGGCGCTACAGCTTCACCCGGGAATCGGCGGCCGAACGCCGCGAGAGCGGCCCGCTCTATCGCTTCACCACCTATCAGATATACGGCGCGGCCTTCGCCAGCGTGGCGCTCGGGATCGCGCGCGCCACGCTCGATGCTTTTATCCAGATCGCCGGTAGCAAGGTGCCGATGCTCGGTTCGAAGCCGTTGCGCGATAATGCGGTGATCCAATCCAAGGTGGCGGTCGCCGAAGCGCAATGGCGGTCGTCGCGCGCCTTCCTGATGCAGGCGCTGGGCGATATGTGGGACACGGCCTGCCGCGGGGAGGATTTCACCTTGCAGCAGCGCGCTGCGCTGCGGCTTGCCGGAGTGCATGCCGGCCATCAGGCGAAGGAGGTGATCGAGACCGCCTATCACTTCGCCGGCGGCACGGCAATTTTCGAAAACCAGCCGTTCGAACGTCGGCTGCGCGACGTGCACGCGGTGACGCAGCAGGTGCAGGCCCAGTTCGTCAACTTCGAGGTGGCTGGTCAGGTGCTGCTCGGACTTCCGGTCACGTCGAAATTGATCTGACGTTGCAATGGCGCGGCCGTTGGCACGAGGACGACAATCCCCCTCCGTCCAGGCAAACGCGGCAGGCGCGGGCCGCGCCGACCGAACCTTCGCGCCTCAATCCACCAGCTTGGCACCCGAGGCCTTGATGACTTTGGCCCAGAGCGGAGCCTCCGCTGCCATAGCGGCAGCGAATTGCGCGGGCGAGGTGCCCATCGGCACCATGCCGAGGTCGCCGAAGCGCTTGCGCACATCGGGCAGCGCCAGGATTCGCACTGCCTCGCGATGCAGCTTGGCAATGATGGCGTCCGGCGTGCCGGCCGGCGCCAGCAGCGCGAACCAGGCTATGGCGTCGAAGCCCGGGAAGCCCGCTTCGACCATGGTCGGCAGGTCGGGGGATGAGGGCGCACGCGTGAGCGAAGTGACCGCGAGCGGGCGCACCTTGCCTTCGCGCGCGAGCGGGAGCGCCGAGGCGGGACTGGCGAACACCATGGTCAGGCGACCGCCGAGCAGGTCCGGCATCACCGCGGCGATGCCGCGGTAGGGGACATGCTGGATGTCGAGGTCGGCCATGGTCTTGTACATCTCGCCGGAGAGATGCTGCGTGGTCCCGACGCCGGCAGAGCCGAAGGTGAGCTTGCCGGGCTGCGCGCGGGCGAGCGCGGTGAGTTCGGCCACGCTCTTCGTCGGGACATCGTTGTTGACGACCAGAACGTTGGCGGTGAAGCAGAGCTGCGTGATCGGCGCGAAATCCTTGACCGGGTCGAACGGCAGCTTCGGGTAGAGGCTCGGATGGATGACGAACGGCCCGGAGGTGCCGAGCAGGAGCGTATATCCGTCGGGCGCGCTCTTGGCGACGCGCTCGGTCGCCATGTTGCCTCCCGAGCCGGTCACGTTCTCGATCACAACCGGCTTGCCCCAGGCTTCGGTAAGCTTGTCGCCGACCACTCGCGCAATGATGTCGGCGGGGCCGCCGGCCACGAAGCCGACCAGGATGCGCAGCGGCTTGTCGGGATAGCTCTCCTGCGCCAACGCGTTTCCCGCCGTCAGCAGCGCCGACAGCGCGGCCGCAATACCGAGGACCTTCATCGCTGTTCCCCTGTCGTTTCGACAGATCAGGCCGCCGAGAAAAAACGCAACGGCCGCGCCGGCGGCAGGACGGAAATCTCTGGACGTGTTGTTATGTCGCACAATCTACCATGACGCGAGCGGCGGCGGAATCCCCGGTGCCGCGGCCATCTGCCCGACCTATCGCGCGGCTGGAAGCACATGAAAGGCCGGTGGCACCGACGTCTGTTCAGAACGGTCGCTGTTGCGCTTAAGCCTTTCCCAGCAATGACTTAATCAAGGAAATCACTTTCCGCTTGACTCGTGTAACGAGAATCTTCCAGAAAAGATTATTCACCGAAACTACGCCAGGAGCCCGGGCGGCATGCCGCGCCGGGCGTTTTGTTGCGCGGACGCGAGCGCGGCCGCGCGCAGCGCGTTTGTTTCGCTTCGAAAAAAGCCAAGGAGAACAAAGCCATGCAATTTCAAAAGGGCCAAAGCGGAAATCCGGCCGGCCGCCCGCGCGGGGCGCGCAATCGGACAACCATCCTCATGCAGAATTTATTGGCGGAACATGCCGAGGCGATCGGGCGCAAGGTGACCGCGCTGGCGAAGAACGGCGATATCGCCGCGATTCGCATCTGCATGGACCGGCTTGCGCCGGCGCGAAAGGACGAGCCGGTCGCCGTCGAGCTACCGCCGATCGAGACGGCGGCCGACGGTGTCGCTGCGGCGGCAACGATCGTGGCCGCGGTCGCGGCCGGGGATCTCACCGCGTCGGAGGCCGCGGACTTGGCGAAGGTCGTCGACATTTACGTGCGGGCGCTCGAGACCAAAGGTTTCGACGAGCGCCTGACCAAGCTCGAAAACAGGCCGCCGCGCCTGCCGCTCGATCACGACAACTGCATCTGAGGAGTCAGCGATGTCGCATTCGCCGTTCAATCGGCTGGAACAGCTGGAGAAAGATCCCGTCCACTCGCCCCGGACTCATTTGTTGTGGGTCAATGCGCGGGATACGCCGGCCGACATAGAAGCCAAACGCGATCGCCTGATCGCGGCGGGACGGGCGAGCGCAGATGACGAATTCGTGCGGGTACGTTGGAAACGCCGCGGTGAAAGCTGATTTGAACAGACCTGCGGTTGTAGAAAATCGGTGCCCCGCTGCTCTCCCTGTTTCCGGCCAGTTCTTTACAGGGAGCTGGACAACTCTCGCGTGCGACACGAAAAGCAACGCGCCGCCTCTCGGCGGCGCGCAGGAAGCCTTGGCCAGTGTGAGCGGTCACTCCGCGATCGTGCGGACCACGCTCGAGGTCGGCCGCGCGTCGCCTCCGCCCGGCCCCTTCGTGAGCTTGAGGATCTCCTCGTCGTAGGAGGCAATGGTCGTCACCGGGAACTTCGGCTTCATGAAGACGACCTTGTAGCCGCCGGCCTTGAGATCGTTGAGCAGATCCATGGCGGCCTCGGCGGTGGCATGCTGGAAGTCGTGCATGAGCGCGATGCCTTTGCCGTGCTTCTTCAACTTTGCCATCACCGCCTGTCTCACCTGCTCGGGCTTGCGCATCTTGAAGTCGAAGGAATCGAAGTCGGTCGAGAAGATCGCGATGTTGCGCTTGCCGAGATAGTCGATGAGTTCTTGCGGCTGGCGCAGTGCCGGGAAGCGGAAATAGGGCGCAGTCGGCCCGCCGACCGCCCAGCGCACCGCGCTGATCCCCTTCTCGATCTCGTCCTTGGGGTCGTAGTCCACGGCTTGCACCTTGCCGTTGATCAGGCACTTCCCCTTGGTTTTCGACAAATCCTGATGACACCAGGTGTGCGAGCCGACGGCATGCCCGGCGGCGGCCACCTGCTTGAGGATGCTGGGCTCGTAGGTGGCATGGGTGCCGATCGGGAAGAAAATCGCCTTGGTGCAATGCGCGTTGAGCGCGGCGAGCACGGCCGGCGTGTTCTTCGGCCAGGGCCCGTCATCGAACGTGAGCACGACCTCGCCTTCGCGCAGAAAGTCGTGGCTCTTGAAGTGCTCGAAGCCGAAGCCGGGGCCGCCGGTGGTGTCGATTTCGACGACGCGGGCAATGCCCAAGGCATTGGGATTGCTGCACGAGGTCGACATGGCGGACGACAGCGGGGCCGGGGCCGGCGCCTGCGCCACAGCTCGAGGCGCCTCGAGCACGCCAGCGGCGGCGGGGCTTGCGACAGGATTGTCCATCGTCCTTACGACCGCCTCTGGGGCTCGCCCTTCGGTTGGGGTCGTCGGCGCCGGGGCCGAGGCCAAAGAGGCGAAATCGGAGCTTTTTTGTAAGAAAATCGCCCCAAACACCGCCACGCACAGCACAATCGCCAGCGCGGACGCTATCGCTGCCAGACGCATGTCCGACCTCCAAACTGGGGCGCCAAGCCCAACCGATGCAATGGACCGAAGTTTCGGCCCATGTCCTTAATCCAAGCTTAAGTGGCCAATTCGAGGCGGAGTCAACAAAAGTCGGCAATTATTCGGGAGGCTCTGAGTCGTCACTTCGGGCGCGGGCGAAGCCTGCGAGGCCGGAATCAAGTGGTTGTGACCGCGTTGGTCTCACTTCGCATGGCGATCGCGCCAGCTCGGGGGGCCGCCGGGCAACGATTTGGCTTCGAAGACGCCCCGCGCGATCGCCCGCGCCAGCGTGTTGGCGGCGACCGCGCCAAGCTCGGTGATCTCGTTGATGGGGTCGGCGAGCGGGCGGCGCCCGGTCGCGGCGGCGAAAACGGTATCGCCGTCGAGCGTCGTGTGCGCGGGGTAGATGGCGCGGGTCAGCCCATCTTGCGCGATGACGGCGAGCTCCTTCGCCTGCGCCTTGGTCAGCGTGGCGTCGGTCGCCACAATGGCAATGGTCGTATTCTCGCCCGGCCGGCCTTTCGCGATCGGCGTGAGCGCCGCGATCGGCACCTCACTCGGAAAGCCGAGGCCGCCGAATTCGCCATCGACTTCGAACGGGCCTGCCCAGAAATGCGGGCCAACGCCGACGTTGACGCTGCCGCAGGCATTGACCACGACCAGCGCGCCGATGGTGTGTCCGTCGCGCGTCACCGCCGAGGCCGAGCCGAGCCCGCCCTGGAGGTTGACCGTGGTGGCGCCGAAGCCCGCGCCCGCCGTCCCCAGCGCGAATGTGCTCGCAGCCTTCGCCGCGGCGCTGTAGCCGAGATCCCGATAGGGTGGAAAGCGGCCCCAGTTCTTGTCGCCGCCGTTGAGGAGGTCGAACATCGACGCGCCGCAAACGAGCGGCACGCGGATATCGCGGATGGCGAAGCCGCGCCCGCGTTCGCGCAGGAATGCCTGAACGCCCGCGCCCGCATCCAGGCCGAAGGCCGAGCCGCCGGAGAGCACCACGGCGTCGATGCGCTCCGCGGTGCGATGCGGCTCGAGCAGATCGGTTTCCCGCGTGGCGGGCGCGCCGCCGCGCAAGTCGACCGCGGTGACCGCGGGCTCCTCGAAGATGATGGCGGTGACGCCGGAGGCGAGCCGTGCATCGTCGGCGTGTCCGACGAGGATGCCCGCGACATCCGTTAAGAGATTACGTTGCGCCATATGCTTCGCCTTAATTGCGCGAACCTAGCCGCTGTCGGCCCGCGGGGCCAGATCACGCGCCATCACATCCAGGCGAGAGCGAAATTAGCGGCTTGCGCGAAGACGCAAACGCAACGCATTAAGTGTGTCTTCGTGCGGAAGTCAGCGCGAAGGCGAACTCGGTCTGCTCCCTCTCCCGCTTGCGGGGGAGGGTTGGGGAGGGGGTGAGCGTGTGCACATGACTCTTTTTCGAGCCGCCCTCGATCCGGTTGTAGGCCCCCTCCCTATCCCTCCAGCCGAAGTCGGATATATCCGACTTCGGCCGATTGAGAGTGGCCGAACTCGGGTAAACCCGAGTTCGGTGCAAGCGGGGGAGGGAATACACCGGGTCCGCGGCTCGCACCTGCTCCAGACACAAGCGAATCTTATTTAGCCGTATGGCCGCCGACGTCACCATTCTCGCCGCGCTCCTGGCCGGTCTCGTGAGTTTTCTGTCGCCGTGCGTGCTGCCGCTGGTGCCGCCCTATCTCGTCTATCTCGCCGGCACCTCGCTCGAGCGGCTGGCAGAGGCGGAACCGCCGCCGCGGGTGCGGCGCGACACGGTCATCGCCGCGGTCTTGTTCGTGCTCGGCTTCTCCACCGTGTTCGTGACGCTCGGCGCCAGCGCCAGCGCCATCGGCGCGCTGATGCGCTTTTATTCGAACGAGCTCGCCATCATCGCCGGCATCATCATCATCGTGATGGGGCTGCACTTCTTAGGCGTGACGCCGATCGCTTTCCTGCACCGGCAAGCGCGCTTGCACGTGACAAAGCCCGTTGGGCTTTGGGGCGCGTATGTGATGGGGCTTGCCTTTGCGCTCGGCTGGACGCCGTGCATCGGCCCGATCCTGGCGGCAATCCTGGCGGTCGCGGCATCAAAGGCGACGGTCGCGAAGGGTGCGGGCCTGCTCGCGGTCTATTCGCTCGGGCTCGGCGCCCCGTTCGTCATCGCCGCGTTGGCGGTCGAACCGTTTGCCGCGTTCCTGACGCGCTTTCGCGCCCACCTTGCCCATGTCGAGCGGGTGATGGGCGGCTTGCTCGTGCTCACCGGCATCGGGTTTCTCACCGGTGTGTTCACGCAATTGAACAGCTGGCTGATCGAGACCTTCCCGGCGCTGCAAAACATCGGCTGAGGTCTGGAGGTGAAGTGGAAATCAGCGCCGGCGGCGAACTCGGTCTGCTCCCTCCCCCGCTTGCGGGGGAGGGTTGGGGTGGGGGTGAGCGTCTGCATGAAAATCGTTTTGCACGTCCTCTCGACGTTGTTGCAT
>Ga0081455_10002510_pt1 | contig 21783 bp, 21 predicted proteins | sample TabmetS3T2R1_FD_70207 | JGI IMG/M metagenome (GOLD analysis project Ga0081455, IMG submission 70207) | Tabebuia heterophylla rhizosphere microbial communities from the University of Puerto Rico - S3T2R1 | ecosystem: Host-associated > Plants > Roots > Rhizosphere ...
TCCGGGCGGCCCGCCGGGTGCGGGCCCCAGGGAAGGCGGTGCAAATCCGCCGCGACCCCGTCACTGTAATCGGGGACGAAACCCGCGATCGGCCACTGATCCAGCTCGAGCCGGGTCGGGAAGGCGCGGGGAGTAGAGCGATCCGAGAGCCAGGAAACCTGCCCGGCGCCGCCACCCCGTACCGGTCTTCGAGGGAGGACCCGGGTGACGGCCGTCCATCATCACTCACATCTGGTGCTGGGAGGCGCGCGGAGCGGCAAGAGCCACTTCGCGCTCCAGCAGGCCCGGCCCGCCAGCTTCGTTGCCTTCCTGGCCACCGCGCGCGCGGTCGATTCCGAGATGGCGGCGCGCATCGCCCGACACCGGACCGAGCGCCCCGCGCGCTGGAGCACGATCGAAGCGCCCGTCGATGTGGTCGCGGCGTGCCGAGGCGCGATCCGATCGCACGACCTGATCGTCCTCGACTGCGTCACGGTCTGGGTCGCGAACCTGATCGAGCGAGGCGATGAGGACGCCGTGGTGCTGGCCGCCGCGGACGACCTCGCTAAGCTCATGCGGGAGCGGCTCGTCACGCTCATCATCGTCTCCAACGAGGTCGGCGAAGGCGTGCATCCACCGACCGCGCTCGGCCTTCGCTTCCGCGATTTGCTCGGCTCCGTGAACCAGCGCCTCGCCGCCGCCGCCGATCGGGTCACCCTGATGGTGGCCGGCATCCCGCTCACCGTGAAGGACACCCCGCAGCCGCCGAGTCCCGATGCCCGCACTCCAGAAGCTCCTTAGCGTGCCGGTGCGGTCTGACGACGCGGTGGAGGAACAAGCGCGCCGACGTCTCGACGCGCTCACGAAGCCACCGGGCAGTCTGGGTCGCCTGGAAGAGCTCCTGGTGCGGCTGTGTGCTACCCAGGGCCGATGCCCGCCGTCGCTTCGCGACCCCGTGATCTTCACCCTGGCCGGCGACCACGGCGTCGTCTCGCAGGGCGTGAGCGCCTACCCGCAGGTCGTCACCGCGCAGATGGTCGAGAATTTCCTGAACGGCGGCGCCGCGGTCAACGTGCTTGCCCGCCTCGCCGGCGCGCGCGTGGTCGTCGCGGACCTGGGCGTCGCCGCGCCCTTGCCGGCGCATCCCGCGCTGCGACGCCACCCGGTTGGCGCCGGCACGCAGGACATGACCCTGGGCTCCGCCATGACATCGGCCCAAGCCCGGCAGGCCGTCGAGGCGGGGATCGCGCTGGTCGACGAGGAGCGAGGACAGGGGATCGACCTGGTGGCCACCGGGGAGATGGGCATCGGCAACACCACCGCGGCGAGCGCGCTGGTGGCCGCGTTGACCGGCGCCGCCCCGGAGCGCGTCACCGGGCCTGGCACGGGTGTCGATGGAGACGGCCGTCGCCGGAAGGTCGAAGCGGTGCGCCGCGCGCTCGAGGTGAACCGCCCGGATGCGGCGAACCCCCTCGAGACGCTCGCGAAGCTTGGGGGCTTCGAGATCGCCGGGCTGGTCGGCGTGATCCTGGCCGGCGCGGTGTATCGGCTGCCCGTGGTCCTCGACGGCTTCATCGCGGGCGCGGCCGCGCTGGTGGCCGCGCGGCTCAAGCCCGACATCCGCGGGGCGCTGATCGCCGCGCACCGGTCGAGCGAGCCCGGCCACTCCATCGTGCTGGACACGCTCGGCCTCGAGCCGTATCTCGACCTCCAGATGCGGCTCGGCGAGGGCACCGGCGCCGCCCTGTGCATCGGTCTGGCGCGCGCCGCCAGCGCGGTCTTCACCGAGATGGCCACGTTCAAGTCCGCCGGCGTGAGCGATCGCGCCCATCCGCTCGGGTCACCGTGAAGCTCAGCGTGCTGACTCTGGTCGTGTGGGCGCTGGTCCTGATGCTGCCGCAGCCGGCCGCCGCGCTCACCGTCACCGACCAGACCGGGCGGCGGATCGAACTCCCCAGGCCTCCGGCGCGGATCATTTCCCTGGTGCCGAGCGTGACCGAGATCCTGTTCACCATCGGCGCGCAGGGCCGGCTGGTGGGTAGAACCGACTTTTGTGACTATCCCGTCGAGGCCCGACGCAAGCCCAGCGTGGGCGGCATGCTGGCGCCGAACCTCGAGGGAATCGTCGCCCTCCGCCCCGATCTGGTCGTGGCCACCACGGCCGGCAACCGGCATGAGACATTTGATCAGCTGGCGAGGCTCAACATACCGGTCTTCCTCGTCAATCCTATTACCGTCGCCGACGTGATGGACGTGTTTGATCGGCTCGGCCGCCTCACCGAGCGAACGGAGGCGGCCGACCGCACGGTGGCCGCGATGCGGGAGCGGATCGATGCAGTCACCGCGCGCGTGGAGGGCCGACCTCGCTCGCGGGTGCTCTACGTGCTCTGGCCGGACCCGCTGATCGTGCCCGGGCGCGGCGCGCTCGTCTCCGAGCTGATTGCGCTTGCCGGCGGCGACTCGGTGACCGCCGATGGCGCTCAGGACTATCCGCGCTACAGCGTGGAAGCAGCCCTGGCCCGCAACCCCGAGGTCATCATCCTGGCGAGCCACGGCTCGGAGCGCAGCCCGCTGGTCCGCGCCAAGTGGGAGCGCTTCGGCCAGGTTCCCGCCATCGCGGCCGGTCGCCTCTACACGATGGATGGCAACCTCATGCACCGCTACGGACCCCGCATGGTGGATGGCCTCGAGCGGCTCGCCCGCTTCATCCATCCCGAGGCATTCGACAAGGCTGCGGTGCAGCGATGAGCGCCTCGGGCCCGGTGTCGGCCGGGCGGCTCGCCGCGGTGCTGCTCGGCCTCGGGCTCGTGGTGGCACTGGTGTCCCTCGGTGCGCTCTTCCTCGGCAGCGCCAGCGTGCCGCCCGCCGATGTGCTCGCGGTCCTGGCCGGCCGGGTGAAGGGCGTGGATCAAGTGGTGGTGCTGAGCTTGCGGCTGCCACGGATCCTGGCCGCGCTGCTGGCGGGTGGCGCGCTCGCGGTGGCGGGCGCGGCCTTTCAGGCGCTCGCTCGCAATCCGCTGGCCGAACCCTCGATCCTGGGCGTGTCGAGCGGCGCCGCCTTCGGGGTGATCGTGGCCCAGGTCTTCGGACTCGGCGGCGGCATCGTCGAAGCGCTCGGCCTCGCGGCCTGCGCGTTCGCGGGCGCGGTAGTCGCCGGCCTCGCGGTCTACCTGATCGCCGCGCGCGCCGGTGGCCTGCCCATCCAGACGCTCCTCCTGGCCGGGGTGATCATGAGCCTCTTCTTCTCCTCGGCCATCACCGTGGTCATCTCGGTGATCGACTTCGACCGCCTGGGCGGCGTCGTGCACTGGCTGCTCGGCAATCTCGGGCCTATCGCTCCGGGCAGCCTCGCGGTGTTCGCCGCCGTGACCGTGATCGGCTTCTGGCTGGTGCTCCGGCCGGCCCGGCAGCTCAACCTCCTGGCCCTTGGCGAGGAGAGCGCCCAGCAGCTCGGGGTGGACGCGGAGGCGCTCAAGCGCCGCATCTTCGCAGGCGCGGCGCTGCTGACCTCGGCCACGGTCGCCTTCGTCGGCCCGATCGGCTTCGTGGGGCTGATCGTGCCCCAGAGCCTCCGGATGCTCCTGGGCTCCGACAACCGCGTGGTGATCCCCGCCGCCATGCTGGGCGGCGGTGCCTTCCTGCTGCTGGCCGATACGCTGGCACGGAACGTCATCGCGCCGGCGGAGCTGTCGGTCGGCGTGATCACCGCGTTTTGCGGGACGCCGTTCTTCATCTATCTGCTGCGGGCTCGGACGGGCGAGCCGCGCCTGTGACCGCGCTCGTCGAATGCCAGCACGTGGGGTTCGCCTATGCCGCCTCCGGCGCTGGCCGGAGCTTCGCGATCCGTGACCTGTCCTTCGAAGTGCCTCTCGGAGAGACGTTCGGCGTGATCGGGCCGAACGCTTCAGGCAAGACCACTTTGGTGCGACTGCTCTCGAAAGTCCTCGAGCCCTCGGCTGGCCGCGTGCTGCTGGGCGGCAAGGACCTGGCCGGGCTCAGCCGGGCCGCCGTCGCCCGGCAGATCGCGATCGTCCCACAAGATGTTCCGCGTGGCTTCCCGCACACGGTGGAGGAGCTGGTGCTGATGGGCCGCTTCCCCCGGGCCCCGGGCCGCTTCTTCGAGAATGCGCGGGACCGGATCGCGGCCCGGCACGCGATGGAGACGGTCGGCGTCATGGACCTGCGCGCGGCCCTGCTCGATCGCCTGAGCGGCGGGGAGCGGCAGCGCGTGATGCTGGCCCGCGCGCTGGCCCAGGAGCCGACGCTGCTGGTGCTGGACGAGCCCACCGCCCACTTGGACCTGCGCTACCAGGCCGAGTGCGCCGGACTCCTCCGGCGGCTTGGGCGGGACGCCGGCCTCACCATCGTGCTCGTCTCACACGACCTTGGATTCGCGGCCGAACTGTCCGACCGGCTCCTGCTCATGGCGGACGGCGCGGCGGTGCGCGTGGGTTCGCCCGAGACCGTGATCGACGAGGCGGTGCTCGAATCCGCCTACGGCTGCCGGGTCATCGTCGACAAGCACCCGGTCAGCCGTCGGCCGACCGTGCACCTGATCTACCCCCGGGCCTGATGACCGCGACGGGAGGTGATACGGGCTAGGCGCACGGCACGACATCATCGCGGCTAAGGGAAGCCGGTCCACGGCGCACGTCTACGCCGAAGCCGGCACGGTCCCGCCACTGTAGGTGGGGAGTCACGCCCGACCCCGTTTCGGGAGCCACTGGGAGCGTCACACCACGACGCCCTGGGAAGGCCGGGCCACGACGCCGATCCACGAGTCAGGAGACCTGGCCGCGATACCGCACTCGCCATCCTTTCGAGAGAAGAGGAGGGTCATGCGCAAGACAGTGACAACGGCATTCCTCATGACGATGATGGCCACCGTCTCGGTGGAGGCGCAGGAGGAACAAAAGGTCGACCCGGTGGTGGTCACCGCGACCACCGTCGCGACCCCATCGCGGCAGCTCGGCGTGGCCCTGAACGTGATCCCCGGGGAGGACTTCAAGACCTATCACTACTCCGCGGTGGACGATGCGTTCCGCAACATCCCCGGCGTCACTGTCACCCAGCAGGGCAGCTCCGGCAAGCTCTCGACGCTCAGCATCCGCGGCGCCAATTCGGGCCAGGTGCTGGTCCTCGTCGACGGCGTCCGGGTCTCGAGCCCCACCCTCGGGCAGACCGACCTGTCCGACATCTCGCCGGATCAGATCGATCGCATCGAGGTGATCCGGGGGCCCCAGTCGACGCTCTACGGAGCCGACGCCATCGGCGGCGTCGTGAACATCATCACCCGGAAGGGCGGCGGCCGCCTCTTCGGCGCCACCGTGGACAATGCCTTCGGCAACTACGACACCATGCAGAACCGGGTGTCGGCGGCGGGCGCGTACAAGATCCTCGACTACGCGCTGTCGGGCGTGCACTTCGAGAGCAACGGCCAGGTCAAGAACGACAACACGGACCAATGGGCGGGCAACGTGCGGATCGGGCTCACGCTGCCGCTCGACAGCGCCCTCTCGGTGGTCTACCGCTACAACAAGAACGACACCGGGGTGCCGATCAAGCCGGTGTTCCCGCCGCCGCAACCGATCGACCCCATCATCAACCCGAACGCCAAGCAGCAGACCGAGACCACGGTACTGAGCGTCGAGGGCCGGACGCGGCCGGTTGCGTGGTGGGAGAGCCGTGCCGCCTTCGGTCGCTACACCAACAATCAGGGCTTCCAGGATCCTCCCGATCCCGGCTTCGACTTCGAGACGCCCATCCGCTCGCAGGTCGACGTCGAGCGGCTCGAGAGCCAGTGGCTCAACTCCTTCTTCCTCGGCACGTGGAGCACGACCACGCTGGGAGGAGGTTTCCGCAACGAGGAAGGGGACAACAAGAACGTGTTCCGGGCCGACCGACAGGTGCCGTGGGGAATGCTCCAGCAGCAGTTGCGGTTCTTCGATCGCCTGTTCATCACCGGAGGTTTCCGCCTCGAGCACGATAGCCAATTCGGGCAGGCGACCACCGCCCAGGGCTCGGTGCTGTTCGTGATCAAGGAAACCGGCACCGGTCTCCGGGGCGGTGCCGGCTCCGGATTCCGCGCGCCGACTTTCAACGATCTCTTCTTTCCGGACTTCGGCAATCCCGACCTCGAGCCCGAGCGCAGCGTGTCCTGGGACGTAGGGGTCGACCAGGACCTCTGGAACAAGCGGATCCGCCTGCGCGCGACCTACTTCCACACCGACTTCACGGACGCCATCGTGTGCTGCACGCCCCTGCCGAGCGCGCCGTTCGGCGGGCCGTTCAACGCGGGCAGCGCCCGCTCGCGCGGCGTGGAGGTCGGCGGCGAGGTCGACATCCTGCCGAACCTGGTCGCCTCGTTCGCGTACACGTACACCGACACCGACAACTTCACCACCGGCCGGCCACTGCCGCGGATCCCGCGCAATGCGGGCAGCGCCGGACTCACCTGGCAGCCGCTGCCGAGCCTGTCCACCTTCGTGCAGGTCTATGTGATGGATCGGCAGTTCGACGCGGTGGGCGACGTGTACAACAGTGGCCACACCCGCGTGGACCTGGGCGGCACCTGGCGTATCGTCAACCGCGTGGGCGTGCTCGAGAAACTGGAGCTGACGGCCCGGGTCCAGAATGCGCTCAACGAGAAGTACGCCGAGGTGCGAGGCTTCCCCGCGCTCGGCATCAACGCCCTCGTCGGGCTGCGCGCGTCCTTCTAGCATCATGATCGCCGGGGTGACCGTCGAGATCGGGCGCGAGGCGGTGGTGGTGGTGGCCGCGCAGCCCCTCCGCGTCCTGTCCTCGGCGGTCCACCTCGGCGGCTTCGCCGACGCCCGCGCCATCCTGAACGTCCACGTGGCGCATGACGACGCGTGCGCTCATCCCTCGCGCACGATCGATGGGTTCGCGCGCCGCGCGGCCGTGCCCGGGCCCTGGGTCGGGCTGCTGACCGGCGCCGCCACCGAGCGCGCGGTCGTCGCGACGGAGCGGACCGAGGGCGATGCCGCGATGGCGGTGGTGACGGTCGGGCTGAGCCATCCGGTGGCGGCCGGACACTCGCCCATCGCGCGGTGTGGCGCGTCGACGATCAACATCATCGTGGTGGTGGACACCGATCCCGAGCCGGCCGCCCTGGTCAACGCGGCCATGACCGTGACCGAGGTCAAGGGCCTGGCGCTCCGCGACGCGGGCATCCGGGCCGCGGACGGCGCGGCCGCGAGCGGCACGTCGACCGACGCGGTGGCCATCGCAGCCACCGGCCGGGGCAGCAGCGTGCGGTACGGCGGGCCGGCGAGCCCGCTGGGCTGGGTGGTGGCGCGCGCGGTGCGCACGGCGCTTGACCGCGGCATCCGCGAGTGGCAGGAACGAGATCGATGACTCATGCGGGGCGGCTCGGCGGCCTGGCGCTCTCGGCCGTCCTCCACGCGGGTGCGATCGTCGCGCTGCTGGCGTGGTCGGGCCCGGAGTGGGCGCATCCGCTGTTCGTGGATCTGCTGGAGCGGAGCGAGGCGCCGTCGGGTGCGGCCAGCCCGGGCGATCCGGCCCAGCCCACGCGCCGGGCGCCTGCGCCCCGACGCGTGGCTCGCGATGCCGGCGCTGTCCGCCGTCCTCCTCCCGCACCAGCGAGTCAGGCGCCGCCGGCACCGGAGCCCGTCGCCGCCGCTCCGTCGCCCCCACCGCCGCCCGTGGCGGCGTCGCCGCCGGCTCCGACAGCGCCCGCTCCGGCTCCCGAGCCTCCACGCCCCGCGGCCGAGCCCGCCGAGCCGGCGCCGTCCTCCGCCATCCCATCGCCGCCGTCCGCGCCGTCCGCGGGATCGGCCGTCTCCGGCGCGTCCGCCGGCTCGCGGGCGACCGACACGCCCGGCGGTGATGCCCCGCCGGCGCCACCCGCTCCAGGTGGATCGCGCCTCGCCAAGGCCGCGCCGAGCGGAGGCGGTGGCGGCGTGCCCGGCGAATACGGCCCGTATCTGGCCCGCTTCCGACAGCGGGTGCAGGAGGCGCTGGTCTATCCGCTGGCCGCGCGCCGCCAGGGTGCCCAGGGCACCGTCGAGCTCGACGTATGGCTCGAGGCCAGCGGGCGCGTCCGCGACGTGCGGGTGGTGCGCTCCTCGTCGAACGCCCTGCTGGACGAGGCCGCGCTCGAGACCATCCGCCGTCTCGGCGCCGTGCCGTTCCCCGAGTCGCTGCCGCGGCGGCCGCTCCTGATCCGCCTCCCGCTCGTGTTCCAGCTGCAGTGACGCTGCTGCTGCTGGCGGTGGCGCTGGATCTCGTGGTCGGAGATCCGCCCAACCGCTGGCATCCGGTAGCGTGGATCGGGCGGCTCATCGACTTCGGACGCGCTCGCGCCCCAGTCGGGACGGGCGAGCTGGCCGGGTACGGCGCGTTCCTGATCCTGATCGTGGCCGGCCTTGCCGCGGGCGCCGCGCTGACCGCGCACGCGCTGCTCGGATTGCTGCCCGCGGTGGCGGCGCCGCTCGCCCAGGCGTGGCTGCTCAAGTGCTGCTTCTCGCTCCGCGGCCTCTCCGACGCCGTCGAGCTGGTCCGCGGACACCTGGTCGCGGAGGACCTCGCGGGTGCGCGCCGGCAGGTCGCCCGGCACCTGGTGAGCCGTCCCACCGCCGATCTGGACCGTGGAGCGGTCGGCTCCGCCGCGGTGGAGTCGCTCGCCGAAAACCTCACCGACGGCTTCGTCGCGCCCGTGGTCTTCTTCGTCGCCGGCGCGCTCCTCGGCGGCGGCGGCGCGGGCGTCGCGCTAGCGTGGGCCTACCGCGCCGTGAACACCGCCGATGCGATGATCGGCTACCGAGACGCCGAGCTCGAGCATCTCGGTCGCGCCACCGCGCGCACCGACGACGTGCTCAACTACGCGCCTGCGCGCCTGGCCGCCTGGGCCCTCGTCGCCGGCGCCTGGCTCGCGCGAGAATCGGGGGCGGGCGCCGCGGCCGCCCGGCGACGCGACGCCGGTTGCACCGCGAGCCCCAACGCGGGCCAGACCATGGCCGCGATGGCGGGCGCGCTCGGCGTCACGCTCGAGAAAGCCGGGCACTATCGCCTGGGCGCCGGGCCGCCGCCGGACGCGGCCGCGATCGATCGGGCCATGCGCGTCGAGCGCCGGGCCGCGGCCCTCGTGCTCGCCGGCGCCGTGCTGGCCCTGGCCGGGCGGCCGTGACGCCTCGGCGTCGGGCCCGGCGCGATGTCGCTCGCGGACGCCGGGCCCGATCACCGCGCGGTCCGGATCGCCGACGAGCGGCTCGCCGCCACGCTCGCGCCCGCCTCGACGGACGCATGCTGCGCGGCCTCGGCATCGCGTAAGCGCCCAAATTTCTTCGCTTGCTCGAGGGGCGGGGCGTATCATTCAACAATCTTCGCCGCGGCACGTGGCGACGCACGTCCTTGACGAACATCACCGACCATCTCGCGGACGCAGTGAGGCACGCGCTCGAGGCCGCCGGGTTGCCCGCACCCCCCGAGGTGCAGTGGGAGGTCCCGCGCGACGCGCGGCACGGGGACTACGCCACGAACGCGGCCATGGCGCTGGCCCGCGAGGCCCGCCGCCCGCCCCGCAAGATCGCCGAGGCGATCGTGTCGAACTTCCCGCGCACTCCCGCGGTCGATCGGCTGGAGATCGCCGGCCCCGGCTTCCTCAACGTGTTCCTGTCGCCGCGGTGGTGCGCGGACGGGCTGCACGCGATCCTGGCCGCCGGCAAGTCCTACGGCACCGGCGACGCAGGGCAGGGACAGCGCGTGCTCGTCGAGTTCGTCTCGGCCAATCCGACCGGGCCCCTCGTGATCGTCAACGCGCGCGCCGCGGCGGTGGGGGATGCCCTCGCGCGGATCCTGCGAAGCCAGGGCTACGCGGTCGAGTCGCAATACTACGTCAACGACGCGGGCAACCAGTTCATGGCGCTCGCGCGGTCGGTGGACGTGCGGCTGCGCCAGGCGCTGGGCGAGCCGGCCGAGCTGCCCGAGAACGCGTATCCCGGCGAGTACCTGATCGATCTCGTCGCGGAATGGCGCGCCAAGGACGAATCGGGCCTGCGCGCCATCGCCGCGCGGCCCGAGCCGGAGCGGCTCGAGCAGCTCGGCCGCCGCGCGGTGGCCTCCATCGTGGAGCGCCAGCGTCGGGTGCTCGAGGCCTACGGCACGCACTTCGATCAGTGGGCGCACGAGCAGCGCGACGTGCGTGACACCGGCCGGCCCGAGGATGCCATCGCCGCGCTGACCGCGGCCGGCCACACCTACGAGCAGGACGGCGCGCTCTGGTTCCGCTCCACTGCGCTGGGCGACGACAAGGATCGCGTGCTGCGCCGCTCGGACGGCGAGCTGACGTACTTCGGGGTGGACGTGGGCTTCCACCACTTCGAGAAGTTCGGCCGCGCCGAGCACGTCATCGACTTCATCGGCCCCGACCATCACGGCTACGTCGCCCGCCTGCGCGCCGCGATGCAGGCGCTCGGGCATCCCGCCCCCGACTTCGACGTGCTGATCGTGCAGCTCGTGACCCTGCTGCGCGACGGGCAGCCGGTGCGCATGTCCAAGCGGCGCGGCGAGTTCGTGCTGATGGAGGAGCTGCTGGAGGAGGTCGGCCGCGATGCGGCCCGCTTCACCTTCCTCACGCGCCGCCACGACAGCCCGCTCGAGTTCGATCTCGCGGTCGCCACGCGTCAGTCGTCCGACAACCCGGTGTTCTACGTGCAGTACGCGCACGCGCGGGTGGCGAGCCTCTTCAAGAACGCGGCCGAGCAGTCGGTGGACGTCCCGCCGTGGGAACAGGTCGACTTCTCCGGGCTCGTCCTGCCCGAAGAGCAGGCCCTGATCAAGCGGCTGCTGCAGTACCCGGAGCTGGTGGCCGGCGCCGGGCGCGCCCGCGAGCCGCATCGCGTCGCCTACTACCTGTCGGAGCTGGCCGGCGTCTTCCACCCGTACTACAAGGCGCACCGGGTGATCACGCCGGATCGCGCGAGCACGCTGGCGCGCCTCGGCCTCTGCGCGGCGGTGGGGCAGGTGATCCGCAATGGCCTCGACGTGCTCGGCGTGTCGGCGCCGGACAGCATGAGCCGCGTGGCGGAGCGCGACTGACGTGGCCGGCTCGGTGCGGCGGCGGTCGGGCGGCGGGCCGGGCACGGGCCAGTGGCTGATACTCGGTGGCGGCGTGCTGGTCGCGCTGCTGCTGACCTTCGCGCTGGGGCTGCTGATGGGTCGCCAGTGGGCGCGCCCCGCGGCCGCGCCGGGCGCACCGTCGGTCTCCGAGGCGGCCCGCAGAGGCGCCACGCCGCCCACGCGTCGCGGGGGCATCGCCGCCGAGACCATGGCCGACCGCGCGCCCGAGCCGACGGAGAAGCTCACGTTCTACCAGACGCTCACCGAGCCGCTGGCCGCCCCGAGCGCGCCGCCCCGGGCCGAGCCCAAGACGGTGGCCATCAAGGCCCCGCCCCCGCCCGAGCCCAAGACAGTGGCGATCAAGACCCCGCCTCCAGCCGCCCCGGCTTCCCCGGTCCCCGTCGCTCCACCCGCACCGGCCCCGCCGCCGTCCCCCGTTGCCTTGCCGCCGGCTCCGGGCAAGAGCGCACCGGCCCCGCCCGCTCCCGCCCGGCCGACGCCGACCACGGCCGCCACGCCGTGGACCATCCAGGTCGCCGCGTTCAAGAACCGCAAGCAGGCTGACGACATGCGCCAGCAGCTGGCCGCATCGGGACTCGACGCCTACGTGGCCAGTGTCGCGGGGCACGAAGGCCAGGCGCGCCACCGCGTCCGGGTCGGCACGTTCTGGTCGCGGGAGGAGGCGGCAGCCGCCGCCCAGCGTCTGCGCGGCTCGCGCTCGCTCAGCGTGTTCGTCACGCTCAAGTAGGCCCGCGCCCCGGTGGACCGGAGTCTGGGCCGCATCCTGATCTCGCGGGACGAGATCGCCGCCCGCGTGAGCGACCTGGGCCGGGCGATCGGCCGCGACTACCAGGGACGCGCGCCGCTCCTGGTCGGCGTCCTCAAGGGCGCCGTCGTTTTCACCGCCGACCTGCTGCGCGCCATCCCGCTGGCGGGCACCATGGATTTCATGGCCGTCTCCTCCTACGGAGCCGGTACACGGTCCTCGGGGGTGGTGCGGCTGACCGCCGACCTGTCGATCTCGATCGAGGGGCGGGATGTGATCATCGTGGAGGACGTCATCGACTCGGGACGGACCATCAGCTACCTGCGGCGCAACCTGGCGACCCGTCACCCCCGCAGCCTGGCCCTCTGCGTGCTGCTCGACAAGGTGTCCCGCCGCGAAGTGGACGTCGATGTGGACTACGTGGGCTTCGTGATCCCCGACGAATTCGTGGTGGGCTACGGGCTCGACTACGACGGCTGGCATCGCAATCTGCCCGACCTGGCCGTGCTCGAGCCGGGGCCGGCGGCGGCCGATGCCAGCGCCTGATTCTCTCTCTTTGACGCCCGTTTGCGGCCGCGTACCGTATGGTATAGTGACTTCACCATGAATCCGTTCTACAAGAATCTCGCTCTGTGGATGGTGATCGGCCTCATCGTCATCCTCCTCTTCCAGCTCTTCCAGCAGAACCAGTCGCCGCGGGGCGAGATCGTCTTCTCCGACTTCCTGAAGAAGGTCGAGTCGGGGGAGGTCCGCGAGGTCACCCTGAAGGGCAACAACGTCTCCGGGCGCCTGAGCGACGGGTCGTCGTTCCGGACCTTCACCGCCGACTACCCGGACCTGGTCAAGTCGCTGAAGGACAAGGGCGTGAAGATCGACGTCAAGCCGCCCGACACCAACTCGTGGCTGGCCATCGTGCTGCAGTGGGTGCCCATGCTGCTGTTCATCGGCGTCTGGATCTTCTTCATGCGCCAGATGCAGGGCGGGGGAGCCAAGGCGCTGTCGTTCGGCAAGGCGCGCGCCCGGCTGATCTCCGAGAAGCAGAACAAGGTCACGTTTCAGGACGTGGCCGGCGTGGACGAGGCCAAGGAGGAGCTGCGCGAGATCATCGAGTTCCTGAAGGACCCGCCCAAGTTCCAGAAGCTCGGCGGCAAGATCCCGAAGGGCGTGCTCCTCGTCGGCCCTCCCGGCACCGGCAAGACCCTGCTGGCCAAGGCCATCGCGGGCGAGGCCAACGTGCCGTTCTTCTCGATCTCGGGGTCGGACTTCGTGGAGATGTTCGTCGGCGTGGGCGCCTCGCGAGTGCGCGATCTGTTCGAGCAGGGCAAGAAGCACGCGCCCTGCATCATCTTCATGGACGAGATCGACGCGGTCGGCCGGCACCGGGGCGCGGGCCTCGGCGGCGGGCACGACGAGCGCGAGCAGACCCTGAACCAGCTGCTGGTCGAGATGGACGGCTTCGAGACCAACGAGGGCGTGATCCTGATCGCGGCCACCAACCGGCCCGACGTGCTCGATCCGGCGTTGCTGCGGCCGGGGCGCTTCGACCGGCAGGTGGTGGTGGCGCGGCCCGACGTGAAGGGGCGCGAGGAGATCTTGAAGGTGCACGCGCGGCGGATTCCGCTCGCCCCCAAGGTCGATCTGAAGGTGCTGGCCCGCGGCACGCCCGGCTTCTCGGGCGCCGACCTCGCCAACCTGGTGAACGAAGCCGCGCTGCTGGCCGCGCGCCAGGACAAGAAGGTCGTCGAGATGCTCGACTTCGAGAACGCCAAGGACAAGGTCCTGATGGGCGTGGAGCGGCGCTCGATGATCATCTCGGAGACCGAGAAGAAGACGATCGCCTATCACGAGGCGGGACACGCCCTGGTAGCGGACCTGCTGCCGGGCGCCGACCCGCTGCACAAGGTCACGATCATCCCGCGCGGCCGGGCGCTCGGCCTCACCCAGCAGCTGCCCGCGGACGACAAGTACAACTACTCGCGCGAGTACCTGGTCAACCGGATCACGATCCTGCTCGGGGGCCGGGCCGCCGAGGAGATCGTGTTCCAGCAGCAGACCACCGGGGCCGGCGACGACCTGGAGAAGGCCACCGACATGGCCCGCAAGATGGTCTGCGAGTGGGGGATGTCCGACAAGATGGGCCCGCTGACCTTCGGCAAGGGCGAGGAGCATATCTTCCTCGGCCGCGAAGTGGCGCGCCCGAAGGACTTCAGCGAGGAGACCGCGGTCCTCATCGACTCCGAGATCAAGCGCATCGTGGTGGAGTCCGCGGCGCGCGCGCGGCACATGATCGAGTCGAACCTGGAGAAGCTGCACGCCCTCGCCCGCGCTCTGCTCGAGCGTGAGTCCCTCGACGGCGAGGAGATCGCCCGCATCCTCCGCGTACCCCCGCTGCACGAGGCCCCCAGCCCCGCGTAGCGGGCGCCAGCGGCCCGGCCTGACTGCGGCCCACGAGTGGTCCGCAGCTGGGGGGTGCGGGGGCCATTTCTGGGCCCCCGCATTGGAAAGAAGCGGGTCCCGTAGCAGCCCACCCACGGGTCGCGCCGATCAGACCTGCCTGGCCCCCGCGCGTGCCGCGCCCGCGAAATTCTGCGGGCCGGTGATGGCGGCGGCGATGATAAGTTGTCCATGAGGTAATCTCCCGTGAACCGCGCGACCGTGGCAGGGGTGTCGGTAGGCGATGGCCTGGACGTGGCGGTCGTGGGCGCCCTCAACGTCAGCCCGGAGTCCTTCTACGCGGGCTCGGTGGTCGTGGACGACGACGGGCTCCTGCGGGTCGCCGAGGCGATGGCGCGTGCCGGCGCGGCCTGGCTGGACGTGGGGGCCATGTCCACCGCCCCCTACCTCGAGGCCCGGATCCCCGCCGAGCTGGAGGCGGAGCGGCTCCACCGGGCTCTTGGCCTGCTCGCCACGCGCCTCGGCCTGCCGCTCTCGGCGGACACCAGCCGTATCGCGCCGGCCCGAGCGGCCCTCGACGCGGGCGCCCGCCTGATCAACGACGTGGCCGGCCTCCGGGCCGACCCGGCCCTGGCGGGGCTGGTCGCCGAGGCCGGAGCGGGGCTGGTGCTCATGGCATCCCCGGCCGCCGGGGCGCCGGTCGACGACGACTCGGAGCCCATCGCGGCGGTCCGCGACTCGCTGGAGCGCGGCCTGGCCCGGGCCCGGGCAGCGGGGATCCCGGACGAGCGCATCCTGCTCGACCCCGGGATCGGCTTCTTCCGCGGCGGATCCATTGCCTGGCCCGACTGGGATTGCCGGGTGCTCGCAGACCTGCCGGCCCTGCTCACACTGGGCCGCCCGCTGCACGTCGGCGTCTCGCGGAAGTCGCTGATCGGGGCCCTGGCCGGCGTCCCCGACCCGGCCGACCGCCTGCCCGGCACCCTCGCGGCCACCGCCGCGGCGGTGTTGGCGGGCGCCCACGTGATCCGGGCCCACGACGTGGCCGAGACGGTACAGGCCGTCCGCGTCGCGGAGGCCCTGCGGCGCGCCCGCGAGCGCGCCGCGGCCGGGGTCGCCTAGGCCATGTGGCCCGTGCTCCAGAGCTTCCGGCTGCGCGACGCCGTCGACATCGTGGTCGTGGCGATCGTGCTCTACCGCATCTTCGTCATGTTCAAGGAGACGCGCGCGGTCCAGATGCTCCTCGGGCTGGCCGGCCTGATGCTGGCGTCGTACCTGGCGCGCCAGCTGGAGCTGTTCAGCACGAGCTGGCTCCTCGACAACTTCTGGTCGTTCTGGGTGCTGGCGCTCATCGTGCTCTTCCAGCCCGAGCTGCGCCGCGCGCTGACCCGCCTCGGGGAGAGCCGCCTCTTCCAGGGCATGGCGCTCGGAGCCCGCGAGGAGCGCAGCCATCTGATCGACGACGTCATCAAGGCCGCGGATTCGCTGGCCAGCAAGCGCATCGGGGCCCTGATCGTGCTCGAGCGCACCACCGGCCTGCGCAACTACGCGGAGCTGGGCGTGCCGCTCGACGCGATGGTCTCCGCCGATCTGCTGGTGAGCCTGTTCCTGCCGTACTCGCCGCTGCACGACGGCGCCGCGTTCATCCGCGGCGATCGGGTGGCCGCGGCCGGCTGTTTCCTGCCGCTCTCGCGCAATACCCAGCTCGGCCGGAACATGGGCACGCGCCATCGCGCCGGCCTGGGCCTGGCCGAGGAGACCGACGCGGTTGTGCTCATCGTCTCCGAGGAGACCGGGCGGATCTCGCTCGCGGTGGACGGGCAGATGGAGTCCCCGCTCGATCAGGAGGCGCTGCGCCGCCGGCTGGCTGAGCTGTTCTCGCTCGAGGAGGCGCCGCTGCCGCGGCGGTCGGCGTGGTGGGAGCCGGCGCGGGAGTGGCTCCGCAAGTGAGCGCGCTCACCCGTCACTGGGAGCTGAAGCTGCTGGCTCTCGCGGTCTCGATGGTGCTGTGGGTCTTCGTGATGAGTTCCGAGAAGTCGGACCTGATCATCGCGGCACCCCTCGAGCTCGCCGGGATCCCCGACGGCCTCGAGGTGATGGGCGAGCGTCCCGACAGCGTCGACGTGCAGCTGCACGGCGTGCGCGGCGTGCTGCTGCGCCTGGGACCGGATCGGGTCAAGGTGCGGGTGAGCCTGACCGGGGCCAAGCCGGGTGAGGTCACCCTGCGCGTGCTGCCCGAGCAGGTCACGGTCCCGCCCGGCGTGACGGTCCTGCGCGTCAGCCCGTCCCGCGTGCACCTGATCCTCGGATCGGCCCGCTCGTGAGCCGTCTCTTCGGCACGGACGGCATTCGCGGTCTCGCCAACAAGCCGCCGCTGACCACCGAGCTGGCCTTCCGGCTCGGCCGCCAGCTGGTGGCGACGCTGCTCGAGCATCACGGCGCCACCAAGACCCGCCTGGTGGTCGGGCGCGACACCCGGCTCTCGGGGCCCATGCTCGAGGGCGCGCTGGTAGCGGGGGCGCTGTCGGCGGGTGGTGACGTCTACGCGGTCGGGGTGCTGCCCACGCCGGCCATCGCGTATCTGACCCGGCGCCTGGAGGCCCACGGCGGAGTGGTGCTCTCCGCCTCGCACAACCCCTTCGAAGACAACGGCATCAAGATCTTCTCCTCCGAGGGCGCCAAGTTCCCCGACGCGTGGGAGGAGGAGATCGAGGCGCGCCTCGGCGGCCGCGACATCGCCCCGTGGCCCACCGGCGTGCACATCGGCCGCCTGGTGCAGCACGAGGCAGCCGAGGCCGACTACATCGATCACGCGCGCGCCTGCTGCGGGCACGACCTGCGCGGCTTGCGCGTCGTGCTCGACTGCGCCCACGGCGCGACCTACCGGGTGGCCCCCGAGATCTTCCGTCGGCTCGGCGCCGACGTGCGGGTGATGAACGCCAGCCCCGACGGGCAGAACATCAACCTCGGCTCGGGCGCGCTCCACCCCGAGGCCTTGCAGAAGGAAGTGCTGCGGGCGCGGGCCCACGTGGGCCTCGCCTTCGACGGCGACGGCGATCGGCTCATCTCGGTCGACGAGCAGGGGCAGATCCGCGACGGCGACTACGTGCTGGCAATCTGCGGCCGGCACCTGGCCGCCCGCGGCCAGCTCAAGGGCGGCACGGTGGTCACCACCGTGATGGCCAACCTGGCGGTCGATCGCGCGCTGACCCAGCTGGGCATCCGCCTGGCCAAGGTGCAGGTGGGCGACCGCTACGTCCTCGAGGAGATGCTCCGCATCGGGGCGAACCTGGGCGGCGAGCAGTCGGGGCACCTGCTCTTCCTCGATCACACCACCACCGGCGATGGCATCGTGTCGGCGCTCCAGCTGATCGGGGTCATGCAGGAGACCAAGTCGAGCCTGGGGGAGCTGTCGCGCTGCCTCGTCAAGTTTCCCCAGGTGCTCCTGAACGTGGCGGTCACGAGCAAGCCGCCGGTCGAGCAGATCCCCGGCCTGGTCGAGCGGGCGAAGGCCATCGAGCAGGAGATGGCCGGCGCCGGCCGCGTCCTGCTGCGCTACTCCGGCACCGAGTCACTGCTGCGGGTGATGATCGAGGGCGAGGAGCAGGGCCGCATCGAGGCGATGGCGAATGAGCTGGCCGGCATCGTGCGGCAGGCCATCGGCGCATGAGCCGGGTGCTGGGCATCGGCGTGGACCTCACGCAGATGCCGCGCATGCGGCGGGTGGTGGCCCGCTGGGACGAGCGCTTCCTGCAGCGGGTGTTCACCGAGCAGGAGATCGCCTACTGCCGCCGACGCCGTGATCCCATCCCGCACCTGGCGGCCCGCTTCGCAGCCAAGGAGGCCACCCTCAAGGCGCTGGGCACCGGGCTCAGCATGGGCGTGAACTGGCGCGAGCTCGAGGTGCGCCGCGACCGCGGGCAGGCGCCCACCATGGTGCTGAGCGGACGGTGCCGCGAGATCGCCCTCGCCAAGGGCGGCCGGCGCGTGTTGCTCTCGCTGACCCACGACGGCGAGTACGCGATGGCGCAGGCGATGCTGATCGCAGACGCCACCGATGACCAGGCGCGGCCTTAGCCTGGCCCTCGGCCTCGCGATCCTCTCGTCGGGCTGCGCTCAGCTGATCACGGACAAGGAGCCCGCCGAGACCACGGACGCCCCGGGCCCACGGACGGCGGATGGCGCGGTCTCTGTGCAGAAGGGCCGCGCCGGCCTGGTGATCGGAGCGCCGCACGGCACCTCTGATGCGGCCACCGACGTCATCGGCCGCGACCTGGCCCGGCTGAGCGGGTTCGGCCTGGTGGTGGTCACCGGCTACTCGCACCTCGATGCCGACGGCCGGCGCTACAACGTCAACCGGCCCACCGAGGGCGTGCCTGGTGCGCCGGCCCGCCTCGAGGTGCCGACCGCATCGGCCCGCCGCGTCTACGATACCTACCGTCGCCGGGTGGCCGAGGTCGCGCAGGGGCCGCTCCGTCTCTACGTCGAGGTGCACGGCAACGCCCGCTCGGAGAGCGCCGGACGCCTGGAGATCGCCACCGTCGGGGTGAGTCCCGAGGACGCGTGGCGGCTCAAGACGCTGCTCGAGCTGATCCGCGACGCGCGCCTGCCCGCCGAGGGCGGCGTGCCGCGACTGGACGTGTGGGTCGAGCCGCTCGATCCGGTGTGGTACACCGCCTCGGCGGCCAAGCAGTCCGGGCTGCTGGCCGAGACGCAAGTGGCGCTGCACATCGAGATGCCGCGCGCGGCGCGCACGGCCTATCGCGAGGTCTACACCGAAGTCCTGGCCGACTTCCTCCTCCAGTCGGTGGCGCTGCTCCTGCCGCCCGGCCGCTGAACCCCCCGGTTCATGACGCCGGTCATACCCGCCCCGGGAGGGGCGCGGCGATCATGGGGCCGGCCCACGGTGGTCAGAGACGAGGGAGGCGGCGATGACGATTCGAGAGCTCATGTCGGGCAGCCTCATCACGGTTCCGCGCGAGACGCCGGTGGCCGAGGCGCGGGATCTCATGACCCGGAAGCGCATCCGGCACTTGCTCGTGACGGAGCGCGCGCGCGCCCTGGTCGGCATCGTCACGGACCGCGACATCCGCCTCAACCTGCCGTCGCAGGCCACGAGCCTCTCGGTAGGGGAGATCAACCACCTGCTCGCGAAGCTGACGGTCGGAGCCATCATGACGTCCCCGGTGATCACGGTGGAGCCGGATCGTCCGGCTCACGACGCCGCCCGGCTCATGCTCGATCACACGATCGGCGCCCTGCCCGTGGTCGACGCCGGGTGTCTCATCGGCATCGTCACGGAGACCGATATCGTGCGCGCCTTCGTCACCGTGACCGGCACGTGAGTCGCGGCGTCAGGCGGTCAGCAGGGCGCGGAGCACCTCCACCAGCACCGTGGGCAGCCGCTCCGGTCGCGTGAGCACCGCGAAGCCCCGCGGCCCGAAGATCGAAGGCAGGTAGGCGGGCGCGCTCCGGTCCACGGTCAGGCAGAAGGGGATCAGGCCCTGCAGGCGTGCTTCGGCCACCGCCTGCCGCGTGTCCTCGATGCCGTAGCGCCCCTCGTACTCGTCCACGTCGTTCGGCTTGCCGTCGGACAGCAGGAGCAGCAATCGGTGTCGGGCGCGCTCCCGTCCCAGCAGGGCGCTGGCATGTCGGATGGCGGCCCCCACCCGGGTATAGCCGTCGGGCTCGAGCGCGGCGACGCGGCACCGGGCCGCGGTGCGCGAGGTCTCGTCGAAATCTTTCACGGTGAGAGCGTGCACGGCCCGGGGACCGTGTCCCGAGAACGCGATGACCGCGTGGCGGTCGCCGAGCACGTCGAGCGCCTCCAGGAGCACCACGAGCGCCTCCTTCTCCACGTCGACGATCCGGAGGCTCCCGGCCACCCACGCGTCGGTCGACGCGCTCACGTCGACCAGCACCGCGATGGCCAGCTCGCGGCGCGCGGGCCGGACGGCCGCGTAGAGGCGGTCATCGGGCGACTGGCCCGCCCGCCGGTCGGCGAAGGCGGTGACGTAGGCGGCGAGATCCAGATCGGCGCCATCCGGCTGCCGTCCCAGGCACACCCGACGCGGACGGAGCCCGTCGAAGCGACGGCGCACCTGTCGGACCAGCGTCGCGTGGCGGTCCAGGACCCGGGCGGCCCAGTCGGCGGCACCCGCCGGAGCCCGACCCGGGCGAACGATCGCCCCCGGGAAGCGGTAGCCACCCCGGCGATGGTTCCACTCCGGATACGAGATGCCGAGGCCTCCCTCGCGCGAGCCAGGCTCCTGGTCGAGACGAGGCGGCGACGCGGCGTCGCCCTGAAGCGTCTCCCGCGGTGAGCCCGGGGTGCGGACGATCCGTGCTTCGGGCAGATCCGACAGGGCATCGCCCAGCTCGGGCGCCTCGGCGCCGTCGCCGCGATCGGCGGGACGCTGGAGCCCCATCGGATCCTCGGCGCTCTCCATCGGATCGTCGAAGCGCACCATCCACATCCCGGGCGAGGCGTCGTCCTCGTCATCGCGCGCGGCCCGCACGCGAGGCGGGCGCCTCAGCGAGGCGGTGCGCGCCGGGGCGCGGGTCGAATCATCCGGCTCGCCCCCTCCCATCACGGTGGCGGCGGCGGGAGGCCGCCACGCTCCCCAGAAGGCAACCGGCGCGACACCCCGGTAGCGGCCGGTGACCGACTGCGCCCGGAGCCAGGCCCATCGCCGAGCCTCGTCCGGGCTGTCGATGTCGGGCCACAACGGCGAGGCGGGGTCCGCCTCGAGCACGGCGCAGACGACCCCGAACGCGAGGAGCATCCCACCACCACCGAAGTCGCCGACGATGTTCATCGGCGGCGTCGGCTTCCCATCCGCGCGGCCGAAGTGCGCGAGCGCGCCGGCGAGCGCGATGTAGTTGATGTCGTGACCGGCCGCCTGGACGTACGGCCCCTCCTGGCCCCAGCCCGTCATGCGGCCGTACACGAGCCTCGGGTTGCGTACGAGACACGCGTCGGGGCCGATGCCGAGGCGCTCGGCGACGCCGGGCCGGAATCCCTCGATCAGCGCGTCGGCGCGCTCGACCATGCGCAGAAGCGCTTCGACGCCGTCGGGATGCTTGAGGTCGATCCCGATCGAGCGCCGGCCGCGGTTCAACACCTCCAACCATCCCGGGTCGAAGCCGCGCTCGACGGACTGGGCGCGGTCGACGCGCACGACCTCGGCGCCCATGTCGGAGAGCAGCATCGCTGCGAACGGCCCCGGGCCGATGCCGGCGATCTCGATGATCTTCAAGTCCGAGAGCGGTCCCACGCCGATACCCCTCCGTCGCGGCGGCAAGTCGGAGCGACACTACCCCTGTGCCGTCGCGGCTACGGTCGCCGCATGGCAGTCCCGCAGCGCACCATCCCGATCCTGGTGTACGAGGACATCGAGACCGCGCACGACTATCTCGTCGAGGTGTTCGGGTTCCGGCCCGGGGGCGTCGCGCGCACCGGTGACGGTGAGGTGGTCCACGGGGAGGTCGAGACCGAGCAGGGACCGATCTGGCTGCACCGCGTCACGCCCGAGCACGAGCTC
>Ga0081455_10002511_pt1 | contig 21778 bp, 19 predicted proteins | sample TabmetS3T2R1_FD_70207 | JGI IMG/M metagenome (GOLD analysis project Ga0081455, IMG submission 70207) | Tabebuia heterophylla rhizosphere microbial communities from the University of Puerto Rico - S3T2R1 | ecosystem: Host-associated > Plants > Roots > Rhizosphere ...
CCTGAATGAATTCGGTGCGTTGCGCTCCGGCTTTCGCTTTCGAAATGAACGGCCCTTCGATATGAACACCGGCTATCGAGCGGATCGCTGATCTACAATCGCGAACCGCTTGCAAGACTTTGACGATTTCGTCGAGAGGCGCTGTCGCTGTCGTGAGCAAAAGTGATGTTGTGCCGCCACTGGCGTGGAAATCGCAAATAGAGCGAAACGCTTTAACTGATGCTTCCATCGTGTCGCGGCCAAGCGCGCCGTGCACATGAAGATCGATAAACCCGGGCGCGAGATAATTTCCGTTGAGATCAATGACCTCGTGCTTGCGGTGCGCCGGGGATCGCTCGTGGATCGCGGCGATTTTTCCCTGTTCCTCGACGATTTCAAGTCCCTCGCGAATTCCATCGGGAAAAATCAAACGCGCGTTCGTGAAGATCATCTCGTGATGCAGTCAATCCTGCCTCCACGGAGATTGAGGCTCAATCGAAATAGTCGCTGCAGTCGTGGCGAAAGTTCGCAGAATGGGGCACTCGACGCGCTTGCTCTGAAGCCGCAGAAAGGCCATCCTCTTCGAGCGATGAGTTTCGATTATGACGTCGTGATCATCGGGGGCGCATTTTCCGGCGCGGCAACGGCCCTCATGCTCAAGCGAAAACGCCCCGAAGCGCGTGTCCTGGTCATCGAAAAGGGGGCTGCGTTTGATCGCAAGGTGGGCGAATCGACAACCGAGGTGAGCAGTTGCTATATGACGCGGATCTTGGGTCTGACGCATTATCTCGGGCATCATCAGTTACCCAAGCAAGGATTGCGCCTATGGTTTTCAAACCGGAAAGATCAACGCTTTGATGATTGTGTTGAGATTGGCACACGCTATCAGAGTCGACTGCCCGGTTTTCAAGTGGACCGCGCGAAGCTCGATTCACATCTGCTTGAGCTTGCCCGCAACGCGGGCTGCGATCTATGGCGCCCCGCCAAAGTCACGAGTTTTGAACTAAACGGCAGCCATGGACAAAGAATAAACGCTGTCGTCGATGATGCCCAGCGCGAGGCCAGTTGTCGCTGGATCGTCGATGCCACTGGCCGCGCGGCCATGTTCGCACGAAAGCTCGGATATTTTCGAGTGAATACCGAACACCCAATCAACGCGGTCTGGGCGCGGTTTAGCGGCGTTAAAGAATGGGACAGCTATGAATGGCGCGAACGGTTTCCCGATTACGCGAACCATTGTCGCACCGCGCGCGAATGGGCCACAAATCACCTTTGCGGGCGCGGCTGGTGGGTCTGGATCATTCCGTTGCAGGGCGGCGATGTCAGCGCGGGCATCGTTTATGACAGCCGCATTTTCAAATTTCCGGAGGGACCGACTCTGGGACAACGATTGCACGCGCACATTCTGAACAATCCCGTCGGTCGCGAAATCTTCGGCGCAGCGAAAGTGATCGAAGGCGACGTGCACGCGCTCTCGATGTTGCCCTATCACAGCGAAAAGGTTTGCGGTGACGGCTGGGTCATGGTGGGCGATGCCGCCGGGTTCATCGATCCGCTTTACAGTCCCGGTCTCGATTTTTGTTCTTACACTTCCTATTACGTGGCGGATTTGCTGGCACGCAGTCTGAAGGGGGAAGACGTCACGGAAGGCCTTCAAGACTACAACAAGCAATATCCACGCAGCTACCGTTGCTGGTTCGAAAGTTTGTATAAGGACAAATATTATTACATGGGCGACGCCGAGCTGATGTCTGCCGCGTTGATGCTCGATGTAAGCAGTTACTACACCGGCTTGGTGCACGCGGTTTATCGCGATCCGGAATGTGCATTTCTGAATCTGCCTTTTACGGGCATTGGCGGCAGATTTGCGAGCACAGCGATGCGGTTCTATGGCCGCCGTCTCGTTGCCCTTGCGAACCGCAGATGGGCGACCGGCTACTATGGAAAACGAAACGCCGGCTGGCGCGAACTTTACGACGGATTCGTTCCGGACACTCGGCTTCGCAAACAAATTTCACGCGGACTGCGGCGTTGGTGTAAATGCGAGCTAGTTAATCTAGCGTTGATGCTGCGGAGGCCTGTCATTCGCGCCGACCAGCGATCAGCGCGAATTCACACTCACGTTTCCACGGCAAGTGCTTCCACTGGCGCGGGCTCTTCCGCGCTCTCGTGATCCTGGTCGCCTCTTCCTGGCCGAGTGGCCAAATGTGAAAGCCGCCTGATTCGAGCGGCAGTTCCAATAATTCCCAAATTCCTTTGCTTTCGCTGAATCCGCGATAGTAAACGTCGTGTCCGCCGATGTAAGTCTTCGTCCAGTAACATTCACCGTTTGTGCCGTCGAACCGCCCGGTGACAACGAACTGGTCGATGTCGTCGCTCCCGTCGCCTGAAACTGTCTGATCAGCGAAAGTCAGCACGAGATCCATCCGATGTTTGCACGTGCTGCGGCCGCAATTGTAAAAACCAGTCCACGGCCCCGAAGGAAAATCCATTTCAGACAGTACTTGTCCGCGTTTCGCTCTCGTCAACCTCTGCGCCAGCTCATCGCACTTTACGGCAGGAGACCAATCGCATCATGGCTTGAGCAGCGTCCCGTACCAGTGCAAAACAAGCTCGCCAAAAAACATCCAAGTCAGTGCGCCGAATGCCAGATAAGGTCCAAAAGGTAATTTGGCTGACCAAACAGGTTTTCCGACGACAAGCGTGACCAAGCCGATTCCGGAACCGAGAAGTGATCCGGCGAACAGGCTGAACAACACCGCGCGCCACCCAAGAAAAGCGCCGATCGCGGCGAGAAATTTCAGGTCGCCGCGGCCCATTGCCTCGCGCGGAATGACTAGTTCGCGCGTCACCCCAGAAATATGAGTGACATCATCGAGCATTAGTATGTGACCGTCTGCGGTTACGCGATCATAGCGAAAAGTCAGCTTTACCTCACCATATTCGCGATCATCAATCCGAACTTCATCGCACTGCAGTAGCAGCCGATCTTTTTCACGTGCAAAATATTCGCTCCAGAGACTTTCTTCGGTGCCTACGATGAAGTGAGCATCGTCGTCGTCGCGTTTTGTCCACGTGAACGTGGTCGGCGCGTCGAACTCGATCCGTTTTCTGCCAAAAGCAATTTTTCCCGCTTCCAAAACGATCCAAAGAATTACGTAGCCTAGCGCGGCCGCCAGCGCGGCCCGAACACCGGCTGCCACGCGCGAATCTGTCTGCATCAAACCCGGAACAACAACACTGCAAACCACGCCTGCGATTGTTCCGCCAATTGTTACGCGATCCGGAATAATAAAATGCTCAAAATCGATAAACGTTCCGATGATCAGGAACGAAACGAAAATCCAGTACGCAATCGCCACCTGCCACGGAAACCTTTGCCAGATCACCAGGAACAGAAGCGCGGTAACGAGTTCCACCGCGAAATAGCGGAACGAAATTTTTGCGCGACAATTTGCGCAGCGGCCGCCAAGCGCGAGCCAACTGATCAACGGAAGATTGTGATACCATGGAATCGGTTGTTTGCATTGGGGACAAAACGAGCGACGCGGTCGATTGATGGAGAGGTCGACCGGCCAGCGGTAGATGCAAACGTTCAAAAATGAGCCGACCGCCGCGCCGAGCGCGAAGGCAAACGCGCTGAAGAAAAGATTCTGAGTCGAATGCTGCACGCGATTTAACTGGCAATCTGTTTCGATGCGCGGCGCTCCATCAGCCATGCGATCCAGATGCAGCTTTCGTATAGCAGACACATGGGCAGCGCCATGGCGACCAAAGTCAAAATATCAGGCGTCGGCGTGATGATTGTTGCCAGAATAAAGATGAGCACGATGGCATACGGCCGGGTGCGCGCCATAAATCGGTACGTGATCAGTCCGAATCGGACCAGCGCCAGCACGACGACCGGCAGTTCAAACGCCAGACCAAATCCGATGGTGAATCGCGTCACGAACGAGTAATACTGCTGCACCGTCCACGTCGGCGCCCAGCCCAGCGATTGGGTGTCGCGAAAGAAAAAAAGAATCGTTTTCGGCAGCAACCAAAAATAGCAAACCAGCACCCCCGCGAGAAAGAGCGCGAAGCTGACGCCGATGGCGGGAAACAAAAAGCGTTTCTCCACTGCGGTGAGCGCCGGTAAAACGAATTCCGCGACAAAATACAGCAACAGTGGAAAGGAGAGAACGATCCCGGCGTAAAACGCCAAGTGAAATGAAATCACGATCGAATCTGTGATGCCGAGTGCCTTGAGCGTTCCGACTTGCGACCCGACATCGTTGAGCGGTGCCTGGATAATGCGCACTAGGGTCGAGCGGAACGCGAAACAAACAACCATCGCGACACCCAGCGTGAGGGCCATCTTCACGATGGTCCAGCGCAAGTCTTCCAGATGCTCGAGAAACGGCTTGGACGTTTCGGTCTCCGGCGGATCACGAAACTTAAAGATGTCTCGCAGCGCCATTGGACCGGAAGCTCAGCGAGGCGCGAGCCACAAAAGACCGCGCGCGGAAAGCGTCGCGCAAATGCCGAGGGTGTTGGCGTCGCAAATGTCGTTCTCCGCGATCATCCGGCGAATCTCTTCGACGGAAAATTCGCGGCAATCCACAATCGATTCGCCTTCGTCATAGTGCGATCCCTCTTCGCATGGCTGAACTGGACGCGCCAGGAAGAGATAACCGCGCTCATCTGTAAATCCAGGCGAAGAAAAGTAATGGCCTAATGGGACAAGCTGGCCGTCTGAGGTTAACTCGTAACCGGTTTCTTCTCTGAGCTCTCGCAACGCCACATCCTTGATATTCTCCGGGTTAGTATTGTGATTGTCGATCTGACCCGATGGCATTTCCCAAATCGCCTGCCTGATTGGGATCCGTTCCTGACGGATGAGCAAAATTTTGCCGTCGCGCGTGATCGGTGCGATCACGACCGCTGGTTTGCGGTGGACGATCGTCCAATCCCGTGGGTCTGGACGTGCGGGGGTTTGCACACGATCCGTTGCGACTTCGAGATTCCGATCGGCGAAGTGCCTCTCGCTTGAGACCGTTTGCCAGTTGCCGGCTTTCATCTGGCAATTGTAGTGGCCGCTCTCTTCAGCGGCAAACGCCGTCGCCGCTGAAGCACACATCAATACCGAACCAGCGCAACCGGTGCCTGAACAGAGGTGTCCGATCTATGTCGGATTACAACGGCAAATCAAACCAATTTCCCGCGGATCGCATTCCCATTCTGTCGAAGGCGATCGGTTTAATTGTCGCCGTCATATTTGAATACCACCGGCAATTCCCAGCGCGGCGGCCTCCTGCATACGCAAATGCGTGAGCGCGATTGCCAGCGCATCCGCTGCATCGGCGACTGGTGTTTCTGTTAACCCCAGACGCGCGCGCACCATGAATGCCACCTGATTCTTTCCCGCTGCGCCGCGCCCAACAGTGGATTGTTTAATTCGCTTGGGTGAATACTCGAATACAGGCAACCCGTTTTCGGCAGCGGCCAGAATAGCTGCGCCGCGCGCGGCGCCAAGTATGATCGCAGTTTTGTAGCTCTGGACGTAAATGACCGACTCGAGTGCGCAACAATCCGGTTGGTGCTCGCGTATTAACTCGGCAAGCCGATCGCGGATGCAGACCAGACAGGATGAGGGACGCATTGCACTCTTATTGTGGATGGTGCCGAAATAAACAGACCGTGGGTTGCCGTTGTTTTCATCAACGATTGCGACACCGGTGTTGCGCAAAGAAGCGTCGATGGCCAGTACGCGCATTTATTGCAATGTTAAAATCGACCGCCACCCGTTCAACACGGAATCGACAAATTCGAAAACAGCGGTTTTACTCGCGCGGGTAAGCAATGGAGACGGCAATCGACAAAACCATCAGGCTTTCCGTCATCATCGTGGTGCCGATGTTCGCGATTTTAACGAATGTATCGTCATCCTTCGCTACGACGAAAGGGTTAAGCCAAATCGTGACTCCGGATTTGGAACCAAAGGGCGACTTTTCGCTGAGCTTACAAATCCAGGACAAGCGGATTGCGAACCCGTATCAATTGCAAGCCGAGCTGGGACTTACTGATTGGGGGGAGGTAGCAGTGTTTCGCGGATTTCAGCCCGACGAATGGATTTTCGGCACGGAGATCGGTTTGTTAAGGAAAGAGCCCTGTCTCCTTTCGATTGGGTTCATAAATTGGTCGCCACATCTCGATGATGATCCGCAACCGTTCATTGAAGCTGGCTACTACACCGAGCATCATAAGATCATCGTTGGCGCCATTCACGCTGGTTACAAAAACGAAGCCATCCTCGGCTACGCCTACGATTTCAATGACAGGTGGCGGTTACAGGTAGATTGGCAAAGCGGATCCGAAAATTCATCGACGATCGGGTTCACCTGCAACGTCACACCGGATTTCCAGTTCAATCCCGCGCTGTACGTAAGCAATCGTTCGGATCACAACCTCATGGGCTACATAGTTTTCACCTACACATTTCATCTCTGGGGTGGCAAGAGAGACGTCACACCTGTCGCGACTCATGCGGGCGGCGTAAAGTGAGCTATGCGCGGAAAGTCAATGCCAACACGGAGTCGGATCAGCGCCGGTCTGGTTATGTTTCGCCGCAGGAATGATGAAATAGAAGTTTTGCTGGCGCACCCTGGCGGACCGTTCTTCGTACGCAAAGATGACGGCGTATGGACAATTCCAAAAGGCGAAGCAACTCCCGGAGAAGATTTACTGACGCGCGCTCAAATTGAGTTTGAAGAGGAAGTAGGATTTCGCCCCGAAAATGTTCAGCAGTGGATTCAGCTCGGCTGGATCCAGCAAAAGGGCGGCAAGATTGTTCACGCGTGGGCTTTCGAAGGAGATTTGCCTGAACCGTTCGAGTGCAAATCAAATCTGTTCGAGCTGGAATGGCCGCCGCGGTCAGGGAAATATCAAGAATTTCCAGAGGTCGATCGGGCGTGCTTCTTTTCCGAGAAAGCCGCCCGGCGCAAATTAAAGTCCAGGCAGATTCCTTTTCTTGATCGTTTGCGGATTGCTCTTACAAATCGAAGTACGGATCCGGGCCGACCGCGAGCGACGATTTCGTAAGACGTCGCTCGCGCACTCCGACGGCGAAACTTCTCATGCAGTCTTCGATCAAACGCCTCTTCAGCCGTTGGAATCTCGACAATATCAGTGTTGTCAGACGTGTGATCGTGTCCGTGGTCGGTGCAACCGTCCTGCTGATCGGGATTGCCCTGCTGGTCCTACCCGGGCCGGCGTTCGTTGTAATTCCCGTGGGGCTTGCGATTCTTGCCACGGAGTACGCATGGGCACGCCAGTGGCTCAGAAAAGTTCGGCGAATTGCGAGCGACGTTGCCTCCGGTCGCGAGCGAACTTCAATTCGCGATCTTGCGTCATCGGGCCACAGCGAGCACGAGAAAGGCGCAGCCAAGCGCGCCGAACACCAGGCTCACAACCCAGAATGAGCGCTTCTTTGTGAGCGCAGAGATCGCAGCGATGGCAATTGCGATTTGAAACATGGTCACCCCGCGCGCAAACACTACGTGCTTGTGAAAATATGATTTCGCCGCGGCTTGCTTCTGCTCCGCCTCCGATTTTATTTCTTCCTGCTCTTTCTCGTAACGAGCGCGCTTCGATTGGTCTGCTTCATCAGGCGCGCCGGTGAACGGCGTTTTCGCATCGAGCACGGCGGACTTGATGCTTTTCGCTTGATAATAACTCCATTGGTCGGCGGCTTCGATCTGGCTCATCATCGCTTCATTGGCGTGTTCCCCCGAGAGCAGGCTGGCGATCGCAGCAAGAACCGCCAGGATCGCAGTGCTCAGGGCTACCCATGACATCCAGGCTTCGCGGCTGTGTTTCGCCGTTTCATGTACGTGTTCCTGCACATGTTCGAGAGGGACTTCCGCTTCCTCCATGCGACAAGGTGTGAGCTAGTCACCGGGGGTTCAAGCTGATTGAAGACGGAATCGACAAGCGCAATTGAAGCAGATTAAATCGACAACCACATCTCCGATGAGCATCGTACCAGTCGTTTGTCAGATTTGTAAAAAGCCGAAATCCCCGCAGAACGGAATGATCGCCGAATTGATTCGGCCCTCCCTTCTCGAGTTCATCAAAAGGAAGTTCCCCGATCTCGATAGTAAAGCGTTCATCTGCTTCCAAGATTTGGGCGAATTCCGAAAGGATTACGTCAAGGAAGTCCTGGAAGACGAAATTGGCGAACTTTCTGCTCTCGATCAAGAAGTGGTCGAAAGCTTGGAGCAGCACGAGATTCTATCTGCTGACATCAGCAAACAATTCGAAAGAAAGCTCAGTTTTGGCGAGCGATTGTCTGACCGGATCGCGGAGTTCGGCGGTAGTTGGAAATTTCTTATCAGCTTCGGTGCAGTGCTGCTCATCTGGATCGGCGCAAATGGCGTCGTACTCGCGACGCGAGCGTTCGATCCGTACCCATTCATTTTGTTGAACCTGATTCTCTCCTGCCTTGCTGCGGTGCAGGCGCCGATTATCATGATGAGCCAAAACCGAGCTGAGGCGCGCGACCGATTGCGCGCGGAAAACGATTACAAGGTGAACCTGAAAGCAGAGCTCGAGATCCGGCATTTGCACGAGAAACTCGATCATCTCTTGCGCCGTCAATATAATCGGCTATTTGAGATCCAGCAGATCCAGATAGAGCTGCTTCAAGAAATCGGGCGCCAAAAACGGTAGCCGTTTCGTTTTTGGCAATCAGGGATTAATCACCACAACAAGAGGCACTTTATGTTCAAAGGTAAGACAGTTCATCTCGCATTGTCGCTCGTTTTCTGCTCGAGTCTGACTGTCTTTGGCCAATGGTTCCCGGGTAATTCGGGAACAACGAACAACTTAAATGGGGGATATCTGCTTGATTCAGCAGTCGGCTTTGTGGTGGGCGATGCGGGGACGATCCTTAAAACCACTGACGCCGGTATGACGTGGTCACCGCTGACTTCAGGCACAACCAACGCATTGCACGGCGTCTATTTCTTCGATGAGACTCAAGGAGTTGCCGTGGGCGAGCAGGGACGCATTCTCCGGACGAGTGACGGCGGCGCCGGATGGCAAAGGGTGGTGAGTGGCGTGACGGACACTCTTCGATCGGTCTCTTTCAGCGGAGTGAACGGGATCTCCGGTGGCGATTCACAAACAATTCTTTATTCGACAGATGCAGGCGCTTCATGGCAGATAAGCCAAAGCGGATTCTTCGGCGGCGGCTTCCCAGGCGCGCAGATGCTGAGTGCGACCATTGGCTTCGTTGGCGGGCAAAATTCAATCTTCCAGTCGCTGCTCGGAGCGAGCACTGACGGCGGCGCCAGTTGGGCGTTTCAACCTTTTTACTTTGATAACAATGAAGGCGGTGGTACTGACGTGTTCTTCTTGGATCAAAAAACCGGCATTGTTTCGGGAACGGTCTTTGATGGACGCGGCGCCATCGCCAGAACGACTGACGCCGGTGTGAGTTGGTCAACTTTATTCTTTGATCAGGCGATCCAGGGAATTGATTTTCCACAGCCAACCAGCGGGTTTACTGTCGGCTGGGGCGGACGCATCCTGCATAGCACGGACGCAGGAATCAACTGGACCGACCAGGCGAGTGGAACGTCTGCCAACCTGAACGATGTCTCTTTCGCCAGTGACGCTTTAACAGGAATCGCGCTTGGCGAAGGCGGCACAATCCTCTGGACAGCAAATGGTGGCGAACCGACGCCGTCACCAACGCCTATTCCAACAGTTAGTCCGACAGCGACCGCTACGCCGACTGCGACAGCTACAGCGACTGCAACGCCGACCGCGACAGTTAACCCAACACCCAGTGCTACTCCGACAGTTACTCCTGTCACGACACCGCGACCTACTCCTACACCCAGGTCTCGCCCCACACCGCGGCCTCGGCCGCCTAGGATTTCTTAACTATTACCTTGAGACGTCATTAACTAAAGGCTAACGATGAAGGGTACTTTGAGTTCCGACCGCGTCTATTCCAACTCGCGTTTGTTACTCGGGTTCCTGGTCATGTTACTCAGCAGCTGTGTTCTGCTGGCTGGGCTTGGTGCGATATCTAAAACGTTTGCAGCAAGAACCGGTTCACCGAAGGCGGTACCGACTACGTCCCCCGAGCTGTCTTCTAGAAACAATGTCGCATCCAACCTTGGCCCAGCACGCCGACTTGACGAGCAAGGAAACCGGCCAAGCGGCATGTCATTCCTGCAGCTGCACCAGAGAAACACTCGTGCAATTCGCCCCGCTGGAAATGGCAATTGGTCCTCGCTTGGTCCGCCGGGTGGCGATGTGTTTGATGCTGCTGTTTCGACTGTTGATCCCAATATCGCCCTGGCTGGCCTCGCACCGGGTGGCAGCGTCGGCGGTACGCTTTACCGTTCTACTGACGGGGGCAACACGTGGTCGGAGGCGCCCGCCCTAGACGGCACCAGTGTCTTCGATATCGAGTTCGCGCCCGACGGTACAGCTTACCTCGGCACGCAGGACAGTATCTGGAAGAGCACCGACGCCGGCCTAAGTTGGGCAGCGTTGAACCTCGGTATCGGCATTAATGACCAAGTATTCGATGTTGCGCTAGATCCGTCAGATCCCTCGACCCTGTGGGCAGCTATTGCCGATGATCTGGCCCAGCAACCAGTTAATGTCATGCGCTCGACGGATGCGGGCGTAACGTGGGCGAATCGCACGCCACCACTCGCAGCCCCGATAGCTGGTCGCGCAATCGCGGTCGATCCTAACGATTCAAATACGGTCATCGCCGTGTTTGGTGGCGACTTTGGAGGTGGCGAGGTGTGGGTTAGCACTGACGGCGGAGACTCGTGGATGGATCGGTCAGCTGGTCTGCCCGGCAATCCACTGAACGCAGTGGTTTATGACGGGACGCGTCTGCTTGTTGGCGGTGGATTGCTATTTGGCTCGCAGTTCGTCGGCCTGTATGAGTCGCCCGATCTAGGTGTTACCTGGACTCCACTGCATGACGGCACCTGGCCGGTACTGGTGGTCGAAGATATTGCTGTCGATTCCGGTGACTCTGCGAGAATTTTCGTGGCAATAGATGGCGGCGGAGTCAACCGAACAACGGACGCCGGCGCTACTTGGCAAATTGGCGTCGGAGGGACTCAGGCGCTGGCCGGGCGCTCAGTTAGATTTCGACCCGCCAACTCACAAGAACTGTTCCTCGGCGCCAGTTCACTCGCAGTGTTTCATTCTACGAACGGTGGCGACACCTTTGTCCAGTCTTCGGAAGGAATATTTGAACTAGATCTTTTCTCAATTGATGCTAATCAGCTTGAGCCAGCACAGCTCGCTGAAGCGTTCCAAGGTGCGAATAACGGCGGTGTGTTTTCTACTACCGACGGCGGCGCTACCTGGCAGCTGGAATCGGCGCCACCAACGAGATACAGCGCAGTGCGCTTTGCGCCCGACGGCACGCTCTATGCGATTTCCAGCGGTCCTTCTACAGTAGCCCAGGAGGGGTTATACCGTCGCGAGAATAACGGAAGTTGGACTCCACTAGGTCCGGACCAGGGTCCTTTGTACGAATCGGATCTCGATACAATGCGTTTCAGTCTCAACAATCCCAATCTCATTCTGCTCGGCGGCGCCGACTTCGGAGTAGCAGGTTCCGAAGGTACAATCTGGCGCAGCACTGATGCGGGCGTGTCCTGGATAAAGGTCTTCGAAAGCGCAACGGGCACAATTGAAAGGGTGACTGATCTTGAAATCATCGAGGATGGTACTGATCAGAACATGGTCGCAGCTTGGAACAGTGAATTTGGAGATAACATAGGCGGTGCGCTGCGCTCGACCGATGGCGGCGCATCCTGGTTTGACTCTTCCAGCGGCCTTCCAGCATTTTTCCGAGGTCCCAAATTGTGCGCGTCACCCAGTGATCCGCAGACACTCCTCATATCCGCCTGGCTAAGCTTCGAGTCCGGTGGTCTCTTCCGCACCACTGACGGCGGCGCGATCTGGGCTGCTACAGGCTGGACGGGAGATGCTACCGTTGGAGATGTTGCGTGTCATCCGACTGATGATCAAACACTCTTTGTCACGCAATTGAGCGGCGGCGACGCCGTGCTGCGCTCGCAAGATGGTGGAGCTACGTTCGCGCCGTTCTCGAACGGCCTCGAGAATGTTGTTGCTCCCCGGGAACTGGCCTTTGCCGCCAGTTCCCGGTTGCTATTGGCTAGCGCTAAGGGGAGTTATGCCACCGACTTGGCGACAGCTACTCCAACACCTACGCCTAGTGTAACGCCAACACCGACGCCTCCGCCGACAGCAACTCCAACGTCAACGGCAACCCCCAGTGCAACTCCATCGGCAACAGCTACCGCTACGCCGAGAACCATTTCTACGCCACGACCACGGCCAACGCCAAGACCACGCCCGACGCCGCCGGGCTAATGAGACATATGAAAATCACACATCCGAAAGTCACATTAACTATGCTAAGGTTTTTGGGTGTCTGTGGACTGACGCTGATTCAGAGTGGACATGCCGGCAGCCGCATAGAAACCAAGGGGTCAAACAAGGGCGCCGTTGGTTCATCAGGCCGGCAATGGGTCTGGCAAAATCCATTACCACAGGGTAACACACTACAGGATATCTCGTTTGTAGATACAAATAATGGCTTTGCAGTTGGAGCCAGGGGTACCATTCTCAAAACAACAGATGGAGGTAACAGCTGGGAGATTCTTGCAGGCGAAACGGAGGACGATCTCTATAGCGTTTCGTTTATTGATTCAAATACCGGGACTGTTGTAGGGAATTTCGGAGCTATTCTGAGAACAACAGACGCAGGAAATCATTGGGCGGTTCAGCGAGATGGAATGACCGAGGTCCTGTACGGGGTTTCCTTTACCGATGCGAATAATGGTACTGCTGTAGGTGCGGACGGTCTAATTTTGAGGACGACAAACGGAGGAACAAACTGGATTGAACAAACCAGCGGAACGTCAAGCGTCCTTAATGACGTTTCCTTCACGGACACCAATAATGGTACCGCAGTTGGAGACAGTGGCACAATTCTGAGAACCACCGACGGCGGAAGCAAATGGGCACCTCAAACAAGCGACACAACAAACAACCTCAATGGAGTTTCTTTCGCTGACGTCGATACCGGCACGGTTGTTGGATCAAATAGCACGATTCTCAGAACGACGGATGGTGGAACACAGTGGGTCCCCCAGACCGATCCAATCCCTTCGGACCTGCATGATGTTTCTTTCACGGATGCGAACACCGGGACGGCTATCGGCCCGGTGGGCTTAATTCTCAGGACGACGAATGGAGGAACGGACTGGAGCAGTCAGACTAGTGGAAGTTTACAAATATTTTATGGCCTCTCTTTTGTGGACGCGAACAACGGCGCGATAGTCGGTTTCGGGGGAGAGATTCTAACAACGACAGACGGGGGTTCTAACTGGATCATCCAATCACGCGGTACAAAACAGACACTTTACGGAGTGACATTTATCGACTCCAACATTGGTACTAGCGTCGGAGCCTTCGGAACAATTCTCAGAACAACTGACGGAGGAAGTAGTTGGGTTAACCAGAATAGCGGAACAATCAGCCAACTAAATGAGGTGGTTTTCACTGATGGAAACACGGGGACTGCAATCGGTGAAGGCGGTACGATTCTCAGAACAACCGATGGGGGAGATGAGTGGAATGACCAAGTAAGCGGAACCACCAACCTACTGTTCGGGCTTTCCTTTGTAGATGCAAATACAGGTGCTGCTGTCGGCGCGGACGGTACAATTCTGAAGACAACAGATGGAGGGAATCATTGGCAACCTCAAACGAGCGGCACAACAAATTTTCTTTACGGAGTTTCATTTACTGATGTTAACACCGGAACTGCCGTTGGATTCGGCGGGACGATTTTAAGAACAACTAACGGCGGAAGCAGTTGGGAGCCTCAAACCAGTGGGACTACAGTGCCTCTTCACGGAGTCGCGTTTCAGGATGCTAATACGGGAACCGCAGTTGGAAATAGCGGTACTATCCTTAGAACAACTGATGGCGGCAACCAGTGGGAACCCCAAACGAGCAATACAGCTGACCATTTGTGGGACGTTTCGTTCTCTGACACAAACAATGGAACTGTCGTCGGTGAGGGAGGCACAATCGTAAGAACGACAGATGGAGGGAACACTTGGATTGTAGATTTCAGCGGCACATTCAACATTCTTTACGATGTTTCCTTTACTGATGCGAATACAGGCACTGTCGTTGGTGACATTGGTACAATTCTCAAAACGACGGGATCTGGGCCAACTCCAACCCCAACGGCTTCCCCCACGGTCACGCCACGGCCTCATCCGACCCCGCGTCCCAGGCCGACACCGTTGCCGCGGCCTACTCCAATGCGTTAAGGCTGAGACGAGCGTTCGTTGACTCCGAGCGCGTAAGGGATTGAAGGGACACGCTTGAGAAGGCTAGGGCTTAAGCAAGATCGCCTCTCGCTTGAGCAGGCCAAAGAATAGTGAGGTGAGATTTCTCGGAATCTTCACGTCCACCATTGCTTATGAATCAATCTCGCTGCATCTCCGTACAACTCGCCATGCGTGCACAAATGTCAGCAAGTTAACAAACTAAACTGCAATCCGTAACAAATAGCACTAATAGACCTATGAAAATAACAAATCGTAGAATCGCGTTAACTGTGTCGAGCCTTGCAGCCTGCTCCGGGCTCGTACTCGCCCTTTATACTGGACAAGCTCAAAGCCGGACTGTGCTCACCGACTCAAGCAAAGTCACAGGCGGCCTATCGAGTTCTCAATGGGTCTGGCAAAATCCTCTTCCGCAGGGGAATAATCTGCGCGGCGCTTCCTTTGTGGATGCGAACACTGGCACGGTAGTTGGCGACTATGGGACGATTGTCAGGACGACAGATGGCGGAAACAGCTGGACAATTCAGGTCAGCGGTACCACACAAAATCTGTGGGCTGTTTCCTTCATAGATGCAAACAATGGAACTGCCGTCGGCGAAGGCGGCGCGATTCTTGGAACCACAGACGGCGGCGCTAGTTGGGCCTTGCAGATAAGCGGGACAACTCTTCAGCTTCGTGGAGTTTCGCTTAGCGATGCAAATAACGGAACAGCCGTCGGGGAAGGCGGTACCATTCTGCGGACCACAGATGGCGGAAACAGTTGGCTTGCTCAATCGAGCGGAACCGTGAATACACTATTCGGTGTTTCCTTCATCGATACGAATACGGGAACAGCGGTCGGCGGAGCGTGCGGAATCGGCGGAGAAAGCACGATTCTCAGGACAACCGATGGCGGCAACACATGGATGAGTCAGGCAAGCCCGGGAACAGTGTGTCTTTTCGATGTTTCGTTTACCGACGCCAATACCGGAACCGCTGTCGGCGATGGCGGCGTGATTCTCAGAACGACCAATGCAGGCGACAGCTGGTCGCTTCAAAACAGCGGGACGACCAAAACTCTTTATGGAGTATCGTTCACCGACGTGAATAATGGGACGGTTTGCGGATTCGAGTTGGGAGGAACCGGCATCATTCTCAGAACGACAGACGGTGGGAACGACTGGGTTGAACAGACGAATTACTCGCTGCCGCAAGGCGCAAACGCTTTTTATGCCGTGTCCTTCACCGATGCAAACTCGGGCACGATAGTTGGCGACGCAGGGATAATACTTCAGACAACAAATGGCGGCGAACAATGGAGCAGCCAGCCGACTGTCACATTCAATTACTTATATGGAGTTTCATTTACGGATGCGAACACTGGAACTGCCGTGGGTTATGAAAATCCTGACGGCATGATCCTAAGGACGATAGACGGTGGCAACACTTGGCTACGGCAAAACAGTGGGATAGGCGATCCATTTGCCGGGCTGAACTTTTTCGGCGTGCATTTCGTCAATTCTAGCATTGGAACCCTGGTAGGACAGGAGGGTATCATCTTGAGGACAACAGATGGTGGCAACAATTGGGCACAACAGACCGTCGACACAGCTGACTGGCTCTATGCCGTACATTTCACCGATGAAAATCACGGTACGGCTGTTGGCTTCCTCGAAGGAAAAATTGTCAGTACAGCCGATGGCGGACAAAACTGGAGTGTGCGATCTAGCGCGGCAACCGGGCTGCTTGGCGTCTATTTCACAGATAACAATACGGGGACGGTCGTTGGCAACGATGGTGTGATATTAAGAACTACCGACGGCGGTCAAAACTGGACTCGGCAAACAAGTGGAACCACAAATCAGCTCCGAGCAGTTTGGTTCGCAGACACCAACACAGGCACAGTTGTAGGCGACTTGGGCACAATCTTAAGAACGACAGATGCAGGCCACACATGGGTTAGCCAGACTAGTGGTGTCTCTGAGATCCTTCTCGGAACTTTTTTTACAGATCCGTCAAACGGAACAGCGGTTGGCCAGTTGGGCACAATTCTGAGAACAACAGACGGTGGACAAACTTGGACTCGAGACGAAAGCGGCACAAGCCAGGACCTTTATGGGGTATCCTTTTCTGAAGCCAACATGGGAACGGCTGTTGGCGCCTACGGCGCTATCCTTAGAACGGTCAGTCAAGGCCCGACGCCGAGTCCCACCCCGACACCGACCGTAACGCCGAGTTCCACTCCTACACCTACGCCTACCGCAACGCCGAATTCAACTCCGAGAGCTACGCCGGTTCCACGCCCGCGGCCCACACCAGCGCCGCGTCCAACACCTTAGCTTTCGTGTGATCGGCGAGGTAACGACGAAATTTGTGTTAGTAGGTGGTCAACTTTTCTTTAAGTCAACTAGGTCTTTGAGCACTTGCTCGCTGTGGTCCGCAGGCTTCACGCCAGTGTAAACTTTTGCGATATCGCCGTCGGGGTTAATGATGAACGTATTGCGCGCAGCGAGCTTTTGGCCCTTGTAATCCATTACTGAGCCGTACTCGGTCGAGGCTTTCGCGTCGGGATCAGCGAGCAATTTGAAGTTGAGGCCTTCTTTCGCACAAAAATCTTTGTGAGATTGCGCGGTGTCGACGCTCACTCCGAGGATGATTGCCCCGGCATCGCTATACTTCGCGAGATCACGCTGAAAATTGCGTGCCTCCAAAGTGCAACCACTGGTGAAATCTTTCGGATAGAAATAAAGCACCACCCATTTACCGCGATAATCTTTCAGGCTCACCTGCGAACCGTCTCCGGTGGTGAGACTAAAGTCCGGCGCGGGCTTTCCGACTTCGGGTTGTGTTTGAGATTCTGTTGCTGCCATGGAGGTGAACGTCGCAAGACCGATGATCGCTGACAAGACCGTGTTTTTGATTTTCATGATTCAGTGTTGAAGTGTAGAGGCACTCAGTCAAGAAACGACCGCTTCGGCGAGCCGTCATTCGTTAAATTGGCTTGCCCTTGGCGACAGCTTTTGGATCAATAAACGCCTATGCCGAGGCCGGACGTTGCCGAACATCTTCCCATTAAGCCGTTGCGGCTGCTTTTGGGTGTGATCGCCTGTGCCGGGATCGCAATCACACTATTCACGCTGCTGTTCGGGTTCACGACGATTCCGGCAAACTCGCTCGGTGTGAAGACGCGGTTCGGCGCGTATCACGACAATGTGAACCCGGGTCTGGCCTACGCCATTCCGTACGTCGATGAAATTCACATCGTACCCACGCAACGCTTGCTTAAGCTCGAGTTTGGGTTTTCCACGCCCGGCGCGACGAATATTTATCAAGGCGATGTCGAGCCGCAAGAAACTGAGACGATGATCACGGGCGATCTGAACACCGCGCTCGTGCCATGGGTGGTGCAATATCGGATCACCGATCCAAAAATGTATTTGTTCGGGGTGCGCGAGCCGGAAAAGACGTTGCGCGATCTTTCGGAAAGCGTGATGCGCGAAGTCATCGGCGACCGCACGGTCGACGAAGTGCTGACGATTGGGCGCCACGACATCGAGACGTCGACGTTGAAACGTTTGGCGGATCTTTGTTCCCAATACGATTTAGGAATCCAGATTCAACAGGTGCAGCTTACGAGCGTCCGTCCGCCGCCCGCCGTGCAGGCGGCATTCAATGATGTCAATCAGGCGCAACAGGAAAAGCAGACCGCGATCAACCAGGCATGGGCCGTTTATAACGATGCTGTTCCCAATGCGCGCGGCCAGGCGAAAGAACGCGAGAAACAGGCGGAAGCGTACGCGTTTCGACGGGTGAATGAAGCCAAAGGCGAAGCACAAAAGTTTTCGCTATTGCTTGCCGAGTATCGGAAAGCGCCGGAGGTGACGCGCCGACGCCTTTATCTCGAGGCGATGCAGGCCATCCTGCCGAATTTGCAAAGGAAGATCATCGTGGATGACAGCCTAAAAAATATTCTCCAGACGTTGCCGCTTCAGGTGCCCGGTGAATCGAGGGGCTCACCATGAACGTGATCTCTTTAATGCCTCCATCGTCCGCCTTGTCGCACCCTTCCTGTGATGTTGAGCGAAGCGAAACATCTCTCGATCGGATTCAGCATAACGCTGCAAATGATCTGAGATTCTTCGCTTCGCTCAGAATGACAACAACCCGCGGTTCTAACCGGGTAAACTCATGAATGTGATCGATGTGACTCCGCGACCCGCTGCTGTGACTGCCGCGGTCCGTTTTTTGCAAAGCCCGTTCATGTCGATCCTGGGCATTCTTTTCATTCTGACCGCATTGAAATGGGGAACACTGCTCTTCGTGGTGCAACAATATGAGACTGTTATCATCACGCGGTTCGGCAAAATCGTGCGCACAATCACGACGCCCGGGTTGAAGATGAAGGTGCCAGTTATCGATCGGGTTCAGCGTTTCGACAAACGCATTCTCGCCTGGGATGGGCCGCCGACTGAGTGTCCAACCAAGGACAAGCTGTACATTATCGTCGATTCTTTCGCCCGGTGGCGGATCAGCGATCCGACGCTCTACTACAATAGGCTCAATGACGAGCGCAGCGCGCTCTCGCGTCTCGACGACATCCTCGGCAGCGAGACCCGGAGCGCTGTCGCCACGCACGATCTCGTTGAAATCATCCGCGTAACTAAAGGGCGAAAACCATTGCGTGACGAAGAGTTGGAGAAAACCGGGACGCTTTTGCCAACCACAATTCCCGATATTGAGTACGGGCGCGGCGAGATCGAGAAACAGATCACCGAGCGCACCCGCCAGAAGATCGCTGACTTTGGAATCGAACTGCTCGATGAACGTTTCAAGCGCAGCAAATACAATCCTGCGGTGGCCGAAAAGATTATCGAGCGAATGTCGAGTGAGCGACACCAAATAGCAGCGCGTTTTCGTTCCGAAGGCCGCGGCGAGGCCGCGAATATAAACGGCCAAAAAGAAAGCGACGTCGCCTCGATCAGTTCCACCGCCACAAAAAATTCGCTTGAAATTGAAGGCAAAGCCGACGCCGAAGCCGCAGCGATTTACGCGGCAGCGTTCGGCACGCCCGAAGCGCAGGAACTCTATTCGTTTCTGCGCAGCCTCGACGTGATGCGCGCCGCTTTCGAGAAGGACACGACGGCAGTCCTCTCGACCAACAGCGATCTCGGCCGAATGCTGAAATCGATGGCCGAAGCCGTGGCACCGGCAAATCCGCCGCGTTGATCGGCGATCCATATAAATAGCAGCCAGACGGCTCCCAGCACTCACGGGAGTGGTCGCCCTACCTTATGGGGAATGCCGCACGTCCCTTGCTCCGCGACAAATCGTCGGCAGATTGAAATCCCAACTTTTCAATGAAGACAACGCTTGCTCATCAACTTGCTGATTACGCGTGCGCGCTGCGGTTTGAGGATCTTTCAAAGGAAGTCGTGCACGAAGTGAAACGGCGCGTGATCGATTCTCTAGGCTGCGCGCTCGGCGCATGGAAGGAAGAACCGTTTGTGATCGCGCGAAGAGTGGCCGCAGATTTCTCGGCGAAACACGGATCCACAATTTTCGGCACTGACCACAAGGCGCCACCGGACTGGGCGGCGTTCGCCAACGGCTGCGGTATTCGCTATTTCGATTTTAACGATACGTATCTTTCCAAAGAGCCGGCGCATCCCAGCGACAACATTTCGGCCGCGCTTGCCGTCGCGGAAAGCGTGGGCGCTGGTGGACGCGAATTGATCCCGGCCATCGCGCTTGCATACGAGGTGCAATGCCGCCTATGCGACGCGGCGAGCATTCGTGCCCGGGGCTGGGATCACGTGACCTACGGCACATTCTCGACTGCGCTGGCGTCCGCGAAGTTGATGAAACTTGACTCGGCCAACACCCGACACGCGGTGAATATCGCCGGTGTAGCTGGCGCGGCCATGCGCCAGGCTCGCGCAGGCGAGCTCTCGCATTGGAAAGGCGTTGCCTTTGCCACCGCAGCGCGCCACGGCGTGTTCTCCGCCCTGCTTGCCCGCGAAGGTATGACCGGGCCCGCGCCGATTTTCGAAGGCGAAATGGGATTCGAGAAACAACTCGGCGTGTCCCTTGGCAACGTGGGCGAGAAATTTCGCGGATCGCCCACAATGATTTTGAACACGAGCATCAAATATTGGCCGGCGGAATATCACAGCCAGAGCGCGATTGAAGCGGCGCTTTTTTTACGGAGCCAGATTGACGACCTTTCGAAAATCAAAGGCGTTGTGATTGAGAGCCACGACGCCTCAGTGGACATTATCGGGAGCGAACCCGAAAAATGGAAACCGAAGACGCGCGAAACGGCAGACCACAGTTTGCCTTACATCACAGCTATTGCGCTGATTGACGGCGAAATCACCGATCGCCAGTTCGAGCCAGAGCGGTTCAAAGATCCCAAGGTCTGGAAGTTTTTGGAGAACGTGAAAGTGGAACGCAACGCGGAATTGAGCGCGATGTATGCAGAAGCGGTCGGCAACATTGTGCACGTTGATCTCGCCGATGGCCGACGATTAACCAAGCGCGTCGATTATCCATTGGGCAACGCGAAGAATCGGCTCAAGGATTCGGCAGTCGAAGGAAAATTCCTCGCGCTTGTCGAGCGGATTATTGGGAAGAATCGAGCGAAAAAGATTATCGAGCTTGTTTGGAAACTGGATGAAGCCAAAAACATGGATGAGCTGATGCAGGCTCTCCAGGTGCCGGAGAAGAAATAATTAGAGATTCCTCGACTTCGCTCGGAATGACAGAGGTTCGCTTGATATGACAAGACAAACAAAATCGGCGCGACTGCGTGAGCTTATCGCGAAGGGGGCCATCATGATGCCTGGTGTACCAAACGCATCGATGGCGCGACAAGTGGAACGCCTTGGCTTTGATGCGGTGTACATCAGCGGGGCGGGAATGGCGAATGCGACAGTTGGGGTTCCAGATATTGGTCTATTGACGTCAACGGAAGTGGTCCAACTGGCCGGGTACATCGCGAGGGCGGTGAAGATTCCGGCAATCGTTGACGCGGATACCGGGTTTGGAGGTTCGGAAAACGTGGCGCGTACAATCCGCGACCTTGAAGCAGCTGGTCTGGCCGGCTGTCATATTGAAGACCAGCAATTTCCAAAGCGCTGCGGACATTTGGCGGGAAAATCGCTCGTCGACGTCGATGAAATGACGGAAAAAATCAAAACGGCGGTCGCTGCGCGACGCGATACCGATTTCATGATCATTGCGCGGACGGACGCGCGCGCGGTCGAGGATTTCGATCGAACGGTTGATCGGGCGAAGCGGTACATGCAAGCGGGTGCCGACGCAATCTTTCCGGAAGCATTGCAAAGGCCCGAGGAGTTTCGGGATTTTGCCGGTGAGATCCATCTGCCGTTGATGGCAAA
>Ga0081455_10002512_pt1 | contig 21774 bp, 16 predicted proteins | sample TabmetS3T2R1_FD_70207 | JGI IMG/M metagenome (GOLD analysis project Ga0081455, IMG submission 70207) | Tabebuia heterophylla rhizosphere microbial communities from the University of Puerto Rico - S3T2R1 | ecosystem: Host-associated > Plants > Roots > Rhizosphere ...
TCAGCTTACAAACAATCGATCTCGTTCGTGATGGAGACTGGCTGAAGGCGTTTCTGAACACGATGCTATCATTCGCTTGTTGCCTCACAGCCGTATGGCTCGGGCGAATTCTTGCTCTCGCCCTTCTGCCAAAATAAAACAGCGTATGCAAATTCCCGAAGACGCCGTCCTCCTGCGGATTTTTATTGGTGAAAGCGATCGCCATCGCCATCAGCCGCTGTACGAAGCGATCGTTCTAAAAGCGCGCGAGATGCATATGGCCGGTGCAACCGTGTTGCGCGGGCCGATGGGATTTGGAAAATCAAGCCATTTGCACACCACAAAAATTCTTCGCCTGTCCATGGACCTCCCCATCGTGATTGAGATTGTCGACTCCGAAGAGAAGGTGAACGCATTCCTGCCTGCGCTCGATAAAATCATCGGCGGCGGTTTGGTTACCCTCGAAAGAGCCAAGGTGATCCGCTACCAGGACAAGGAAAAAAGATAACCAATCGAAAATTTTAATCTAAAATTTGTTGCCGTTGCTTGGGACTCAGTTTAGTAGCTTCGAAGTTTTCAACAATTGTTCTGGGGGGAACAGCCGTCTCTCATACCTGCTCTGGTGTGGGAGGCGGTATTTTTTTATCAAGAAATCGGCGATGAGACTTAGCGAAGCTCGACTGAAAAAATAAAGAACCGTACCGCCTTTCGCGTCCTACTTCGGCTGCAAATCGCGCCGCTTTGAAGTTTGCTTAATCGCCTCCTGCTTCGTTTTTGTATTTAGAGTTTTTCGGTTCGGTTTATTGTTGACTATCGTTCAGTCGCGTCGAAGGTTTCGACAATTGTTCTGGGGGGAACAGCCGCCTCTCATACCCGCTCGGGTGTGGGGGGCGGTGATTTTTTGATCCTTATCTATTTATTTGGGTAGTTTGTCTTTTGTGTTGCGTCAGTGGCGCCGAAGAGCATTTGCCCGCCGCCCTTAACGTCTTTTTCTGGAATCAAATCGTCGAGGTGAATCAATTTATCTCTTGTGCGCTTGCGCCTTTTGTTTCCTGATGCTGCGGCGGGCGCATTCTTTTTGTTCTTCGGGGTATTCACCTTGGTTCTGTGATGTTATCAGCATCCGTGCCAAGTGGCCGAGGGCACAGCGAAAAGTAGAGAACGTCGCTACGTTTGGGCTTTAACCAGAGGTCTTTATGCAGCGAATTATTTTTCTAATCGCCAAGACGGTTGCTCGTCGTGAAGCGAAATTCCAACTTCAGTATTACGCCACCTGGCCTCAGATTTAGACCAGAGGTGCCTTATTTTTGGGCATGTCCCGGAGATATCGGGAGAGGGTCGAACGAGAAATACCGAGTAATCGCGCCGCGCGTCGTTGGTTCTGATTTGCTTGATCATAAACCAACCGAACGTGTCTTTGCATCGCGTGTTCGAGTGAGAGGTCGCCAAGGTCGGCTTCCTGATGATTGCCCGCGAACAGGGGCGCTGGTTTGTCAGAGTCTGAGGGCGCCCGATCAGGCCTGAGATCAGAGGGGAAAACGACATGCTCGGGTAGGATGACTGAACTGTTGCAAAAGAGAGTCATGGTGCGTACCGTGTGACTCAGCTCGCGCAGATTACCGGGCCACTCGTGGCCAAGGAGCTTCTCCATCGCTTCAGGGTGAATGGCTGTGATGTTTTTGCCTTCTTTAGCCGCGGCAGCTTGCAATTCCGTAGCAATTAACGCCGGCAGCTCTTCAAGCCGTTCTCGAAGCGGCGGAATAAGCAGCGTAAGGCCGTTGAGTCGCTGATAGAGGTCTTCACGAAGCTTTCCCAGCCGTACGCGTTCTCGCAGCGAACAGTTGGACGCGCAGATGATTCGCGCGTTGGAAGTGAGCATCCGTTCGGACCCGAGGCGCTCAAATTCGCCGTACTCCAGAACGCGCAGGATTTTCACCTGTGCGAGGGGACTCATCTCCGAGATTTCATCCAAAAAAAGCGTGCCCTCGTTGGCAAGTTCAAACTTTCCTTTAACGGTTTGTTGTGCGCCGGTAAATGCGCCGCGTTCGTGACCAAATAACTGACTCTCGAGCAATGTGTCGCTAATCGCCGATGCATTAAATGCAATGAAAGGGCGATTTGCTCGCGCCGATGAATTATGGATGGCCTGGGCAAGCAAGGTTTTGCCCGTGCCAGTCTCGCCGAGCAGTACAACCGGGACGTCGGACCTGGCGGCGAGCGTGGCCAACTGGAGACAACGCGCCATGGCATCATTGCTTGTAGTTAGGTCTTCGAGCTTTAACCTGGACGGACGTTTCTGCATCGCTGCTTATTGCTTCATGCCCTCACGCAATCGCCGGATCGGCTCGAACGCATACTCAATCAGCGTCCGGCTACCGACAATGATATGCGCGTTGCCCTTCATTCCAAGGCGCAGAGGCAGGGCTTGCCCTGCTCTTGAAGAGATTTCATATCTATCGAGTGATCCTAGCGCAACGAAACGGGATCCTTCGGTGGTGGTAACCGCCGATGGACTGATCCAGTCGACCTTTCCAGTTATGGTTCCGTAACGTTGGTAAGGAAAGGCTTCAAAAAAGTACCGCACGCGCTGAGCCACAGCAAGCTTGGGGAGACCGGCTTCATTTAACGTCATGCGAGCACGTGGCTTCGAATCTTTCGGCGCCAGCTGGCACAGCACTTGTCCCTGTTGAACAAAACTGCCTGCGGTTCGCTGGTCCATTGAAATAACCACTCCTTCAAAGGGACTGCGAACCGTCAACAGATTGTGTTGAGCGTTTTCCAAGTCTTTTTTTAAAGCCCCGATACGCACCTTTAGTTTTTCGACGTCAGCCTGCTCTTCACCGCGCTGGCGAGCGTGCTCCGTTTCCATTCGTTCCCGATCAAGAGTGATCTGCTGCAGGGTTCTTTCAGCGAGGCTCAAATCCTTCTCTGACCCCGCTAGATCAAACTTCAACTTTATCAGGTCGACCTCCGACGGTCCCTCGTGCTTGGCTAGTTTCTCCATTCGCATAACTAACTCGCGGTTCGTCTGCGTGTGCTTTTCGCGAAATTTTATCTCACTTTTCGCCTGCTCGATCTCTGCCCTTTTGATTCCAAGCTGTGCAGCGTAAGCGCTCTCATTTCTGTTGAGGCTCTCTTGCTTTGTCCGTAAGTCTTCTGTGAGCGTGCGGAACTGCGTATTCCAACCGCCGATCTCGTCAGAGCGCAGAACAAACAACTCTTCGCCAGCTTTTACAGGTTGGCCCTCTTCGACAACCACTCGGTTGATTACCGCCTGCTGCGGAGATTGAATTGGATCAGCGCCCGTTGCGGGTATTAGACCGAAGCGGCAATCAACCGTCTCCGGCAATCGCATTACAGTGGCGATCAGCAAGGCCAAGAGAAAAGCCGCAAATAATAGCCACGCCGTCCAGCGAATGACCCAGGGAGGCGGCTCCTGCGGTGCTAACTCAGATTCGCTGTCGAGTGAGTCACGTTGAGTTAATTGCGCGCTCATCGAAATCTCTTCTAGATTCCGAGTTGCTGGCTCGAAAGATAGTAATACAAGCCACGCTGCGCCATTAACTCATCATGGGTGCCAATCTCGGCAATGCTACCTTTTTCCAGCACGACAATAGAATGCGCTTCTCGAATGGTGCTCAAACGATGCGCAATTACGATCGTAGTGCGGCCGGCCAATAATCGACCAAGGTTGTCCTGGATCGCGCGTTCGGATTCTGTATCAAGCGCGCTCGTTGCCTCGTCAAAGATCAACACAGGTGGATTGTTATAGATCGCTCGCGCGATGGCTATGCGCTGCTTCTGACCGCCGGACAGGGAAAGACCTGATTCTCCAATCTTTGTCTCATAACCGAGCGGTAAGCGCATAATGAACTCGTGGGCGGCGGCAGCTTGGGCAGCTCCAAGAACGCGATCGATGTCCGGCTCAGGATCACCAAATGAAATATTCCGCGCGATCGTATCGTTAAACATATGATTTTCCTGGAGAACGGTCCCGATGTGCCGTCGGACGTCGCGATAATTCAGAGTTCTTAAATCGACATTGTCGAAAAAGATTGTTCCCGCGGTAGGCTCGAGCAGGCCGGCGATCAATTTGATGAGCGTTGTCTTGCCGCTTCCGCTGCGGCCAACGAATGCCACCGTGCGTCCCGGCAAAAGATCGAGCGTGATGTCCTTTAGGATGTCGGGTGATTCAGGCCCGCCATATTTGAAGCTGACTCCACGCAATTCGATGCGCCCTTCGAGGCTGCGCACCGGGACGAGGCGGGAGCGATCATGACCTTGCTCCGGCTCCTGTTCGAAAATGTCATTCAGACGATTTAACAAAACGGAAGCGAGCTGCGCGTTGTCCCAAACTCCGAGTGCACGCAAAATACCTGCGTACGCCATTGCAGTGAGTGAGCTAAACGCAACAAACGCACCAACACTCAAATTTCCGTGAATGACTTGCATGGCACCGACCCACAGGAAAATCGCAGTAGAAAGGAGACCAATAGTTTGCAGGACGCTATCCCACGACATCACGATGAACGTCGCTTTGAAAAGCTTTTGTGAGACCGAGAGAAATTCGTTCAGCATGGCGTCACGAAATGAGCCCTCGGCTGCTGCCGCTTTTACAGCCTCTATGCCCTTGATCGCATCGATTTGATGCGAACTGTATTTGCCCTGACTCTCTTCGACCCCATGATAGAGAGGTCGCAGCACCTTTACCGAAAAAATCATCAGTCCGACGTACAGAGGGGTTGTCGCCAGAAACGCGACGGTTAGTAGTGGACTGTAAATCGCCATTAAAACGACTGCCCCTACGAGAAATACGATTGCCAGTAACGCGCCCACTCCCTGTTGAACGGCCAATTGCCGAACCTGTCTCGCACCTTCCAGCCGGCGCTGAATGTCTCCGGTTCGGCGACTTGTGAAATAACTCATCGGCAGAGACAAAAGTCTGCGGCTTAAGAAATCGAAAACTGCTGTGTCGAGACGCACCGCCACGAATGCCAGCAAGTATTCCTGTGCAAGCGTGGAGAGCTGGACGAAAACGAGCGCTGCGAACATGCCCAGCAGAATTATTTTCAGCAGGCCGATGTCATTTTCGACAATAACCTTATCAACCACGATTTGCGTGAATACTGGGAAGAGTAATTGCAGGAAACTGACAGCGACGGCCAGCCCCAGCGCCTGCAGCAAAATCACCTTAAACCGTGAAAGAAACGGCAGAACCCAGGCTAGTGTTGACTTGCTTTCCGGAGCTTCTTCGAACGCTGGCGTGTAATCGAACAGTGCTGAATAACCGGTCCACTTCGTCTCAAATTCCCGTCGCGGAATTTTGCGCAGCCCTAGCGCGGGATCTGCAACACGCACAAACAACTCATCAACGTCGTAGAGCACGATCCAATGATTACCTTCCCAGTGCACTATTGCTGGAAGCGGCATGTGCGGAAGATTGCGGAACGAGATTTTCAGTGGACGCGCCGCCAACCCGAGTTCGGTCGCGGCGCGACAAATTGCTTTCAGGCTAGTGCCATCGGTCGCCGTGTGACAGAGCTGTCGAATTCTAGCCAAGCTTACCTTGCGACCAAAGTGACGGCAGATCATTCCGAGGCAGGCGGCACCGCAATCCATCTCGTCGATCTGCATGACATGATCGATCTTTCGGAGGCGTTTGCCCCGCTTGCGGAACAGACCGCTCTCGTCGGCGAACGGCTCCTCCAGGCTTCCGATATCTTCCGAGGGCTGTCGGCTGTCGAGCTGCACTTTATCGTGAACCTGCGTTTCGGCAGGGAGCAGTTCGGTCGCGAAATCGAGCGGAACACGCGCTTCGGTTTTCGCCTGATAACGGGCTAGCCGCTCGCCTAACAGTTTATCGAATTCCGGAAATCGCCGGCGGAGATCGCGTACGGACTTCGGTTCAAGGGAAAGCAATTGGCAGTCTGTGAATGCTTCTACCGAGGCCGCGCGGGGCGAGTCGTTTAGGATCGATAATTCACCAAAGAAATCGCCTTCGCGGTAGAACGCGAGATTGCGCTCCCGTCCGTTCACGCCAGCGAATGCGCGCGCCCGTCCCTTCTCGATTACATAAAGTGGCCCGGCGGTGTCTCCTTCTCGAACGATCAGATTGCCTTTTTCGAATGTGACGGGCGTTAGCTTGTCGATCACCCCGCGCAATACGGGAGTCGGCAACCGGCCGAAATTGCTGAACTGATAAAGAAAGCTTTGCAGAGCGCGGTTGCGACCGGTTGTCTCGATATAATGTTTTAGGTCGGGCACGCGGCGGACGAGTTGAAGAAAGTCATCGCGATCGATCCGCAAGACATCGACTGTTGTGCTGCAACGCACGGTGGCATTTCGTGTTCCGCCCTCGGCTAACGCGGCCTCCCCGAAAGAGTCCCCCGGCTTGAGTATTCCCAATGGGATTTCCTCACCATCCGGCTTGATCTTCAGAGCACGCGCACGCCCTCTTGTCAGAACGTAAAATGAATTGGCTGGCTCGCCTTGTTTTACGATCACATCGCCGAATTCGTAATGTTCTTCCTCGAGGAGCGGTTCGATCGCGTTAAAATGTTCATCGGAAACAAAGCGAAATACCGATGAACGCCGCAGAATTTCGCTGTCTTGGATTTTCATTCCACTGAAACAGGAACGCTCAGCCGTGAGTGCGTATATTTGGTCGTTAGGTCTGAAAAATACTGGTCAAGCAACCGCTGGTCGACGCGTGATTTGACGCTCGGATCGTCTGCTTGTGGCTCGATTTTTGCTATGATGCGGCACAGTTCGAATCCATCGCCATGCGGAATCGGTTCTAGCACGTTTCCTGGCGAGACGCTTAAATATTTCTGCTGCGCATCCGCTGGGACGTCTTCCAGAAGAAACTCCGCACGTCGATACGGATACCGCCCCTCAGTCGCAACTTCCTCCATTGACATCCCGTCCTCCCGCACACAGAACAGCGCTTCCTTCGCGGCATCGTGCGATTCCAACTCAATCAGTTCGATTTCAAATCGTGTCAGGTGCAATCGCAGAGCCATCAATTCACGTTGACGTGCTTCGGAAACCAGCAGCGTGTCGCAATGCGCCTCGTACGCCGCCTCAATCGCGAGCATCTCATTCAACCACTGTGAATCGCGGCCCAATTCCTCCAGCCAATTGGCCAGTTGTGCGGGGTCAATCCCAATTCGATGCAGGAATTTCCGCTTTTCGGCGGCGATCGCCTCTGATGTTGGCTCTTTTCCAGCGCAGCGCGCAGCGAGACGCCACGTGAGTTTGGTGGTCATGTCTTCTAGTGCCCCGGACAAAATCAGCTCTGCTAGGAACAAGTCGCGCAGCTCTGGGGCTGCGGAAGTATATCTGATTTCCTCGGGCGAAACGTCTTCATCAACCGCATCGACGCAATATTGGCGGGCAAGGTAATCGGTGAAGTTGTCAAATGTAAGGCCGCGATTTGCCAGCCATGCCTCCGTCTCCTCCGCAGTGATTAGATCATGGCGGTAACGAAAGTCTTTTGCCGCAGCAGAAATGGCCGACTCGTCTAACTCTAATTCCAAGTCGTCTGCATGCCCTTCCGCTGCGACATTGCACAGAAATTTTTGCCATTTTTCCTCAACTTCGCCTCGGAAAATAGCTGCATCGACAGCATCGCGCGCTGTATATTCCTGAGTTCCGCACGCGCACACGACTACACCGTGAGGCGAAACTGACTCTGTGCTCGACATGAAAAGCAACTTTCTACCGCACTTTAGCAAAAAAGTCGAGCCTGCCGGTCACCCCCATCCCAAGAGCGGGCGAGTTTCAAAGTTATGAACGATAATGTGTTGCGAGTAATTTCTTAGTCCGCTAAACTTTACGCGGTCATGGAGGGACAAACGCCGAATATCAATGTAGTTCACTCCGTTTGGCGCCGACTTAAGAAAGCTAAAATTCGTGACCTGCAACCACTAAAGGATGTCAAAGGTGGCGGCGGTGTTACGGGCAAATTCGAACCCACCAGACGCGGCACAGACGCTACCGGAATTACCGGGAAACATCGCTGACAATCTGAAGAAACGCACGATCGGGTTTGGGCGCGGTCGCAGCGCTGGATAGCTTATTCCTTCGGACGAGGCAAGTATGATCCACAACGCCGATCTCGCTTGCTGCAACCGCGGCATCGAGTGGGTCATAAGACGTGATGTAGATTGGAAATTGCGGGTATTCACGCTAGAAGTTACGTCTGATGGTCGAAGAACCCGCGACGCAAACGATTACATCCTCAAGCGATCGGCAGAAGAGCGTTCCCATTGTCACCGTCGAGAGCTTTTACAATTCACACGCCGAAAAGCTGCAGATGAAGCTCGAGGGGCCGCGTGTGGGATTTCATCGAAAGATTCGAGAGCCGACTATCAATAGGCCTGGACTTGCGTTGTCGGGTTTCTACACCTATTTCGCCGAGAAACGCGTGCAGGTGCTCGGCGCAGCGGAACATTCTTATCTGAAAAGTTTACCTGCCAAAGTGCGCATCGAGCGGTTTGGCAATTTATGCGAACACAAGATTCCGTGTCTTGTGATGTCACGCGGATTTCATCTTGCGCCGGAGTTGCTAAGCGTCACCGGCGAGGCAAAAATCGCGGTGTTCCGGACCCCGATGATCACGATGAAGTTCATTAACGCCGCAACGATCGCTCTCGAGATGGATTTCTCGCCCACGGTAACGGAATTTGGAAGCATGGTGGATATTTTGGGTGTCGGCGTGTTGATTCGCGGTGTAAGCGGCATCGGGAAAAGCGAATGTGTGCTGGGGTTGATTGAGCGCGGCTACAGTCTTGTGGCTGACGACGTGACGCGCATCACGATGCTGGAGGGACGTGAGCTCATGGCCACAGCGCCCGAAATGACCCGTAATCACATGGAGGTGCGCGGTATTGGTATCATTGATGTGGCAAAGGTCTTCGGCATCGGAAGTATTCGAATAGAAAAACGCCTCGATCTCGTTGTCACGTTAAAGGAGTGGGGAGACGTGGAAGAGGTCGACCGAATCGGACTCGACCGGGAATTTTATGAAATTCTCGGACTCAAGGTACCGCACGTGACCATTCCGGTGCGACCTGGGCGCGACATGGCGCGGTTGATCGAGGTCGCTGCGATGGACGAAAAATTGAAAGGCTTGGGACAGAACGCGGCCGTTGAATTCAACACAAGGTTGCTTCGGTTGATGGAGCAGAAGAGGGCCACCTGATGGGACTATTGTATCGAAAAGGCAGCCGCCCTGCAGCGGCGGAGAAGATCGAAAAAGAGCTGACAATCGTGAACCGGCTTGGGCTGCATGCGCGCCCGGCTGCGATGTTTGTGCGGATTGCCAGCCGTCACCGCGCGGAAATTTGGGTTTCTAAGGAAGGCGAAGAGGTAAACGGTAAAAGCATCATGGGGCTGATGATGCTTGCTGCCGGGCAGGGCTCAAAGCTGCGTATCCGTTGCGACGGACCAGATGCCGACAAGGCGATGGAGGAGTTGGAGGAACTTGTTAAAGCGGGATTTAACGAAGACTGATTCGCCCGAGACGTGTCACACAACTGACACCGTGAAAGACTTTCGTGAGTTTGACATTTGCCTTACTCTCGGGGGCGAATGAGCGATAACGCGGAAATCCGGTTTGAAGGAATTGGCGTTTCACCCGGAATCGCCTTCGGCAGGATTCATGTCGTCCGTGAAGACTTCGATGACGTGGCGCGTTACCAGATTGCGCCATCGCAGGTTGCCGATGAAATCGGGCGGTTCGAGGCCGGGCTCATCCAAACGCGCATGCAGATCCTTGAGATGCAGCAGCGGATTGCCGAATCGATCGGCGCGAAAGACGCGGCGATTTTCGATGCCCACCTGCTGGTGGTTGAGGACCGCACGTTGATCGATGAAGTTCTGCGAAAACTCAAGACTGACCTTTGCAACGTGGAGTGGGCGTTTCAGGAAGTCGCCACGCGCTATGCGGAGACATTAAGCAAAATCGATGATCCGTATCTGCGCGAACGCGCACTAGACATTCAGGATGTTACAAAGCGAGTAATTCACAATCTGCAGGGCAAAGCTCCCAAGGCATTCCTTTCCCTGAGCCAGCCGCACATTCTGGTTGCCCATAACCTTACTCCTTCGGATACGGCAAGCATGAACCGCGACAATGTGCTCGCGATCGTCACCGATCTCGGCAGCCGCACTTCACACGCTGCGATCCTGGCGCGCTCGCTCAACATTCCGGCCGTACTAGGCTTGCACGACATCACTGCAAAAATCGAAACGGGTCAGCACGTTCTGGTCGATGGGAGCGATGGCTGGTTGATCGTCAATCCAACGCCGGAAACGCTGGAATATTACAAGCAAATTGAATCACGAAGGGCCAAAGTCACGGCGCAACTAAAGCAGCTGCGCGAGACGACGTCCATCACGCGCGATGGACGTCACATTGTTCTTTCGGCAAATATCGAGCTTCCACAAGACGTCGCTGCGGTTGCAGCCAATGGCGCGGAGGGAATCGGGCTTTATCGCACCGAGTTCCTCTATTTGAACCGAGAAACCCTGCCACGCGAGGAGGAGCAATACGAAACCTACCGAAAAGTTGCCGAGCGCGTACGTCCGAATCCGCTGATCATTAGAACTTTCGATTTGGGCGGCGACAAACTGGCTGGTGCTGCAGTGGACATTGGCGACGAGTTGAATCCTTTCCTTGGCTGCCGTGCTATCCGGTTTTGTCTAGAGAATCAGGACATTTTTGAAACGCAGCTGCGCGCCATTCTCCGCGCCAGCACCGTGGGCAATGTAAAACTCATGTTCCCCATGATCTCTGGGTTGGATGAATTGCGCCGCGCCATGGCGGTGCTCAATGAATGCAAACAACAGTTGCGCAACTCAAACGTTGCGATGGCTGAAAAAGTCGAAGTTGGCGCGATGGTGGAGATTCCAAGCGCTGCCATCTGTGCAGGCGCGCTTGCACGCGAGGTCGATTTTTTGAGCATCGGCACAAACGACCTGATTCAGTATGCGCTTGCAGTAGACCGGGTGAATGAAAAGGTCGCGTATCTGTACGAGCCAACTCATCCGGCGATACTTCGTTTGCTCAAGATGGTTGCCGACGCGGCCCACGCGAACCACATCTGGGTTGGCGTTTGCGGAGAGATGGCCGGCGATGTCGCGTTGGTGCCGCTTTTGTTAGGCCTCGGCGTGGATGAACTCAGCGCAGCGGCGACCCTGGTGCCGCGAGTCAAGCGCGCCGTGCAAAGCCTGACCATTCCTGAATGCCGCGAGCTGGTGGAGGAGACATTGAAGCTCAACACTGCATCGGAAATTCTAGAGCGTTGCCTCCAACTGGCAGACAGTCGCTACGGCGATCTTTTGGGCTGAAACTGTAGCGGCGCTCTGTGAGCGCCGGATCCCAATGGATTTCGGCGGTCGCAGACCGCCTCTGCAGTCACTCTTCCGTTTCGGGGTCAGTCTTTAGGCCCTCTTCCTCCATTTTGCGCAGGACATCGCTCATATCGTCCACTTCGTCCCACACATCCTGGCTTACGTAAATGGGCGCCTTCTGCTGCGTAGCCATGGCGATGCAATCGCTCGGTCGTCCATCCAGCTCGATGATCTTTTTTTGCTGCAACTCGTTTTCGACCTGAATGATGACGCGCGCGTAGTAAGTGGCATTTTTCAGATCGTTAATGATTACGCGCTCTACTTTTGCGCCGAGTGCCGCGAGCAAATGCGCCATCAAATCATGAGTGAGAGGACGCTCTTTGGTAATGTGGCGCATGAACATTGTGATGGCGCTGCCGACGGTTTGATCGACGTAGATGATGAAAACTTTCTCATTGTTGCCAAGGAACACCGCGCACCCACCGCTCGTCGGTAAAACTGCCCGCACCTGCACCTCGATCACCGTCTTGTTCATCGTGTGAACAGTACGTGGGCGAACAGGAAAAACAAGCTGTGCACAGGACGCCGCTCATCCATCACATGTGTTATACGCGTCAGACGAAGATTTTCGCGTAACGGGCTTGAATGTTCTGCACGCTGATTAATTGTGCGCATTGCGGTTGATACCGCGTTGCGCAACACCAATGAAAACGGAGTGGGACATTGAATCCGCCATCGCCACATACAATGTTGAAGGATGGGGCGAGGGCTATTTTACCGTCAATAGTTCAGGCAACGTCGAAGCGCGGCCGTTGAAGAACGATGGTGGTTCCATCGATCTGCTGGAAGTCGTCAACAAAGCGCGTGCGAGAAACCTCGGTTTTCCGTTATTGATTCGGTTCCAGGATTTGCTCCGGCACCGCGTCGAATCAATCAATCGCGCATTTCAAAGCGCCATCTCTGAGTTCGGCTATCAAAATCATTATCGCGGCGTTTTCCCAATTAAGGTCAACCAGTTGCGTGAAGTCGTGGAAGAAATCGTCGATGCAGGCGAACAATTTCATTTTGGGCTCGAGGCGGGCAGCAAACCAGAGCTCGTCGCGGCGCTTGCGATGCAGAAAGAACCCGAGACGTTGATCATCTGCAACGGCTATAAGGATCCTGCTTTCATTCGGCTCGCGTTGCTCGGTCGCAAGCTAGGCAAACGGGTCATCATAGTGGCAGAGAAATTGGAAGAGGTTGAGCAAATCATCCGCGCGTCGAAGGAGGTTGGCGTTGAACCTTGGATTGGAATTCGTGCGCGCTTACATAGCAAAGGCTCCGGTAAATGGTCGCCAAGCGGCGGCGAGAACGCGAAGTTCGGCCTCGACACCACGAATCTGGTCGCTGCGAGTCAGATGTTAAAGGATGCCGGGCTGGCGCATTGCCTCAAACTTGTCCATTTCCACGTCGGATCGCAGGTGCCGGACATTTCCACGATCAAGCGCGCAGTGCGCGAAGGCGCAAGATATTACGCAAAGCTGTCGAAACTTGGACATGAACTTGGTTATCTCGACGTCGGCGGCGGGCTCGGCGTCGATTACGATGGATCACGCAGCGACTTTGACAGTTCGACCAATTATTCACTCCAGGAATATGCGAACGACGTCGTCTGGAATATTATAGACGTTTGCGATTCCGAAGGCGTCGCGCATCCGGCGATTGTGAGTGAGAGCGGACGCGCCACTGTCGCGCATCATTCTGTTCTGGTAGTTGAAGCGTTTAGTTCGATCGAAAGGACAGCGCCAAAGCTCAAGGTCGAAGCGAGCGAAAAGGACCACAAACTGGTAGCCGACATCCTTGACGTGAAACAGCGGTTAAAGCGTGGAAATCGTCTTGAGAGTCTGCACGATATCCAGCAAATCAAAGAGGAGTCGCAGCAAACGTTTGATCTCGGTCTGCTCGATCTCGAATCGAAAGCGAAGATCGACACGGTTTACTGGCAGGTCGCGCACCAAATCGTGAACATGCATCGCGGCCTGCGTTATGTGCCGGACGAAGTAAAGCAACTGGAAACGACGCTCGGCGATCAATACATTTGCAATTTTTCCGTGTTCCAATCGCTGCTCGATCATTGGGCACTCGGTCAACTGTTTCCGATCATGCCGATCCATCGGCTCACCACGCCGCCTGATCGAAACGGCACCATCGTGGACATCACCTGCGATTCAGACGGAAGAGTCTGTAAGTTTGTCGATTTGCAGGACGTGAAAGAAACGCTGCCGCTGCACCGGATTCATCCCGGCGAAATTTATTACCTCGGCCTGTTCATGGTCGGCGCTTATCAGGACATCATGGGTGATCTGCACAATCTGTTTGGCCGGGTAACGGAAGTACACGTTTTCCTCGATCCAGATGAAGAATCAGGCTGGTACATTGAGGAAGTAATTGAGGGCAGCACAATTGGAGAAGTGCTCGCAATGACGCAATGGGACAAACTCGAGCTGATGCGACTGCTCAAAGCGCAAGTAGATGAAGCGATCAAAACCGATCGCCTAAAGCCTAACGACGCGATGCGACTGCTCGATGATTACGAGCGTTTCCTGCAGGAATACACCTACCTCAGCTTCAATGGCACAAAGGCACCGCCTCAACCGGGCAGTTGGCTGCCGCTCGGCTGATGACAGCCGCCGGTACGCTCATTCGGTCGATCACGATCCTGATCGTCGCCGCGGCGGTGCACTCTCGAGCAGAAGACGCAATCAGCGGCCGGTGGGAAGGCACTGCGCGGATTCCCGATGACGGGTTAACCGTCGTTGTTGATCTTGCGCAGGAAAACGGCCGGTGGGTAGGATCGATCATTATTCCCGGCTTCGGAGTGAAAGGCACGCCGCTCACGGACGTCAAGGTGCAACCGCCCGATGTAAATGTCGCCGTGAAGAGCCCGATGGGGATTCAGTTGAAGTTGCGGCTCGATGCGAACAACAAGTTGGCTGGCAATTTTGAGCAGGCAGGAAATCGCGCACCTTTAACGTTACAGAAAACGGGACCGCCGCAGGTTGAGTATCCGCCGCGGAGCACGGCTGTGGCGAGGGAACTCGAGGGCGAATGGAAAGGCGATTACGAAATGTTCGGTTACACCCGTCACGTGTCGATCAAGTTTGCGAATCGCCCGGATGGCGCAACGGCCGATTTTGTGATTGTCGGGCGGAAGCACAACGTTCTGCCTGTCGATCTTGTCACGCAGGAGGGTGATCTGGTGACGGTCGATTCGCGCGAGATGGGTTTCAGCTTTGAAGGGCGGCTGCGGGATGGAAAACTCACCGGCGCAATCCGGCAGGCCGCGATGGAAACCCCCTTGGTTTTGGCGCGCGTAAAGTGACAAGGAAGATTTCAGGGATTGTCGTTTCGGTTGCCACATTTTGCGCAGCGGGAGCAATCGATGCGCAATCGATGTTTCGTGGCGATGCGATGCACTCCGGTACGTATACGGGACCCGCGCCGCGACAATTCCATCGCGTGAAATGGAAATTTCCAACCGGCGATCGCGTGATTTCATCGCCGGTCTTCAAAGATAACTTGATCTATTTCGGCGGAGACGACGGAAATGTGTACGCGGTCGACACCGAGACCGGTCATCAAATTTGGAAGCGAGCAACAAACGGGCCGGTGCCGGCTACTCCAGCGGTCGCCGACGGCACGGTTTACATCGGAAGTTACGACGGAAAGTTTTACGCGTTCAACGCGCAGACCGGCGCGTTAAAATGGAAGTTCAGCACTGACGGTGAGCGCCGGTTCGAAGCAAAAGGCTTGCACGGAATGCAACCGAAGAACCAGACGATTGCCGACCCGTTCGATATTTTCCTCTCGAGTCCGGTCGTCGCGAACGGCTCTGTTTACTTCGGCAGCGGCGACGGCAATGTTTACGCGCTAGATTCGGCCACGGGCGATTTGCGTTGGAAATTCAAAACCGGCGATGTTGTGCACGCCTCGCCCGCGCTCGGGGACGGTGTTTTGTTTTTCGGAAGCTGGGACAGCTATTTCTACGCTGTAGACGCGGTGACAGGAAAAGAGAAATGGCGTTTCCACGGAGGCGAAGACCCGATGATCCACAATCAGGTCGGGTTTCAGTCTTCGCCTGCGGTGGTGAACGGAACAGTTTATACCGGCTGTCGTGATTCGAATCTGTATGTGCTCGATGCGGCAACCGGCAAAGAGAAGTGGCGATTCTTTAACGACCTGAGTTGGGTGATCACATCGCCAGCGGTTGCTGACGGAAAAGTGTTCTTTGCTACATCGGACTCCAGTTTATACCATGTTGTTGACGCAAGCAGCGGCAAGCCGATCGTGCGCCAGCAGGGAAAAGCGTACATGTTTTCGTCGCCGGCGGTCGGTAGCGATGTCGTTTTCATTGGCGTGTTGAACGGCACGCTGGAAGCGCGCGACCCCAAAACGGGCGATCTGCTGTGGGATTTTAAAGTCGAGAAGTCAAAACAAAACAACAGTTGGGTGCTTACCGGCGATCGAAAGTTCAATGTGCCGTTTCTTTTTCATTCTAACTGGCGTGAAGCGCCACTCGTAGCAACCGATCAACAAAGTCGTATCGGCGGAATTTATTCATCGCCGCTTGTCGTAAATGGGGTTGTCTATTTCGGCAGCGCGGATGGGTTTGTTTACGCGCTGGAGTAGAGGTCCGTTTGGTTTGCCGGGAGATCTGGTCCGCGGCATCTGCTCACTTGTCATTCCGAGCGAAGTCGAGGAACCTCTGAGCATAAAATGGCGCAATTCTCTTTAGCTTCCATTAAGAACGCATTGCAGAGCGCCGCGCCGGTTGACGCGATCCGCGTCCAAGGATGGGTTCGCACGCGGCGTGATTCAAAAGACTTTTCATTTATCGAACTGAACGACGGCTCATCGCTGCGCAATCTTCAGATCATCGCAAAGAAGGATGTTTTGCCGAATTACGCGGAAATCCAGCGGCTCAATACAGGCTCTTCGATTGTTGTCGAGGGCGCGCTGGTTGCGTCGCAGGGCAAGGGACAGAATTGGGAACTTGTCGCGCGGGATATCGAGATTGTCGGTGGCGCCGATGAAACATATCCGCTCCAAAAGAAGGGACACACGCCGGAATTTTTGCGCGAGATCGCACATCTGCGTCCGCGGTCGAATCTTTTCGGTAGCGTGTTCCGTGTGCGCAGCCGGCTCGCGTTCGCCGTTCATCAGTTTTTTCAGGATCGCGGGTTCGCTTACGTTCACACACCGATCATCACCGGAAGTGATTGCGAGGGCGCCGGCGAGTTGTTCCGAGTTTCGACCATCGACATGAAAAATCCGCCGCGGAAAAACGGCGAGATTGATTACACGCAGGATTTTTTCGCCCGCCAAACTTATCTCACCGTCAGTGGACAGCTGGAGGCGGAGGCGTTCGCCTGCGCGCTCACCAAAGTTTACACCTTCGGCCCGACATTTCGCGCCGAGAACTCAAACACGTCGCGACACGCCAGCGAGTTCTGGATGATCGAGCCGGAAATGGCGTTTTGCGATCTGACCGGCAACATGGATCTCGCCGAAGAGTTGGTGAAGTATTTGATGATCGACGCGAGAAAGAAGTGTCCCGAAGAATTGGAACTGTTTGCGAAATTCGTGGACAAGGAGTTACTTGCCCGGCTCAATTTCGTCATTGAACGGCCGTTTCAGCGAATCACCTATACCGAGGCAGTCGAGCTTTTGAAAAAGAGCAGCGAAAAATTCGAGTTCCCGATCGACTACGGCTTGAACCTGCAATCGGAGCATGAACGCTGGCTCACCGAAAAACATTTCAAATGTCCAGTCACGGTTTTCAATTTCCCAAAGGAAATCAAACCGTTTTACATGCGTTCGAACGATGATGGCAGAACGGTGGCGGCCATAGATTTGCTGGTGCCAGGGATCGGCGAGATTGTCGGCGGCAGCCAACGTGAAGAACGACTGGAAATGCTGGAGGACAACATGCGGCGTCACAACATGGATCCTACCGATTACAAATGGTACCTCGATCTGCGCCGTTATGGAACTGTGCCGCACTCCGGCTTCGGCCTCGGCTTCGAACGCATGCTGATGTTCATCACCGGCATTTCGAACATTCGCGATGTGATTCCCTTCGCGCGCACGCCCGGCAGCGCAGAGTTCTAGGTAGCACAACCATCTTGGCTGTGAGGCCGGTGGGCGTCCCGCTGCCGAGGAAATGCCTTTAACCGAGGCAGATGCCCGGTTGTCCCACAGGCAGTTTGCCTGTGCTACAGTCAGTGCGGCGCATCTCGGATCCTTGTGAATTCGAGTTTGGCCCCACCCAGTTCTTGGAGCACGAGCTGGTCGCTTGAAAGGTTGACCAGATAAACTGTCGTCGCGAACGGCGTCTCGATTTTAATTCGACTTTGGTCGCCGAACTTATATCTGCCGCGGACCTCTCCGACCTGTACCGAGCCGTTACTTAAAAATTGCCAAACTGTTTGATCTTCACTTCCAGACAGCCGCCATTTACCAACGATGCTGGAATTCCCGCAGCTGACGATAACAAAAAGCAGAACTATCGAAGCTGGTACGGAAAACAGGGGCGCGCGTCTATAAAAACTAAACCGCATCAGCTCCGGTTATAATCGCCTGCGATTGTAAGGTCGACGAAAAACTATTTCCTGTTGGATTCCTTCTTCGATTCGCCGTTTGAGTCGCTCGATTCCTTTGTAGCACGCTTGGATTCCCCGGGGCGATATTCTTCCTGTTCGGCTGCGGCGAAAGCTTTTTCCAACCCAACCATGTCTTCGCCGGGGCGAAGCGTATCAAACGACTCGACTTCCTTGCGCAGTTGCTCTTCGGAATAACTCGCCGCCTTGATCGAGAGCCCAATGCGGCGCTCGACTTTGTCTACCTTGATCACGCGCGCTTCAACTTCCTGACCCACTTTGAGGACGTCTTTTACCTTCGCGACATGATCCTCGCTCAGTTGTGAGATGTGAACGAGTCCATCGATATCGTCCTGCAATTGCACAAACGCGCCAAAGCTAGCGAGCTTCGTCACCTTACCTTTGACTAAGTCACCGATCTTATATTTTTCGTCGATTGTTTTCCACGGATCTTCGGCCAGCTGTTTAATTCCGAGACTGATCCGTTGATTGACTTTGTCGATGTCGATCACGACGGCTTCCACTTCATCGCCTTTCTTAAACATCTCGCTGGGGTGATTGATTTTGCGAGTCCAGCTTAAGTCGGAGACGTGAATCATCCCGTCGATGCCTTCCTCCAGTTCCACGAACGCGCCATAGGCGGTCATATTTCGGATCGTGCCTCTTACCTGCCTGCCGATGGTGAACTTCTTCTCGATTTCATCCCACGGATTTGGCTCGAGCTGGCGCAGTCCCAGTGAGATTTTTTGTTCCTCTTTGTTCACGCCCAGAACCACGGCTTCGACTTCCTGGCCAACGCTGAGGATATCGGAAGGACGCATGATGCGTTTTGTCCACGAAAGTTCTGACACGTGAATCAGACCTTCTACCCCTTCCTCGATCTCAACAAAAGCGCCGTAGGGAACAAGATTCGTGATCTTGCCCTTAATGCGTTGTCCGGCGGGGAAACGCTCCTCGATCTGGTCCCAAGGATTCTTCTGTGTTTGCTTTAATCCGAGCGAAACGCGGTCCTTTTCCTTGTTGATGTCGAGCACAACGACTTCCAACTGCTGCCCGACTTTCAATAGTTCGCTGGGGTGTCCCAGTCTACCCCACGTCATGTCGGTCACATGCAGCAACCCGTCCATGCCATCGAGATCAATAAATGCGCCGAAGTCCGTGATGTTTTTGACTGTGCCGTCTACACGATCGCCGACGTTCACGCTCTCCAAAAATTTCTGGCGCTTTTCACTTCGCTCCTGTTCGATCACCTCGCGCCGGCTCAGCACGACATTCTTTCGGTCGTCGTTGAGCTTGACGATTTTGAAATCGTAGGCGTTGCCAACAAACTGCTGTAAATCCTTTGGCGGAACGACGTCAATTTGAGATGCCGGCAAGAATGCCTCAACTCCGATGTTGACCATCAGGCCGCCTTTGACCACCGATCTCACCTTGCCCTTGATCAAACCGTCGCCTTGGAAAACGGCGACGATCTTGTTCCAGTTTTGGCGGTAGGCTGCTTTCTCCTTCGAGAGCACCACCATGCCTTCTTCGTTCTCCAACCGCTCCAGGAGAACGTCAACCTCGTCGCCAACTTGCAGCGACTCGGGATCTTCAAATTCGCTCAACGGAATGACACCCTCGGACTTGTATCCGACATCGACGAGCACTTCGCGTGGACGAACTTCCAAGATCTGTCCCTTGATGATGCTTCCTTCCCGGAAGTCCGGCATCGGCTTCGACATCACGTCCTGCATTTGAATCATAATATAAGTAGGCCTCCTCTTCAGTACAGCGGTGCTCTAATCGAACGCCGATGTCCGCGCATCCGGCTGCTGTCGGAAGCGGAAAGGGAACGCCATACTAGGCGTTTTCGTGGCTTCGGTCAACTGACATGCGTGAGGCAGCCATGCCCGTCATCCTGGGTGTACCAAAGCGGAATCGAAGGGTCCCGCGGAGCTGCCCGAAAGTAGCAACACCGGATTCCTCGACTTCGCTCGGAATGACAGTAAGAGCGTTGAGTCCCTCGCTATTTTCTTTTATGCTATTCTGAGATGTCGACGTTACGAGTTTCCGTTTTCGCTGCGCTCCTCGCAGCGGTTTGTCTGCACGCCGAATCTCCAACCGAACAAGCTGTTCTCGCTGCGATCAAGTCGCCACAATCCACTGTCGTTCACCTCTGGGCGCCGTGGTGCTCCAACTGCCAGGCCGAGCTGAAGACAGGCGGCTGGACCAAAACCGTCAATGAAAACCCACAGGTGAAGTTTTATTTCGTCTCAATTTGGAATGATGGGCAGGATGGGCGCGCGATGCTGAACAAATTCGGGATCGCCGCTCAGCCCAATGTGGCGATTCTCGCTGATCCCGGTCCGCGTCGCGGTGAAAATAAGATCAAGCAATTTGCCGGTTTGCCGCTGAGCTGGATTCCGACGACTTGGATTTACAAAGGCGGCGATCTCCGCTACGCATTGAACTACGGCGAGGTTCGCTTTCCTGTGCTCCAACAGTTTCTGGCAGATACCCAGTCGGAATGGTCCCACAAAGGCGAGCCGTCGATTCAGTAAACTTTATGAGTCAGAGTTCTGCAGCGCCCGACATTGGGCATAACAAGCCGCCCGAGATTCTTTCGCAGATCGGCGATACGCCGCTGGTGGAGGTAACGCAGTTCGATACCGGCCCGTGTCGGCTTTTTCTCAAACTCGAAAATCAAAATCCGGGTGGCTCCATCAAAGACCGGATCGCGCTGTCGATGATCGAAGCAGCTGAGGTCGAAAGGAAACTGGAGCCCGGTGGCACAGTCATTGAGGCCACAGCGGGCAACACCGGTTTAGGACTCGCGCTTGTCGCGGGCGCCAAGGGCTATCGCGTCTTGCTGGTAATTCCCGACAAGATGTCGCAGGAAAAGATATCGCACGTGAGAGCGCTCGGCGCTGAAGTGCGAATTACGCGGTCTGATGTGACGCGTGGCCATCCCGAGTACTACCAGGATGTAGCATTCCGGCTTGCCGAGGAAATTCCGGGTGGCTTTTATGTAAACCAATTTGGTAATCCGGCCAATCCTCTCGCACACGAGCGCACGACCGGTCCGGAAATTTGGGAGCAAATGCGGCACGACGTGGATGCGGTCGTCGTGGGAATCGGCTCAGGGGGGACGCTGACCGGGCTCGGCAGATTTTTTAATCGCGTGAAACCGCGGCGCGGCATCGAAATGGTTCTGGCCGATCCAACCGGCTCTATTTTGTACGAGTACGTCAAGACCGGTCAACTCGTTGAGTCGGGCAGCTGGGCAGTAGAAGGCATCGGCGAAGATTTCATTCCGGAAATCGCGGACATGTCGTTAGTCACGGAGGCATTCGAGATTGATGACGAGGAAAGTTTTGCGACAGCACGCGAACTGTTGCGGAAGGAAGGAATCTTCGGTGGCTCGTCTACCGGGACCCTTCTCGCTGGCGCGCTCCGTTATTGCCGGCAGCAAACAAAACCGAAACGCGTGGTCACGCTCGTTCCTGACACCGGCAACAAGTATCTATCGAAAATGTATAACGATTTTTGGATGACCGAGCAGGGATTTATTCATCGTCCGCCGCATGGTGATCTGAGCGATTTGATCTCGCATCGATATGAAGCTGGTGAAGTGATCACGGTAGGGCCGGACGATTCGCTGCTCACAGCGTTCAAGCGAATGCGCGACTCAGACGTGTCGCAACTCCCGGTGGTCGATAAAAGTGGACGTGCAATTGGCATCATCGATGAATCCGATCTCTTGGTGAAAGTGCACCGCGAGCCGTCGCATTTTAACGATCCGGTAAGCAAGGCGATG
>Ga0081455_10002513_pt1 | contig 21769 bp, 16 predicted proteins | sample TabmetS3T2R1_FD_70207 | JGI IMG/M metagenome (GOLD analysis project Ga0081455, IMG submission 70207) | Tabebuia heterophylla rhizosphere microbial communities from the University of Puerto Rico - S3T2R1 | ecosystem: Host-associated > Plants > Roots > Rhizosphere ...
GGCATCGGCTATCCCGACCTGTTCTCGGTGTTTGCCGGCACCGCGCTGAGCCAGACCGGGCAGGCGATCGAAATCATCGCCATCACCATGGGCGTCTATCTTTTGATCTCGCTCGCGACCAGCGCGGTCATGAATTTCTACACTTGGCGGGTCAGCCGGAACCTTGCGCGATGAAGGCTTGGACATGACCGACGTCGCCACCGAAACCTACGTCCGCCGAGAACTCGTCGAGCAGCGCGCCGCGCCGATCAGTACGACCGGTCTAATCGGCTGGCTCCGGACCAGGCTGTTTGCCTCGCCGGGCTATGTTCTACTCACGATCGTCTGCGCGCTGGTGCTCTACTTCACCATCGTCCCGGCGCTCCGCTTTGCCATCATCGATGCTGTCTGGACTGGACACGATCGAACCGCCTGCCTCGCCGAAACAGTCGGCCATCCCGTGGGCGCCTGCTGGCCGTTCATCTGGACCAAGCTGTACCAGTTTCTCTACGGCTTCTATCCGCAGGAGCAGCTCTGGCGTCCCAATCTGGTATTCGTCATTGCTGCCTTGCTGCTCGCGCCGTTGCTGATTCCCCGCGCGCCGGCCAAGGGTCTCAACGCGATGCTGTTCTTCATCGCATTCCCGGTGGTTGCATTTTTCCTGCTGCATGGCGGCGGCATCAGCAGCTTCGGCATGAGCTGGTTTGCGGATGTTCTGGCCACCATCGTCGGCAGCATCAGCGACGCCGGGGCCCGGCTCGTCGCAACGGGCGCCAGCCGTAACATTGCGGGCCTGTCCGATCTCGTCTGGCTGCTCGGCCAGGCGATCGCCGGGATCGGCACGTTCCTCGGCTTCATCATCAAGCCGTTCACCTGGCTGCGTGATGCCTTGCAGGCGAGTTCGCAGCCGGTCTGGTTCGACTTCGCGCTCACGGCCGTGATCGTCAGCGGGCTGATGTTTGTCCTGAATGGCGGCACGCGGAGCGGCGGGCGCGCGCTGGTGCTGACGCTCGCGAGTTTCGTTGGAATCGGACTCGTCATTGCGGTGATGGGGCTGGCTCATGGCGGCTTGCCCATCGTCGATACCCGCAGCTGGGGCGGGCTCCTTGTCACCCTGGTGGTGTCCGTGACCGGCATCGTGACCTCGATGCCGATCGGGATGGCGCTGGCGCTCGGTCGGCGGTCGGAAATTCCGCTGATCAAGACCTTCTCGATCGCCTTCATCGAATTCTGGCGCGGCGTGCCGCTGATCACGGTGCTGTTCTTCGCAACTTACATGCTGCCGTTGTTCCTGCCGGCGAATTTCACCGTCGACGGCATGGTGCGCGTGCTGGTCGGCGTGGCGCTGTTTTCAGGCGCCTACAATGCCGAAGTGATCCGCGGCGGCCTCGCCGCCATTCCGCGCGGGCAGGCGGAGGCCGCGAGTGCGCTCGGCCTGTCCTATTGGAAAACCACCTTCCTGGTGGTGATGCCGCAGGCCCTGCGGCACGTCATTCCGGGCCTCGTCAACAGCTTCATCGCCTTGTTCAAGGATACCACGCTGGTCCTGATCGTTGCGATCTTCGACCTGTTGGGGTCCCTGCGGGCGAGCTTCGCCGATCCGGTCTGGTCGACGCCCTCGACACTGTTCACCGGCTTCACCTTCGCCGGCATCATCTATTTCGTGTTCTGTTTTGCCATGTCGCGCTACTCGCTCTCGGTCGAACGAAGGCTCAACGCGCATCGCCGCACCTGATTGGAAAAATTCCATGCCAGCCGAACCGATTGTCAATGTCGCCGGTCTCAACAAGTGGTACGGCAATTTCCACGTGTTGCGTGACATCGATCTCGCGGTCGGCCGGGGCGAGCGCATCGTGATCTGCGGCCCGTCGGGCTCCGGCAAATCGACCACCATCCGCTGTATCAATGCGCTGGAAGAATTTCAGCAGGGCAGCATCATCGTCGATGGCATCGAGCTCGGGCCGAACCTGAAGCGGGTCGACGACGTGCGCCGCGAAGTCGGCATGGTGTTCCAGAGCTTCAACCTGTTTCCGCATCTGAGCGTGCTCGACAATTGCACGCTGGCGCCGATCTGGGTGCGCGGCGTGCCGAAGAAGGATGCCGAGGCCACCGCGATGAAATTCCTGCAGCGGGTGCGGATTCCGGAGAAGGCCGGAATGTATCCGGGGCAATTGTCAGGCGGTCAACAACAACGCGTGGCGATCGCGCGGGCGCTCACGATGAATCCGAAGGTGATGCTGTTCGATGAACCGACCTCGGCGCTTGACCCCGAAATGGTCAAGGAGGTGCTGGAAACCATGGTCGACCTCGCCAAGGATGGCATGACCATGCTGGTCGTCACCCACGAAATGGGCTTTGCTCGCGAGGTCGCCAACCGCGTGGTCTTCATGGATGCCGGCCAGATCATCGAATCCAATGCGCCGGAGGAATTTTTCTCCAATCCGCAGCATCCGCGAACAAAGCTGTTCCTGAGCCAGATCCTGCGGCATTGATACCGGTGCGATCAGTTCACCCAGTTCTGTATCTTCAAGCCGTTGATCCGCCGGAACTCTCGTTCATTGTTCGTTACCAAGATTAAGCCTGCCGCCATGGCATGCGCGGCGATCCAAAGATCGTTGTTGCCGATAACCTCTCCGCTGGATTCGAGCGAAGCGCGGATTGAACCGTAGGCTTCGCCGGCGGTAGCAGGCAACTCGAGCACCGGCAGGAGGCCGACGAGTTCTTTAAGCCGCGACACTCCCAAGGTCCGGGCACGGCTTTTTTCTACTCCGTAGCTCAGTTCACCATAGGTGATGATCGAAATGACAGCCTCACCCGGCGTCAATCGCTGAAACCGCGCCGCCAAGGCTGGCGGACGCTTTTGCCGAATGTAGATACAGATATTTGTGTCGAGCAGAAAACGCGGAACCATCTAGAGTCCGCGACGCTTCTGCGGAACGGTATCTCGCCGCCCTTTATCCAGAACGTCGTCGGGCAGGCTGGTCAACAGCTCAAACGCACGAGAAAGACCTTTGCCCTTCTCGCGAAGCACGATTTCTTCGCCCCGGCGAAAAATATCGACTTCCGAGCCGCTCAGCCGGAACTGTTTTGGCAGACGAACGGCCTGACTGTTTCCCGATCGAAAGATGCGTGCTGTGGCCATAACGAATCCTCCAGAAAAAGTATATACAGACTGGTATATACTTTTCAAGGTCGGCAGTTGATCGATAGGAACAGGATCGCGCTTCTGCGATTGCAAAGGCGATATTTCCGCGAATCTAGCCCTTCACGAACGGCACATCGATCTTGGCGCGGCGCTCCAGCCATTGCGGGACCGGCAGGTTTTTCGAGCGCATGAAGGCTGGATTGAACAGCTTCGACTGGTAGCGGTTGCCGGAGTCGCACAGCACGGTGACGATGGTCTTGCCCCGACCGAGTTGTTTGGCGAGGCGGATCGCGCCAGCGACATTGATGCCGGTCGATCCACCGAGGCAAAGCCCTTCGTGCTCCAGAAGATCATAGATGATCGGAACGGCTTCCTCATCGGGAATGAGATAGGCCTCTTCCGCCCTGAAGCCGTCAATGATCGGGGTGACGCGGCCGAGGCCAATTCCCTCGGTGATCGAGCCGCCCTCGGTCACCTTGGGCGTGCCGTCCTTGAACAGATGATACATTGCCGCCCCGCGGGGATCGGCGCAGCCGATCACGATGTCTTTTTTCTTTTCACGCAGGAACGAACCGGTCCCAACCAGCGTGCCGCCGGTGCCGACGGAACAGATGAAGCCGTCGACCTTGCCGCCGGTCTGCTCCCAGATTTCCGGGCCCGTCGAGACATAATGGGCTTTGCTGTTGTCGAGGTTGTTCCACTGATCAGCGAACAGCACGCCCTTAGGTTCGCTCTTGCGCAGTTCGTCGGCAAGGCGGCGCGCCACATGTTGGTAATTGTTCGGATTGGCATAGGCGACGGCCGGCACCTCGATCAGTTCGGCGCCGCAGAGCCGCAGCATGTCCTTTTTTTCCTGGCTCTGAGTGTCGGGAATGACAATCAGGGTGCGGTAGCCGCGCGCATTGGCGACCACGGCCAAACCGATGCCGGTATTACCCGCAGTGCCCTCGACGACAAGCCCACCGGGCTTCAGATCGCCGCGCTTTTCAGCTTCGAGGATAATCTGCCGCCCGGCGCGATCCTTGACCGATTGGCCGGGATTCATGAACTCGGCTTTGCCGAGGATGGTGCACCCCGTCAATTCCGATGCGTGTTTGAGTTTGATCAGCGGCGTGTTGCCGATGGCGTCGATAAGGTCTTTGCGGATGGACATTGGAATATGAACACTTCGATCAGAGACTTGCGCGTTTGCGTGCTTGGGTGTGGCCCCGGCCGCAAGTCACCGAGTCTAGATGAATTTTGCGAGGAATCGAACCCCAAGATAGGGGCAAGACCCCAATTCAGCTCTTGGCAAAAACGATCTGCCGGACATCGATATTACCGGACAGAAACCCCGCTTCGCAGTAGGCGAGGTAATATTCCCACAATCGGCGGAACCGCTCGTCGAAACCGAGCGGCATCAGACGGGGCCACGCCGCGCGGAAATTGTCCCGCCAACTGGCCAGCGTGCGGGCATAGTCCTGCCCGAAAATATGTTCGCGGATCACCGGAAGGCCGAACCGCTCGCCAAGCGCGCGCAGCACCGCCGGGGAGGGCAGCATGCCGCCCGGAAAAATATAGCGCTGGATGAAATCCACCTCGCGACGGTAGCCGTCAAAAAATCGGTCCTGGATCGTGATCGCCTGGATACCGGCAAATCCTCCCGGCAACAGCCGATCCCGCAGCTGCGAAAAATATCGCGGCCAGAACTCTTCCCCGACCGCTTCGATCATCTCGATCGACGCAATCCGGTCGTAGTGGTCGCGTTCGTCGCGATAATCCTGAAACCGGATTTCGACCCGGTCGCTCAAGCCGGCATTGAAGATGCGACGTTGGGCGAAATCGCGCTGCTCGCGCGAGATCGTCAATCCGACGACCTTGGCCCCGAAGGTTTTAGCCGCGAATTCGGCAAAGCCGCCCCAGCCGCACCCGATTTCCAGGAGCTTCTGGTCGGGCTGCAGATCGATCGCTTCGGCAAGCTTGCGGTATTTGTTTTGCTGTGCCGCCGACAGGTCGTCGGTCCTGTCGTCATACAAGGCGGAAGAGTAGGTCATCGTCGGATCGAGCCACGCCGTATAGAACGAGTTTCCCAGGTCGTAATGGGCATAGATGTTGCGGCGGGCCTGGTGGCGGGTGTTGCGGTTGAACCAGTGCCGGACCTTTTGCAGCGCGCGGACCGCCGGCTTGTTGGATAGCATCGCCGCGATCAGGTCGTGATTGACGCAGAACAGGTAAAGAAACGCCGTGAGATCAGGCGTTTCCCACTCGCCGCGCAGATAGGCTTCGGCAATGCCGATGTCGCCGCCGTTCAAAAGCCGCCATGCGAAGCCATAAGTCCGCACTGTCATCGCGGCATCGGGACCCGGTTCGACGCCGCCGAATCTCACGATTCCTCCGTCGGGCAGCGTCACCGTGAGCGTGCCTCGTCGCAATTGCGCGGCGTATCGGAATGCCAATTGTGCCAACCGCGGCAGGTGCCGCAGTTCGTGCTGAACCGTTTCAGGCGTGAGATGGACGATCCCCGTCATCGCAAAGCACGTCGTCTTGGCGCATCAACGTGCGAGCATATCAGACCGCGGGACGGCCGTCTTCGGCAGATCGGCCTCGCCGCGGGCGAGCACCCGCGCCACCAACTTTGCCCCTTTGAGCCATAGACGCAAGCGGCCGGCTGGCGTTGATGCGTTGCACCGCCCAAGCGTTGCGCCGCTTCAGCATGAGCTTGGGATCACGATGCAGATGATCGCACCGAGTACCACGCGCTCGCCGGCGTCGGCCTCCCTGAGCATCGCCATCGCCTGATCGGCGTGAACTCCGATCACGACATGATCGTGTGTCGCGGTCGGGCCGTGGCTGTCCTTGACGACCGTGCCCTGGCTGATCCGGGTGATAGTCGTCACCGCAGAGGGCTGATTTCGGTTTCACGCCATCAACGGCGTGGAGGGGCGCTGCTTTTCAACAGGCGCGCCGGCGCTGAACATGAAATCTTTTTAAGTGTTGGCGGCTTCCGTCAACCAGGAAACGTCTGTAAGCCACTGATGTTATATCGTAATTTGCCAGCGCGATGCCTTGCGAAATCGCTGCGAGATCGGGAACGCAATGCGCGTTCCGCCGCGGCGCGCGCTAGGGATCAAGCGGATGCGCCGGTAAGATAGGCTGATGGTGAGGAGAGGGATTGCCGGCTGCGGCAGGCATCAGAACGGCGGTTTGTACGGCCTGCTCGCGCCCGCGGCGGGCCGAATGCTGATGTTTGCCTCACTGTCCCTGCTGGGCGGTTGCATTACCGCCGCCGACATTCCTGACCCGGCGCTGGATGTCCCTGCAGTCTATAAGGAAGGCAAGCCGGGCGAGCGGCCACCTGAACTTGATTGGTGGCGCGGATTCCGCTCGGCGGAATTGACCGGCCTGATCGAGGAGGCCCAGCGCGTCAATCTCGATATCGCCGCCGCCGCGGCGCGGATCGTGCAAGCCGACGCCTCGGCGCGAATCGCCGGCGCGGCGCTGTTGCCGACCGTCAACGGCAATGGCAGCGCTCAGGTCTCGCGCTCGTCAGGTGCGACCAGCAGCGGCACGTCCGCCACCATCTCCCGCCGCATCATCCACACCTACACGGCATCGCTGTCGGCGAGTTACGAGATCGACTTCTGGGGCAAAAACCGGGACGCGGCGCTCGCGGCCGACGAGACCGCGACAGCCAACCGCTTTGACCGCGACGTTGTCGCGCTGGCGACGCTGGCGAGCGTCGCCAACACGTATTTCGTCGTTCTGGCGACGCAGGATCGCATCAGTATCGCCCAGAACAACATTGTCAGCGCCCAGCGGATCTATGACGCGATCCGCCAGCGCGTGAATGTCGGCACCTCGACCGATCTCGAACTGGCGCAGCAGGAGAGCACGCTGGCCAACCTGAAGGCGTCGGTGCCGCCCTTGCGGCAGACGCTGGCACAGAGCATCGACGCGTTGGCCGTTCTGATCGGGCGGCCGCCCGAGAATGTCGCCATCCGGGGTGGCGGTCTCGCGCGGGTCGCTGTGCCCCGTGTGACGCCGGGGCTGCCGTCGCAGCTTCTGACGCAGCGGCCCGATGTGCGCCGCCAGGAGGCGCAACTCGCCTCCGCCACCGCCAATGTCGGCAATGCCCGCGCGCAGTTCTTTCCGAGCATTCAGTTGACGGGAACGAACGGCTATCAGAGCGCGGCTCTCGCGGCGCTGTTCACGCCGCAGGCGACCTTCTACAACGCGGCCGCGAGCCTGACGCAGCCGATCTTCGATGGCCTGCGGATCGAGGGCAATTTCGAATTGCAGAAGGCGCGGCAGGATGAACTCCTGCAAACCTACCGCAAGACGGTGGTTCAGGCGTTCTCCGACGTGGATGTCGCGCTGGCGACGCTGCGCGAGACGACCATCCGGCTTCGGCTGCAGGGTGACGTCGTCACCGCGGCCCGGCGCGCGTTTGAACTCTCGGAGCAGAGATTGCGAGCCGGCACCATTGACATCACGACGATGTTAAATACGGAGCAGACCCTGTTTCAGGCAGAAGATGCCCTGGCGCAGGCAAGGCTCGCCCGGATGCAGGCCATCGTCAGCCTCTACCAGGCGCTCGGGGGCGGCTGGACACAGACCACAGAAAGCCCGGCGGATGCTATTTAAGCCCGACAGCAACAATCCTGCGAAGGTCGTCAACGATCCCGCCAGCGGCGTCCGCGGCCGCTTGCGCCGACGCATCGTCTCGACCCTCGTGGCGCTGATCATTGTCGGCGGCCTCGGCTATATCGTCTGGACGACATTCAAGCCCGGTCAGTCCAACAACCAGCGCCCCGATCTGCCGGTGCCCGTGCTCGCCACCATGCCCCAGCAGAAGGACGTGCCGGTGTATCTCGACGGGGTTGGCGCGGTGCGGGCGCTGAACACGGTGACGGTGCGGGCTCAGGTCGACGGCAAATTGCTGGCGATCAAGTTCGTCGAAGGCCAGGACGTCCAGCAGGGTGACGTGCTCGCCGAAATCGATCCTGCGATCTATCGCGCCCAACTCGACCAGGCGCTGGCGAAGAAGGCGCAGGACGAGGCCACGCTCGCCAACGCGAAACTCGATCTCGTCCGCTACCAGCAATTGGCGCAGACCAATGCGGGACCAAAGCAGCAGGCCGATACCCAGAAGGCGCTCGTCGACCAGTTGCAGGCGCAGATCCGCGCCGATCAGGCGGCGATCGACAACGCGCAGGCGACGCTGAGCTATACGTCGGTGACCGCCCCGATCTCCGGCCGGACCGGGTTGCGGCAGGTCGATGCCGGCAACATCGTTCATGCATCAGACGCCACCGGCATCGTGGTGCTGACTCAGCTCAAGCCGATCGCGGTCCAGTTCAGCCTGCCGCAGCAGCAGATCAATCAGGTCAACACCGCTTTCGGCAAGGGACCGCTTGCCGTCGACGTGTTCGGCAATGACGGCAGGACGGTGATCGAAACCGGCGAACTCGCCAGCATCGACAATCAGGTCGATCCGACCACCGGCACGCTGAAGCTGAAGGCGCAGTTTCCGAATGCCAAACTGCAATTGTGGCCGGGGCAATTCGCCAATGTCCGGCTAAAGGTCAATACGCTTGCGAACGCGATCGTGGTGCCGACCTCCGCCGTGCAGCGCGGCCCGAACGGCACCTATGTCTATGTGATCGGCAACGACAACATCGCGACCGCGCACCCGGTGAGGGTGGTTCAGCAAAACGATGTCGAAGCGGTGATCGGCAGCGGCCTCACCACGCAAGAGCGCGTGGTGACGACCGGCTTCGCAAATCTTGCCGACGGCTCGCGAGTGATCATCGGGCGAGAGGACAGCGCGCCGGCTCCCGATCTCGCGCCGCGGCGCAAGGGCGCCGGCAAAGGCCAGCGGCCGGCCGGCCAGGCCGAGGGCGGCGGCAACCGGCCTGTCGCGGGCTCGCAGGCGGAGCCGCCGAATGGGAGCGGCGGGCAAAGCGGGCAGGGCGAACGCGCGCCGGGCAATGCGCCGCCAAATGCGACCAAGTAGAATCCGGGTTGCCTTTGCGGTTCAAAGACGACGAAACGGGTAGGGCGAAACAGCCGCAGGCGATAGACGATGAGCGTCTCCGAGCCATTCATTAAACGGCCAATTGCGACCTCGCTGCTTGGCATCGCGCTGATGATCGGCGGCGGCCTCGGCTATTGGGGCCTGCCCGTCTCTGCGCTGCCGCAGGTCGATTTCCCGACCGTGCAGGTCACGACGCAATTGCCGGGCGCAAGTCCGGACGTGGTGGCGTCACTGATTACTGCGCCGCTCGAACGACAGCTCGGCCAGATTCCAGCGCTCGCCTTGATGACGTCGACCAGTTCGTACGGCGTCAGCCAGATCGCGCTGCAATTCGACTTGAACCGCGACATCGACGGCGCGACGCAGGACGTGCAGGCCGCGATCAATGCCGCGGCCGGCGTGCTGCCGCGGACGCTGCCCTATCCGCCGACTTACGCCAAGGTCAATCCGGCCGACGCACCGGTGGTGACGCTCGCTTTGACGTCGGAGACCGTATCGATCCGGGCGATGAGCGACATCGCTGACACCTTGCTGGCACAGCGGCTCAGTCAGGTCACGGGCGTCGGCAAGGTGACCGTGCTGGGCGGCCTGAAACCCGCGGTCCGGATCCAGGCTGATCTCGCGCGGATGGCCGCGTACGGGCTTTCGATGGAGGATCTGCGCGCGGCGATCGCCGCGGCCAACGTGTCGGGTCCGAAAGGCCAGCTCGATGGGGCGCTGCAGGCTTACACCATCGCGGCGAACGATCAGATCACCAATGCCGACGCCTACAAGCCCATCATTGTCGCCTATCGCAACGGTGCGCCGGTCAAGATTGCCGACATCGCGCGGATCGTCGATGGGCTGGAAAACGACAAGACCGGCGCCTGGTACCAGGGTACGCCGGCCGTTGTTCTGGACATTCAGCGCCAGCCAGGCGCCAATGTCATTGATGTGGTGCGGCAGATCACCCGCGAAATCCCGCGGCTGCAGCGGGCGTTGCCTGCGGCGGTGAAGATCACCGTGGTCGCCGACCGCACCGTGACGATCCGCGCCTCAGTGCGCGACGTGCAGTTCACGCTCGTGCTCAGCGTTGTGCTGGTGGTGCTCGTGGTGTTGTTGTTCCTGCGCTCGGTGCGGGCCACCATCATCGCCGGCGTGGCCTTGCCATTGTCGCTGATCACGAGCTTCGGCGTGATGTGGTTCGCCGGATTCAGCCTCGACAATTTGTCCTTGATGGCGCTGACGATCGGAACGGGATTCGTGGTCGACGACGCCATCGTCATGATCGAGAACATCGTCCGCCATATGGAGAACGGCGAAAGCGCGATGCAGGCCGCCTTGAAAGGCGCGAGCGAAATCGGTTTCACGGTGATTTCGCTGACGATGTCGCTGATCGCGGTCTTCATCCCCTTGTTGTTCATGTCGGGCCTGGTCGGGCGGATGTTCCGCGAATTCGCGCTGACCTTGACGATCGCGGTTGTCACCTCGGCGATCGTCTCGCTGACGTTGACGCCGATGATGTGCTCGCGAATCCTGCGCGCGGGCGCTGGAGAAGGGCAGGGTCTGCGCATTCCCGGCGCCGCGGCCATGACGCGCTGGATCGACGCCACGGTCGACGCCTATCACCGCAGCCTGTTGTGGGTGCTTCGCCATCAGCGGGCGACGATGGTGGTCATGTTTGTGACCCTTGCGACGACGCTGGTGCTGTATGTCGTGGCGCCGAAGGGCTTTCTCCCCCTGCAGGACACCGGTTCGATCGTGGCGGTCACGGAAGCTGCGCCCGACGTGTCATTCGCGGAAATGCAAGCGCGCCAGCAAGCCGTTACCAGTGCCTTGCAGGCCGATGACGACGTCGAAGGCGTGGTCAGCGTGGTCGGCTCGGGCTCGGTCAATCCGACCCCCAATGTCGGCCGCGTCGTCATCACGCTGCGGCCCCGCGACGAGAAACGCGATGGCGTCGGCGTCGTGCTGGAGCGCCTGAAACGAAGGGTGGCGGGTGTTCCCGGCGTGCAGGTTTTCTTCCTGCCCGTGCAGGACATCCAGATTTCGACCCGGTCGAGCCGGTCGCAATATCAGTACACGCTGACCGGCGCCGACGCGGACGAGGTTGCCGACTGGTCGAACCGGCTGACCAAACAGATGCGGGCCAACCCGATCTTCCGCGATGTGTCGTCGGAAGGGCAGGACGGCGGGTTGCGTGCCTTCCTCAACATCAACCGCGAGCGGGCGGGCCAACTTGGGGTGTCGCTGCAGAGCGTCAATGACGTGCTGAACGACGCCTTCGGCCAGCGGCAGATCTCGACGATCTATGGCCAGGCCAACCAGTATCGTGTGGTGCTGGAAGCGCTGCCGGAATTCCAGCACGATCCCACGATTCTGTCGAAGCTCTATCTGCCTGGAGTCGCCGGCGCGCAGGTGCCGATCTCGGCGGTTGCCACCTTGGAACGCACGGTCGCTCCGCTTGCGATCTCGCATCAGGCGCAGTTTCCCTCCAACACGATCAGCTTCAATCTTGCGCCCGACATCGCGCTGGGTGATGCGGTCAGCGCGGTCAAGGCCGCCGAGCAGCAGATCGGCATGCCCGGATCGATCCAGGGCCTGTTCTCGGGCGATGCCGCCGAATTTTCCCGTGCGCTGTCGGGGCAGCCCTGGCTCATTTTGGCGGCGATCGTCACGATCTACATCGTGCTCGGCGTGCTTTATGAGAGTTATGTCCATCCGATCACGATCCTGTCGACATTGCCGTCCGCGGGCGTCGGTGCGATCCTGGCGTTGATGCTGTTCGGCCAGGATCTGTCCGTGATCGGGCTGATCGGCATCATCCTGTTGATGGGCATCGTCAAGAAGAACGCCATCATGATGATCGATTTCGCGCTGGAGGCGGAACGGCATCAGGCCATGAGTGCGGTCGACGCCATCGTGCAGGCGGCGATCCTGCGCTTCCGGCCGATCATGATGACGACGCTGGCCGCGCTGTTCGGCGCCTTGCCGCTGGCGGTGGAAAGCGGCACGGGCTCCGAACTGCGGTTCCCGCTGGGCATCTCGATCATCGGCGGGTTGCTGCTCAGCCAGTTGCTCACGCTTTACACCACGCCGGTGATCTATCTGGCGCTCGACCGGTTGAACCGTCGGTTGGAAGCCGTCGTGCCCGTCGGCGATCCTGAAAGCCCGGTGGCCGGAGCGACCGAGGGCATGCAATGAGCTCGCTGTCGGAGCCGTTCATCCGCAGGCCGGTCGGCACCACACTGCTGGCGATCGGCCTGTTCCTTGTGGGCAGCGTCGCCTATTTCTTCCTGCCGGTGGCGTCGGTGCCGTCAGTCGACTTTCCGGTGATCCGGGTCTCGGCGTCGAGGCCGGGTGCTGATCCAATCGTGATGTCGTCGACGGTGGCGGCGCCGCTGGAGCGTCGCCTCGGCGAAATCGCCGGCGTCAACCAGATGACCTCGACCAGTTCGCTCGGCACCACCAACATCACGCTGCAGTTCGATCTCGGCCGCGACATCGACCGCGCCGGACGCGACGTGCAGGCGGCGATCAATGCCGCGCTGAGCGACCTGCCGAGCGATCTGCCGACCCTGCCGCGGTTTCGCAAGGCCAATCCGTCCGCCGCGCCGGTGCTGATCATCGCGCTGACGTCGAAGACGCTCACCCCCGCGACGCTTTACGACATTGCCGACACCGTTCTGGTGCAGCGCATCTCGCAGATCGAGGGCGTCGGTGAGGTCAATGTCAACGGTGCCGAGCAGCCGGCGGTCCGGGTGCAGCTTCGCCCCGGCGCGCTGGCCGCCGCCGGCATCGCAACCGATGATGTGCGCGTTGCGCTGGTCAACGCCAATCCGCTGACGCCGCTCGGCGCTTTCAACAGCGCCCGTCAGGCGGAAACGATCGCGACAAACCCGCAAATGCGCACGGCTGAAGAGTTTCGCGATCTGGTGATTAGGACCTCGGCGACCGGCAATGTGGTGCGCCTGTCCGATATTGCCGACATCGAAGACTCCGTGCGCAGCACCAAGTCAGCAGCCTGGTTCAACAAGGAGCCGTCGGTGCTGCTGCTGGTCACCAAGGCCGGTGACGCCAACGTCATCGATACCGTCGACCGCGTCAAAGCCCTGCTGCCACAATTGAAGGAGTTCCTCCCCGCGGGCGTCGATTTTCATATCTTCTCCGATCGCACCGGCACGATCCGGGCCTCGGTGCGCGACATGCAATATACGCTTGGCGGCACCGCGCTGCTTGTCATGCTGGTCGTGTTCGTGTTTCTGCGCCGCACCACCTCGACCATTGCGGCGGGAATTTCCGTGCCGCTGGCGCTGGCTGGCACCTGCGCCGGCATGTGGGTCGCCTCTTATTCCATCGACAATCTCTCGCTGATGGCGCTGGCGATTTCGGTTGGGTTCGTCGTCGACGACGCCATCGTCATGATCGAGAACATGTATCGCAATCTCGAATCTGGCATGCCGCCGATGGCGGCAGCGCGCGCCGGCGCCCGCCAGATCGGTTTCACCGTGATGTCGATCAGCATTTCGCTGGTTGCGGCCTTCACGCCCCTGATCTTCATGAGCGGCATCGTCGGGCGGTTGTTTCGGGAATTCTCGCTGACGCTGACTTTCGCGATCGTGGTGTCGACGATCGTGTCACTCACGGTGACGCCGATGATCTGCGCGCATTATGTCAAGGCCGGGGACACCGAGAGGCGCAACTGGTTCGACCGCCTGGTCGAGGGAACTCTGTCCGCGATCGTCTCGGTCTATGCGAATTCGTTGCGGACCGTGCTGCAGTTTCCTTATCTCACCTTGCTGGTGTTCATTGCGACGCTCGCGCTGACGCTTGCGCTCTTTATAAAGGTCCCGAAAGGTTATTTTCCGCAGGACGATTCTGGCCTGATCGTCGGCGGCACGCGCGCCTCGCCCGATGTCTCCTTCAGCGGCATGCTGGCCTTGCAGCAGCGTGTCGCCGACATCGTGCTGAGCGACCCCGCGGTTGACGCGCTCGGCTCTTCGCTCGGCGGCAGTGCTTTCAGCGGCAGCCAGAATCGCGGTCAGATGTTCATCAGCCTGAAGCCGCCGGAGGAGCGCGGCGCCACCACCCAGGAGGTGATCGACCGGCTGCGGCGCAAATTGTTTCCGCTGCCGGGCATGCGGCTGTTCATGTTTGCCGCGCAGGACCTGCGCGCCGGGGCTCGCCAGAGCGATTCCGAATATCAATACACCTTAACCAGCACGGACATCGATCTCTTGACGACCTGGGCTCCGCTCGTCAGCAAGCGCATGGAGACCGTGGATGGGATCACAGACGTCTCCAGCGACCGCGATCCCGGCGGGTTGCAACTTTCGCTCAGGATCAACCGCGAAGCGGCTTCGGCGCTGGGTGTCAGCGTCCAGGACATCAACAACGCTCTCAACAATGCGTTCGCGCAACGGCAGATTTCGACGATCTACACGCAGCGCAACCAGTACAAGGTCGTGCTCGAGGTCGATCCGGACTATCAGCGCGATCCCAATAACCTCGCTCATATCTATGTCGCTGGCGCCAATGACACGCAGGTGCCGCTCTCGGCGGTGGTGCGCTATGAGCGGACGCTGTCGCCGCTGTCGATTTTCCATCAAGGACAGTTGCCGTCCAGCACGGTGTCATTCGCGCTGGAGCCAGATGTCACGCTGCCGCAGGCGACCCAGAACATTCAGCGCGCGGTCGACGAATTGCACATGCCGGAGGGGGTTCGCGGCAGCTTCGAGGGTAATGCCGGTGATTCCGGCGCGACGGCGGCGCGGCAACCGTTGCTGATGCTGGGTGCGGTCGTGGCGGTCTATATCGTGCTCGGCATTCTCTATGAAAGCCTGGCGCATCCCTTCACCATCATCTCGACGCTGCCGTCCGCAGGTCTCGGCGCGTTGCTGGCGCTGCAGATCACCAACACGCCGCTGACGGTGATCGCCTTCATCGGCATCATTCTGCTGATCGGCATCGTGAAGAAGAACGGCATCATGATCGTCGACTTCGCGCTGGAAGGTGAACGCCAGCGGGGCCTGACGCCGGAACAGTCGATCTTCGAGGCCAGTCTCGCCCGCTTTCGGCCGATCCTGATGACGACGCTCGCCGCACTGTTCGCCGCGATCCCGCTTGTGGTCGCGACCGGGCCGGGCACCGAATTGCGCCGGCCGCTTGGTATTACCATCATCGGCGGGCTGATCGTGTCGCAGGTGCTGACACTCTATACGACGCCGGTGATCTACCTTCTGATCGACCGGCTGCGCCGGCGACGCCGACCCGCGCCCGAATTCGCCGCAAGTCCGGCTGAATAAGAGGGTTCCGGATCAGGGAACCCGATGGAACCCATTATCCCTGATCTCGTTGATACCTGATGAAGGGGCCGTCGAAACAAGAGCTTACGCCTGACCCGAAACAGGACGGCGACCCCGTTGCGGTGAAGGAAATCGCGCCCGAAACACCTCCCGACCTTCTCGAACCCGACGACAACCTCGATCCCGCTGAACTCGAGCGCCTGCGCCGCCGCTATCTGCTGCGGCGTTTCTGGATCAGCGGCAAAGGGTTTTGGGGCACGCATGGCGATCGTCTGGCGTGGATATTGGCTGTCAGCCTGCTGGTTCAGATCGTTGCCAATCTCGCGGTTCAATATGGCATCAACGTCTGGAACCGGGCCTTCTTCGACGGTATTCAGCAGAAGGACTCCGCCAAGGTCTTTCATCTGACTGCGATCTTCCTGCCGTTGGCCGCGACATCCGTCGTGCTCGGTGTGATCCAGGTCTATCTGCGCATGACCATGCAGCGACGCTGGCGCGCCTGGCTCAACCGCGCTGTCATCACCCGTTGGCTGAACAAGGGTCGTTACTATCAGCTCAACCTCGTCAGCGGCGATCACAAGAACCCGGAAGGCCGCATCTCAGAGGACCTTCGGATCGCGACCGACGCGCCGATCGATTTCGCCACCGGCGTGCTCGCCGCACTGTTGTCGGCCACGACCTTCGTTGTCGTGTTGTGGACGATCGGCGGTGCGCTGACCGTCTCCATCGGCGGGGCGCAAGTGACCATCCCGGGCTTCCTCGTCATCGCCGCCGTGCTCTATTCGTTGATCGCCAGCATTTCGATGTTGTGGATCGGCCGCAACTTCGTCGCGATTTCTGAGACCAAGAACCAGGCCGAAGCCGAATATCGCTACGCGCTGACGCGGGTGCGCGAGAACGGCGAAAGCATCGCCTTGCTTGGCGGCGAGGAGGAGGAGCGCGCCGGCATCGACCGCTCCTTCAGCGGCGTGCTGCGGCAATGGGCGCTGCTGTGCGGGCAGCATATGCGCACGACGATCGTGTCGCAAAGCTCGAGTCTGATCGCGCCCGTTATCCCCGTGCTGCTGGCCGCGCCGAAATTCCTCGACGGCTCCATGACGCTCGGCGAAGTGATGCAGGCGGCATCGGCGTTCGCGATCGTGCAAAGCGCCTTCGGCTGGCTGGTCGACAATTATCCGCGCCTTGCCGAATGGAACGCGGGGGCGCGGCGAATTGCATCGCTGATGATGTCATTGGACGCGCTGGAGCGCGCCGAGAGCGGCGACGGGTTTGGCCGGATCCAGCGCGGCGAGACCGAACACGCGCTGCGGCTGAACGATCTCTCGGTCACGCTCGATGACGGCACCGCCGTGGTCGATGACGCCGAGATCGCCATTGATCCGGGCGAGCGCGTTCTGGTTGCCGGCGAATCCGGCACCGGCAAGAGCACGTTGGTCCGTGCGATCGCCGGGCTGTGGCCGTGGGGCGAAGGCAGCGTCGAATTCCGAAAGGACGGGCGGGTCTTCCTGCTGCCGCAGCGCGCCTATGTACCGTCAGGCACGCTGCGGCGCGCCGCCACCTATCCGGCGCCGGAGCAGGATTGGAGCGTCGAGCAGGTCGCCGAGGCGCTGGATAAGGTCGGTCTCGGCCATCTGAAGGACCGCATCGAGGAGGAGGGGCCTTGGGAGCAGACGTTGTCGGGAGGTGAGAAGCAACGGCTCGCTTTCGCGCGCCTGTTCCTGCATCGCCCGGATATTGTCATCCTTGACGAGGCGACCTCCGCGCTCGATCCGCCAAGCCAGGATCGCATGATGCAGCTTCTCAACGAGGAGCTGAAGGAGGCAACCATTGTCAGCGTCGCGCATCGTCCGGAGCTCGAGGCTTTCCATAGCCGCAAGATCATTCTGGAGCGGCGGCGGGGCGGCGCTAAGCTCGTCAGCGACATCGACCTGATCAAGCGGCCGGGCCGCAAGCGGTTGATCCAGGGTTGGCTGCGCTCGAAAAGTGAGTCTTCCGCACGGAACGGCAAAAGCAAAAGCGCGGCTTGACGGCACGCGCCGGCCGCCGAATCCGCCGGCGCTGCGACCGACGCGGCATCGTGCTAACCTCCGTCAGCGACGACCCCTTGGACCTCCACCGATGACAACACCCCCGATCCGGTTCGACGACGGAGCCGGCTACGAACAGATGATGGGCATCTGGAGCCGGCTCGTCGGCGAGATCTTCATCGATTGGGTGACGCCGTCGAAAGGATGGCGCTGGCTTGATATCGGCTGCGGCAACGGCGCCTTTACCGAGGTGCTGACCGCGCGGTGCGCGCCGTCAAGCGTCTGCGGCATCGATCCGTCCGAGCCGCAGCTCGCCTATGCCCGGTCGCGGTCGAGCTTGCGAGCGGCGGATTTCACGCGCGGCGATGCACAGGCCTTGCCGTTCCCGAACGGTGATTTCGATACGGCTGTGATGGCGCTGGTGCTGTTCTTCGTGCCGGATGCCGCGAAAGCCGTCACCGAAATGGCTCGGGTCGTGAAGGACGGCGGCATGATGGCCGCTTACGTCTGGAACGTCGCGGCCGGCGGCATGCCGCAGCAGCCCATTCATGCCGAGATGCAGGCGATGGGCCTGTTGCCGCCGTCGTCGCCCGGTGACGATCGTCCGAAGCCGGAGCTGATGCGGGAGTTGTGGGCATCACAGTGCGACAATGTCGAGATGCGGGACATCGTCGTTCAGCGTCGCTTTGATGATTTCGATGTTTACTGGGACACGATGTCGAAGGGATCGCGCATCAGCAGCGTTCTCGGCCGCCTCGGTGAGGGCACGAGCGAGGTGAAAGAACGCGCGCGCGTCAGATTGCCGGCAGATGCCAGCGGACACGTCACCTGCACGGCGCGGGCCGTCGCGATCAAGGGACGGGTCAGGCCTCGCGATCGTCGCGCTTGATGAGTTCGCCGACGAGATCGGCGAGCAGCGGCCGCGGCAGCGCCGCAAACGGCAACGGCCGCGTCACGTCGACCGCGGCAAGGCCGAGCCGGGCCGTCAGCAACCCGTTGACGACGCCTTCGCCCAGCCGCGAGGAGATTTTCGCGGCGATCCCGTGGCCGAGCACCTGCTGTACGAGGCTGTCGCTCGCGGCCATGCCGCCGGTCAGCGCCAGGTGGGCGATGACATGACGGAACAACCTGACCATGCCGAGTGCGCCGGGCCGGCCGCCATACAGGAAAGCGAGCTGCCGCACCAGGCGGACCGAGGAGGCCAGCACGAACAGAATATCGAGCACGGCGCGCGGCGAGATCGCGGTCACGATCGAGACGCGCTGGGCCGCCTTGGAGATCAGCCGGCGCGCCTCCTGATCCTGCGAAACCAGCAATTCGCGTTCCGCGAGCCGCACCAGATCGGCGCCGTCGATGATGTCGTCCAAATGCTCGCGCACGGTCGCGCGTGCCCGCGCCAGCCTTGGGTTCTCCTTGCCGAGCCGCATCAGCTCTGCCGCGATGGCGCGGCCTTCGCTGCGATCGTCGCTGACGAGCACGGAAGCGGCGCGCCGGTGCAGGCTTTCGATGGTTGCGAGCCGCGCCAGCCCGAAGGTCTCGCGGCCGATGATGACCAGCAATGCCAGAGTTGCCGCGCCCGTGAGCACGAGCCCGAGATAGCCGAGCTCGAGATTGCGCGCGAACAGGTCTTCGATCAGCCGCGTCGCGCTCAAGCCCAGCGCCAGCAGAACAAGACCGGACACCGCCGACCAGAACACGGTGCCCCAGACCGATCGCCGGGTCGGCGGCGCCGGCGTATCGACCGGCACCGGCAAGGCGGACTCCGGCTCCGGCCGTACCAGAATGGTCTCCCGCGCGCGGGACACATCGTCGCTCTCGCTGACGAGGACGTGGGGATCGTCGAGGCGGAACGCGGCGGGCCTGCGGCGTGGCGTCTTGCTCATGTCAGTCGATCCCCGATCAGGAATTGCAGCGCACGGTCAAGGCGGATGTGCGGCAGCGATGGCTGCTCAGGCGGGACCGCGGCCAAGACCGGCGGCCTGAAACGCAGAAAACGGAAATCCGCCTGGTCGGCGGCGGTCGCGCTCAATCCCCGAAAGCCTGCCCCGCCCTCGGCGAACAGCGCTTCGAGATCGGCCGGCAGATCGCCCGGAAAGGTCGCAACCTCAGTCGCGCCGTCAAACGTCTCGCCGCCCGATGTCTCTCCTGCGATCGGCGTGCCGATGATCGCCGGCAGCCGCTCGCGGCCGCGCGTGACCTGCGCTTCGCGCGTGGCCCGCACCGCGGCGATCGCGACGGCGTCGGTCTGCGCGCCGGTCGCGCCCGCCCGCGCGCCGGCATCGCGCATCATGCGCGACAGGATCGCTTCGAGCCGGTCATGGCTCACCTGATGCAGGTGGTCGGCCTTGGTGGCGGCAAACAGGATGCGATCGATCCGTGGGCGGATCAATGAACTGACGAGCGTGCGCCGGCCGACGCGAAAGCAGTCCAGGATCGCCGACATCGCCGCTTCCAGATCGCGCAACGCATCCGGGCCGGCATTGAAGGCCGCCAGCGCGTCGACCAGCACCACCTGCCGATCGAGCCGCGCGAAATGATCGCGAAAGAACGGCCGCACGATGCCCGATTTGTAGGCCTCGAAGCGGCGTTGCATCATCGCCCAGAGCGAACCTGATGGCGGCTCGCCGTCAGCCGGCAGATCGAGCGGTGCGAAGGTCAGCGCCGGCGTGCCCGCCATCGCGCCGGGCAGCAGGAAGCGGCCCGGCGGCAGCAGGCTCAAGGCAAATCGCTCATCGCGACACGCCTTCAGGTAATCGGTGAACAGACGTGCCGCGGTCATCGCCGCCTGCTCGTCTGCGGGAGCCAGCGGATCGAGCGTTGAAAGATGCGCCTGCCATTCGGCAGCGAGCGCCGCGCGAGGCGCCGCGCGCGACAGCGACAGGCTCTGCGAAGCCCATTGCCGATAGGACAGTTCGAGCAGAGGCAGATCGAGCAGCCATTCGCCGGGATAGTCGACGATGTCGAGGGTGAGCGTGCGTTCCGCGCCCTTGGTGCTCTGATAGTCGATCGCGAGACGCAATTCGCTGATGTCGGTGGTCGAGGCCGGCCAACGCCGCTCGCTGATCAAGGCGCGCAGATGCGGCTCATAGTCGAAACGGGGCACCGTATCGTCGGGCTGCGGCTCCAGCCGGCCGCCCGCAATCCGCCCGGTTGCGAGCGCATCGAACACCGGAAAGCGGCCGCCCCGCACCAGACCATGCACCAGAGCCGTGATGAACACGGTTTTGCCGGCGCGCGAGAGCCCGGTGACGCCCAGTCGAATGGTCGGGTGCCGCAGATGTTCGCCGAAATCCCGCAACGCCTGCGCGGCGAGGCGTGCGTCTTCAAGCAGCGAGGACAGAGGTCGCGCCATGAAGCTTCAACGGCGGACAGGGCGGGTAGGGTGGCGCAAGACGCAATCCGTCAGGTGAACGTGTCTGCCGTCTTGTCGCGACGGACACCGGACCAACTATCTGGCGGTCGGGTCGGCGGCTTTCAAGCGCGGTGCCGAGAGGCTCTTTATTCGGCGATGACAGCTTCGATCGCACAGATCGCCTGCTGCACCTCGGCAATCTCGCGGATCTTGGCGCTGGTCAACTTCCCCGCTTCGCCCTGCAGCGCGTACACCAGCTCGCGGCGGAGTTCGCGCAGCCTGATCAGGGGCAGGCGGTCGTGCGGGATGACGGAGCCGAATTCCGGTTCGTGGGCAAAGCAATCAAACTGCATGTGATCTGATCCCTTGATATCCGTCGTCAGCATACACGCGATCGGGCCAAACAAATTGTTTTGGATCAATTGGTTATGTTGGATTTGAGTCAATTCATCATTGCGCAGGCGGACGCAATTTGAGCGAACCGGTCGCGCCGAACCGCGGCCGACCGCGGTCGAGGGCCGGCGTGGTCGCCAACATGTCCACAGGTTTGATCAGATCATCTGCCTCGGGCAATGGTGCTTTTTCCCAGAAATTCAGAAGATTCATGCCCTCATCGTGAGTTTCTGGCGAAAGCGCCTTACCGGGCCGGCTGTTTGGCACGATCTGGTGCTAAAAAGACAGCAATGCTGTCCAATTTTATGGACAGAAAAACGATGCCGGATCGATTATGGTGCTGCCGCCACCTAACGTGGTCGGCGGTTGCCCGGTCGATCCATGTCGAAGCCCCTCGAGGACTGATGCCCGACGACAAGACAGACGCGTTCAAAGCGGTCGGCCCTGGTCCGGTTGGCGACATCGTTTCGCCGTCCAAGGTCGGGCTTGTTTATCATTCGTTGCGCGAACGGATCGAGCAGGGCGATTACCAGGCGGGTTCGCGGCTTCCGGGCGAGCCGACGCTCTCGGCGG
>Ga0081455_10002514_pt1 | contig 21763 bp, 21 predicted proteins | sample TabmetS3T2R1_FD_70207 | JGI IMG/M metagenome (GOLD analysis project Ga0081455, IMG submission 70207) | Tabebuia heterophylla rhizosphere microbial communities from the University of Puerto Rico - S3T2R1 | ecosystem: Host-associated > Plants > Roots > Rhizosphere ...
GGATGGTCGTCCCGCCATACTCCAAGGTGTATTGGGCTTGCGCTGCGCTGCTCGCCAGCAACAGGGCGGCGACAGCCAAGAGCTTTTTCATAACGGCCTCCTGAACGGGATCCCGGCTCGAAGCTCTAGACTTCGGCGGCTTGAATCAACGTGACCTAGGTCACTTTCCAACCATAAGTCGTGACCGCGCGGCTTCGGTTCAATCCGACCCGCAAGGCGAATCTAGTTTTGGCACCAAAAGCCGTCAATTTCGCGAAAAAAGTCGCAGGTTCCAGCGGCTGAGCGGCAATGCCGTCAGGCGTCGCCGGTATGCCGCAACACGTTGGCGATGGCGCCGCGCCCGGCCATTTCGTTGCGCAGATCCTCGAAGCGCCGCCGCGCATCGGCCTCGCGGTCGTCAACCATCTGGATCGCGGCCTCGCGGCTCATCGGCCCCGACGTCACCGCCGCCGAGTTCTCGCCGATGGTTTCGTCGACAAAGTAGTTGTCATCGTCGCCGCGCCGCACCGCCCATTTGAAGCGGATCGAGGTCATCGGCCCGGGGCCGACCTTGAAATAGCTGTCGGGATCGGGCTGCTCGGGCGCGAGCGGCTTGTCCTCGATGACGGCAATCGCCTGCTTCTCGGCCTCGCTCTGCGGCTGCAGGGCTGCCTCGTCTTCGGCGTTGTCGCGAATGCTGGCGATGGCCGCCAGTGCATGGTCAGTCGGATCGCTGCTTGCCACGATTGAGCCTCCGGATTTGAACTCCATCAGCGGTATCGGTGTCGCCCGTTGCCGCGCCGAATTCTCTTCCTTGCGCCTGAATAAGGCTGAGTTTTGGCCGCGAAAGCCGTGCTTACGCGCATACCGGTGGTAATTTGTCCCGCCACGGCCGCGCCTGCTCAAGCTGGCCCGCGAGGCGGAACAGCGTCGCCTCGTCGCCGAGCCGGGCGGAGAACATCATGCCGAGCGGCAATCCCGCCTTGTTCCAGGCCAGCGGCACACTCATCGCAGGCTGGCCGGACATGTTGAACATCGAGGTGCCCGGCATGTAGCGGCGCAGGATCGGGCCGATATGCGAGAGGTCACTCGACATGGTGTTGAGTTCGCCGATCTTCACGGGCGGGGCACACAGTGTCGGACACAGGAATACGTCGCAGGTTTCGAAGAATTCGGCGAGCGTGCGCGCAATGCGGAAGGCGTCGAGTTGGGCTGCGACATAATCGGTGGCAACGGTTTTCTGCGCGTTATGGCTCATCGCCATGGTCAGCGCCTCGAAATCGTCACCCGTCATCTGGCGGCCGAACACCGCTTCTGCCATCCGGACGGTGAGTGCGGTGTTGCTGCCGACGATGACGGCCATGACGGCGGCCGGATCGGCCGGAAGCGTCGGCGCGCGCTCCTCGACGTGATGACCGAGCTTGCCCAACATGCCCGCCACGTCGCGCACGGCAGCCGCAATCTCGGGATCGATGGCGTCGCCATAGGGCGAGCGATCAGTGAAAGCGATGCGCAAGCGTCCGGGATCGCGACCGACTTCCTGCGCGAACGGCCGCTCCGGCGGCGACGCCACGTAGAGGCTTGTCGTCTCCGGGCCATGAATGGCGTCCATCATGACGGCGCTGTCGCGCACGCTGATGCTCACGACATGGCCGCAGGAGAAGCCGCCCCAGCCTTCGCCGCGATCCGGCCCGAGCGGGTTGCGCGCGCGGGTCGGCTTCAGGCCAAACACGCCTGAAGCGGAAGCGGGAATGCGGATCGAGCCGCCGCCGTCGCTGGCATGCGCCATCGGCAGGATGCGGGCGGCGACAGCTGCCGCAGCGCCGCCCGACGATCCGCCGGAAGAGTGCGCGAGATTCCAGGGATTGCGGGTCGGCCCGAACAGGCGCGATTCCGTGGTCGGCATCAGTCCGAATTCGGGGCTTGCGCTCTTGCCGAAGATTGCCACGCCCGTGTCGAGGAAACGCCGGGCGAGGGTGCCGCTGTGATCGCCGACGTTGTTGCGGTAGACGCTGGCGCCAAAGGTGGTGACCGTACCTTGCAGCAGATCGAGATCCTTCAGCAGGAACGGCACGCCGCTGAAGGGGCCCTCGGGTAAGCCCTTGTCGACCTGTTCTTTTGCATAATCGTAGTGCTTGACGACGACTGCGTTGATTTGCGGGTCCACCTTGGCGGTGCGGGCGATCGCTTCATCCAGCAGCTCGCCGGCGCTGACTTCTTTCTTCCGCACGAGATCAGCAAGGCCGACCGCGTCATACTTGCCGTATTCCCTAAAGGCCATGGATCACCCGCTTCAATGAAAAGCACTTGGCAAGGCCGCCGGGCGAGGGTTCGCAAAAACCGGTCAGCCGAGCACGTCCTGATTGATCACGTACGATGCTCGGACAACGGCAGACAATCAACGCCCACAACTTGCCGCTCAGGGATAGCTCCCCGTTTCCTGTTTCCTAACCCAGTCGCTTGTCGACTTCTTGGGCAACGCGAAGCGCGTTGGCCGCAATGGTCAACGATGGGTTGATGCCCGCGCTCGACGGAAAGAACGACGCATCGACGACGTAGAGATTGACAACATCGTGAGCGCGATTGTTCCTGTCGAGGACACTGGTGTCCGGGTCGTCACCGAACCTACAGGTGCCGCAGACGTGGGGATAGTTGATGTTGTTTTTGCCGGACAGATTGTAAATCTTGTGCGGACCTAGAATCCTGGCAATTCGCTTCTGAAAGGAAGCTACCCGTTTCTTCAATTCCTCCGGATAGCGATACTCGAAACGCATGCCATGTTTTGCTTCTCGATCGACAATGACCCGGTTGTCATAGTATGGCAGGTCTTCGACGGTACTTGACCACAGCGTGGCGCGCTTGAAGTTGAGCGCATGGTAGGCCCCGATCGCAACGGGCCATATTATCAGACTGCATAGCTTGCGCCACCAAGCGGGCCGCGACATTGCCAACAGCTTCCACCACCTGGGATCGCGCTCTGCGTCAGCTCGAATGAACATCTTGATGTGAGCGCTCGTCACTTCACCTGCCGTCATCTGGAAAGTGCCAAGTTTTTCACCTTCTGAGTGGTAGAGGTCGTTCAGCACCAGGCTTTTCGTGGGACCTGAATTCCACAGCAATCCACGTGACTTTAACAAGAAGAAGTCGCTGGCATGCATCATCAGATTCCTCCCGACCATCCCTGAACGGTTAGCCAAGCCCTGTGGATGCTCGTCGGATTTGGAGTTCAGCAACAGCACAGGTGTCATAAATGCCCCAGCGGCCAGCAAGATCACCTTGGCGCGTATTGCTATTTCCTTTTCCTGCCATCTACAGTGAACTGCCTTCACTTCTTCGCGTTTTGCTTCGAGCCAGAATACTTCGCATTCGGTAAGGATGCTTGCCCCGTGTGTCTCCAGAGCGGGACGCAGGCACAATCGTCCGGCCTCGCTCTTGCATTCTTTTGGACAGATTGAGCCGTTGCATCCGGTGCACCCGGGAACAAACTCGAACCCCACATGGTGGTGGTAAGGATGCAGACCGAGCTGACGAAATGAATCGTACAAGTACTTGTCGCGCTCGCTGAGTGCCGGCGGAGTCATCAACGAGTTTGACCCATCCTTTCGCAGGGGATCCTCCGTCCCTCTCACCCTGAACAACGCTTCGGCTCTCTCGTAGAATGGCCGCAACTCGTCGTAGCCAATCGGCCACTTTTCGGGCAACGTCGAGTCGTGGACATCAGGGAAGTTCGCCTTGGGAGAGAAATCCGCGGGAAAGAAACGTTCAAGTCCTGCGCCGTACAGCGTAGTCGTGCCACCTGACCCACAACCCATCCAAAAGTTATCGACTTGGCCGAAATTGGTGTTGCCCCTGATACCCACCGGCCACCAGCCTCTGCGGAGGCGCACCTCGGGGGGGTCGTTACCGAGCCAGTCTCCCCTTTCACTGACAGGCTGATTTTTGCCGTGAAGGTATAGACCCTTCTCGATGAAGAGAACACGTCGCCCAAGTCTCGCCAGTTCGTAGCCTGCCGTCGAGCCGCCCATTCCAGTGCCGATGACAACGACATCCCATTCAATTGCGGCCGGATCATCGGGCGAATACGGGCCGTTGTTCATTGGACCTACTCCAAAAATGGTCGCTTCAAATGGTTATGCGGGTTGCTCTGACGCAGCCTGAACGGGCAATGCAATTTCATAGTAGTTTACGGGCACTGCGTCTATATGATCCCGATCTAGTTTGATCTCTACCGTCGTCACCCGGACGGCGTGCCATAGGACAATCCCATGAACCAGGATTTGACCACGTCCCCAACAGTCAGAGTGGGTGTACTTGGCACGGCTCAGGTAGTTTCCTATGGGCTCGTGCAGCCCGCAAAGGATCTACCTGGATTGAGAGTAGAGGCAATCGCATCTCGTTCGTTGGAAAGAGCGCAGGCCTTTGCGGCTGCTCAGGGCATTGGCCGTTCATTCGGTTCCTACCAGGCATTGCTCGATGATGATGGAATCGACGCGGTGTACATTGCCCTGCCTACCGCCTTACACGCGGAGTGGGTACGGCGCGCACTCGAAGCCGGCAAGCATGTGCTCTGCGAGAAACCTCTCACCCCTAACTGGCAGGTCGCACAGGAGTTGGCGACGATTGCACGCAAGCAACAGCGTGTGCTTCTGGAAGGCATGCACATGCGCTATTCGGATATCCTGCGAAGACAGCGCGAACTGCTTGCGCGAGGCGAATTTGGCCGCATTTTGCGCATCGAATCCTGTTTTCGTATACGGAAAGGTCTGAACCTCAAGGATGATTTTCGAAACAAGTTTGAGTTGGGCGGTGGAGCAGCCATGGACATCGGATGCTATGCCGTTTCGTGCTTGAGATATGTAGCAGGCGGAGAGCCACACATAGGGCGTGTGCGCTGTCGGCGCTCAACCGCCGAGGTGGACCGCTGGATGCGCGCCGCCTGCCAGCTGCCCGGAGACATCGAGGGCATCATTGAATGCGGATTGCGCGGCTGGTACCGATCTCGAGCAGGTGTAAACGTCAAGTGTGAGCGCGGATCGATCAGGTGGAAGGGCGATGGACTTGCGGGCGAGCTCAATGGGCGCAAGTTTTACGACCCGATCTCCCATGGGCCGACGCAACGCAAGCAACTCCAGGCCTTCGTCGACAGCATTCAGGGACGACCTTCTTTGGCGCTGCCGCCGGAGGATGCGGTCGCCAATGCGCGTGTACTTGATGCCATGTACGCGGGCGCAGGGCTTGCTCCGCGGCCGACATCGGCGTGACTGCAAGATCTCGCAAGGGCAGGCCTGGTGTTGGACCGGACTGCAAACTCATAAAATAGCTGCTTCGATCGGGGCGTTACCAAGGTCGCAGCTTACGGATGAGACTGACTGACCCGCCGGCTCAACCCAGTGATGCTGCCGGCCGGGTGCGAGGGGCGCCGCGCAGGAAACGTCGGGTGGGCGACTCGATCCAGCGCGCACTGGCCAGTGAAACGAACGCCAGAACGAGGATCGTCGCGGCCGACAGCCACCACCCGGGCGTGAACCCCCCGGGCGTCCCGCCGGCGATCACCGTGGCGATCAGAAGGGCGCTCCATTGAAGCATATAGAACGAGTAGCTGGCTTCGCCCAGGCGCAACACCCAGCGCTGCTCTAGCAGCGGATTGATCGTCGTCGGGCCCCAGGCGACCGCCGTCACGATGAGCACGGCGAGCGGGGTGTACACGACGTACCGGCCGACCGTCGTGAGATGAGCGAGTATGCCCCGTTCGGGCAAGTCGACCGCCAAGGGAAGTACGAGCAGTGCCAGCAGGCCAAGGGCGGAGGCGGCAAGCATGGCGTCACGGGCGTGACGGCGGTCTAGGACGCGCCACCATCCGTCGTTACCGGCTCGGGCGTGCAGGAAAACCAGCCCCGTAAGGCAACCGAGGAAGAACTCCCAGATCCGGAGAGCGGGGAAGGATTTGATCCGGTCTATCGTCCACGAAATCTCCTGGGCGCTCTTGCCGGACTGGTGAAGCAACTGATCAACGGCCACGGCCATGACGCAGAACAATAGCACCTCGATGGCGAAGAGGGCTACGCCGAGCTGCAGTAGTCGGGTTGCGGGACGTATGCGGCCGAACACCCCGCAGAAGAACGGAAACGAGCAGTAGAAAATTAATTCGCACGATATGCTCCAAGCCGGGGGGTTCCAGCTGAGCAGCATCGGCTTCGTCGGGACTAGGGCCTGAAGCATCAGCAGATTGACGACCCAAGTGGCGGCCGAGGAAGCATTCGCCCACCACAGCAATATCAATGTCATGATGGCCAGGCTGACGATGTTGATCGGCCAAATCCTGGCGATGCGGGAGCGCATGAAAGCCAGTGTGCCTGCCGTCGAGGCGCGAAAGGCGTCGGCGTAGTTGTACGTAAGAACGAAGCCGCTGAGTACGAAGAAGATCGTCACTCCGGCGGCGCCTTGGCGCACCAGGGGCACCTGACACCGGTCGATCGGGATGATCTGCGGGAAATGCGACACGACGACGAGCAGCGCAGCAAAAAACCGCAGCCCCGTCAGCGCCTCGATCGGTCGACGCTCGGGCGACCGTGCCGTTCCGTCCATCTGCTCACTCCCGCATCTTCCCACCGGTCACTCGGCGGGCATTGTCTGCGATAAGATGCCGGGCAGCAGCGAATGTCTATATACGGGTTGTGACCGAGTATCGCCTATGGCTACGCGCTTTGTGTCAGGGGCCGCCATTCATCGCACGTCCCCCGATGCGCCAAATTTGCGACGCGGCGTTTGTACCTGTTGTAGTTATGGGCGGACCGGCCCGGTGCTATGAACACCTGGCCGGTCCTAACCTCAAGCCAAAGGACCTGCAATAGCCAAGGCTAACGGCAAACCTACCACACCAAAGCAGAACCCCGATGCTAGTCTGATCGCGATGATCGGACGCCACGATGAGGTGTGGGCGCAATTTGAATCACAAAACATCTTGATTGATCACGTTCTGACGGATCGGCGTGCCGTCGAGCGCGCTCAAAATGTTGCGCGCGGTCTGTTCGCTCATGCGATCGACCGCCTCGCGCGTCACGCCAGCGACATGCGGTGCCATGATGACGTTAGGCAACGCAAGCAGCGGATGCTGGGCGGGAGGCGGCTCCTGCTCGAATACGTCGAGCCCGGCGCCGGCAAGTCTCTTCGACACCAATGCTTCATGCAGCGCCTTCTCATCGACGATGCCGCCCCGCGCGGTGTTGATGAGATACGCCGCCGGCTTCATCAGCTTGATCCGGGCAGCATTGAACATGCCGACGGTTTCCGGATTCTTCGGGCAGTGGATGGTGACGAAATCGGCGCGCGGCAGGACTGCGTCGAGGTCGGTGACCGGCTCGCAGCCGGTTGCCTTGATGTCGGTGGCAGGCTTGTAGGGGTCGTAGACCAGGACGGTCATTTCCATGGCAAGGCAGCGCTTGGCGGTGCGGGTGCCGATGCGGCCGAAGCCTACGATCAGTACGGTCTTGCCGAAGAGGTCATAGGGCAGCATGCCGAGGCGAGCGGCCCATCTGTTGTCGCGAACGATAGAGTGCATTTCGGTGGCGCGCTTGGCCAGCGTCAACATCATGAACACGGCGTGCTCGGCGACCGAGGGCGAGTTCGCAGTGCCCGCGACCATCAGCGGCACCCTGCGCTTGCTCAGCGCCGGCACGTCGACCGCGTCGAAGCCCACGCCGATGCGCGTCACCACCTTCATCTCGCCGGAAGCCTCCAGCTCCGTTTCGCCGAAGCGGGTGCCGCCAAGCGCCACGCCATGGACCGGCGCGTGCTCGCGCAGCTTGGCCTGGAAATCGACGGCCGAAATCATGTTGGGAAATTCGATCATCTCGATGTCGTCGCGTTCGCCGAGAAGTATGCGGCCGGCCTGCGAGAACGACTCCGTGATGAAAATCTTCTTCTTGTTGGATGCCATTTCCTGCCCTGGGTGATGCTTTGCGCCGTCATAGGACGGCGCCGGTCACCTCGTTTAGCAAATGCATGTTATTGAGGTCCACAGCCAATCGGAGCGGGGCGCCATCCTGCGCACCGGCATTGGGGCTGACGCGGCCGCAGACCTGGGCGCCGTGCATGTTGAAATAAATCAGCGTCTCCATGCCCATCGGCTCGGTGACATCGAGGGTCGCGTTGAAAGGCTCGACGCCGGGCTCGATATGCGCGCTTGCCTCAGTGACATGTTCGGGGCGAATGCCAAGCAGCAATTTATCGCTACGCGAAATTTTCTGGTAGCGCGACGCGCGGGCCGGCGGCAGCGGGAAAGCGAGCTTGTCGGTGAGGCGAACCTGCAGCTTGCCGGCGGCATCCTCCAGCTGGCACGGAATGAAATTCATTGCGGGCGAGCCGATGAAGCTCGCGACAAAGCGCGTCGCCGGATTGTGGTAGAGCTCGTTCGGCGTGCCGATCTGCTCGATGCGGCCGTGGTTCATCACCACGACGCGGTCGGCCAAGGTCATGGCCTCGACCTGGTCGTGGGTGACATAGACGGTGGTGGTGCGCACCTTCTGGTGCACCTTCTTGATCTCGATGCGCATCTGCACGCGAAGCTTGGCATCGAGGTTGGACAGCGGCTCATCGAACAGGAACACTTTTGGATTGCGCACGATGGCGCGGCCCATGGCGACGCGCTGGCGCTGGCCGCCGGAGAGCTGCTTCGGCTTGCGGTCGATCAGCTCGCTAATGTCGAGCATGCGCGCGGCCTCATCAATCCGCGCCTTGATCTCTGCCTTGGGATAGCGCTTCAGCCGCAGCCCGAACGACATGTTTTCCGCAACCGTCATGTGCGGATAGAGCGCGTAGTTCTGGAACACCATCGCGATGTCGCGATCCTTCGGTGGCACGTCGTTGACGACGTCGCCGCCAATCAGGATGTCGCCGTCGGAAATATCCTCGAGGCCCGCGATCATCCTGAGCGTAGTGGACTTGCCGCAGCCGGAGGGGCCAACGAGAACGACGAACTCATGGTCGGCGATATCGAGATCGATGCCGCGCACCGCCTCGACCTCGTCGTAGCGCTTCACAACCTTACGCAGACTTACTTCAGCCATGAGTTCGATCCTCAGCCCTTTGTCGCACCGGCGGTCAGGCCGGCAATGTAGTAGTCCATCAGGAATGCGTAGATGATCAGCGGCGGGGCGGCGCCGAGCAGCGCGCCGGTCATGATCTGTCCCCAGTTGAAGACATCGCCCTTGATCAGGGTGGTGATGATGCCGACCGGCATCACCAGCTGGTCGGTCGATGTGGTGAAGACCAGGGGATAGAGGAACTGCGCCCAGGATACGGTGAAGGCGAAGATCGTCGCCGCGATCAGGCCGGGCAGCGCCACTGGAATGAAGATACGGGTCAGGGTCTGGAACCACGATGCGCCATCGATGATGGCGGCTTCATCGAGCTCCTTCGGGATCGAGGCGAAATAACCGATCATGATCCAAGTGCAAAAAGGCACCGTCAGTGTCGGATAGATAAAGAGGAGCACGTACCATCGGTTAATGAGCTGGATGCCGGTCCAGTCACTGAACACCACAAAGAGCTTGAACAGCGGAATGAAGAGCAACGTCTCGGGAATCAGATAGGTCAGGAAGACGCCGGTGCCGAGGATCGTCGAACCCCAGAAGCGCATCCTCGACAGCGCAAAGGCTGCCGGTACTGCGATCAGCATGGTGATGCTGACGACTAGGATGGAGACGATGGCCGAATTCCAGAAGAAGCGCAGGAACTGGTTCGACGTCAGCAGTGCGACGTAGTTGTCCAGGGTCGGACGGGACACCCACCATGGATTGGTCGCCGCCGAAATCTCCGCGCTGCTCTTCAGCGAAGTGATCAGCATGTAGACAGGCGGCGTCAGGAAGAAGATCACGAAGATCACGAGGAAGAAATACGACCAGCGTAGCGCCCAGGCCCGGTCGCGGCTCATGCTGCCGTATTTGACCTTGCGGGTCGGTCCGGCCTTGTCGATCGTCATCGTAGCCATCAGGCTTCATTCCCGCGTTTGGCGATGTCGCGCAGGATGAAGATCGCTGCGACCGCCAGGATAGGCACCATGAAGAGCGAAACGCTCGCGCCGAGCGGGATGTCGCTGCCCTCGATGCCGACACGGAACGCCCAGGTGGCGAAGATATGGGTGTGGTCGAGCGGGCCGCCGGCAGTCAGGATGCGCACGATGTCGAAATTGGCGAAGGTCACGATCAGCGAGAACAGCGTCGTGATCGCAATGATGTTGCGCATCATAGGCAGCGTCACGTACCAGATGCGCTGCCACCAGTTGGCGCCGTCGATGGCGGCTGCCTCATAGAGTTGGTCCGGCACGGATTTCAGCGCCGCCAGGTACATGATCATGAAGAATGGCGCACCGACCCAGATGTTGACGAGGATGACCGAGAAGCGCGCCCACATGGCATCGCCGGTCCACGGGATCGGTCCCGCGCCGAACAGGCCAAGCGTGTAGTTGAACGCGCTGTAGGAAGGGTCGAACAGCCATAACCACGCCAGCGTGCTCATGGCCGGCGGGATCACCCATGGCACGAGCAGCATGCCGCGCCACTTGCGCTGGCCCTTGGCCGGGATGTTGTGGACGAAATGTGCGATGATGAAGCCGAGCAGCGCCTTGAAGAGGACGGCCGTGATCGCGAAGATGCAGGACTGCTTCACGACGAGCCAAAACGTCTCGCGCTTGAACAGGAACTCGAAATTGCCGAACCCGACAAAGCGCGCCATCGACTTGTTCAGCGTCGCCAGATGCAGCGCGTAGAAGGCCGGATAGACGACGAGAGTCGCGATCAGCAGGATCAGCGGCAGCGCCATCAGGAACGCTATGGTCGATTTCCGGCCCAGCACATTCCGCAGGCTCGAGCGCTTCTTCGCCGTCCGCGTGGCGGCCGTACTGCCCGGCTGCAAGGCGACGTCAGCCATCGTGCGTTTTCCCCGTAAGTTTTCGTTCCGGACCAGGCAGGCTCGTGAGCCTGCCTGGCATTATGCAGCGGCGACCGGCGATTGTCGCTAGCCGCCTCGAACTCTGCCACGTCAGCTCCGCATGAAGCCTTCGCACTCGCCTTCGGCCCAGGCGAGCGTCTTCTCCATCGGCTCGCCCTGGTAATAGCGCAGGCACATCTTGGTCAGCGTGGCCTGGGTGTAGATCTGCTGCGCGACCTTGGGCGGCGCGGGCGCCGCGGCGATCGACAGGACCTGGTGGTTGTGCGGGTTCGGATAGTGGTAGAGCGTGCCCTTCGGCGGGCCTTCCTCCTGCCAGACCTTCAATGTGGTGAGTTTCTCCCAGCAGGGCAGATCGTAGCCGCCGCTCGCCACACACATCTTCTCGATCGCGTCCGGCGTGGTAAGCGCGCGAAGCACGCCCTTGGCGGCTTCCTTGTTCTTCGAGAACGACCACGTGCCCCAGAAGTAACCCAGGTAAGGCGCGTAGCGGCCCTTCGGCCCGGCCGGGAAACCGTGCGTCCAGCACTGCTCGGCGACCTGCGGCGCGTCGCGCTTGGCAACTGCCCAGGCGCTCGGCGGGTTCATGATCAGGGCGCCCCGGCCGGAGACCAGCCACTTGTTGTTGGAGGAGTCGTCCCAGGCGCCGGCGTCCGGCGGCAGGAAGGCGATCAGCTTCTTGTAATAATCCAGTGCCTGGCGCACCGCGTCCGTCTTGACGGTGAGGTTGCCCTTCTCGTCGACAAGGTGTGCGCCAAAAGACTGGAAGATAGCACCTGCCGTGTCGACGTTGTCGCTGGTTTCACCTAAGCCGATGCCGAACGGGAAACCGGCCTTGTGACAAGCCTCCGCGGCTTTCAGGAAGGTATCAAATGTCCAGCTGTCGGCTTTGGGCGCCTGGCCGGCGGGATAGAGCGCCTGCACATCGATGCCGGCAAGTTTCTTCATCAAATCGATGCGCGAGCAGGGGCCTTTGATCTGGCTGCCGACGCTGGCGGGTACGGCAAGCCATTTGCCCTTGGACTGGCCGAGATATTTCACCGTGCCGTTGGGCTCGCCGTTCTGCTTGATGAGGCCTTCCACGACATCGTTCATGGGTTCCAGCTGTTCGGCATACGCATGCGGCCACCAAGTGGGCATGGCGAGAATGTCATGGCCGGACTTGGCCTGCGCCTCGGCGGCGATGGTCAGCGTGTTCTTGCCGCCCTGACTCGGGATATAGTCGATCTGGACCTCGACCTTTTCCTTTTCCGCCCAGGCATTGACGATGTCCGTGGAGGCCTTGTTGGCGCCGGGAACCCAATGGTCCCAGAAACCGATCGAGAGCTTGCCGGCGGCATAGGCGCCGCGGACATAGGGCGCCGTAATCATGGCGGCGGACGTCAGCGCAGTAGCAGCAACGAATTGTCGGCGAGAAAGCTTCTTCCGGGACATGGCGTTTCCTCTTTGCTGAGCCAAATTCTTGCTTTTTGTTGTCTTCGTCCGTCCGGCATTCGGCATGTTCGATGCGAAGCGGCGGCGGAGATTGTGTAGTGAGATCAGAGCAGAATTGTTCGCATCTGTCGAGAAATGAGCTTTGCCGCCATCATTGAACTAACGTTGTGCCCAAGACGGCGGCAGTCCGCCGCGCCGTTCATCTTCCTACGCGATCGTCAATAATCTCCGTCGATGATATTGCGCTGCACACGGCCAGCAATGATCGGCGATCAGAGGCCATGATCGCCGATCAACATCGGTGACATTGCCCGACATCGTCATGCGCCGCGGATAACTCGTTCGCGCGGCGAATGTTTCCCGACCGGGAACAACGCCGCGCCGGCGGTGGACGAATTCAGGCCGGTGGCGATAATCTGCGGGCCCTGAAGATTCCCGCCAAAGGCCCTGCACCCGGCAGTCCTGTCGTTCGATCATGGAGACCAAGAAATGATCAGCCCTGAACCGATCGCGCGCGCGCAGTCGCGATTGCGTTTCGTTGCCGGCGGCGTTGCCGCGCTCGCCTTGTGCGCATTGGTCGCGGGCGTCCCCGGGACGCTCCATGCGCAGGTGTCCGAGGGCGTGCAGAAGGGCGCGCGCGAGGGCAACAAGGCCGCCGGTCCCATCGGCGGCGTGCTTGGTGGCGCCATCGGCGGCGTCGTCGGCGCGGTCGGCGGCGTGGTCGGTGCGGTGACGGGCGGCAACAAGGGTTCGTCGCAGCCCGCGGCCAAGCAGGATGCCGCCAAGTCCGATGCCGCCAAGTCCGATGCGTCGAAGTCGAAGACAACCAAGGCTGCCGCCAAAGGCGCGAAGCAACCGCAGGTGCTGACCCAGAGCGGAGCGCCAGCGCTCACCGCCGAGCAGATCGTCGCCAACAGCGACGCCAATATCGAGCGGATCAAGCGCGAGCTGAACCTGACGCCGGAGCAGGAGAAGCACTGGAACGCCTTCAACAGCGCCATGCACTATCTCGGCAACAACGGCGCCGATCGCCTGAAGCTGCGCATCGCGCGCGCCCAGCGCGATCCGCCCGACGACATCATCGAGCAGATGCGCAACGAGGCGCAGTTCCTCAACGACCGCGCCGTCGATCAGCGCAACGTGGCTGATGCCGCCGAGCCGCTGTTTGCGAGCCTCGACGACAAGCAGAAGCAGTACTTCATCAATGAGATGGTAAAGCTGAGCCACGAGCGCGGGCTGGACTGATACCGCCTCTCGCGCCGAAATCTGGCTGCGCCGCCGCTGCGAATAGCCGAGCACCGATGCCCTGGGGTAGGTTGAGAGGCGCGGCACCCGGCTATCCTGCCGCAGCGGCGCGGCCCCCTCAATCTGCGTCCAATCATGATCAAACGCTGACCGACCTGCGCCCGAGTGATGGCTTACTCGGGCCCTTTTGGGGAACTTGCTTTTCCGTCGCCGAGTGTTGCACGCGTGCATCGTTCGAATGGGTTTGGCCGGCGCGCGGCCGGCCATATTGATGTCGAGCGCAAGGCCAGACAAAGACATTTTGCTCGGGATCGTCGAAGCGCCTCACGCCTTCGGGAAATTCAGTTCCACGCCGACGCCATCGGGATCGTAGAGGAAAAACTGCGTGTCGCCGGTGCGCGGCACGATGCTTTCGCGGAATTTCACGTTCCTGGTTTGCAGGCGTTTGCGCATCCCGTCCACGTCGGTCGCGGCAAAGGCGATGTGATCGAGCCGGCCGGTGTCCTCGTATTTCTTCTCGGTACCGCGCACGATAATCCCTTCGCGCGGCTTGCGGGTGCCCATCAGGTGCACGGTGGCCTGGCCACCGGAATAGAGCCAGTAGCCGGGGAAATCGAGCGGCGGCCGATCGCCGATCTCGAGCCCGAGCACGTCGACATAGAAGTTCTTGGTGCGCTCGAGATCCTGCGGCTCGATGGTGAAGTGCTGTAGTCCGCCAAGTGGCATTGTTCTTCTCTCCCTTAAGGTGACTTCGACGCCAGCGCCGGCTCTGCCGCCGCCGAGGATTGATTGAGTTCGCGGTCGATCTGTTCGATCGATTTGCCCTTGGTCTCGATGCCGAGGAAGTAATAGACGATGCCCGCCATCAGGAACCAGCAGCCGAGATAGAGGAAGGCGGTCGGTATCTGCGTCAGCGGCACGTCGGGCTTGAGATAATTGCCGGAGCCGACGATCAGTGCGAGCCCAACCGGACCGATGATCTTGCCGATGCCGCCAAAGCCATAAGCCGAGCCCATGCCTGTGGTGCGCAGATGCGACGGCCAGATCTCCGCGGCATACGGGCCGACAATGGCAAAGCCGCCATCGGCGAAAAAGAAGGTCACGATGAGGATCAGCCAGAACGCCGAGATGCCGAACAACGTGGCATCGTAATTGTAGCCGGCGACGATGGTGAGCAGCCCTGCGCCCATGCCGAGCAGGCCACCGGCGCTGCGGCGCCCGAGCAGCTCGGAGAAATAGGAGAAGGACACCCGCCCGATGAAGCCGGAGACGCTCAGCGCAATCATCATCTTGGCGGCTTCCTGCGGCGTGACCTTGAGCAGCAGCACGAACAGTGACGGCGCCCATAACGTGATGCCGTAGACGCCAGTCTGCGCGCCGGCATTGCCAAGCCAGGAGACGATCAGGCTGCGTGGATATTTGAAGAGATCGAGCCAGCTTGTCTTGATCACGGGCCCCGCGTCGGCAGCGGTCGGCAGGGGCAGGGTGGACGGCTCGACCTGCAGCGCCCAGGCCAGCGACTTGCGCGCTTCCTCGTAGCGTCCCTGCCGGCACAGCCAGCGCGGGCTTTCCGGGACCCAGATGCGGACCAGCAGCACGAGCAGCGAGGGCAGCACGCCGATCGCAAACAACAGCCGCCATTGGTCGCTGCCCATGAACGCGCCGAGCACGGCGCCGAGGCCGACACCGAGCGGGATCACGCAGGTGACGAGGCCGCCGACCCAGCCGCGCCTGGAGGAGGGCATGAATTCCTGCACCAGCGGCAGGTCGACGCAATAGAGGCCGCCGACGCCGGTGCCGACGAAGAAGCGCAGGATGGTCAGATAAATCCAGCCATTATCGGGCGTGAAGTAGAGCAGGCCCGTGGCGAGCGAGAAGTTCAGCACCGTGCCGATGAACACCAGGCGCCGCCCGATGCGATCGGCGAGCCAGCCCCAGACATAGGCGCCGATGATCGCGCCGATGCCGGAGCTCATCAGCACGACGGCCGACTGGCCGAAGGTGAGCTTCCAGGGGCCGATCAGGAAGGCGAGCACGAAGCCGATCAGGAAGTAATCGAAGAATTCCAGCGCGTCGCCGATGATTGCTGCGGTGAGGATTTTGATCTGGTTGCCGGTCAGACTTGTCCGGCGGTCGAGAATCTCGAACATGGCCGCTCCCCCGTGGCGCATGTTCATTTTGCAGCGGCCGTCGCGCCCTTCGTGCCGCGATGGTAAAAGGCTACGCCCCGCTTGCGGCGCACAACAAGCCGCACCTGGCGCAGGTCTCCCACGCATAAACACAACGTCAGGCTTCGCCGCGCCGCAAGGCAGGCGGGCCCGAGGTGAGCCGATCTCAGTTAGCGCTGAGTTCATCCTTCAGGCTCGAATAGACGAAATGCACGCAAATCCTTTCCAATTTTCGCTACAACCGTTCCTCGCGGGTTGAGCGGTTTTTAAATCTTTGCCGCTAAGGTCGGCCGATCGAATCTCTGGGGTCGATGGGGATGGAAGAGCGCCGCAGGTTTCCGAGGACCGAGATCAACGAGCCCGCCTTCGTGTCGTCGGGGGGATCGGTGATGCGTTGCACCGTGCTCAACATCTCGGCAGAGGGTTGCGCCATCGAGGTCAACGAGCCCGCTTTCGTGCCGCAGCGCTTCCGCCTGGTGATGGCCGGCGACTCCTCCATCGTGCGCGAATGCCAGATCGCCTGGATCCAGCAGAACCGGATCGGCCTGACCTTCGTCGCGGCGCCGCAAGCCGCAATGCGCGCCTCCGCCGATCCGGAACCGGCCTGATCGCCCAAAATCGCGCACCGCAGAGACCGCGCGGATGCTAGATTGATCGCGCGAGGGAACGAGATGACTCCTGAACCGTCAAGGCTGTGCCTCGGCTGCTGGCAGAACATGCATATGCCGGTCGTGCTGCGCGGACCGTTGTCGGTGCCGTATCGGGCGTTCGGCATCAAGCCGAGCCGCATGAATCCCAACACCTGCACGATCTGCGAGATGGCGTTCTCGAAGATCATGAAGGCGCGCGCGATCACGATCGACGCCACCATCATGTTCGCCGACCTGCGCGGCTACACCACGCTGACCCAGATCGTCAGGCAGGAGGCTCTGAGTTCGCTGCTCGACGCCTTTTATGACGACTGCGCGGCGGCGATCTGGCACCATGACGGGCTGCTCAACAAGACGATCGGCGACGCCGTGCTCGCGATCTTCAATTTTCCGGTCAAGCAGGACGACCATCCGGCGCAGGCGCTGCTCGCGGCGCGGGCCATCCAGCAGCGCTTTGCCGAGCGGCGCGATGCGCTGCAGGAGGAAATCGGCACGCGCGATGTCGAGCTTGGCATCGGTATCGGCATCGACAGTGGCGACACCAATTTCGGCGAGTTCGGCCGCTCGCACCGTGACCTCACGGCGATCGGCACGGTCGTGAACCGCGCCGCTCGCGTGCAGGCCGCGGCGAAGCCCGGCGAGATCCTTGTCACAACCGCCGTGCGCGACCGCTCCGGCGGCCTGGTCGGCGGCGAGGGGCGGGAATTTTCGCTCAAGGGATTTGACCAGCCCGTGACGCTGTTTGCGGCGTAAGCGAACGTCCCTCAACGCTTCAGCAGCGGCTTGATGATCGCCTCCAGTTCCTCGAACGACATCGCGCCTTTCAGCCGCTGGCCGTTGACGAAGAAAGTCGGCGTGGAATCCACCTTCAGCGTGTCGAAGGCGAATTGCTGGTCGGATTTCAGCTTGTCGAGCAGGGATTGGTCGGTCTCGCAGGCCGCCACCTCCTGCTCGCTCATGCCGTTGAGCTTGCCGATCAGGATCAGCGTTTCCTTGGTGCGGGCGAGCAGTGGATCGAGCTGCTGGTACATGGTCGCGGTCACCGCGAGGTATTTTTCGGCGTCACCCTTGGCGATGCAGCGCGCCAGCATGGAGGCGCCGGCGGCCTTGATGTCGAGCGGGAATTCCCGGAACACGAACCGCACCTTGCCGGTATCGATGTAGCGCGAGCGCAGCATCGGAAACACGTTCTCGCCCCAGGCCGCGCAATGCGGGCAGCTCATCGAGGCATATTCGGTAATGGTCACCGTCGCCTTGGGCGAGCCGATCGAAATGTCCGGCAGCGACACCGGCTTTGCGACCTGCGCCGCAAGGGCGCTCTGCGCACGGGCAGGGGGCCCGGCCACGGCCGCGGCGAGCGCGACGACAGCGAAGCAGACGAGGAACGCGCAGCGGCTAATGGTCAAGGAAAACTCCAGGAAGGAAATTGGCGGACAGGATTTTAGGCCGTGATGGCGACAAAGACCACGGTTACGGGGTCGCGGTCGTCATAGACATATCTTTTCGTTCTCGCGGGCGGCTTTCGCCCGAGTTGTGCAAAATTCGTTGTTCCTCTCTCGGAAGAAGAGGGCGCAGGGAAAGCCGGGCGCCGACTGCGCCCGTAGCCCATGTGCGAAGAGAGCACACCGGGGCAGGAACTACAGGTGCAGCCGAACAATCCCGGCCTTCCCCGCGCAATGGGTTTACGGTTTCCTTCGTGCCCTCCCCGGGGCAGCGGCGTTTCTTGCCGTCGTTGTCAGCAAGAAATTCTCACCAACGTAGCGCCAGGGTCGCGGCGCCAGGACCGGCAGCGCTCAGTCGCCGCTCAGCGCATAGGTTTCGTGCAGTTCCTTCTGCATGGCCGCAAATCGCTTCAGCGCGCGCGGGCTCATGCGCCGCTGCGCCCTTGCCTCGACGACCGCGCGCCAGCCGAGCCTGGAATCAGGAACGACCGCGACCGACAATCCCTTCTGGAAACTGCCGTCGTCTTTCATCTGCTCAACGATGATCCAGGTTAAATCGATACTGGAAACGCGCTTCTTTGCCATGCCGTTCACCATGCCCCGTTAAGCGAAACGCTAGCGCGGGTGGGCATATCGTGCCAACCAAGGCAAGGTTGCAAGACTGGTGGCAACGCACGCGGAATCGCAGCGTCAATTACGCGGCGAACAAGTCATCGAGCTTGGCGCGATCCACCTTGTTGCCCTCGTCATCGGTGACGGAGACCTCCCAGCCTTCCTCGGCCCAGATGCGCGCCTTGGCCGCGGCGATCAACAGACTCTTCCGTTCGCTGCGAACGGTGGTGTCGTCCTTCTGGGCAACGATTTTGTAAGCCATCGATCAGTCTCCCCATGCGCGGAGATTGTCGTTAATTGTTGAGACCTCAATTTGCCGAAGGGATGGCGATTAAAAGATCAAGGAAACCCGCATCGTGGCAATTGACTCCACGATCGCGCCACATTGCGGTGCTGAATTGGGCAAAGTTGCATTGGGGCTACAATGAACACAACAATCAAGAAGCCATCGCAGGAAACCGCCCTTCATTATCGTTCACGCGGACTGATCTGCAGACAGCAGGCCGCCCTCCATCCGGAGGCAAGCTGGCGCTGGCTGAGCGAAGCCGAGCGGTGGGAGGAACTGGCGGCCACGCAGGATGAAGCGCGGCAGCGGGTGAGCCATCCCCTGATCGCGGCCTGACCGCGCCTTTATCATTTCAGCCGTCAGGCCACGACGAGTGGAGTCGTTGTTGCGCGCGAGCACGGCGCCACGCCTTTGTATCAGGCCATCAACGGCCTCAGCGTCTCCCGCCGGGGCGCCTTTCTTGAAAACGTCTGCGGATACCTGACTGGCGCCACGATACGCGCCGTCACAACTGCAATCGCGCTGGCCATCCTCGTTCGTCGCAACATGGAACCTCCCGATCTCGGAACCGCTTTGGCGCTTGGCCGGAAGTTATGTTGCGGCGGGTTCATCGGGGCGGCATCCCGAAGCCGTGATCGCGATAGCCCGCTGCGAACCCGCGATTACTGGCGGTGCTTACCCCGTATGTTTGCCCCAGTTCACCGGCCCGTGTTGTGCCGCCTGTGATATAGGTCACGAGCTAGTGTTAGCCCTGTGGCGGCGCTCGCACGGAATCAGATACGGTCGCTCCGGGGTGAGGAAGCGGAGAGCCCGTGATGAAGTTCGCTTCCTTCGAGAATGTACTGCTTGCAGCGACGCTGGTGATGTTTGCCGTGTTCCTGGCGTGGAGCGTCAAGATCGTTATTGCGTGGGCGTGAGGTCTGGGCGGCCGGCCCGCCTTCACGCTTGCGCGCTTCGGCGCGGCAGCAGCTATTGAGGCGCGGCCGGCGATATCATCCCACTAGAAAAATCACCTTGCCGGTCCGAAATGCGGTCGCACGGCAGCGCCACGCTTGCCGCAAGCTTGGCCGACGAATTTCGGCACAATATCGGAAAAGCTGACATCGCCCCACGGATCGGTTCGACATTCTCAACCCTTGGGGATGGGAACGCGGGTGAACCGCAGCTGCTCGCGGGTGCGGAATTTAAGGGTCGATTAACGTTCATCGGGCCATCTGTAAGGGTGGATAGCCGAGACGATTCTTTTGAGGACGAAGCTGACGACAGCGAACCCGCCGGCAGATGGCTCTCGCGGATCGTCATCGTCTTGGTTCTCGCATCAGTGGGCACCGCGTCAGCCTTTGCATGGAAGGGGGCGGGAGGACCGTCTTTAGCCTTGCCCACGAGCGAACGAGCAGCGTCGCGACCCCCCGAATCTCCACTGGCGCGAAGCGACATCGAGGCAATCCGCCAGCAAATGGCAGCGCAGGCTCAATCCAGCCAGCAACTGCTGGCTGCTCAACAGGCAGAGATCAAGCGGCTGACGGATCAGGTCGCAAGCTTGTCGGGAAGGCTCGATCAACTGCAGCGGCCTGTCGCGTCAGCCCCAGCTGTCGTGCCTGTGGTGAATCCAAGCGCAGCAGCGCCCGTCGCGAAGAAGAAGACTGAGGCACAAAAGCCCGTTGCTTCATCAGTGAAGCCCATTGCGCAAAGGCTGATCGATACGAAGCCGACAGGCGCTGTTTCAATCGGTGGCGCGCCGCTCCCCACTGCGCCGCTGACTACGCCGCGGCCAGCAAGTTAACTGCCCGCATCCGGCTTGCCGAACCGCAGCTAGCAAAGGCTGGCGGAAGGGAGGCCTGTCAACCTCCTTCAAATCCTTGGTTTTTTCTCGTCGCTCAAGCGGAAACCTACGGATTGAGCCACGGCGCGGGCAGGGTGGTCGCATGACGCTCCGCGTTGGGTACAATTCGCCACACAGGGCGCGGCCGACGGCTAGCGCATCCCAAAGGCCCGTAGTTGAGGGCGCCTATTCGAAGCCCTGCGCTTCGGATCGTCCCGGCGCCGACGCAGTTCCTGAGCGCGCCTTCTCCTCGGGCCTTCGATCTTCTCCAGGAAGCCGAGCCATACCTCAAGGAGATCAGAGCGGGGTTTGTGTGTTGTCATGGCTTTGCGGACCTGTTTCGGCCGAATCCCACGGCCGCAAGATAGGCCAATATGGTTGAAAACTGGTTGCCGAAGGGCGGGCCGGCAGGTTCCCGGCCCATGGCGCCCACATCGGTCCCCTGCGGCGTTTCGTTTCAGTGCCCAGCAGGGGCCGACCATCCGCCTGAATAGCGGTAAACGTCAGGCTGAGCCGAGGGCACGGTCCATGCCGCGATCGCGAGGCCGGACGAAGTTCAGGTGTCGCGCCAAGGACCTATAGCCAATATCAACGCTACTAAGCGCGATGGGTGGGTCTCAGTATTGGCCTGCTTCGACCATGAAGTATCTATGAAGCGCCCAAATAAGCCCTCAAACAGCGCCGCCAATGAACGGAATCAACGCCAGTAGGGGGGCTAGTAAATGGAGTTGGATCTCAAGCGCGTATCTCTCGACGCCCTTATCTCGCTTCAAGAGGTGGCCGCCTCTGGCCGTGCAGACACGGCCGCACTGATCGCCAAGTTTCGGCCAGAACGGCAAAGAGCCAGGCGGCTGAATGAATATTGCGACGAAATTTTCGCCGAAATCCTGACAGCGCCACGACAAGCGGGGTAAAGCCTAGCTCCTGTTTGCGACGGTTTTATTAAGGCCCGCGCTCTGTTCTTACCAGATGCGCCGACACCAGCCCCGGCGAAAAGGCCGGTAGTTGCTGTACTCGCAGGCGAGCGTACCGTCAGCCATTTGCAAGGCAGGATAGGGTCCGCCGGAGCCCGTGGGCTGATTGCGTGTGTAAGCCCAACCAAAATTCAGCGGCTGCAGGGCGCAGCAGAGCCCAGCGGGTGAACCATAGTAATAATAGCCGCCGGGTGGACCATAGTATTG
>Ga0081455_10002515_pt1 | contig 21762 bp, 18 predicted proteins | sample TabmetS3T2R1_FD_70207 | JGI IMG/M metagenome (GOLD analysis project Ga0081455, IMG submission 70207) | Tabebuia heterophylla rhizosphere microbial communities from the University of Puerto Rico - S3T2R1 | ecosystem: Host-associated > Plants > Roots > Rhizosphere ...
TTATCCCTTCGTCTTGTATAAGGAAGCAATATTATTCACGTAAATACCCAGAGATTGATACTTTATCTGATGAATCAATATATCATTTCATCAGAGGAGAGTCTAGTGAATTTGTAATTACTCAGTTAGCAAATATGGGCGTATCCCAAGCAAATCTAGAATTCGATGGAATAATTGCCCATCCGGATATAATGTCCGATGAGTCAGTTGTTGAGCTCAAAGATACGTTGAACTTCAACAGACTGAATATTACTGATGAAAAGTTCAAATCATATCTGCGGCAATTGTTATATTATCTCGTAATAACGGGCGTTGAACGAGGAGTACTTTCTATCAGGTATAACATGAAGGAACTGAGGTGGATAAAGAGTGATTCAAAAGGGGATTATTTTTTTCAGCCTCATGATGCAAAGGGGCCCTTTACAGAAAGTTGGAGTGTTTATCTACCCAAAGATGATATTGTTAGGGAATTATTAAAGAACGAAATGGTTAGAAGAAAAAATCTTTTCAGAAATGCGCTAGAGCATTCCGACGTGTCTATCCTTCCTAGGCTTTCTCAGGCCAAGAGGTATTCGAAATGTCCCAAATGCAATTTCTATAATCGGTGTATGAACGAAGATGATGAAACTCCGGAAGCCCAAGATATCGCTAACGAATTAGATATTATGGATATTTCTGGGGTGATAGATTTTAGACCTTTTCAAAGTGAGCATTAGACTCTACTAGCCATTGCTTGGACATAGAGTATCAAATACAGATAGGCTGTAAGGAACCTTTGCACTTTACTTAATACTATTTCCAGATATTTTCTCTGTTCTTTGAATTCTTATCTCACCTCTAACTTTAATTCAGATCCAATAATAAGATCATTATCTGTTTAGAAAGTATCATAGTCATCAAGAGAATCCGACTGGAGCATGTCAATGAATCTGTCTCAATATGTAACTAGATCATTTGGTTGAGTCATTTGTGTTGCAAATTGTAGAATTACTACCTTCATCATGATTTCGAATAATAATCATTCATCCTTGCTACAATTTCTCTGTAAACTGGAGGTTCTGCCAATCAAAAAATTATATATGGTATTAAATCAGTATGACTTTAGTTCTTTGAGTAGCTGTGAAGTCTTCTTAACCGTAACGCCGTAGTGTTCCTTTATGTACTGTAGGCCCGATTCATGGTTTTCTCCTGTGAATGCAGTGACAGAATCCTCTGGGATAATCATATTGAATCCCCTAATAAATCCGCCATAAGCTGTATGTTTAACACAAATGTGTGTGTGTATTCCGGTTATAATCAGAGTATTAGCTCCTAATCCTTCATATGTGCCTCTTAAAAGCATATCAAGATTAGTATTATCAAATGAACCATAGCTCCTTTTTGGAACTACAAAATCCGTTGATCTAGGTTCGAGTTCGCGAATCACTTTAGACCCTGGAGTAAATTTCATGGCATGAGGACCCCATATTTTAAGTTCAGGGTCTGAAATTTCGTGTTCATCGTTGCAATAAAAAATTGGAATATTTTTTTCTCTTGCAGCACTTAACAATACTTTTATTTTCGGGACTATGTAAAGAGATCTATTTGATCTTAGGTTCCCATGAACAAAATCATTTAGCATATCATTTACTAAGACAGCATATCTTGGATTTTGCCGTTGCCTTACACGTCGGCCATGCTTTCTTTCTAGTGGCGGTATCCGCTTTGCTTTTGGTTTTGCAGCGGCAAGAGTAAGGCTGTCCATTTAACGTGTCATCCTTTTACTCATAGATCTGTTTATTGAAAGCGTATTGCTCGCATATTTTGGAATGATCACCTTCACAATTCAGGTCATAATTGCCTCTCTCATAGAGGTTTTTACTCAATTGACTTAATGCTAACCATGAAATATAATTTATTCGTATTGATTAACGATCTTGATGAAATAAAATAGAACAATATACCAAATAGTGCGTTCATCAAGGAAAGAGCACGAGTATGCGTATCAATTATCTGCATTAAGCATAATAGCTACCGTACTAATCCATCGCCTACAGTTGTTTTACAAATGGTTTTCTATATTGATCTCGTCAAGTTGGAGAATCTGCCTTGGTTCACTTAATACTAGGCCTTGAGCTCTCTTCCGCAATAGTGGAAGGATCTTGATAAATTCGTTTTTGTCTATTATCGTGCTAATACTATACCATCCACTTTCGCTTAGATTACTAATTGTGGGCTTCTTGAGAGCAGGGAGACTTTCAAGAATGGAACTAATATTTTCTTCCTTTACATTCATAAATATGTGAACTTTTTTTCTCGCTTCAACTACCCCCTTCAATAAAGCGAGCATATCTGCAATTTTCTCTCTCTTACCTATATTCATCAACGACGTCTTGTTGGCAATTAGTATTGCAGACGACTTCATCACAGTATCTATAATCTTAAGATTGTTCTGCATTATAGTCGTTCCTGTTTCAGTAATATCAAAGATCGCATCTACGTCTTCTGGTGGTTTAGCCTCTGTCGCCCCAAAAGAAAGGAATATCTGCACATTCTTGTTCGTTCCTACACGCAACCATGGGGTAATGATCTGAGGATCAGAATCGCCAAAATACTTAACGTATGCACCATCTGATTTTATATGCGAAGAAGTAGTCGTCAGATATTCGGACGAAATCCTCAGAGTTTTCTTTTTCTCCGCGAATTCTGTGATCAGCTCCGATAAATTATTGACTGGAAAATATTCAGGTACTGCAATTACCTGGTTAACGTGCCCGTACTCCAAATCTAGTAAATGAGAAACATTTGCATTGGCTTCCCTGACCCAGTCTTTACCTGTTATTCCGACATCATAGAAACCTTCTTGAACATAGGTGGGAATCTCTTGAGGACGAAGTATTTTCACTTCAATGTCTGGATCGCTAAGCTTAATACGATAAGTTCGTCCATGACCACTAACAGTCTGCCATGCTTGTTCAAGTACTCTAAATGTTGCCTCTTCAATACTACCCTTAGGAATTGCAAACTTAACTACAGACATAGCTAAATGCTTGAGAGATGCCAGATCCTTTGTATATATCTAATCATTGATTTGACCATTTTGACTGAATTTAGCCATCAATTCCTTCGCTCTAGATAGATTTACGTTGCCTTCCTTAACAAGAAGTTCGGATATAACATCTATCATGTCACCTCTTGCCCCGCCCATAAAAGCAATATTTCTTGAATGTAGTTTCATGTGCCCTTTTTGGATCCCTTCAGAAGCCAATGCAAGTAGTGCTGCAAAATTTTGGGCTAGACCCACAGACGCGAACACAATTGCAAGTTCCTGGGAAGAATTAACCTTTAGAATCTTCAAACTCGTAGCAGCCATCCGATGTACCTTTGTCACTCCTCCTACTATTCCTACAGCCATAGGCATTTCCAATTCGCCAACAAGATCACCATTTTCATCTCTGCGCCACTTTGACAACGACTTGTAACGACCTTCTCTGCTGGCATAAGCGTGAGCCGCAGCCTCAATAGCACGGAAGTCCTGCCCAGTCGCAAGTGCTACGGCATCTATGCCGTTCATGATACCTTTGTTGTGAGTAACAGCCCTGTAAACATCTGAATATGCAAGAGAATAAGCATATAGAATTCTTTCGACGGTGATATCTCCACCAATTTGATTTTTCGGGAAAGTGACTCTGCATCTGACAAGTCTTCGCACCGAATAGTTCGAAAGGATCTTCAATATTGTTCGGCTACCTGTAATATTCTCAATGGCTCGTCCGACCGCTTCGCACATCGTGTTTACTATGTTAGCACCCATCGCATCATGAGTGTTGACTAGGAGTTCAACGATGATCATAATGCCCATGCCTAGCTGGCTCTCGTCTTGGACGGCTCTGACTTCTATTCGTTCGACTTTGGATGTTCTAGATTTAGAAGCTGCAATCTTGTAAAGTTCATTTTTTTTACCGAGAATCTCTCTCGATATTGACTCATGAGGCTTATCATCTGGTATCACCTGAATTTGACCAATCATTAATGAATCATCAGCCTCTGCATGAAATCCACCAGTGAGTTTGGCTATTTTTGCAGCTTTACTTGTCGCAGCAATCACAGATGGCTCTTCTATTGCCATAGGAATGAGATAGTGCTTGTCATTAATCAGAAAATTTGTAGCAACTCCCATTGGGACGGGAAATACTCCGATCGCATTTTCTATCATTCTATTTACATTATCAAAACCCAAACTACTGACCGAATCCTTGAGAAATTGGATATCTTTGTCCTCAAGCGAAGCCTTTTTCTTAATGAGATTCAGTCTATCAGTTAAGCTTAACTCTCGGAATTTAATACCTGTAGCAACGTCCAATTTCTGTGACCTTCTTCCAATACGATAGGCTGCCTATTTAGATGTAACCTGAGAGAACATGAAAGAACCTAACAAACTAGATAAAATCAAATAATGCGCCCGTTTACTGCGAAAACGTAACACTGAGAGCCAAAGCTTTAAATGCATTATATTCAACTAAACCTGAGAAATTTGTGTTCTATTAACGCCGCTATGGCCCATTTATTACGACAAAATTGTTTTCTACTAACCGGACTCATAATATTTACATTATTCATGTCAATCGGAATTTCCTCATATATTGTTCACGGACAAGAAAATGAGACAATCTCCAAACCAAACGAATTTCCTGGTTCCAACCTTGTAAATACCAAAGAATTGGAGATAGGGAATGGCACGTATCAGATCAGGTACCATCTCAGTGGAGACAATCAATTGAAGACGATGTGGGTCCAAACAGATAATATAACACTTGCTGCTGAAATTTCGTCAGCCTCTGGCGGGGTATTAACAATCGAGCTTCCAAGGGATATTATTGACTCGCGAAGGCAGCCGAACTCAGACGATGCTTATGCTGTATTTATTGATGGACAGTTCGTACCATTTGAAGAAATCGAGAACACCACTAAAGCAAGGACTTTACGTATAGAATTTGGTAACGGAACTGAGCAGATAGAGATTACTGGGACACATATTGTTCCAGAATTTGGCCCACTTGCTGCATTAGTTCTTGCAATATCGATTGCTTCTGTCGTCGTAGTAGCAAAGATCAAATTTAAGAGCGTCAATGACTTTTTCAGACCAAAATGACGATCAGTAGAATTGGGTGCCAGATGTGATCACGCTCAATTCGATTTCACCCTTGGGAAGAATAAAGGAACTTGAATAACTAGATTCTATTTACATAGATATTCTTCAAACTAGTTGTGCATTAGTATACTATTAAGAAAAAGAAAAATATTCTAGATCATTGGCTCCTCATTTGTACTTCATTAAATTTATTGCCCTTAAAATTACTTCGTAGTATTGATAGTGATGGCTAGTTGGCTGGTTGGCTATATGATATTCTCTTACTAAGATTGTTATGCTGGGTATTGATCCTATCTCCATAGTGCCATTTCTTCGATTCCTCAAATCACACTTTTTTTGAGTTGAAATAGAATTTGTTATGAAAGTATATGGCAAGTGCTGGTTATTGCGTTTCTCTGATTTAGAACTGAATTTTTCATAATCTTGCCTATTAATGGTCTTATTAAAGTTATTTAGATACGTTTCCACACGATATCTCCAGTCTAATTTAGCTCCTTCATAAAATACATGACAAGCCAGGAAAAAAGTGTATATATGCAAATTATATGCCTAGTTCTATATTCTTGCAAGAAATACTCAGAGCTGAAAATTTAAAAAAATACTTTCGTACGTCAAAGGGTTTAATGAGCGCGATGAGAACAGGCTCTGTATCTCTCGTGAAGGCAGTTGATGGCATATCATTAAGACTAGATGAAGGTCAGGTCTACGTTATAGCAGGTGAATCAGGGTCAGGAAAATCAACACTTGCAAGACTGCTGTTGAGAGCAATAGAACCAGACGAAGGTCGAATAATATTCAAGGGAAAAGATATCACAAAAAAGAAGGATGCAGATCTCAAGGAATTTAGAAGAAATGTCCAAATGGTACACCAAGATGCCTACACATCACTAGATCCTCGAATGAAAATCCTTGATATCATAATGGAGCCAATTTCTATCCACGAAAAGGGCAGCTCAAGAGGGCAGAAGCAAGAGAAGGTGTACAAGGCATTAGAGGACGTTAAACTAGAGCCTGCCGTTGAGCTATCCGGCAATTATCCATACTCTCTTTCTGGTGGTCAGCGACAACGCGTCGCTCTAGCAAGGGCCCTAGTCCTAAGACCTGCTGTTATAATTGCAGACGAACCTGTGTCGATGCTAGATGTATCGGTCAGAGCGGGGATATTAGAGCTAATGAAGGATCTTAAAAACAGATTCAAAATATCATACGTGTATATCACACATGATCTTAGCACATCCAGATACATTGGAGACAAGATTGCTATTATGTACGCCGGAAAGGTAGTAGAGATGGGAGCAGTTGATACTGTTTTGCTTGATCCTCTACATCCGTATACTCAAGCTCTTATCGATGCAGTATCTGAACCAAATCCTGCAAACTTGCAAAAAACAAGATCTATTCGTATACGTGAAGGAGAGAAAATATTTAGCGGGGGATGCAATTTTTATTTTAGATGTCTTTATTCAATGGATAAATGCAAAAAAGAGCCATGCCTTAGGAATCGACGTAAAGCCGATCAATTTGAGAGCAGTAAGGATCATTTCGTCTCATGTTTTTTATATGATTAATTTATTTGCGAACTAAGCGTTTGTCATTGTAGTAGTTAATGTGAGTCAGAGTTATGGATTTGACTGTAAGCTTGGGCTTAATTTTTTGCCGTGATTATATCTTACAACGTGAGAAACACCCTCTTTAGGATAGACGCCATAAACAATACTTGCCTTGGCCACGGTAGAATCTTTAAGAGTGACCAATATAATCTGGTTGTCTATTGATCGTCTTAAAAGAACACCTAGTAACCTCTCCGTATTCTGCGCATCTAGATGAGCATCAACTTCATCCATAAGATAGAAGGGAGAAGGCTTTAGTGACTGTAATGCTAACAGAAATATTGTTGCGGCCATCGTTTTTTCTCCTCCTGAAAGCGACGTAGATTCCCGCCTAGGTTTGTCAGGAAACTGTACCACAAGCATGATTCCACTTGTTTCTTCAGTAGGATTTTCAATTTCAAGCCAAGCCGATCCGCCACCAGTCACTTCGGCAAATGTCTGTCTGATGTTCTGGTCCACTTTGGAAAAGGCATCATCAAAAACTTGGCTCTTTTCTTTAGCTATCTCCTCTATGAATTCGACAATCGAATTACGTTCGATCTCAAGTTCATTTCTTCGTTCAGACATACTTCGATAACCTTCAACTATTTCAGAATATGCGTCCTTAGCGCGTAAGTTAACTCTGTTTCTTATAGAATCATACTCAGCATTCAAATTCTCCAATATTATGTCTACATTTAGATCTTGTGGCGTTTCATCATAATCTAGTGACCTAAGCTCAGCAGTTAACTCTTCGTATTTAAAACCTAGCTGTTCAATGTCCCTTTTATAGATGGCAATATCGCGTTCAAGGATCGAATATTCCCTTGATGACTTGCGTTCATTGTCCCGAATTGTCTTTATTTTTTGTTCGTACTCAGAAATCATCCCATAAGACTTCCCGGTCGAATCAATAATGTCCTGTTCCTTCTGCCTAAGTGTCAAGATTTCAGTATCTACAATATTTAAGTTCTTTCGCAGTTCATTTGATTCGGTACGCTTTTGTTGCAATTCTTCTAAAAGCTGTTTCTCTTCTTCAAAGAGATCCTTAACCTTTTGTTGAATAGCTTGCACCATTGATTTGATCGGTGTGGATTCAGTAATCTTCTCTCTGAGCTCTAAATCGGTTTTCTCGATAGTTCTCATGGTATTGCTTTTTTCATTTTGTAAAAGTGCAAATTCTCCACTTCCGTGCAGCTTGTCTATCCTTTCTGACAGCATCATTAATTTACTCATTAAGGGTTGGGACTGAGTTAGACGAGCATCAAATACCTCTTGCATCTTATGAGTTCTTTCCCACTTCTCTCGAAGTGTTATGGCCTCATCGATTCGTGTCTCTAACAATTTTTTCACAGAAGAGATCGACTCCATTACGGAAGTAATTCTGTCGTGTAAGCTTGAGATGTTTGTTGTGGCCTTAAATTCCAATTGCTCTAATTTTGCCAGATCGTTTGAAAGCCCTTCAAGGTTTGATTTTTTCGATTCTATACAACAGTTGAGATGTCTTGTAGAGGACTCTAATTTTCTCAAAATCTCAGCAGTTAGAGCAGTCTTGCTCATGTCAATGATTTTTGTTCCGAAATCAACCGATACTTGCGCGCCAGTTGGTTCAAATGATATCCCTGACAAGGATACAGATTTGAACCCTCTCCTTGCTAATTCGTAGCCAGTCGATGATGTGCGAACAAGTACAATATTCCTAAATAGGAATGTCACTAATTGCAAGTACCTAGAGCTCACAAACCTGTCTAAACTTCCCAATATGCCAACAGTGTCGGTTTCGTAAAGGATCTCTATTTCAGAATTGGTAGTATCATACTTCAGTACATCAAGAGGAATTATTTTGAATCTCGGTAACTTCTTCCTCAGCGAATATTTGAGAAGTGATATCATTGATTCAATGTCAGATACTACAATTGCCCTCATCCAATCCGATGCGGCAGCGAGAATAGCTCTCTCATAGACTCTCTCGAACTTTATCAAGTCTTGAACTAATCCCACTATTCTTAAGTGTTCTGAGGCTTCTAGCAAACTTGAAATAGCAAAGTACTCTGTATTTGGGTTCCTGATGACCTGATTTAAATCGTCAAACCTTTGCGATACGGCATGTTGTGCAGCAACCACAAGTCGTGTTGATGTAGAAACATCTTGCTCAACACGTTTCTTTGTCTCCGAAAGCCTTTCTGCAGAACTGTTACAAGATTGAAGATGTTGTAAATATATTTGAAGGTCCTTATTTTGCAGTTGATTTAGTATATTGAACCTAGAAATTTGATTTCTTTGCGAGAAGACTTCCATAACAGCGCTGTCCATAGCTCTCTGTATCTGTACCCTTCTCTCCTCTAACCTTGCCCTAACTGCTTCGAATTGACTCTGTATTCGAAGCAAAACATTTAGTCTCCCATCCATGCTGGCCTTTTTTGTCTGAAATACACCTTCCGTGGACGCTATCTTGTCTATTTTTGTGTTTGTCGAATTTAATTTAGACGTGAGATCACTCATCTCGAATCTCTTTAATTGTATGTCTTGCTCAACCTTTTTTAATTCCAATTGTGAACCAGACATCTTGTCTTCCAGAGATACCCTCTCCAGCTCAATTGATTTCAATCTTCTCTCAATATTTATAATTCGTTGATCCGCTTCCTTTAGTACTGCTCGATTCCTTTCTGAGTCATAGACGATGTTTGAAAGCTTACTCTCAACTATCGCCTTATCCTTATTTGTTATATCCAAATCATTCATATATTTTGTCTTTTCCTGCTCAATCCCTTCGATTTGTGCATTCAATTGATTAATCTCATCTTCCAAAGACGAAGATCTAGAGCTAGAGCTCTTTAATCGGTTTTCTACTGATTCGATACTTGACCGAGTTGACACGATAATGTTTGAGATCTTGATAGCTCGATATTTCTTAATTTCATTTTCAATATTCAGAAACTTCATTTGTTCATTTCTTTCAATTTCAAGTTCATCGATTCTTTTTCTAACCTCATCGATTCGAGCGAAGGCAACTTCTAAACGTCTGTCTGATTCATCAAGCTGCTTTAGTGCTTCCGTCTTCTTCTCATCGAAGTACGATAAACCAATTATGTCTTCAATAATTTTTCTCCGTTCATCTGAATTGAGTTCAGAAATTCTAGTTATCATCCCCTGTTGAACTATATTCAACTTGTTTGAAGTAGCAATTACAATCTCTAATAGCTCAACTATGGTCGACTTTGTAACTTTTTTTCCATTGAGAAAGTACTCACTTTCTCCTGTCTGGCCTTCCATATCTCTTGTCAAAGTGACAGTGTCCGAGTCTATAGGAATACCACGATCATGATTGTCAAAAGTCAGGCTAACGTGGATCATCTTATGATGGGTATTCTGAGTGTCATGAAAAAGTGACTGAAATCTATCTACTCTAAGTACCCTTGGGCTATTTTCTCCAAGAGCGAACATTATTGCGTCCAGAATGTTACTCTTCCCAGAACCATTGGGGCCAGTAACCGCTATAAGACCTTTATCAAATGTTAAAACAGAATTCTTGAAACCAAACGATTTGAAACCGTAGACCTCTAGTTTTTTTATATGCACCAAGGACAGTGGACCAGTACCCAATTGATATTAATATGTTTTATTTATAAAGACTGATTCATCTATGAAAACTAGAATGTCTGATTATTCTTTTCAAGTCTTTCCAAGATTGTCTATTTGTCGGAATTTTCTCGTTGACGCCTATTCCTGTCTGTGCTTCTTTCTATTTTAGCTATTTGCAAGTTGCATTATGCATCATGTAGCGCATTCTTACAACGAGAAACCATTGACGCTTTCATTTATGGGACCTCCTTACTGGATTCCGTGCAAAAGTTGATTCCAATTCAGTTAAAATTTGAAGATAAGATTAGCTAGCTGTGTATTTTTGATGAAATCAATAGAAAATAATCGCTTAACTAAGTAAGAATCCTCATGAAATCCATAATGAGAGTCTGTTGATCTTTATTTGAATTTACAAAAGCATCAAGTAGCTCCCGCTCAACTCCAATGTGGTCAGAGATAACCAACTTAAAGTTTTTTACATTCATAGGTATAATGCTATCTACTACGCCAATACTATATGAATGGATGTATTCATTGATTATTTTCGATACGAAATAAGGGGCGATGCTCATCAAAAGAAGTATTCCATCAAAGAGGATCTTTTCTTCCTTATTCGCTGGTTTTAATGAGGCAATAAATTCTTCCAAAGACTTTGTTCTATACACTTTCCCAAGCTCTTCGATGGATGACGCCACTAGCAAACCTGCTTCCGTTAATTCATAGAACGGTACTCCTTCCAGTTGTAGGGCTCTTGGACCGCGCCTCAACGGCAGCCTGCCGCCCTCCTTTACTACACCTGAAGGAATAAGGACCTCGTCAAGGTCTCGAAAAATTCCTGAATAAATGTTCTGCCATAATATCCCATGCTTTTTCGCAATCACGTGAGCAATAGAAGTTCTTGTACGCAACTCCGGGCTCTGTTCAGAGGCAAGATGAGCGATAATTCCTCTCTGTCTTTTCGCTTCTCCAGTGAATTTATCCTTCCGAGTCTTGAATGTATCAAATATTGCTATGTTGTATTTTGTGCCTTTCAAAGATAAAGCCTCTGCACCATCAAATTTTTGGTGGAATATTATTTTAATCTGTTGGTATATTCTATCCCAACCCTGGTTGTAGCGACACCTGAAAAATTAGCTTTACATGGTCATTATGTTGACTAATCGGGGAATCCATTATGACTACTCAACTAATTTTGATTCCACCTCTAGCACGTCATTGGTGTAAGAATTTAAGGAAAAACTTATAATCCCTCTGCTGAACACCTAATTAAGGTTTTATTTGGAGATAACAGAGGGACTAACGTTTGATGACGTTCTCATCGTTCCGACTAGATCACACATCATCTCCCGAAGTCAAACTAATCTAAGGACAAGGCTATCCCGAAATATTTTTCTTAACATTCCCCTGATCAGCGCAAATATGGATACGATCACTGAGTCAGGAATGGCAATTGCTCTAGCCCGTGAAGGCGGAATAGGTATTATACACAGATTTATGACTATTGCAGACCAAGTAGACGAAGTCTTGAGGGTAAAGAGATCCGAATCAGTCATGATTGAGCAGCCGTATACAGTTAGCCAAGACATGAACGTAACAGATGTAAGAAAACTGATGACTAACTATGGAGTTTCTGGGTTACTCGTTGAAGATATTGATCACAAATTAGTGGGCATCATTACCAGACGAGACATAACCTTTGAGAGTAATCCAACAAAAAAGGTATCTGGTTCAATGAGTAGAGATGTAATCACGGCCCAAAGAGGAATTACCATTGAAGAAGCTAAAGAAATTCTTCACAAGCATAGAATAGAAAAGCTACCTGTAGTTGATAAGAAATATCATATAGTAGGTCTAATCACAAGTAAAGATATTCTCAAGATGGAGCAGTATCCGTATGCTTCCAAGGATAAGAAAGGGAGACTACTTGTGGGCGCGGCTGTAGGCGTCAAGGGTGATTTTCTAGAAAGAACCGAGACATTGCTGGAGGCTGGGGCTGATGTGATAGTGGTTGATATTGCTCACGGGCATAGCGATAATGCAATAAATGCAGTCAAAATGATAAAGAGGGCATTTCCAAATTGTGAACTTATTGCAGGAAATGTTGCGACTGGAAATGGATCGAAGGATCTTATCCGGGCTGGGGTAGATGCAGTGAAAGTCGGCGTTGGCTCCGGATCCATATGCATTACGCGGGTTATTACGGGCTCTGGAGTACCTCAGGTCACCGCGGTCGTCGACAGTGCCAAAGTAACAAAAGATTATGATATTCCAATAATCTCAGATGGTGGAATAAGGACATCTGGTGACGCCACTAAGGCTCTTGCGGCTGGAGCATCTTCTGTAATGGTTGGAAGTCTCTTTGGAGGCACCGATGAAAGTCCTGGCAAGACACTCGTTAAGAATGGTAAGAAATTTAAAATGTACAGAGGAATGGCTTCCTTTTATGCATCTTTGGGTAGAAAGTATCGAGAGGAGGGTTCACAGGTTATCGAATCAGACGATCTGAATGATTACGTGCCAGAAGGTGTAGAAGCAATGGTAAGTTACAAAGGGAGCGTGGTTGACATAATTAGGCAGTTGGTTGGAGGTCTTCGTTCTGGGCTAAGCTACTGTGGTGCAAATACAATAGCAGAAATGCAGAAGAATGCAAAGTTTATAAAAATCACTTCTGCCGGGTATACCGAAAGCCTTCCCCATGACGTTGAAGTAGTATGATTTCTTAACTATGACAAATCCATCAAAAAAAGTTGAATATAGAATATATATCTGATTTACATCAATTTCAATTCATGTCGTCGACTTTGACAAGATTGTTGACAGTCTTGCTTCCCTTGATTACAATACTGTTAGTTTCCTCCCCCGTCTACGCTCAGGTGACAATCTTACCTGGCACCGATCTCCCTGAAATTGAAATTCAACAACAAAACCAATCCACTCCAGACCAACCTCCTCAACAGCAAACTACAGAATTGACTACCAATCTAACAACAGGCCTTGATACCAACAGCGTCTCCCTGAAACTTGCGACTGCTCATTACATACCCTTAACGGTCGATCCGGGGAATCAGGTAAAGCTCTTTGTTGACTATAACGTATCAAATCCAGAGGTAGTCAACAAACCAATAAATGCTATAATGGAGGTATACGCCGCAAACGAAACTCTTATCAGAACATCCTCTTTTCCTTCGCCTATAACTGCAAATGAGACAGGTACAATTCAACTTGCAACCACTTTCAATGACGATGCATTAAAGAACGTTACAGCTGTAGTTACGGTTACCGATCCATCGAAAGAATCTCCCATATCAGAGCCTCTAAGAGTTCCACTCACACTAGGCCAAGTAATTGAATGACACTGCAATATCACCAGTACCTAACTTCTGTTTTTTATTAATTCATGAATCCATACAAGGGCCGACCGGCATATGGCTTCTCCCATAGCATCTTGTTTGATTTGTTCTCGAACGACCTCTCGTAAGTATTGTGAGTACCATCACAAATCGTATGATAATTTAGCTTCAGAGTATGAAACTTGGAAGAGAGCATTAGGAGAAATGTCATGGGAGGATTATCTAAGAAAATTACTTGAACTGCAAGAAACTGGTTCCTCTATAAAAGATGTAATAGAGAAAGAACTAGGAATACCCTAGACTATCCGCAGTTAAATGGAATATGAAATATAACTGAAGGAAAAACAAAACGCAAAGAAATTAGAAGTTAAATAAAATATTTTGTAGAGGTCAAAGCTCTGGACGACTGATCACATATCGCCCATGCCACCCATTCCACCTGGAGGCATGCCTCCACCAGGAGGACCTCCAGCTGATTTACTAGCTGCAATAACATCATCTATACGTAGGATCATCGATGCAGCTTCAGTTGCCGACTTGATTATTTGTTCCTTTACAATAACGGGTTCGAGAATCTCTAACTTAGAAATATCTGCAATTCTTGCGTTTCTAACATCGATTCCGGTCCATTTTGATCCCTTCGATTGTCTGGCCCTCAGGTCGGTCATAGCATCGATTGGATCCATACCGGCATTCTGACCTAAAGTAAGCGGGATGACCTCCAATGATTCGGCAAACTTCTCCGCGGCCAGCTGTTCTCTGCCTGAAAGAGTGCCTACCCAATCTCGCAATTTCCCAGCTACGTACGCCTCTGGTGCTCCTCCTCCAGCAACTATAACTGGCTTCTCCAAAACGTCCTTGGTGACACTTAATGCATCATGTAACGATCTCTCAGCTTCATCTACGACTCTTTGAGAGCCTCCTCGTATAAGTATCGTAACTGCTTTTGGATTCTTACATCCTTCTATAAAAACCCACTTGTCCGTCTCAACCTTTCGTTCTTCCACTAGATCTGCAGCGCCGAGATCCTTACTTGAAAGGTCTTCAAGATTGCTTATAATTCTCGCACCAGTTGCCTTTGCGAGCTTTGTCATATCACTTTCTTTGACCCTTCTAACTGCCAAGATATTGGCCCTTGCCAAATAATGCTGTGCAATATCATCAATGCCTTTCTGACACACGGCAACATTTGCACCTGCGGCGATGATTTTATCTACCATGTTTTTCAGCAACTTATTTTCTTCTTCTAGGAATAACTTCATCTGATCAGGGGAGCTAATGTTGATCTTTGCATCAAACTCTGTTTTCTCTATTTCAAGGGCCGAATTGATGAGAGCGAGCTTTGCTTTCTCGATTCGTTTTGGCATTCCCCCGTGAACAACTTCTTTATCGAGCACTATGCCCTTTATCAATTTAGTATCTCGCAATGAGCCGCCAGCCTTCTTCTCAACTTTAACATCATCCAAGTCTACTCGATAACCGCCCATTGATTTGTCAGCAATTTGAAGGGACGCAGTAACGATCAGTTCTGCCAACTGATCTGAATCTTTGGAAACCAATTTTGTTTGCATCGAAGTCTTGGCGATTTTTGTAAGTTGATCTTTCTCGTTACCATGGACTTTCATTGCAACATTGTTCAGTATTTCGATCGCTTTGATGGCGCTTCTTCTATAACCATCAACTATGATGGTTGGATGAACATCCTTTCCAATCAACTCTTCTGCCTTCTCGATCAGTGCTCCTGCAAGGACGACTGCAGATGTTGTACCATCTCCCACTTCATTATCTACAGACTTTGCGACTTCTACCATCATCTTTGCGGCAGGATGCTGTACATCGATTTCTTTAAGAATTGTAGCCCCATCATTTGTGATAGTCACATCACCGAGAGAATCTACGAGCATCTTGTCCATCCCTCGTGGACCCAAACTTGAGCGGACTACCTCCGCTATCAACTTTGCTGCAGTTATGTTATTCTTCTGTGCGTCACGACCCTTAGTCTGACTAGCGCCTTCTTTCAATATTAAGACTGGCATTCCACCAGCTGTTCCTTGTTGAATTGACATATCCTCTATTCACCTAAAATATACTCAATAAAGGCATGGATTGGGATATATTAAATTTACTAACTGTTTAAGGGCATATTTTCTGTGATGAGTGTCACTAGAATCTAATCTAAATAGATAGTGGAACAGCACTCAGACGAGCCATAACGATGCCCAGAAAAAGGCTATAGGAACAAATAGTCATTGATGGATTTCAGACCACATACTAAGTGTTATAAGGATTGTGGTGTTGTGGTGTTGTGGTGTTAAAGTCCGCTATAACAAGGTGTCTCGATCTCATGTTCTGTGACTATCTTAGTCACAACACATTGTTAATCTGCATTCCAAAGGATGACCTCATAATTTCAGGCCAGATCGGATCAGATGAATAGAATGATTAGAACACATGTCACTTGGTATTCAAGGAATCCAGCACAAACCTAGCTTGTCGATAATGAGCAGCATCGACCATCTTTCCATCCACAGTTACTGCGCCAATGCCCTTGCCCTTTTCCACTGTTTCTTGCAATGCCTGTACAACCTTCCTAGCCCATTCAATTTCATTATTGCTTGGAATAAAGACACTTGTTACTGGTTCCAATTGCTTGGGATGAATGACGCACTTGCCCTGATATCCTAATCGCTTGGCAGTTCCAGCTTCACGCACCAGTCCATCTATATCATCAACTTTTTGCCAGATCGCATCAATTGCACCAATTCCGGCTGCCCTGGCATCGATTGGAATTTTTGCACGAGCAAAAGAATATTCAATACCGTCTTGAACATAATCCAGTCCCATGTCATAAAGAAAGTCAAACACTCCAAATACCAACATATTCACCCGTAAATCAGCTGTTGCAATTGAATACGAATTAACTAGTCCCTGAGCAGACTCTATGGACGCCATCATTCCCATTTTCTTGCTCATTGTTTTCTGTCGTTCCAATTCAATCAACTTCCTAACCAGGTGCCTAACTTCCTTTTGATCGTTGACTTTAGGGACAACCACTCCGTCTATTTCATCACTTACAATAGCATCGAGGTCCTGAATCGCGATACCTGATTCGTACGAATTAATTCGAACGTACACGTTTCTGTTGCCATAATCTTCGTTTTTGTCCAGAGCTTCTGACACAATATCTCTAGCATTCTGCTTTTCATTTAATGGAACAGAATCTTCCAAATCAAAGCAGATTATGTCCGCGTTCAGGGACCTGGCTTTCTCGACGAATCTCTTGTTGTTCCCCGGTATAAACAATAATGTTCTGAACATTCACTACGGGTAAACTTAGAGCTTGTGAGGAGTTGTCAGTATTTTTCCTATTTGTTCGGCCTTTGCCATCATGACATGACCTTGAACCATGTCGCTAAAAGGTAATACTGTACTGATCAATGGCTTAATCTTGCCCTTGTTTGTCCAGTGTATTACTTCTTCAAGCTCTGCCTTCGTTCCTTGGGTTGAACCCAGTAAATTAGTTCCTTTAAAGAAGAGATACCGAAGGTCGATTGAAGAATCGTATCCAGTCGTTGCTCCTGTCGCCACTAACGTTCCGCCCATCTTGAGAAGAGATACTTCCTCTGCAAAAGTAGCTTTCCCAATATGCTCAAACACTACATCAACACCCTGTTTGTTTGTAATCTGTCTGACCTTTTTGTACCAATCAGGTTCCCTGTGGTTAACGACATGATCCGCTCCCAATTCAAGGCATTTGTCCATCTTCTCTTTGCTACCTGCCGTAGCGATGACATCACAGTTATACAACTTTGATATCTGAATTCCTGACATTCCAACCCCACTTGTACCACCCATAATTAGCACTGTTTGACCTGGAGTTATCTTGGCCCTTCCTACTAGCATGTGCCATGCCGTCATTCCCACCATGGATATTGCTGCGGCGTCATTGAATGACACGTTATCAGGCAGCTTTGCTACATTGACTTCTGGTAAATGGGTATATTGTGAAAACCCTCCCCATAGAGGACCGGTCTGAAACCCCCAAATTGTTCTTTCAGCACAATCATATTCACGGCCTGAGGTGCAAAAATTACACACCCTACAGCTCATATTAGAATGTGAAACCACACGATCTCCAACCTTAAACTTAGTAACGTTTTCACCAACTTCAGCTACATGACCAGCAGAATCACTACCGGAAATATGAGGCAGAGGTATCTTAACGGGATCCCCCCAAATTGCCCAAAGATCGTTGTAATTATATGCCGCCGCTTCCACTTTTATCATGACCTCGTTCTGGCCTAGCTTCGGCATATCTGTATCTTCGATCTTTACATTCGTAGTAGGATCCTTGCTATATTCTCTGAAAATGGCTGCTTTCATGAAGTTGAGAACCCCCCCTAGACTTAATATAGTTAACTCAAAGGAGTCGATTCAGAGTAAAGAAACATTCCTTCCAGTCATCACCATCGACACGGCATATTATAATTGTCTTCCAAATGCTTGGCTATATAGCTGATCTTGGTGAACTCAAACCCTATTGATTTTGAAATCCTTTTTTGGCTGTTGAATATTCAACAGTATTTGCTTAAGTTCCTCGTCTGTTAGCGCCCTATTCAATCTTCCTGACGAGGCTGAGCTTATGAGATAATTCTCCACAGCTGTAGCCAGCTCGGGTTTAACCATTCTTATGTTCGTAAGCCTTTGCCTTGCAGTCTGATCCAATAAGAATGTCAATGCGCGCTGCCGCATTGCGGTTTCGGCCTCACGTTTCTTTAAATCTTCTTCATTTTGATCTGGAGAAGGTTGATTTACAGACATTCTAGCTTTCCTGTCCCATCAAGCATATCTTTGCAAGTTAGGTATTGTACGAATCTCCTTAAAGATCTCGGTTGCAAGTCTATCGATCTTCTTCATCCCTTCATCACTCATTAGTCTTCCTTCCTTCTTTTTAGTCAGATAACCGGCTGATTCTAGTTGTTGCAATGCTTTTCTAATAATCGAACCACCAGCATCACGATGATGGTCGAGGTTGTACCCAATTCTTTTCCTTCCGCCATACATACTTCTTAGGTCAGACGTGCCTATTGGGCCGTGCAGATATACCTTTCTTACAATTGAAGCGCATCTGATATACCACCAGTCCCTGTTTTGAGGAATCTTTTCCACATGAGAGCCTGTTTTCACAAACGCCGACCAAACCGGTGGCTCAATCTTCTTATCCTTCTTTAATCGTTCAGCTAATTTTACAATGAGGTCATTAGCAGGGATATCATACAGCTTAGCCATTATACACTCTGTATTAGCCTCTTCTAACTCCTTATAAATTATTATCGACTTCGCTCAATTTTAAATTCAAATCTTCATCGGGCGCCGTGTAAGAACTGCTATATCCAAAATCGAAGTATGTGTTCTCTATTTACTCTAAAGAAACTAGTTCAACTGATTGCTCCACTTGAACATTTATAAAAAAACAATGTGAGTTGGTTCGAGAATTTAAGAAGAGAGAACTTTCCGATAAATGTGGCCGCAGCGATGACAACTTATCCTGATACATTTCGTATTAGATCGTCCAAGTCTAATTCTTGAACTCTTTCCAGGGATGATAAATTCTTTGCATTGCTTGCAAAAAAGTTGTTTGACGTTGTAGGGAAGCCTGGTACGAACCCTCATCGCAATCTTTTTCGCCAGTCGAGCTTGATCGTCCGATAGCTTGTCATCTATCCTTGAATAGTACAATGCAGCATCAACCAAGATGTCTATTCGTTCCTTCGCCGTTTCCAAGTTGCGTCTTTTGGATGATATTGTGATATAACCTACATCGGTCTAGATAAATCATTATGCTAGTTAGCTACCTGTAACACGTGGCTAGCGGTTGAAAATTGGTTTCTTTGAGTTGAAAGTTTTTGCTGTATTGAAAATTGTCGCATACAACAAACAAATGGACAGACATCCCGAAGAGTACGTAGGTTTATTTTATGGAGACCTTGAACTTCATTTCTGGTTAACTGCATGAAGCAGGAAATTGGATGCTCCCTAATTATCGCTGAAGCCGCATTAGAACTGGTTCCTCGAAATTTGCGAAATCATCAAGCTGTGAGAGCTCATGCCAAAAGACTAAGAAGGAATCCTGGAGAAACGTTTCTTGATAGGAGTTATCACCACACCGCAATGAAAACAGATCCGACCTTGGCAAAACATGGCAGGCCTGACATTGTACATCTTTCACTAGCGGCTGTGATGTCCTCCCCACTTTATCTCAATAATATGGTCAGAGTATACATTTCGACAATAGATAGGAACAGTATTATAATTGGAGAAGGGATCCGGTTTCCAAAATCATATCCCCGATTTGATGGTTTAATGGCAGACCTCTTTAAGAATAAGAGGGTAATGAACAGAGAAAGGACCAAAGTAATGTTGGAATTGAACGAAGGAGTAACTTTTAACCAATTGATAGACCAAAAAATAAGACCGAGGCAAGTGATAGGCTTCTCCTCGATTGGGGCTCCTTCCACCTTGGAAAAGGTCGTCTCTGAAAGTCTCTCCTTAAACTCATTGTCGCCGTGTGCATTCGTAGTGGGTGGTTTCCCTAGAGAGCATTTTTCAAAGACGACTAGTGATAAATTTACTGGTCTATACCGCATATCGAATATGGGACTTGAAGCACACGTTGTCGTAGCCCGATTAGTTTATGAATGCGAAAAGATCTTGTGCCAATAGTAGCAGTACATCACAAAATTCTAGTGAAACAATGCGTCAACTATGAAAGCTATAAAGATTGCAGTTAGGTAAGGACTAGAGAACTTGAAAACGGTCCATGCAACTTTCTCACTAGGTCGCGCTAGTAACCATAACGAGAGTGCCAGCATGGCAGCACCGAAAACAGTAGCAGTTACCACATAAATAATCCCGAATTCGTTGAGAAAAAAAGGAAAAATGCTGAAAAGAACCATCAATATTGTGGTGACCGCAATAATCCTAACAGACTTTTTTTCATTCTGAACTACAGGTAACATTGGTATCCCGGCCTTCGCATAGTCTTTCCTTGAGTGAAGCGCAAGGCTCCAAATATGGGTTGGAATCCAGAGAAAAACCAATCCTGCCATGATGATCCCAATCTCGATACTTTGTGTAGTGACAGCGACATATCCTATCATTGCGGGTGCTCCTCCGGAGAACCCTCCGAGAATTATATTAGTCTGGCTAGTACGCTTTAGCCATTTGCTATAAACAATAATATTGTCAAATAGACCAAACGCCATCAGCGCGAATGCGTAAATATTCAAAAACCATGCACATACAAGTGAAATTGCTGCCAAGGTAATTCCAAATATAAAGGCATTTCTAGGGGATATTCTTCCTGAAGGAATTGGACGCCCTTTTGTTCGGTCCATGATTGCATCAATGTCGCGATCGTTATATCCTGTCAAAGTGTCAGCAGCTGCAGAACCTGCTGCGACACCGAGAATTAATAGAAGCCACATAACGGGACTTGTCGGAATGTCGAAAAGGAAGGATGCGGTTAGTGCGGAGGCGAAGGCAGTAAATACTAATAGATACCATATCTTTGGCTTTGTAAGCTCATAATAATCTCGGAAAACTCTGCCAAAGGATGCAGAGGTAGTCAAGGTATCCATCTACTATTGTCCTTCCAACGTTGACACTAAAGATCTAACTAAATATAATAATATCGTATCTCTTTGTCCAAATTTCTGATTGCCATTCCAGTCGCTATTGTGCTATGGAATGCGAATAAAGTAATTCTCTTACAGTCTTACGCATTTCAATAAATGTTTCTGTCTTCTGGACACCCTCTATTCTACCCACTTTTTCTGATATTAATTGATGCATTTCGTCCAGAGATTTAGAGCTCATGGTTACCAATATGTCGAATCTTCCCGTCACTTCTGCAACTTCCCGTACTTCTGGAATCCTGAACAATTCATTCAGAACATTATCCCTCATCTTTGAGTCCATATTTATCCCAGTGAGAGCTCTAACGTTGAAACCAAGAGCCTCATCATTAATCACTATGGTGAATTTCTTTATGAAACCCATCTTTAGGAGTCTTTTGATTCTGCTATATACAACTGAGGAATTAACATTG
>Ga0081455_10002516_pt1 | contig 21762 bp, 19 predicted proteins | sample TabmetS3T2R1_FD_70207 | JGI IMG/M metagenome (GOLD analysis project Ga0081455, IMG submission 70207) | Tabebuia heterophylla rhizosphere microbial communities from the University of Puerto Rico - S3T2R1 | ecosystem: Host-associated > Plants > Roots > Rhizosphere ...
GAGTTGAAATAGCGCAGGGCCGAGTTGAAATCATGTAGCTTGGGAGTGACACGACGACCTTAGCCGAACACGCCAGGACCGGCAAGCAAAATGTGACGTTATAACATTTCAACTCAATCCTTGCCTCCTCCGCGGCCGTGGCACCGCGATCGGCCGCAGGCGCCGAAGGTGTGGACCTATCCGACCGACATCTGGGGCCCGCCGCCCACCAAGGACTACATCCGGCAGCGGGAGCGAGCGGCCGCGACATGATGCCGGATGGCCTCACCGGCCGCAGCGGGGCGAGCATGTTCGACGAGTTGGAGAATATCGAATGAACAGGCCAATGCTCAGCGCGCTCGTCGTGCTTGCCGCCCTGACCGGCGCGGCGGCGGCGCAGGATTATCCCAATCGGCCGATCAAGTTCATGCACGGCTTTCCGCCGGGCGGGAACGTGGACATCATCGCGCGCCTCGTCGGCAACGAGATGTCGAAAGGGCTCGGCCAATCGATCATCATCGAGGCCAAGCCCGGCGTCGCCGGCAGCCTCGCCGCCGAGGCGGTGGCACGCAGCGATCCCGACGGCTACACGCTCCTGGTCCTTCCGAGCGCCCATCCGGCGCACGGCGCGCTCTCCAAGAACGTGAACTACAAGGTGGTCGATGATTTCGAATGGATTTCGGTCGCGAGCTTCTATCCGTTCCTGATCTGCGTGCGCACCGATTCGCGCTTCCAGACGCTCGGGCAATTGATCGAGGCGGCGCGCAAGGACCCCGGCGCGCTGAAATACGGCTCGGCCGGCGTGGGCTCGATCCTGCATACCACGGTCGAGCTCATGGCCAACGAGACCAAGACCAAGTTCCTGCATATTCCCTATCGCGGCGAGGCGCCCGCCCTCACCGCCCTCCTGCAGGGCGACATCGATTTCATCGCGGCGACGTCGGGGCCGATCAGCGCGCGCATCCGCTCGGGCGAATTCCGCGCGCTCGCGGTCACCGGCAAGACTCGCTGGCGCGATTTCCCCGACGTCCCGACCGTCGCCGAGCAGGGCATCCCGGGTTTCGAGGTCATCTCCTGGACCGGGCTTGCCGGCCCCGCAAAACTGCCCAAGCCGATCGTCGACAAGCTCAACGCCGAGCTGCGCCGCGCCATCGCCGTCCCCGAGGTCAAGGGCAAGCTCGAAGGCATGGGCGGCGACCCGCGCGCCACCTCGCCCGCCGAGATGCGCGCGCTGGTGGCGAGCCAGTTGGCGACCTGGACCAGGCTCGCCAAGGAGGCGAGCATCTCGATCGATTAGCTCAACGGAGGCGCTACCGCCATCTCAAGCGCGCCAACGAACGGCCGGGTAGATCGCTTCTGCGCTACGCCGCGACGGATCGTTTGGATCGAATCACGCGCCTGGCTTGTGAATGGCGGCGTTTCTCGACACATGGTTAATATCAGGTTTGCGCGCCCCGCCGCGGGCCAGGTTTATTGCGGGCTCAACGGCCTAGCCGGACGCTGCGGTGCGGTAACAGAAAACCAGGAACCATTTTTCAACGACCGAGTTTATTCGTCGGGACGTGATTAAAGGGGACATCCATGAGTATTGCCTTGACCCAGTCGGGGTCGAGCGCCGGCGCGCCTGCACCTGCGGGGGCGGCTTCCTCCGACAATATCCTGATCGCGCGGATCGCAAGTGGCGATCGCCTCGCCATGCAGACACTGTTCGCCCGCCATCGCGTGTCGGTGTACCGATGGGTCCTCCGCATCGTGCGCGACGAGGCTCTGGCGGAAGACCTCTTGAGCGAGGTGTTCCTCGACGTGTGGCGTCAAGCTGCAAAATTCGAGTCACGCGCATCGGTTTCGACCTGGCTGTTGGCGATCGCGCGCTACAAGGCGCTTTCGGCGCAGCGGCGCCGCGCCGATGTGGAGCTGGACGAGGAGGTCGTGGCCACGATTGCAGATCCAGCCGACGATCCGGAACGCGTGTTGCAGAAGAAGGACCAGGGCGAGCTCATTCGCCGAGCCTTGGCCAAGCTGAGCCCGGAGCACAGCGAGATCATTGATCTCGTCTACTACCACGGCAAATCGGTCAAAGAAGTTGCGGAGGTTGTCGACATCCCGGAAGCCACCGTCAAAACGCGCATGTTCTACGCGCGCAAGCAATTGGCCGACATGGTCATCGGCATGACCTAGACGTTGAGCGAGTTTCATCGGACGCCGCCGGATACGATCAGCATCGGTGGCACGAAGCGAACTGCCGATGTGCACCGCCGCCAGCCGAAATACGCGGCAATGACGACCTGCCTGTATGTCGACCGGCGTTAGCGGGCTGCGCTAGGCACGTAACGCGGCGGCGGCGTTCGAAACGAGCGCCTGATTTGCGCCGCGCACGGTCATTGCGGTCCCCGGCCAATGTCCTGCAGTGCCGGGGCGGGTGTGCTATCTTCCGGCGTTCGGCGGTCCTGACGCTCCCGGGGAGCGCTGCATGCGACGTCGCGATTTCATCAAAGTGGTTGCTGGTGCGACTGCGGCCTGGCCGCTCGCAGCGCGGGCGCAGACGTGGCCGGCTCAGGTCGTGCGCATCATCTGCCCGATCGCGGCCGGCGGAGGAATCGATGCGACGGCCCGTATCGTCGCCGCCCAGCTGTCCCAGACTTGGGGCCAGCAGGTCGTGGTCGAGAACAAGACCGGCGCCAGCGGCAACATCGCGGCCGAATTCGTCGCGCGTTCCGGGGCAGATGGTTACACCATCTATATTGCTACCTTTGGGCATGCCGCCAATCGCTATCTTTACGCCTCGCTCGGATACGATCCGGTCGCCGACTTCGCCCCCGTCACGCTGATCGGTTTCTACCCCCTCGTGATGGTCGTGCCGAACTCCTCTCCGGCGCACTCGGTGAAGGAGTTCATCGCCTACGCGAAGACGAACAAGCTCAGCTATGCCTCCGCAGGCCACGGGACGTCGCTGCACCTCGCCGGCGAGCTGTTCCGGCGCAAGGCCGGCATCGAAATGACGCACGTGCCCTATCGCGGAGCAGGACCGGCCTTCAACGACCTGATCCCGGGCCGCGTCGATGCCATGATCAATTTCACGTCGTCGAGCCTGCCGCTGGTACGCCAAGGCCAACTGCGCGCGCTCGCGGTGACCACCGCCAAACGGCTGTCAGTCGCGCCCGAGGTGCCGACGATGGCGGAGGCCGGGGTTCCGGGAGTAGAGGTTTCGTCATGGTCGGCATTCTTCGTTCAGGCCAGGACGCCCCAGGACATCGTCGGAAAGATTCACACCGCTACGGTTGCCGCCCTCGCCGAACCGGCAGTCAGAGAAAAACTGGAACAGGGCGGTGTCGTCGTCATCGGCTCCACACCGGATGAGCTCGCCGCCTTTCTAAACTCCGAGATCGACAGATGGGGACAGATCATCAACGCGGCGAACATCAGGGCCCAATGAACTTGCGGCAACCGCAATCCGGACACCGCACGGCTCGCGATTTTGAAGGATCGTAATCGTGCGCCAAATGATCCTGATCGCCTTTCTGCAGGCGCAGAACTGCACGAACCACGTGAGCTCCTGGCGCCATCCGCTGTCACGCACCGACAGCTGGTCGCCGGACTATTACCGGCACATCGGAAGGGTGCTCGAGCACGGCAAGTTCGATCTCGGCTTTTTCGATGACCGGTTGTCCATGCCCGACATCTACGGGCGCAACCACGACCATACGGTTCGCTACGGCATCCGCTGCGTGAAGATGGACGCAGTCACGGTGCTCACGGTCATGGGCATGGCGACCGAGCGACTTGGACTCGGCGCAACCTATTCGACGAGCTATTACGAGCCGTTCCATGTCGCGCGCCTGTTCGCCACGCTCGATCTCATGACCGAGGGACGCGCGGCTTGGAACGTCGTCACCTCGCTCAATGACGGCGAAGCCCAGAACATGGGCCACGAAGAGGTGACCGAGCATGACCTGCGCTACGACCGCGCCGACGAGTTCATGCAGGTCGTATTCGGGCATTGGGACAGCTGGGAGGACGACGCGATCGTTCAGAACAAGGCGACCAGCCTCTTCGCTATCCCCGAAAAGGTTCATCGTCTCGACCACAGGGGCCGTTTCTTCCGCTCGCGCGGGCCGTTCACCGTGCCGCGCTCAGCGCAGGGCCGCCCCGTCATCATCCAGGCCGGCCAGAGCGGTCGGGGCAAGGGTTTCGGGGCGCAATGGGGCGAGCTGATCTTCGTGGTCTACCCGAGCATCGAGATCGGCAAGCGCGACTATTCCGATTTCAAGGCGCAGGTGGCGCGCTTCGGCCGTGATCCGGAGCACGTCAAGATCACGCAATTGATCAACATCGTTGCCGCCGCCACCCGGACGGAGGCCGAGGACAAATGGGCGCTCATCGACAAGCTGCCGCTCGAGATCGACGCCCTGTCGCTGTTGTCGGAGGCGCTCAACTTCGATTTCGCGACCAAAGGCATGGACGAGGCGTTCACGGACAAGGAGATGGCCGATATTTCGGGTCTTCAGACGATCCGCGACCGCGTGGTGCGCGCCAGCGGGAATAGAAACCCGACGGTGCGCGATTTTCTTCACTTCAGCGGCCGCGGCCGGGTTCATGATCCGATCATCGGCGGCCCGAAGGAGATTTCCGACCAGCTCGAGCAATGGTTCGTCGAGCGCGCATGCGATGGCTTCGTCGTTGCCGCAACGCACGTTCCCGGAGCTTATGAGGACTTCGTTCGTTTCGTCGTGCCGGAGCTTCAGCATCGCGGTGTATTCCGCACGGAGTATAGCGGGAAGACCTTGCGCGACCATCTCCGACTGCCCATTCCGCAGATCGGCGCTTGGCGCCGCTCGCGCGCGTCGACGGGGTGATCGGAAAGGGATGCTGTTTGGTAGGGTGCTGCAACGGAATGGTCGTACGGGCGTGCTCGTCACTTGCCGGCACCACGAGAAGCGCGGCAACCGATGAGCGGATCACGCGGCTACCGTCAGCGGCCCTGCGATGACTTCGATGGTCGCTTGTCGCTCGATCCGTTCATTGCGGTTTCATCGGAGACGTCACCCGGACTCCGCGCAAGCCGGCAGCCTCGATGGCGCGCGCAATCAGTCCCGACGCCTTGGCCTCCTCGATGAACTCGCCGATATAGGCCAGCCGTCCACCCTGGCCCTTCGGAACTCCGATCCCGACAAGATCGACCCCATAGGCGTCCGTCAGCACCTTGGAGCCCGGCAGCTTCACGGAATAGTCGATCAGCGCCTCACGCGCCGACGCGAAGGCGTGCGCGTTGCCGGCGCGCAGCAGATCGAAAGTGGCGTCCGGGACGTCGGCGGCGACCAGCTCGGCGTGCTTGACGATGCGGCTGAGCGCAAAGGTCGAGGCGTGATTGCGCACCACGGCGATGCGAATCCCCGGCCGGTCCACGTCGGCGATGCCCTCGACCGAAGAGCCGGCCGGCACCAGAAAGGTATAGTCGAATTGGATGACCGGCTGCGAAAAGTCCACCTGCGCGGCCCGAGATGGTTCGATACCCACGATGACCAGGTCGCACGCGGCGGTTTTGACGCACTCCACGGCCTTGGGAGGCGTCGGATGTCCGACCAACTGCACGTCGACTCCGAGGCGCCGGGCAAGTCCGCGCGCAAGCTCCATGGACACGATCCCGGCCGCAAACGGCCGCAGCTCACCGGTTGCCGGGTCCTCGGCGTACTGCGGGGGAAACAGCGCAACCCGGATTTTGCCGGCCTGCACCAGGTCCGCGACCCTCGGATCGGCGAGCGACGGAGCTCCCGACAGCGCGAGAGCACACAGGATGGCTGCGGCGATCGTCAGTGCGTTGCGCCGATTCATTGTGTCTTACCCTCTGATGAGTGTCCTACCGCTCTGGCCTAGAGGATGACCGGCGGCCGAGACCATCGGCGCGCTGGCAATTGAGCTCACACAGAGTGACCCAACGGATTCCAAGTGCCAATAGCGCAGAGTGACGACGGTCGATTTTCACCGGCGCAGCGCCCGGGAATGAACAGCGGGATTGATTCCACGTGAGTGAGAATCTGTTCAGTCCAAGCGCTGCCGGTCCTCACGCACAGCGGGATTCAGAACAATTCAGGTTGCGACAATGACTCGCACCGACTCGCGTGGTCATACTGCGCGTGCTAGCGGGTGCTGGCCAAAGCCCGCGCCCTCCGAAGCACACGAGGTTTCTGTGAGAAGGCGCGGCGCGCGGAGCGAGAGATGAGACGACGAGACTTTATCGGCGCGCTTGCCGCCATCGTCGCGCCGCGCGCCGCGCGCGCCGCGCTGGCGAGCGAAGCGAGCGGCCAGCGCGGCGATTCTAGAGTGCGCGCGCCGGATACTCGCCCTGAACCGGGCTCGTCGGCGCGCGCGCAGCAGCCGGCGGTGCCGGTGATCGGGTTTCTGCACTCCGGTACAGAGGAGCAGAACGCCAATCGTCTGGCAGGATTTCGCACGGGCCTGAGCCACGCGGGCCTTGTGGAAGAGCGGAACGTGGCGGCCGAATATCGCTGGGCGGGTGGACAAAACGACCGGTTGCCGGAATTGGCGGCCGATCTGGTCCGGCGGCAGGTGGCGATCATTGTTGCGGTCTCCAGCCAGCCGGCGACGCTCGCGGCCAAGGCCGCGACCGCAACCTCCCGATCGTGTTCACGTGGCCCGGCGACCCGGTTGCCGCAGGCCTCGTGGCCAGCCTCAATCGGCCAGGCGGAAACGCCACCGGGATCGGCACCATGAATGACGAGCTTGCGGCCAAGCGGCTCGGCCTGCTGCGCGAGCTCGCGCCGAAAGCCGCTCCCGTCTCCGTGCTCTTCAACCCGGCCGATCCCAGCGCCGAAGCGATGACGAGAGACCTTCAGGCGCAGGCCCGTACCCTCGGGGTGCAGCTCCGGCTGCTCTACGCCGGCACCGATCGCGAGATCGATGCGGCGTTCACGACCCTCTCCTCAAAGTCCAGCGGCGCACTTCTTGTGAATGCGGATCCCTTCTTTTTCATCCGACGCGCGCAGATTACCGCGCTCGCGGCACGCCATGCAGTGCCGGCGATCTACTACGACCGCGAGTTTGCCGTCAGCGGGGGCCTGATGACCTATGGAACGGACCTTCCGAGCGTGTGGGGGCAGGCGGGCGGCTATGTGGCACGCATTCTCAAAGGCGAAAAACCGGCCGAGCTGCCGGTCGCGCAACCCACCAAGTTCGAAATGGTCGTCAATCTGAAAGCCGCCAAGGCGCTCGGCCTCGAGGTGCCGGACAAGATGCTCGCGCTGGCCGATGAGGTGATCGAATGAACCGCCGCATGTTTCTTGGGCTCATTGGCGGCGCCGCAGCCTGGCCGCTGCCGTCAAGCGCGCAGCGGGCGCCTTGACGCGTTCATGCCCGGGACAATGGCCCGGCCGGCGCTGGTCGCTGAGGACGGTAGCGATGTCCGTAGCCGACCCCGAGTGGGCGCAGTCAGGACGCCTTGGCAGCCGGTAAGGTGGCCGGCACAAACCGCGAGGTAGAAGCCGCGGTCGCCGCTTCCTTCGTCGCGCGCACCGCCGCCTCGAGCTTCAGCATGTAGATTTCCGCCAGCATCGCCGTGCTCCGTGGTGTGCTCTGACGCTTAGTGAGCGGGCCGAGCTTTCGGTTCACTTGACGGCGCTGCCATCCGCGCTCACGTCCGCGGCGGCGGAGCGTCAGTGTGCGGCGGCGTACTGGCGGCTGCCGCGATCGGTCGACTTCAGCAGGTCCTTGACCGAGTCCGGAAGCGATCCCGCGGCGAGCCGGCCAGGCGGGCTCTCGAGGCGCTCGACCACGGCGATGTGCGTGATTTCGCCTCGCAGGAAGGCGTTCAGGAACTCGGGATAATTGTTCAAGGACACGCAGCCGTTCGACTGGCCGTTCGAACCCAGCATGTAGGTATGGGCCAGGATGCCGGCGCGGCCGTGCATTCTGCTCTGGTCGACGGGATTGAGGCGGATGGCGCGGACCCCATGAAACAGCCGCTCGCGCATGGTGAGCTTGTAGACATTCGGCGGCGTCACTCCACGCATCCTCAAGTGCTGATAGCGCGGGTTGTCCATGTACTCGCCGAGGCCGGAATGGGCCTCGAGCCGGCGGCCGCTCGGCAGGTAGACGGTGCGCGCGGTGATGTCGTAGATCGCGACCCGGCCGTCGTCCTCCAGTGCCGGGACTTCCTTGCGCGGCGGCGCGGGGCGAACGCGCGCCTTGGCGACGACCGATTTTGCGCCCGCATCGGCTCGCACGCTCGGGACGTCCTGATCGGGCGGCAGTCGCAGGCTGCTCGCCAGCGCCTGCATGGCCGACGCGAGGCTCTCGTCGAACGAGGACGGACAATCGTCGGTCGAGGCGAAGCGTTGGTCGAAAGAGACCGAAGCGTCATTCAAGGCGGCGAAGCGCTCCTCCAGCGTGGCGTTCGACGAGGCGGGCCGGCACGCCGAGGCGGACGTATCCTTCACCATGCCCCACCCGACGGCCGGGGCATCGGAGCGGAATTGCGGTTCCAACCCTGCCACGCGGACACGATCGTAGCGCGGCCCTGACCCTACCGGCGCGGCAAGCCGCAAAAGGTCCGGGTGAATTGTTCCGAAGACGGAAACGCCCTGAGCGCGCGATCCGAGATCGGCCGGATCGGCCTGCGTTCCTGGCAATTTCAGGACGAACCCCAACACCATCGCGGCGATTCCGAGCGGAATCCCGCGGGCCCCCAATCTAGCCAATACGCTCCCCACTCCTACCCGCGTCGCCTTCGGCACAGGGGCCAACGGCAACGCACGTCCCCCGACGTGGGCGGAAGGAAGCCTGCCGATTGCGGCAAAAATCGTTCGGACGACGCGGCGGTCCCGGTGCCTGCTCACCGCTCTGCGTGCTCCGAGCGGGCCCCGGCCGCCCGCCCCGGCTGGCTCGGCATGGTGTCGAACCGCCGCGGCCCACACCTGCCGCCTGCCGCGACGGCCATTGCGGGCGCTAGAGCGCTCCCGATTGGATCGAACCGGGATGCGCTCTAGATTCCTTGGCTTTGCGCGTGTCCTTATCGGAAAACCGGTTCCCACTTTTCCGGGACATGCCTCGCTTTGCGCATGTCCTTATCGGAAAACCGGTTCCCACTTTTCCGGGACATGCGCCGGGCAAGAGTCTATGATGGCGTTAACCAAGAAAATCGCTTCGAGGGAGACGAGCGTGAGCAAAGGCAGTTTCGTTCGGCGCGACGTTCTCGAGCTGATGGCCGCCGCAGGCGCGGCGGGTCTCGGCGCCGCGCGCACATTTCCGCCGAGCGCCGCCCAGGCCGCCGGCGCCCCCGCGTACGATCCTACCGCCCGCTTCGAGCTTGCCGTCAGCGAGGTCGAGGTTCGGCGCAACGGCGCCGGCCGGATGCTAATGGCCCGGATTTACCAGCCGAAGGGGCCGGGACCTTTTCCGACCGTGCTCGATCTGCACGGCGGCGCGTGGAACAGAAAAGACCGTTTCGCCGAAGAGCCGATGGACCGCGCGCTGGCGGCGAGCGGCTTGCTGGTCGTCGCCGTCGACATGACGGTCGCGCCCGAAGCGCCGTATCCGGCCTGCGTGCAGGACGCCAACTACGCCGTGCGCTGGCTGAAGACGAACGCCGCGACCTGGAACGGCGACCCTTCGAAGATCGGCGTCTACGCGTCCTCCAGCGGCGGCCACGTCGCGGAGCTGCTGGCGATGCGCCCGCGCGATGCGCGCTACAACGCGATCCCGCTCGCCGGCGCGCCCAACGTCGACGCCACCGTAGCCTATGTCGCGACGCGCTCGCCGGTCAGCAACACCTTCGCGCGCTATGAAAACGCGCAGCGCCGACGCAACGAGAGCATGATGAAGAACAACAAGGTGTTCTTCGATCCGTGGGAGACCATCCACGAGGCCAACCCGCAGGAGATTCTCGAGCGCGAGGAGAAGGTCACCCTGGTCCCGTTGCTCATCATGCAGGGCGCGCTCGACGACAACGTGCTGCCCGAGGTGCAGGAAAAATTCGCCAAGACCTATCGGGCCGCCGGCGGCGAGTGCGACTATCGCCTGTTCGAGAACTCCGTTCACGAATGGGTGGCGGAGCCGGGCCCGCAGACCGACAAGGCGCGCGAGGTGGCCAAGGAGTTCATCGCGCGCCAGCTGAAAGCTTGATCCAACCCAGCGGTTAGTGTCGCTTCCCGGAGGTTTCCCTTGTCCCTGACCCGTCGCTCCATCCTTCGCGCCGGCACGCTCGCCGCCGTTTCCCCCTGGCTCGGCCAAGCGCCGTTTCCCACGACCCCGGCGCGCGCGCAAGGCGCCGCGCCGCAGTGGCGACACGGCCTGTCGCAGTTCGGCGATCTCAAATATCCCGCGGGCTTCAAGCACTTCGCTTACGTCAATCCGCAGGCGCCAAAAGCCGGCGCGGTACGCCTGGGGGCGCTCGGCACCTTCGACAACTTCAACCAGGTCGTCGCCGGGGTTAAGGGCCTGCTCGCGGCGGCTGCCGGCACGATCTGCGACACCTTGATGGTGCAAGCGCTCGACGAATCGGGGGCCTATTACGGGCTGATCGCGGAAGCGGTCAGTCATCCGGCGGACTTTGCGTCCGCCTCCTTTCGCCTGCGCGCCGGCGCCCGCCACCACGACGGCAAGCCGATTACCGTCGAGGATGTGATCTTTTCCTTCGAGGCCTACAAGAAAAACAACCCCTTCATCGGCGCCTTCTACCGCGACGTCGCGCGGGCCGAGCAGAGCGGCGAGCGCGAGGTCACTTTCACCATGGCTTCGCCCGGCAATCAGGAAATGCCGGTGATCCTCGGGCAACTCAGAATCCTTCCCAAGCACTGGTGGGAAGGAAACGACGGGTCAGGCAAGAAGCGCGACATCAGCGCAACCACGCTCGAGCCGCCGCTCGGCAATGGCGCCTACCGCATCAAGGAGTTCGTCCCCGGCCGCATGATCGTGTACGGGCGGGTGAAGGACTATTGGGCCAACGACGTTAACGTCGCTATCGGGCGCGACAACCTCGAGGAGATTCGCTACGAGTATTTTCGTGACCCGACGATCGCACTGGAAGCCTTCAAGGCCGACCATGCGGACTGGCGCATCGAGAACAGCGCCAAGAACTGGGCCACGGCTTACGATTTTCCCGCGGTCAAGGAGAAGCGGGTCGTGCTCGAGGAATTCCCCCAGCGCGACCGCGGGATCATGCGCGCTTTCGCCTTCAACATGCGGCGCGACAAGTTCAAGGATGCGCGGGTGCGACGCGCGTTCAATCTCGCCTTCGACTTCGAGGAGATGAACAAGCAGTTCTTCCACGGTCAATACAAGCGGATCGACAGCTACTTCGAGGGCACCGAGCTGGCCGCTTCCGGCTTGCCGCAGGGCGAGGAGCTCAAAATCCTGGAGCCGCTGCGCGACAAGGTGCCGCCCGAGGTCTTCACCAAGCCGTATGTCAATCCCGTCGGCGGCTCCCCCGAGAGCATGCGCGCCAATCTGCGCGAGGGGATGCGGCTCATGCGCGAGGCGGGCTACGAGGTGCGCGACCACAAGCAGGTCGATCCCCGCACCGGCGAGCCGCTCAGTGTCGAGATTCTCAACGTCACCAGCGATCCGATGGGATCGGAGCGCTTCATTCTGTTCTACAAGCCCGCGCTTGCCCGTCTTGGGATCGACGTCACCGTGCGAAACGTCGACGACGTCCAATACGAGAATCGACTGCACAACTTCGATTTCGACATCATCATCGCCACCTGGCCGCAGTCACTGTCGCCTGGCAACGAGCAACGCGACCTGTGGAGCTCCCAGGCGGCCGATACGCCCGGCGCGCGCAACTACGTCGGCATCAAGAATCCCGCGGTCGACGCCCTGATCGAGCGCGTGATTTTCGCCAAGAGCCGCGGCGAGCTGGTCGCGGCCACCCGGGCGCTCGACCGTGTCCTGCTGGCGAACCACTACGTCGTGCCGCAATTTGCCGACGACAAGGTGCGCGCGGCACGCTGGGACCGCTTCGGCCGACCCGATCGGTTGCCCGAGTACGGCGGCGCGGCTTTTCCCGCCATCTGGTGGTGGGATGCCGAAAAAGCCGCCAAGACCGGGGGTCTCGCCGCGGGTCGATGACGGTCGGCGATCCGGTCGCCGACTTGGGTCGCGCGAATTCCACGGCCGTCGAAGGCGGCGTCAGTTCACCAGCCCCTGCTTGACGATCCAATCGTGGATCAGCCTCGCGACCTCGTCGGAGTTGCGATCCATCATCAGCATGTGCGTGTTGCCTTTGATGCCCATGCCCGGGAGATCGAAGACGTCGGCCTTGCCGCCGGCTGCGACGATGGCATCGCGATATTTGGTGGGAGCGATCGGCAGCCGCTGCCAGACCGCGACCTTGTCGCGGAAATCGCCCCACACGATGAGATGCGGAACAGCCTTGACCTTGCCGGCATCGACCGCGGCCGGGTCGGGTGCGCCCGAGGGCTCGATCGCGACTAGAGCCTTGATCTTGTCGGGCGCGGCAAGCGCCGCGTTGAATCCGAAACTGCCGCCCTGGCTGTGCACCACGACGATGCAGGGACACACCTTTTCCACCAGCGCGTCGTAGGCCTTCTGCGTTGCCGCGTCGTTGGTGACCCAGCGCGGGACCCCCTGCATGGCGAACTGGTCGAACGCCTCGATCGGAAACTGCTGGCCTTCGAACGCGACGCGTTGGCCGCCGACTTCATAGCTCGGCCCGATGCGGAACAACTCCCAGGCTTCCTTCTTGGTGCGGAACATCGGCTCGGATTTGAAGATTTCCGGATAGCGCGCCCACGAGGCGCGCCCGCGTTCGACCGCGTCCGAGACATAGACGTCATAGCCGCTGTTGAGGAAGAACTGCTGCCAACCGGGCTTGCCGTCGGGCTTGGTCTCCCAGGTGACGCCGCTCAGCCCGCCGCCGTGCCACAGCAGGATCGGGACCTTTGCCTTCGGCTGCGCGAGCTTGACGTACTGCACGTACATCTGCTCGACCGCAAACTCTCCGTTCGGATCGACTTTGATCGGCGGCGCCCCGGGGCTGAACACCACGTCGCGGGTCGGCATCCCGCTCACCGTCGCCGTTCGACCGCCCACGTGGAAGCTGCCTACTTCCCTGACCAGGTAGTCGGCCAGCGCGGGCAACGACATCGCCGCCAGGGCCATCACCGCCATCAAACTTGTTCGGATTGAACGCATAGCCGCCTCCTTTGTCGTTCCTCCTCGAGCGGGACGACTCCCGGTTCCGACGTCCGCATTATCAAGCAGCGACCCTCGTTTGCGAACTTCGGAATCGAAGGACGCCGGTCTGTTTTTACAACGTTGCATGGCGCCCGCATCTGCGGATGGCAGCACGATGAAGCGCATCACCACGTCGCCACGACCACGCATGATCGATAACGGCAATGCGTTATCCATAACCGATGGGGTATCGTAAATTCCCGGATGCCTGTTCAGGGGCGGCCTGAGACGAGGCTCATCGCGGCGCTTCAACTTCCCCGCTTGACTGACATATATCTCGGTGGTTATATATCAATCAATAGCCAGCAAGTTATCGATCCCAGATGCCGGACGCTCACGATGTGCTGTTCAGAACGCTCGCCGATCCGACTCGGCGGGCTCTGTTCGAACGGCTGTGTCGCGAAGGAGAGCAGACGGTCGCAGCTCTGACGGCTCGGGCCGGGGTCTCGCAACCGGCCGTCTCGAAGCATCTCGGGGTCCTGAAGCAGGCCGGGCTGGTGCGCGACCGCCACGAAGGCCGCCAGACGCACTATAGCGCGCAGCTCGGCGCCCTGGCCCCGCTGATCGACTGGACAAGCCAAATGGCCGGCTTCTGGCAACGCCGGTTCGACCACCTCGAAGATCTGCTCAAAAGGATGGATCAATGAACGAAACATCGACCGAAACGCGCTCCGTCGTCGTCGAACGCGATCTCGCTCATCCACCGGAAAAGATCTGGCGCGCGCTCACGCAACCACACCTGATCGAGGAGTGGCTCATGAAAAGCGACTTCAAGCCAGTCGTCGGCCACCGTTTCGATTTTCGCGCGGACTGGGGCGCCGTCGACTGTCGGGTTCTGGAAGTCGAGCCGAACAAGACTCTGTCTTACACGTGGGCGGCCTATGGTCTCGAGAGCGTCGTCACCTGGACTCTCACCCGGACGAGCACGGGGACGCGCCTGCGCATGGAGCAGTCGGGCTTTCGGCCGGATCAGCAGCAGGCGTACCAGGGCGCCAAATACGGGTGGCAGCAGTTCTTTGCGAAGCTGGAGCAGGTCTTGGGGCGGACGGACTGAAGCTCTTCGGAACAAATCACAGCTGGCATCGTAGAATAGGTTGACAGCAGCACGCCCCGTCAAACTTGCGACGGGGAACTCCTGTCACCGTATTCGCATATCAAAGCCTCGGGATTAGTTTCTGGGACATGCGCTAATCAGGAGAAACGCATGAAGAAAAGCGGGTCGCAGCAAAGCAAGTCTCCTTCTCAGCTGATCGACGCGAGAATCAAGGAGCTCGGCGACTGGCGGGGCAAGATGCTCAGCCGGCTGCGTGCCTTGGTCAAGGAAGCCGATCCCGACGTCGTCGAGGAGTGGAAGTGGCGAGGGGTTCCGGTGTGGTCGCACGACGGATTGATCTGCACGGGCGAGACCTACAAGAGCGTCGTGAAGATGACCTTCGCCAAAGGGGCGGCGCTGGACGATCCTTCGCGCATCTTCAACTCCAGCCTCGAGGGCAACACCAGGCGAGCCATCGACTTCCACGAGGGCGAGAAGATCAACGAGAAGGCGTTGAAGGCTCTCGTTCGCGCCGCCGTGGCGCTGAACAAGTCCAAAGCCAAACGCTAGGGCGTTACTCATGAATTGCGGCTGGTGACCGACCTGAGGTAGTGGCCTGGTCTGGGGAACTTCCAGTTCCAGGGCAGCAGCGCGGCCGAAATCCCCACGGCGATCGACTTTTGCCATGATTTGAGCCGATTGTGTCCCCGGGCACGACAGGGGCAAGGGATTGCCAGTGCTTTCGGCACGCCAGTTGACTGGGGCTGCAACGACAGCGTTGTCGCTGATTGCAGGCGCATTCCTTCTGGCTCTCGCGCCGGGGAACGCGCGGGCGCAGGGCTCGGGCTCCGAATGTGACGCGGCGGGCGAGATCGCGCTCCTGCCCTCGCCGTGGGCGCCGTGGAAGGGCGCCCCGCTGCGCGTCATGCTCGTGACCGAAAAGCCGCTTCAAGGAGAGCTCTCGCTGACCGGACCTGACGGCAGCGTCGCCGCCACCTCGCGGGAGCGCCACGGCGGCCCGCCGTATTTCTGGCTCGCCGAGATCAAGGCGCCGGCGGCGGGCTCCTGGCAAGTGACGCTCACGCCCCAGCAGGCGGGAGCAGGCTGCCGCCCGATCACGCGCGAGATCAAGGTGCGCCCGGACAAACCCGGCGGGCCGGGCTCCGCGGCGGGGAGCACCTGGCCCTTGCGCAACACCTGGAATCGCGCAAGCGAGAATCTGTTCTCCGCCTGGATCGAGAAGCTGTTCGACGATCCGCTCGATGCGGAGCCGTCGTGGCCGGCGTTGCACGAGGTGGTGCGCGACCCCTCGCGCAATTTCCTGTTCAACCATCTCGGCCTCAACGAAGACGCCAAAATCTATCTTCGTCCCGACTGCGCCGATCTTCCCTACAGCTTGCGAGCGTACTTCGCGTACAAGATGGGACTGCCCTACGGGTTCGCGAAGTGCTCGCGCGGCGGCGGCGGCAGGGCGCCGACCTGCCCGCAATGGTTCAGCTTGCAGAACGCCGAAGAGGCCAGGCCCCCGCCGCCACCTCCGGTCGCGGCGCCCATCCCACCGGCTGTGAGCGGATATTTCGGGGTTTCGAGCCCGCCGGCGCCGCTCGCGCCGCCGGCGCCGAAGCGGACTGGGCCCGCGCCGTCGTTCGCTGAATTGGTGCAGATCGTCTCGGACAGCGTCCATTCCGCCTCGGCGCGCACCGCGCTCGCCGACAACAACACTGATTACTATCCCGTGCCGCTCTCAGCGGACACCCTGCGTCCAGGCACCGTCTATGCCGATCCTTACGGACACATCCTGATGATCGTGCGCCGCATCGCGCAAACGGAGGACGCAGCCGGCATCATTCTTGCCGTCGACGGCCAGCCCGATGGCACGGTCGCGCGCAAGCGCTTCTGGCGCGGCAACTTCCTGTTTGCGCAGGACCCCGCGCTCGGAGGTCCGGGATTCAAGCGCTTCCGTCCCGTGGTGGTCGCCAATGGCGCGATGCGGCGGTTGAACAACGCCGAGATCGGGAAGAACCCGCAATACGCCGATTTCTCGCTCGATCAGTCGCGGCTCGGTGTCGAGGACTTCTACGACCGCATGGACGACGTGATGTCGCCCTCCCCGCTCGATCCGACGCGAGCGATGAAGGAGGCGATCACGTCGCTCGAAGAGCAGGTGAAAGTGCGCGTGACCTCGGTCGAGAACGGGCGCAAGTTCCAGAACAGCAAGCGTGGCGAAGCGACCATGCCGGACGGCCCGGCGATCTTCGAGACGAGCGGTGCGTGGGAAGACTTCTCGACGCCTTCGCGCGACTTGCGCTTGTTGATCGCCATCGACGTGGTGCTCGGCTTTCCGGATCGGGTCGCGCGGCGGCCCGAGCGCTACGCGATGCCGAGGGACAAGACCGTCGCGGAGGTGAAGGCCGAACTGCAGCGCGTGCTCGCGTCCGAGCTGGCGACGCGCAAATTCTCCTATCCGCGCAGTGACGGCTCCCCGTGGACGCTCACACTGCGCGACGTGATCGACCGTGCGGTGGCTCTCGAGATGGCGTACAACCCCAACGACTGCGTCGAGCTGCGTTGGGGCGCGCTGGCCAAGAGCGACGAGGCCTCGACCTGCAAGCGCTACGCGCCGGCGGCGCAACGCGAGAAGATGAGCAAATACCGCGTCTGGTTCCAGGAGCGGCGGCGGCCACCGCGGGCGTGAGAGGCCGGTGCCGCTCAGCAGGTGCCGGCAGTGACGGTCGCATTTGCGGAACGAGATTTGTGGAGTGTTGACTGGATCAGTCCGCCTTCGCGCCGGAGAATTTGACCACCTTTGCCCATCTCTCGGTCTCGTCGGCGACGAATTTGCGGAACTCAGCAACCGTCATCGGCATCGGCTCGGCGCCAAGCTCGGCAAACCGCGCCCGGATCCTCGCTTCCGTCAGTCCAGCGTTGATCTCCTGGTTCAGCGTCTGGACGATTTCGGACGGTGTCCCAGTCGGGGTTCCCGTGCCGAACCAACCGCTGAGTTCGTAACCCGGAAGCGTCTCGGCAATGGTCGGCACGTCGGGCAGCAAATCCGATCGTCTCACGGTCGTCACCGCAAGCGCGCGCAGCTTTCCAGCCTGGATATGCGCGATCGAGGACGAGATCGCGTCGAACATGACTTGCACCTGACCATTCAAGAGGTCGGTCAGCGCCGGTCCCGAGCCGCGGTACGGCACGTGGACGAAATCGACCCCGGTCATCGCCCTGAATAGCTCGGCCGCGAGATGAGCCGACGTGCCGTTACCGGCGGATGCATAGCTGACCTTGCCGGGGTTAGCCGTGACATAGGCAATGAACTCAGGCACCGTCTTGGCCGGAAATGACGGGGTCACCTCCATGACATTCGGCATACGCACGAGCCCGGCGATCGGCGCGACGTCATTGAGGAAGTTGTATGGGAGTTTTTGGTAGAGCGTCGCATTGATGGCGTGAACGTGCGCCACCATCAGCATCGTGTAGCCGTCGGCCGGCGAATTGATCGCGGCCTGGGTGCCGACAATGCCGCCGGCTCCCGGCCGGTTATCGACGATGAATTGTTGACCCAGCCGCTCCGACAGATACTGCCCCATGAGGCGCGCCACGATATCGTTCGGGCCCCCGGGAGCAAATGCCACGATCCAGCGCACCGTGCGCGCCGGATAGGCTTGCGCCCTGGCGACCCGCGACACCGCTGATAGCGCGGCAGCGCCCGCGCCCAGATGCAAGAATGTGCGGCGGGGAAGTTTCATTGGCGTCCTCCTCCCGTGCTTATTGCACGCGCGCAAATGGCGCATGCGGGCCTGTTCGACGCGGCCGGCTATCGGAAGACGCGCGTCGTGCGAACGTCCTCACCCAGCGGGATCGCAATCATCGAGGCGGCGGCATCTGATCGGGCTAGATTAGCTTCCGAGGTTGCCGCGCCCAATGCCAAATCGACGCGAATGACCCAACAACTGAGACATGGGCTGCTCACGATTTTGGCGGCGCAAAAGCATTGTTCTTTCATTCGCTAAAGCGTGATATCGTTCCCTCTATTGCATGTAGACGACCTCCGGCGGAGAGGCGCATGGCTAGCCATATCCGACGGCGAGAATTCATATACTCACACTGGGCGGCGCGCGCGGCATCCTCCACGGGGGGAGGGAACAGTGGCCAAAATTGACGACGTGTTCACGGTGTTCATTAGCCACAAGCAGGAGGATCACGCACTCGCGGTCGAGGTGAAGGAGGCCTTGGAAGGCCTCGTCCGCCCGAAGCTCATCGAATGCTTCGTATCCGGCATCGACATTGCGGCGGGCATGGACTGGAGGCGCCAAATTCACAGCGTCCTCGCCAGGAGCCACCTCCTCGTGCTGCTCTACACCGCACCGTCGAGGAATTGGGACTGGTGCCTCTACGAGACCGGCCTGTACACCAGCTTCGACAAGGCCTCGGAAGACGATGTCAGCGCCGTCGTGTGCCTGTTCAACCCCGGTCAAGCCTCGCCGAGCGCGATCGCCGACCTGCAGGGCGTGCCCGCTCAGATCGACAAGATCCGCAACTTCCTCAACCAGCTCTGCCACGAGACGTGGAAGGTTTCGGACGACTGGCGCCGAGGGGCGCTGGCACCCGATGTCGAGCCCAAGCAAGTGGACGACGCGGCTCGCACCATCGAGAGGGCATTCCGCCGTTTGGGATCGACCTCGACGTACTTCCCCTGTCATCGCGTGGTGCTGTCGTTGTCCGAGTCCGACAATATCGCAAGCGGGATCCCCGAGAATGCGCTGGTGATGGAAGGCCCAAACGACACCTCGGGCTACACGCTGTCGTTGTTCGACCTGGCCAGCGGACCCGGCAAGCGGACGTGGGGCGATCTGTTGCAAGCAGTGCGAGGGACCAATGCGGAATGGCGCAAGGAGCTCGACCGGCACTTCCTCCTTGCCCTCAAAGAGGAACTCTTCTGGCCAATCAAGGGCAGCATGCGCTCCGGCGACAGGAGCCGGGTCGGAGAGCGGCTCTACCGTCCGATCCTCTACAGCATCGTTCGCGGGCCGGCAGTCGGGCCGATGTCGGACGATACCGGCGAGATCTACCAGCGGCCCCGGTCCGTGACCATCGTCCTCATCCCCGAGCCGCTTGCCCAGGGCGACACCGCAACCGCCGCCGGACATCTTCCAAAGCGCGCACAAATTTGACATTTGGCGGCACCGGGCTCGGCCTCGCCATGACCCGCAAGCTCGCGCGCATGATGGGCGGCGACGTCACGGTGGCGAGTGAGCCGGGCAAGGCTCCGTGCTTACCGCGCGTCTGCCGGCGGGCGCGGGCACCGGGGCGCTCGCGGCCAAAGCCGCGAGGTTCAATCATGGATACACGACCCTAAAGCATCAATACGCTGCTGGAGACGTTTCCGCTCCCTTCTAGAGAAATATTTGGGTGAGGTACGACTTCAGCGCTTCGGGATCGGGAGGTTGACTACGGAAGCCGATATAGCCGTCGGGACGGACCACATACAGACATGCATTCCGAGCTCCATAGCGGTGGTGTAACTCGCCCCTCGGATCCAAAAGTATTTCGCCTTTGCCTATTAGGTCCTCGGGGAGCTCGTGTGGGACGATCAGGTGCGGTTCGATGCGGTCTGGATACGCGTGCATGGTTGCATCGGCCAAGGCTTGTAGCCGCCGGTGCGTTTCCCCCGTCGCGAGCGCTCCTGCGAACAGTACCAGGTGGTGCGTGGTTCCACGTAACCTCTGGAAGAACCGAACTGAGTCACGTCCGGGATGAAGCATGAGCCGGGCATCGGCGGCGCGATCTCCCGCGCGTGGCCCGGCGCCGAAATCATGCCACCCAAGAACGCTGGCGTGCGCCCCGCGAGGTCCCGACAGCAAGCGGTGGTGCTCCGCGACGACGGGACTATGGCGGTAGCCGATGTTCAGCTCTGCCACCGCTCTGCGCATTCGCTGCTGCATCACTTCTTGGCCGGCCAGAACCGTGGCCAATTTTTGTCGCAGGGTCTCCGAGAGCGAAAGATGCGGTTCCTCGCGGAGCATGGCCCGGTGCAAATGGTCTGTCAGATAGAGCATGTCCCGCCCGGCCTGGTGACGCTCAGGATGGTAACTATCGAGAAGGCTTGCCGGGGATCTGGCGTTTAGCACGAGTCCGAGTTTCCAGCCGAGATTGTACGCATCCTGCATGCCGGTGTTCATACCCTGGCCCCCAATATTGGAGCTGACATGGGCGGCATCCCCAACCAGAAAGACGCGGCCCACCTGATATCGCTCCGCTTGACGGCAGTGGACACGGTAGTACGCCTTCCAGATGGGATCACTCAGCACGCCACCCGGCGTCCGGACATTGAATAACGCCTGAAGGTCCTCGAGGGCCGGCTCCCCTAGCGGCAGATGATCTCCCTGGGCCGGGCCAATATCGGCAGCGAGGGTAGCGCGTCCTCTCGGCAGCGGGAAAAAGGCGAGCATGCCCTCGGCAGCGAAGAAAAAGGCGTGTTGGTCCCGAGGCAGCTTCCAGTCAACCCGGACATCTGCCGTCATGAAATCGGTGGGATAATCGTCACCAGAGAACGAGACACCGAGTGCGTGGCGAACCGGACTGTGGGCGCCGTCGCAGGCGATGAGATAGGAGACGTGGGCCGTTTCCTGTCCGCCGTCGGCAGGCTGAAGCGTTGCGCGCACCCCGTCTTCGTCCTGCTCGAACGCAACGAGTTCAACACGCCGTTCCACCTCTGTGCCGAGACGCGCCAGATAGCGGGCCACTATACGCTCTGTCTGGCTCTGCGGCAGTTGCAGAACGAAGGGAAAGGCTGAGTCCAACTCATCAAAGGTCAGGTACTTGATGAGTTTGTGGTCGGAATCATAGGTGGCTGCGGCATGGCAGATGTTGCCCGCCTGCACAAACTCGTCCGCAAGGCTGACGGACTCCAGGATTTCCAGCGTGCGGGCCTGAATGCTGGCGGCACGGCTGTCGTGGGTAGGCCCGTCGTTCTTATCGACAATCCGGCAGGAAACGCCATGCCGATTCAGCTCTGCCGCCATGAACAGGCCCGCTGGACCTGCGCCCACCACCAATACTTGGGTGTCAGAGGCCATCCGATATGCTCGGTTCGAGTTCTTCGCATTTTGACCCGCAGCGGACCTTAAGGCCGTGGTCCTAACCGAGCCGGACATTGATCAGGTCGCTGCTCCATCATCATCTCCCGGACACGCACGGCGCGCCTTCCTTATCAATGGATTTGGCATGGATTTCGCAGCATAGTAGCCGGATCAACATCGATGGTCGTAGCCGTGCGAGGAATCGAATGTCCAATCTGCGCAATCTCGGTCATGCTCTCTGCTCCCACGCAGTGACGGTTGGTGGACTTGTCCGCGGTTGCGTCCGCGCCGTTATTGCAGGCCTCCTGCTGTCTGTGGCGCTGTATGCAACGCAATCCTACGCGCAGGAATGGCCTCAGCAAACCGTTCGTCTGATACTGCCGTTTGGTCCCGCCAGCGCGGCGGATATCGCAGCACGTGTCATGGGCGATGGCCTTGCCGCGCGCTGGGGGAAGCCGG
>Ga0081455_10002517_pt1 | contig 21758 bp, 17 predicted proteins | sample TabmetS3T2R1_FD_70207 | JGI IMG/M metagenome (GOLD analysis project Ga0081455, IMG submission 70207) | Tabebuia heterophylla rhizosphere microbial communities from the University of Puerto Rico - S3T2R1 | ecosystem: Host-associated > Plants > Roots > Rhizosphere ...
TTCCAGCGCCTCTGCATATCGCCCTAGTGCATTGAGGAAATAGCCCAGATTACTAAGAGACCCCGCCCAGTTAGGCCGATAGACCTCGGGCTGCGCCTGCGCCAACTCGCGATAGATGGTCTCCGCTTGCTGGGCACACTCCAGCGCCTCGGCGTAATGCCCTAGCTCACTGAGGCTATTACCTAGATTGTTGAGAGACAGAGCCCAATTGGACCGATAGACCTCGGGCTGCGCCTGCGCCAACTCGCGCCGGATGCGCTCCGCCTGTTGGACACACTCCAGCGCCTCGGCGTAATGCCCTAGCTCACTGAGGCTATTACCTAGATTGTTGAGAGACCCCGCCCAGGCGGGCCGATAGACTTTCGGCTGCTCCTGCGTCAGGATATGGAGGATGCTCTCAGCATCTCGTGCGCTCTCCAGGGCTTCACGGAAATGACAGGTCTTACTGTATATCTGCGCAAGGGCCATGGCAGCCTGCGCGAGCACATGACGGTTGGAAGCACTGGGGTTGGATTTGACCAATGCCTGGGCAAATTCTAAAGCCTTTTGTCGGGCGTCCAGCGCTTCTGTGAAGCGGCCAGTGGCTTCATAACGCGAGGCAAGCAAGGCGTACGCATCTTTAGCATTCAGCCTGGCATGAAAGTTCTTCCTGGGGCCTTCCTCCACCAGCAATGCCACATGCTGCTTCGCGATGGTGACGGCAGGCTCTAGAAGATTGATGGTGTCTTTGGGCACCTGAACACGTAAGGTATTGATGAGTTTTTGCCGCGCCGGCATCCTGGGATTCTGGAGCACCTCTGCTATCATTTCCGGCATAGGTGATCCGGTTTCCATGGCAACGGCTATGGCATCGTCCCCAGTGTGTTGCAAATGGCGCTCCAAGGCTTTTCGCAGCCATCGTTGTTCGTGCTGATCTTGACGAGCGAGGCGGGTCAGCACTGTGTAGGCGTAGCGTCTGCGCTCTGAGGTATTGTTGGCAGGCGTGAAGACAACGTCAAGCAGTTCGTCATCCCTGTCGAGCGCGTCAGCCACCAGGCGCTCGCCAAGCAAATCGGGTTCTACACCCAGCACGCCACCATCACACCCATAGAAGGGACGCAAGACGTCAAATATACGGTCTTGTAGTCGTGGCGCTGTCCCACGCAGACGCGGGGTCAGCTTGATGACCTGTCGTGTTTCGGCTGCCGATCGCGTGCCGCCAATGAGGGTCAGGAGCGCGAGAAGTTGTTCAAAGCCGTCGAGATATTGTGCGTCAATCGCAGCTTCTACAAAGGCCCGGCGCCAGTACTCGCGCTCATGACGCAGGGTGTCAAGCAGCAGCTCTTTCTGATCCGTCATAGCTCTGCCGCGCAGAGCAGCAAGTGCAGCGAGATGGATAAACAGTATGTGCTGGAAAAACGCTGCAGACAAATCTGGCATTGAGATTGGGGGTATTTCACAGCCGGTCTTGGCAGCGAACGCTGCTAGCGCTTCACAAAAGATCGCCGGACGCTCATCCGGGTCGATATCTACTTCTGACATGTAGTATGGCCCCATCTGTGTCCTTGGGCTGTGCAATATAGTGGCCACTTCGGGGTCACTTTTGGCTTTGTCTGACAAATGTTTCCACCAGTCACCACCGCCTCGTGCCAGGAGCACCAGGCGCAATAGCCCATGCTTGCTAGCGCTCCGCGCTGTCTGTACCAAATCTACGACTTCTTGCGCGCGGGTTTCAGCGTAGTCGATGACGATCAGGCAGCCATGGGCTATCCGTAATATGGCCTGCAGTTCCTGGACAGAATTGTCAACAGTTTGTAAGAAACCCGCTTGCCAGCCATGCTCTTTTTGCAATTGCCGACAGACTTCGATCAGCAAGCGGGTTTTTCCACTGCCCCCTGGCCCTGCCAGGAGCCACAATTTGATCGGCTGATCTTCCGCGAGTACCCAATCCAGGTGCCGCTGTAAGAGCCCATCACGATGCCAATGAAACGGCACAACCCCGCTAGCTGGCAACAACAGGAAGCGGTCTGGCACATCATCTTTGAGCACATCAGGCCATTCGAGGTGTGGGATTTGGATGAGTGTAGATGCCGGACGATCTAGAACAGTGGTCTCCGTCTTGACCGGTATTATCTCAGGACGATGAGTGCTGGCAGGAGCAGGCTCAGAGAGCCCCTCTGCACGAGCTGCTGGCGGCGTATTGGCCTCAATGCCGAGCGCTTCACAAAATTGTCTGGCAGTATCCTCCCACGTGCACACCAGCCTGTCTGCCAGGAAGCCTTTGAGAGAGGCGGCGTTCTGCTGCCATCGCCCCATATCTCGCACCATCTCAAGGATGGCGTCTCGCACGTGCTCTTCGTCCTCTGCGGTGAAATTGGCAGAGTCGTCATCGCCTTCCTGCCCCTGGATATCAAGCACCTTCAAACACGCAGTCCCGGGGTCCCCCATGCACTCCTGCACCAGGCGATACAGTCCACTTTGCTGGCTGACGATGAGCGGTACCTGTGCGGCAATGGCTTCCCAGCCAGTCAGGCCAAAACCTTCATGCCAGGACAGCATGAGCGCCAGATTGGCACGTCCGAGCTGATCAAAAAGGGGCTCGCGCTGGGCGGTAAAAGGCTGCGCTAAAATATTCAAGGCCCGCCCCGCTTTCTCCTGGGCGAGCTGGCGTAGCTGGTATTCTTCCTCCCCTCCCGCCTCCGCTATACCAATGACCCGCATCTGAGGATTGTCACGGAGTTGTTGAGGCAAGCCAGGGATAGCGTGTGCCTGACGACAGGCGCTGGCAAACCCGGCAACCGCCAGGGAGCCTTGCTTAATGCGATCACTAGCGCGATCCATGCGTCCAAACGTAATGAGAGTTAAACGGGCTGTAGAAGGTTTCGGTAGGATGGTCGCAAACCCTGGAACCAGCATCGTCACGTCGCCATCCACCATGTCGTGCATAGCGTCGCGGAGCAGTGGCCCAACAGCAAAGTGCTTGTGAGCTTGTGTAAATATCTGGCGTTGTTGCACTTCTTTCTCAACGGCATTGACACCGCTACTGTGCTTCATGCCTGCATAGTCAACGTAGCTCATGTGCATGATCACAGCCGTGCGTCCGTACTGTGCAACCAATGGGCCTTCGATTGCCGCTGCGCCAGACACGACATCATGCCCCACCCACCAATCAATACACTGATCTGGATACTGCGCCTGCAAACACTTCTGCACGTCGTAAGCCCAACTCTTATCATAGCTCGCACTCTCCGGGGACCTCTCGATAGAGAGCAGCGTGACCCCCCGAGCTTCTGCATCAGCAAGGTCTGCATGTGAAGCGTCGAGGACCGCACAGAACACACGGCCCGCGCCGTGCAGGTAGGTCACCAGCCCCTGGGCAAAATCCATATTGAAGGCATTAATACCACCATATTTGGGGCCCCAGGCTGTCGCCAGCAACAGAAAACTGGCCATCTTCTCATCAGCCTTTTGTCGCAAGGTTCACGAAGCGCCATAATGAGCCGATATTCTTCAGCTACTGGTACCTTTACTTATGGGCCAGACTCTTTGGTATTGTAGCGGCTTTTGTCCTGTAACGCTACGCGCCGGCCAGCATACGCAGGGTGTCGTTATCAAAAATGGTCGGTGGCGTCATGCTACTGCGTCCCGGTCATGCAGTCTTGACGCCGTCTCTCGTTTAGGGCAACGTATTAGGGGCGTATGACTCCTAGAGAGGAACCTGAATAGGTGACAGCACTGGAACAGCATATATACGCGTTACAAGCCTGTCGGCGGTGTGCTCACATGCAGTCGTCGCCAGTGACCGGGAACCCTGTTTACAGTCCGGTGATGCTCGTGGGACAGGCGCCTGGTGACAAAGAACCGGTGCGGGGGCGTCCCTTTGCCTGGACGGCTGGGAAAACCTTGTTCCAATGGTTTCAGGACGCCTGTGGATTGCCAGAGAAGACATTTCGGCAGCGTGTCTATATGGCGGCGGTCTGTCGGTGTTTCCCAGGGAAAAAACCGCAGGGAGGGGACCGCGTTCCGAGCCAGGAGGAGATGGCTGCCTGCGCGCACTGGCTCAAGGCCGAGATGGACTTGCTTACACCCCAGCTGGTCATTCCTGTGGGCAAACTGGCGATTGCCCAGTTTATAGCCTATCAGTCATTAGAAGCGCACATTGGGCATGGTGTGCGTTGCCGCTATGCTGGCCATGAGTTTGACCTCATCCCCTTGCCACATCCCTCCGGAGCCTCGCCATGGCCGCGCCAGGAACCAGGCAAGAGCCTGCTCCGCAAAGCCCTGCAACTCATCGCTGCCCATCCGTCTATGATGGCGCTGGCAACGCTCCCCGAGGTACAAGATCATCTGTAGCCTTTCTCCTTCGCATCATGCCAGTGACAAAACCTTCCGCTACCAGTGCTGGCTCGGTGGATCGTCGAACATTTGCCCATAGGTGAGGCTACCCTGGTAAGGGTGAGTGAGCACGACCGTTGAGTTGTTAACTGAGGCTGCCGGGGTAGTCCTGCCAGATACTGGGTTCGAGGTGCAAAGTCGTACTGGCCGGGTATTGCGCTTGCCAATAGCGCGCGCATTGTGCGGCCGTGGGATTCCAGATGCCTGGGAAGTCTTGCAGATGACTGAAGAGCTCCTCGAGAAAGCGCATGCGATGGCCAAAGCCGATGATGTGCGGGTGCAGGACCATGCTGAAATAGCGTCCGCGCTTGTACTGGGCATCAAACTCCAGCAGACAGTTGGTCAAGAAGGGTTTAGGATTTTCCAGCCCCGATCCAAGACCGGGAGGTGGAAACATCAGAAAAAACTGATCGTCAAAATGATAGTAGTAGGGCAAGGTGAGCAGGGCGCGCGACGTCCGCACATCCGTCGCCCAGTAGTAAGGAATATCGTCGGCAAGACCATTGCCCATATATGTGTAGCCAGCGTCGAGCAGCAGGTCGATGGTGTGTGGGCTGATGGTGCCGACCGCAAACGGGTCGCGCTGGCGGGGCAGGGAGTACCATCCCGCCGGGCGCTGCCCAGTGATGCGGGTGAGGCTGGCGGTCGCGGCCTCGATGCGCTCGCGTTCCTGGTCTTTATCGAGATGGCTGACGTCTTCGTGCTTGAAGCCGTGCGCGGCGACCTCGTGGCCGTGCTCCAGGATCGCCCGCACCGTGGCCGGATAGATGTCGGCGATGACGGCCGGGACGGCGAAGGTGGCGGTCATGCCGAAGCGCTGTAGCATCGCCAGGAGGCTCGGGAGACCGACCTGGGTGCCGAATTGGCTTGCGGCTGTGGTGAGATCAGCGGGCGTGATCCCCGCCGGTCCACTGGCGACGCTGAGGTCAATAACGATAACACAAGCACACTGCTTGCCATCTGGCCAGCGCACCTCCTGATCGGCCAAGCTTTTCTCGTCTGAGGTGGTGTAACCGTCTTTCCAAGGCATCGTAGAAGGCTCCCCTGGGGCAGCGACGCGCCCCCTCTGTTAACCGCGAGGCGGTGGAAAATGCTCCAGACAATAGCGCGCCAGCTCTTCACAGGTAGTGAACCAGACGCCGGGCAGGGCTTGCATGCGGGTGATGAACCTGTCCAGCATCGCCGTCCTGAGGGCGCGACCGGAAATGAAGGGATGCAGGCAGACGTTCAGGTAGCTGCCCTGCTTGTAGAGGTGCTGGAAGGCATTCCACCAGATCTCGAGCACGCTCTCCGGGTCGGCCAGGCGTTGCCCCTGCGGCCCACTGCCAATCCAACCGAAATTGAAAAACATGGCGTCGTCAATGGCGTAGTGGAAGGGCAGATTTAACAGCACGTTCTGGTGCTGCGCGTCGGCGATATAATAGGGCAAATGATCGGCGGTTTCGGTCGAGGTGTAGATATAACCCAGCTGCTTGAGAAACGCCGGGGTGTGATGGCTGCGTGTGCCAACGGGGCGACGCCCGGCGAGGCGTTCGAGGGCCTGTGTGGATTTGACCAGATGGTCGTATTCGAGATCGCGTTCCTTCGGCACCCGGTGCTCCCACATGTGGTCAGCAATCTCATGGCCGGCCCGGGCCGCGGCCACGACGGCCTGCGGATACAGCTCACAGATGCGCCCGGGCGTGAAGATGGTGGCGTGTATGCCGTGCGACGCGAAGAGTTCGAGGAGGCGCCAGATGCCGACGCGTCCGCCAAACTCGCCTTTGGCGAGCTGCATGGGCGGCTCGTTACTGACACGCCGCAAGAGCATAGCGTCGAAGTCAACGGTCAGGTTCACGGCCATACGTATGCCCGGCGGGTAAGCAAAGCGCTCCAGGTGCACATGTCGCGCTCCATAGCTCTCGGCAGCCGCACGGAGTTCCTGGAGTTCATGCTGCATTGTACTGGTCATCTCGACCTCTCTTTCGGGCAAAGCACAGTAGCCCCCTGGCGCGACTGTGTCGGCGCAGGGCGCAGCCCTTGGCGCCACTGCGTGGGCGCAGGGCCTAAGGCCCTTCACCCTCGTCATACATGTCTCCAGAGCCGATCGACCAGACGACCGGCCCGTTGTTCGATCGCCGCCATCGCATCGAGAATCACGTCCTCGCGGAAGCGCCGCCCGACGAGCTGCACGCCCGCGGGCAAATCCTCGACGAGATCAATCGGGACGACGCCCGCGGGCAGACCGAGGTAGTTGATGCCGTAGCTGTAGATCGACGCGTCGAAGAGATCCCTGGTCTGCTCAAGACCGCGCGCATCGTAGTCCCACGGATACGTCGGACGCATCAGGAACGGCGTGAGCACGAGCGGGTACTGGTCGAGAAACAGGCTCCACGCGCGCATCATGCGCGTGCGGTCGGCGAGGCCGTCGCGATAGCCGTCGAGGTCCAGGAGCTTGCCGATCTCATAATACCAGCCGAAGATGCGTTTGATATCGTCGCTGCCGTGCTGCTCGACCGTCGGGCCGAGCGTGCCCTGCATCTCCGTCACGAGCACGGTGAACCAGCCGCGTGCCGGCTCCATAATCGACGGCGGTTCGACTTCGACGATGTCGTAGCCAGCATCGCTCAGATAGCGCGCGGCGCGCTCGATCAATCCGACGATGCCGGGATGCATCGGGTAGCCGTGACCATTGCGCGTGACTGCGACGCGGATCGGCTTCGCGAGCGGCGCGCCGTCGAACGGCACCGGCACCCACCACGGATCGCGCGGATCGTGCTGCGCCATCACGCGCGTGCCGAGCCGGACGTCGTCCACGGTGCGCGCGATCGTCCCCTGCACCGACATCAGTTGCGCGGCGAGGCCGCGTTCCGCCGTTGCCGACGGATTGAACGCGGGCACACGGCCAGGCGTCGGCTTCAGCGTCGCGACGCCATTCACGAATGCCGGGAATCGGAGCGAGCCGCCGATGTCGTTACCGTGGTGGAGTGGACCGAATCCGACGGCGGCGGCGACGCCAGCGCCGCCGGACGATCCGCCAGGCGTGGCCTCCGGATGCCACGGACTGATCGTACGGCCGTGCAGCGGATTCACCGTCGTCGCGCGCATCGAGACTTCCGGGGTGTTGGTGCGGCCAACGATGATCGCGCCGGCGCGACGCAGATGCCACACGAGCGGCGCATCGGCAGGCGCCATCAATGTCGCGAAGGCCGGCAGGCCGTTCGTCGTCGCCTCGCCTTCCTGATCGACATTCACCTTGATGGTCACGGGAACGCCGAAGAGCGGACCGAGTTCGACGCCGCTCGCGAGCGCCCGATCGGCAGCGGCCGCCTCCGCCAGCGCCTGCTCGCTGCGATCCACGACGATCGCGTTCAGCGTCGGATTGAGCGCGCGGATACGCTCGACGACCGACGTCATCACTTCGACGCACGAGAACCGCTTGTCGCGAATGCCTGCCGCGAGCTCGACTGCACTCGCTCTCCACAACGCTTCGGCCATGTCACACTCCTTCTCACGGTGCCGAACACATCCGCGCCAAACTGGGTGCTGCGCACTGCTAACGGTCCGCGCCATACTGGCGCGGCGATCATCAGCCGTGCGCAGCACCGCAGCACTAGATTTGTGGGTCAGGGATCAGATCGCCAGTGGCAAAGCGCTCGAGACGATACGGCTGCACGTCGAGCGTTTCAGACCTCCCGAGGCGCACGAGTTCTGACAAGGCTTTGCCCGTAGCTGGGGCCAGCATGAGGCCATGCCCACTGTCGCCTATGGCCATAAACAAGCGTGGGTAGGCCGGGTGTGGCCCAAGAATGGGGTTCTCATCCGGCGTCACGCCATAGTGGCCCGCCCACCCCCGTTGCAACTGCACGTCGCCACAGGTAGGCAGGTAGTGCCGCAGCACGGGGACAATATGGGTGGTAAACGCCTCCGCGTCCCAGTCGAAATTGAAGCCTGGGGGTTCGTCACGGACGGTGCGCGTAATCTGCAGGTGATTGTCGGTCTCGGTGTCGTGGCGAAAAGAGATATCGCGCTGGCGGTCGAGCACCATAGGCAGTTTATAGCCCAGCACCGTCGGGAGTGTGGCATAGCACGCTTGCCGCCGCACCGGGAGGACGGGCAGGTCGATGCCGGCGAGGGCAGCCAGTTGCCGCGCCCAGGCCCCGGCGGCAATCACCAGGGCCGGCGTGCTGATGGTTCCGCTGGCCTGGGTCTGCACCGTCATGGTCTGATCCGGGCCGGCGTGAAAGCCGATGACCTCATCCTGGAGCCAGGCACACCCCAACTCCCGGGCACGTTCGACAAACCCCTGCAAGGCCCCACGCGGATTGAGATAGCCGTCACGGCGTCCATAAATGCCCCCGACGATCTCATCGACGCACAGATGCGGCACCAGTTCACGGACGTCCTCTGGTGCGAGGATCTCGACCTCCACCCCTAACCGACGTTGCCGCTCATACCGCTGCCGCAGGGCCTCCTGGTTGGTGGCGTGGAGGAGCACGAGATAGCCGCGCTGATGAAAATGGGCCTGCGGTCGCCCCCAGCTCCCAGCCATGACTTCGTCGAATTGTTCGTAAAAGGCCAGACCGTATCGGGCCATGGCAATGTTACAGGGCACGCTGTACTGCTGGCGCACCCCGCCCATACTCAGCGGCGTGGCGGCGCGCGTATAGGTGGCGTCGCGCTCGATGACCAGGATACGCCCTGTCATGCCATCCTGGCGGAGATTGTAGGCAATACTCGCGCCCACAATCCCCCCTCCGATAATCACTACCTCAGCGGTTTGAGCCATGCGGCTCCCTCCTCTCTCCTGCGTGTTGTAACGCTTCGTACAAGGCCCGCGGGATCGTAATGCCCTCCCGTGACGTCCGTTGCCGCGCCGCGTAGCGCCGATCCGACGGTAACCGCGTACCCTCCTGCGCCAAGATGTTGGCAAACAACTGTTCTGCATGGGCGAGCTGTTGCTGCCGATTGCCATGCCACACACAGCGGACCGGGTCAATAGCGATCATGAACTCGCCTCCTCCAGGCGGCCCGCCGTCATGGTTGTCCCGCACCGACGCCTCAAAGCTAAACACTTCGCCGATCAGCGCTCCCGCCAGCAACTCGATCATCAGCGCGATGGCGGCCCCTTTGTACCCGCCAAACGGCAATTGGGCTCCCGCCAGCGCCGCGGCTGGGTCGGTGGTGGGGTGGCCCGCCACATCGAGCGCCCACCCGGCGGGAATGGGCTTACCATCACGCAGATGCAACTGGATTTCCCCCCGCGCGCTGGCGCTCGAGGCCTGATCAAAGACTAACGGCGGGTGTCCCGCCCGTGGCCAGGCAAAGGCCATCGGATTCGTCCCATAGAGCGGCTTGCTGCCGCCCGCTGGCGCCACGTAGCTCCTTGCTGCAGTGAAGGCAAACGCCACCAGACCTTCCCCCGCTAACGCCTCGACCTCCGGCCATAACGCCGCAAAGTGGTATATACGTGTCACCGCCAGCGCCGCAATGCCGTACTGGCGTGCCTTCTCGGCGAGTGGGGCGCGCCCGATCTGCAAGGCCAGCGGCGCGAAGCCGTTCTTCCCATCCACGTGCACGATAGCCGGTGCCAGCTCATGCACCTCAGGCACCGCGTCGGGGGTCACTTTACCGCTGCGCACCGAGCGGACATACCCTGGGAGTCGGACCAAGCCGTGGGCCTTGCAGGCGTCACGCTCCGCCGCGGTGATGGTGTCAGCAATCGCCCGGGCATGGGCTTCCGAGACCCCATGAACGCGTAACACCTGCCAGGCCAGGGCATGGACTTCAGCGAGTGAGAGTCGAACCGGGTCGTTCATGAGGCTCTCCGGCGGCCAAGTCTGGAAGCAAATAGCGCCGCCGACTGCGAGGCCGGGACAAATCAGGGACAACGCGACTTACTGCGCGTCTCTACTCGCTGGCAGTCTCAGCGCACGACCACCGGAGGCACCATCTCCAGCAGCCAGCGCGCCAGCGCGGTGATGCGAGCGTCGTCGTGTTGCTGGCCCATGAGTTGCACGCCGACGGGCATGCCGCTGACGCTCATCAGGGGCACGGTCACCGCCGGTGCAAACAGCATCGAACTCGGATAGTTGAAGACGGCATTGCCCGTCGGGTGTGGCGCCAGCGGCTCCCCAGGCACATCGCCAGGCCAGAAGGGCGCCGGCCCTGGGCAGGAAAGCGTGAGCACGGCATCGGCCAGGGGTGCCAGCCTGGCGTAGCACAGTTGCGCCGCCTCGCGCTCCAGTAGCGCGGCGCGGTAGTCTTCAGGGCTCATAGCCTCGGCCCTAGCCAGGGTGTTCTTAGCGCGCTGGCTGACGCCGTCAGGATGCTCGTCCACCAGGTTGCGCAGCGCCCAGCGGTTTTCCCAGCCAGTGATGGCGTTGCACACGGCACCGGCGTTGCCGATGGCCTTCTCCAGCGCCTCGATCCACGGATGCGCATTGCAGCGCAGCAGCGTGATCCCCGCACGTTGCAGGCTCTCCAGCAGTTGCGCAAAACCCGCCTTGCTGAGGTCATCAAGTACCGTCCACCCCTCCGTCTCCAGCACCATCAGGCGTGTGGGCGGCACGGCGGCGGGGGGTGTCGGGGGACCGAACAGGCCAGCACAGCCGCGGTCGCCCCCGGCGCGATGCGCGATCTCGATGGCGACCTGCCACATGTCCTCGATGCAGCCCGCATGCACGCCATGCGTGCTCATACTTGTGGCCTGGCGTTCGCCACGGTTGAGGCCGCCCTGGGTCGGCTTCAGCGCGACGTTGCCACAAAAGCCGGCGGGGCGAATGATGGAGCCGCCGACCTGGGTGCCAATGGCCGCCGGCAGCATGCGCGCCGCCACTGCGGCCGCCGAGCCGGAGGAGGAGCCGCCGGGCGTGCGCGCCGGATCGAAGGGGTTGCGGGTCGGGCCGGGCTGCGAGCCGCCGAGTTCCGCGCTCACCGTCTTGCCGAGGATCACCGCGCCGGCCTGGCGCAAGGCCCAGACCGCGGCGTTGTCGCGTTTCGGGAAATTGTCGCTATAGGCTGCACAGCCCATCTGCGTTGGCATGTCGCGCGTTTCGAGCAAGTCCTTGATGCCGATCGGTAGCCCATCAATCGCCGACAGCGGTTGCCCCGCCTGCCAGCGCGCCGTGCTGGCGTCAGCAGCAGCGCGGGCGCCGGCCTCGTTGAGGGCGGCAAAAGCCTGCACCACGGGCTCGCACGCCGCGATGGTCTCCAGGCAACGTTCAAGATAGGCACGCGGCGTGTCGGTCCCGTCGCGGAAGCGTGGCGTGGCATCGTAAAAAGTGCGTGCCCGGAAGGTGCGTGGATCGTAGGTTTCCAGTGCCGTTGCGGTCATGCTCTTGTCTTTCTATCAGAAGCAGCATTTACCAACCCCTCGTCTGCAAGAGCTCACTGCTCTCCAGGGTACTGATGTTAATACCCACCATGGGCTCGCTTAGATTCTCCGAAGGTGTCTCAAAGGTGTTGATTCCATAGCAGATGGATCCTCCAAGCCTTGACAGGTAGGCCAAGGTAGCACTGAGAGAATCATGACATCACCCGCCTGTGTTGGGGATTGATCTGGCCCTCATATGCTGACAAAGGATAACAGATCAACACCTTTGAGACACCTGCAACCTATCATACACTCGACCGTGCATAAGAGGTTTGGTATACTCCCGGCACATTAAGTGGGGAGACGGCTATGTTCGGTATCGGACTTCCAGAATTGGTCGTGATTCTGGCGGTAGCGTTGATCGTCTTGGGGCCGCAACGTCTGCCAGAAGTGGCACGTATGCTGGGGCGGGCCTACGCGCAGTTGCGCCGGGCCAGTGAGGAATTTCAGAATACGATTCGCCAGGATCTGGCAGTGCTCGAACGGCAGGAAGACGCCAATCGCAATAAAGCGGTAGCCCAGGAGATCCGCGAACGCTGTGCGGATGTCGAAGACGTGCAAACGGTCGTCATACAGGAGCGTGACGGGCATGGTTGATACCCCGATGCCGCTCACCGCGCATCTGGCGGAACTCCGGTCACGGCTCATCTGGTGTATGATGGCGCTTGCCGTTGGGTTTATTGTCTGCTATGGGCTGTCGGACAAAATCGTCGCAGCTTTGCAATCGCCTGTGGTACTGGTGGGGCAGCCGATCAAAGTGCCGCTGCAGATTATCGCGCCGGCCGAAGCGTTTGTGACTTACATTAAAGTGGGGCTGATTGCCGGGCTGTTTCTGGTCTTACCATTCATTTTGTATCAACTCTGGAAATTTGTCGCGCCTGGCTTGCTCGAACACGAGAAGAAGTATACCGTACCGTTTCTGGTTGGCTCGGCAGTGCTCTTCTATAGCGGTGGGGTCATCTTCTATCTTGTCCTCCCCTTTATCATTCATTTTCTCCTCAGCTTTGCCAAAGGTGACATTAAAGCCCAACTTTCGGTGGGGTACTATGTGACGTTTTGTGTGCGCTTGATGATCGCCTTTGGCCTGGTGTTTCAGTTGCCCATGGTGGTGATCTTCCTCACGCAACTGGGGCTAATATCCTCACGCCTGCTCGTGAAAAATTGTCGCCATGCGGTGGTATTGATGTTTGTCGTGGCGGCAGTGTTGACCCCTACGACTGACCCGGTGTCATTGCTAGCGATGGTGCTGCCGATGCTGCTCCTTTACGGGTTGAGTATCCTGGCGGCCAAAGGGGTTGAACTACGCCAGGCGTAGTGCAGACAGCACGCAGGGAGAACAATGCTATGACAGTAGCGGAGCAGGTCTTAGAGCTCTTGCGGACAACTGAGGCACTCCTGGAGGGACATTTTCTGCTGACCTCCGGGCAGCATAGTGGCGGCTATGTACAGTGCGCCAAAGTGTTGCAATATCCCCAACATGCTGAGACCTTGGGACGCTGGATTGCGGACAGCTTGCGTGGCACTGCGGTGGATGTGGTGATCTCGCCGGCGGTGGGTGGTATTGTCATTGGGCAAGAAGTAGCCCGGGCCCTGGGGGTGCGGGCTATCTTTGGTGAGCGTGAGGGAGGGATCATGACCTTACGCCGCGGGTTTGCGGTGACGGCACGGGAACGGGTGCTGGTGGTCGAGGATGTCACCACCACTGGAGGTTCGGTGCGCGAGATTATGCGGGTAGCACAGGAGCGTCAGGGGCAGGTCGTGGGCGTTGGCGCCATTCTCAACCGCAGCCCTGGCCAGATCGATCTTGGTGTGCCCTTGCACGCCCTGGCGCTGTTGCAGATCCAGAACTATGCGCCGGAGGCCTGCACGTTGTGCCAGCAGGGGAGCCAACCAGTGAAACCGGGCAGCCGACAAGTACCGAGCGGTGACTGCTGATGATTACGACGGTCAATCTCGAAAAGCGCTATGGCCGTCTTGTCGCCATCAAAAATCTCAATTTGCATATCGAGCAGGGTGAGTTTTTTGGTTTTCTGGGACCGAACGGTGCCGGCAAAACCACCACCATCAAAATTCTCGTCGGCCTGCTCAAACCCAGTGCTGGCAGTGCCACCATCGCGGGGTATGACATTCAACGGGCGCCGCAGGAGGCCAAGCGGCAAATCGGCTTTATCCCGGACCGGCCGTTTCTCTACGAGAAGCTCAGTGGCCGTGAATTTCTCCGCTTTGTGGCCGACCTGCACGGCCTCGAAGAACGCCAGGCGTGCACGCGCGGCGAGGAGTTCCTCGAGCTCTTCGAATTGGCGGCGCGGGGCGATGAGCTCATAGAAAGCTATTCGCACGGCATGCGCCAGAAGCTGGTTATGTGTGCCGCGCTTCTACATCAGCCACGCGTGTTGGTGGTGGATGAGCCCATGGTGGGGCTTGATCCCAAGGGCGCACGCCTCGTCAAACGCATACTGCGCGGCCTGTGTGACCGTGGCACGACCATCTTTATGTCTACCCACACGCTCGAAGTCGCCGAGCAGATGTGTGATCGCATCGGTATTGTCCAGGCGGGAGAATTGGTGGCCTTAGGAACCAAAGAAGAACTGCAGCAGTTGGTGCAGAGCGATGTCAGCCGTCTGGAAGATATCTTCCTCCAGCTCACGGGTGGGACGGATATGCAGGAGACCATTCCTTTTTGATGTAACTTGTTGTAGCATCAAGTATTTTCGGCATTGCGGCAGCACGCGTGACGCGCTATAGTTTGCCGCAAAAAATACCGAGTACTCTGACACACCTTTTCTGCACATTCTGATTGCCCTCCATACGGGTGCCTGTGTCTTGCCACTTGGGAACCATGGGCTGGTACGTGCTGACGGTACGCTGGTAGGAGCATCTCGGGAGAAAAATGTATGTGTGCTCTATGCCCTCGGCACTGGGTATTGCCAGGGTAGTAGGGTCTAGGGTAAAGAAGTGCAATTTTCCTTGACACGTGCCTGGATGTCAGTATAGTGGCTCCTCGGCAGCGGACGCGGTGGCCACGTGGCGCCAGGCTGGAATGGAGAGGGTGGGGCTATGCAGAAGCAGGTCAACCACACACAGGGGAGCCCAGGCAGGCTGGGTATGACTACCGAGAGACGGCACCGTACCGTAATGCTCATCGCGCTGCTGAGCTTACTCATCCTCGGGGTGGTGGCGGATGTGGCCAAGGCCATCGAGGTCCCCATCCCCACCAAGGAACAGATGGTCTATGGTGATTTCCCCGTCATAGGCCGACGGATAGCTGTCTGGGCCATTGCGCAGTTGCACCTGATGTTTGGCGCGTTTGTGGTTGGTGTGCCCCTGTTTATTTTGATCATTGAGATTATGGGGGCGGCGACGAAAAGCCAACGCTATGACGATCTCGCCCACGAGTTCACCCGACTGCTCAGTGTCGCCTTTTCGACTACGGCGACCTTCGGCGGTATCCTGGTCTTCTTCCTCATTGGCCTCTATCCTACCTTTACCAACTTTCTGGCACGTATCTTTTTCCCCTCCATGGTCGTATACGTCTTTCTGTTCTTTGGTGAAAGTTTTAGCATGTACCTGTACTACTATGGTTGGGAAGCACTCAAAGGCACGTCGCGGCGCGTTGGCACCATGCTGGGGACCGCGGTCCTGACACTGCTCGTCCTCTATCCCGCCGTGTTATTGCTCAGTTATGTCGGCTTTGGCGAGAGTGCTTTGTCGGTGTCGTATGGGCTCACGGTGGTCGTGTTCATTGCCCTTCTGGCCTACGGCTGGCTTTCGCAGACCGCGACCTTCCTGCACAATCAGAAATGGATGCATATCTGCTTTGGCATCTTGTTGAACTACTTTGGGCTTATCTTGATGATGATCGCCAACTCCTGGGCCACGTTCATGACCTCGCCCGTCGGCATTGACGTCAATGCCGGGGTGTTTCGGGGCACTGCCTGGGAGGCGATGAATAACTTTACCTGGATGCCGGTAAACCTGCATCGCTTCATTGCCAATATTGCCTTTGGTGGTTCGGTCGTGGCCGCCTACGCCGCCTTCCGCTTTCTGGCCTCGCCGCGCGATTCGGCCGCGCGCGCGCATTACGACTGGATGGGTTATATCGGGAATTTTATCGCCATCATCGGGCTGATTCCGCTGCCCTTTGCTGGCTACTGGCTCGGCCGGGAGATCTACGGGTATGACCAGCAACTGGGTATTACCATGATGGGCGGCATCTTCTCCTGGCTCTTTATCTTGCAGGCGGTCCTCATTGGGGCGCTGTTTCTAGGGGCGAACTACTATCTCTGGCTCGGCATGGAGCGTATCCCTGGCTCGGAACGCTATCGGCGCTTTATCCCATGGCTGCTCGGGATTTTGACGGTCTGTTTCCTGGTCTGGTTGACCCCGCACAGTCTGGTCGCCAGTCTGGAAGAGGCGCGCAAAATGGGCGGTGCGCACCATCCCCTGCTGGGGGTGTTTGGGGTCATGTCGGCGAAGAATACCGTCGTGAACATTATGATTCTGAGCACGTTCTTAAGCTTTTTGATTTACCGACGTGGCAATAAGGGGGAACGGTTGCCCATGGCCCAGCAGAGTGTGGCGTCAAAAGTCACGCTGGTGGTCATCACGGTGATCGCCCTCAATGTGCTGTTCTGGGCGCAGACGGGGCCGTTGCAAGCGGCTGGGAAACTCTGGGTAGGATGGCTCGAGGCAGCCTGTATGGTGGCGGCGCTGGGGCTGACATTCCTCAATCGTGGCACTATAGGCCAATGGCTGTTGTTTGCCATGGCAGCCGTGGTGGTGGTGTTCTTCGGGGCCTACGGCTACTTCGTGGAAGCGATCGTGCGCATTAACTTCTCCATTGTGCAGGTGTCGTCGGTGTTGATGGTGTTGATCGTCGGTACGGCCATTGATGTGGTCATTTTCCGTGGCGCCCCGGTGGTAGGCGAGATCCAGTGGGGCAAGATCCCGGAGCGAGCGCAGTACATTTTATTTCTTCTCGCCACCTCTTTTACCTGGCTCATGGGGTTGATGGGATATGCGCGTTCCGGTCTGCGGACGCATTGGCACGTCTTTAACGTGGTGCGTGACTATTCGTCGGACGCTTTTACGCCGCCCTTGGGGTTTGCCTGCTGGGTCATATCGGTGATTGTGGTGCTGTTTATGCTGCTCGTAAGCTTTATCTTCTGGCTGGCACATCTGGGGACACAAGGGCATGAGCAGGAAGAGGCGATGCTGCATGCCGCAACGCTGCCGGCATTGGAGCCAGAACCGGCTCCTGGTGACTAGTGCTGCGCACGGCTACTGCGTAGGGCTAACTACCCCGCCATCCTGGCGGGGGGACAATCAGCCGTGCGCAGCACCCCCGCCATCCTGGCGGGGGGCCATTAGCAGTGCGTAGCACCCCCGCCAAACTGGCGGGGGGTAATTGCGGTACGCAGTACTAGGAAAGCGGAGGCATGAGGACATTCCTGAAGGTTTTTGCGTTTAATATCGTGATCATCGCTTTCTTTTTGTATGTTGGCAACAGTATCCCGCAGCTACGCCAGGACCCTCCAAAGGAACTGGTGTTAGCAGCGGATGCGTCAGCCGAAGATTTTGTCAGGGCAGGGCAGGACATTTTTTATGGCAAGGGAACCTGTGCCCTGTGTCATGAGATTGGCAAGAAAGGCGAGCGCTGCCCAGACCTGGCTGGTGTGGGGGAGCGCGCTGAGACGCGCATCAAGGAAGAAGGTTATAAGGGCAAAGCGACTACGGGTGCAGAATATCTGGTGGAATCCGTCATGGAGCCAACGGCGTATGTCGTCGAGGGCTACCAGCCCAGCATGCCACCCGTTGGTCGCCAATTAAATGATTTGGAGCTCGTCGCTGCGGTGGCGTTCCTGCAGTCGCAGGGGGGCGAGGTGACGGTGAATGGCCAGTCGCACTTTCCGAAATGGCGTGGCGAGGGTGGTGGGGCCACGCCAGCTGCGGCGGCCCCAGCGACTGCCGCTGTCGCTCCAAGCGGGGCGTCTGGGCAGGAGTTAGTGCAGCAGTGGGGTTGTGTCGCGTGTCATAAACTCGATGGCCCGGAGAAGCTGCTCGGGCCCAGTCTGTGGGATGTTGGGGCGCGCCACGATGCCAATTATATTCGTGAGTCTATCTTGCAGCCGGACACCGTGGTGGTGGAAGGCTTTCCGGCAGGTTTGATGAAGGGTACCCTGGATGGCAGTGGCTTTTACCAGAAGGTGCCGCTGCAGGATCTGAATGCTATAGTGGACTATTTAACCTCATTGAAAGGCGGCAAGTAAGGTCGCCGTAAACGGGCCGACCGGAATGGAGAACGATGAAGCGGCGCATACCCATTTTTGGTAAAGCAGTGCTGGTGTTTCTCATTGCGCTATTCGTGTTCCTGGTCGTGGTGCCACTGGCCTCGGCCCCTATACCAGGGCAGCTCTTTGGCTGGTATGTCGTCACCACCTTGGCGGCGATTCTGCTGTATGTCTCCTCGACAGAGGCCTTCTGGGAAGAATTTGCTACGCCGATACGCCGCCTCTTATTAGCGCGTACGGCCATCACGAAACCGCTGCGCGTCGTGAGCTTCATTGGCTTACCGCTGCTCATTGGATGGTATTTCTCGACATGGGCTTCTGGCTCAGCGGAGCCGCCAGGGGGCTTGCGGGTGATCCATCCGACCCCGCCGGCCTCGATAGACGTCAAGGGGAAGCGGCTCAATCTGAAAGAAGTAACGGTTAATCCTCTGCGCGCCGATGCCGCACGCCTGGCGGAGAATATTGATCAGGGACGGCAAGTCTATTACAAGAATTGCTTTTTCTGTCACGGCGACGCCCTGAACGGCAATGGTAATTTCGCCAAAGGTTTTAACCCTCCGCCAGCGAATTTTCAGGACCCTGGCACGATTGCCCAGCTCTCGGAATCCTTCTTGTTCTGGCGTATTGCCAAAGGTGGGCCAGGCTTGCCAGATGCGTCTACACCGTGGGACTCGGCCATGCCGGTGTGGGAGAATATGCTGACGGAAAATGAAATCTGGCAGGTGATCCTGTACTTATATCAGACGACCGGGTACAAGCCGCGTGTCATGGAGGAAGGTGGCGGCAGTGGGCACTAAGTGCTGCGCACGGCTAGTTGCCCCGCCAAACTGGCGGGGCCATTTAAGGAGTGCACGTAAGGCATGCGACGGATATCGAGGAGACCAACAACGCTGGCGTTGATGCTCGGTGCTGGCATCATCATAGTATGGGCATGGCTGAGTGCACTTGCGCTAGCGCAAACTGGTGCAACACCCTTAGCGCCTGAGGCGGAGGCCGGGAAGCAGCTCTATATGGACCGCTGCCAGCACTGCCATGGGGAAAATGGCGACGGCAAGGGTGTCTCTGCGGCGGTCGTGTCCCCCAAACCACGGGATTTCACGTCAGGGATTTACAAGTTCCGCACGCACCATGAATCGGCCAATGGCAACAAGCTGCCTGGAGATGAGGACATTTTCCGGAGCATTAATGACGGCTTGCACGCGACCTCGATGCCGGCCTGGGCTGGGTTTTATAACAAACAGCAGATCGGGCAGCTCGTAGCGTACATTAAAACCTTTGCCTCGGTTTTTCAGGAAGACAAAGCCGGGGCAGCCCTGGATTTCAGCGGGGAGATTCCTTCTTCAGCGGCCAGTATTGCCAAGGGCAAAGAACACTTTGAAAAGACCTTTGAGTGTCACACCTGTCATGGGATAGCAGGGCGTGGGAACGGCCAGCAGGCCTTAGATGGTCTGAAGGATGACTGGGGTGAGCGCATCTGGCCAGCAAATTTGACGAAACCGTGGACGTATCGTGGGGGGCACAACCGGCGGGACATCTTTCGCAATATAGCTTTAGGGATTACCGGTACACCGATGCCAGCATTTGCCGACCCAGACCCCATGGCGGCCGCCCGCGAGCCGGGCATCGACACGCAGAGAAAGAAAGATGCTGAGGCGTTGGCGCGCGAAGTGCGTGAGAATATCTGGCATACGGTGAACTATGTGCAGTCCTTATGGACATACCCTGAAGAGCCCGAAGCGAAATCAACCCTGACTGCTAAATTGGTGGATGGACCCCTACCAGCTGGCCCTGATGATCCGATGTGGAAAAAGGCCCCCATAAACTATTATCCCCTGGTAGGACAGGTGATCGAAGAGCCGCGTCTGTTTACCCCGATGATTGTGGGGGTCGAAATTCAGGCCTTGCACAACGGCAAACAGATTGCATTCCGTGTGGTCTGGGATGACCGCACCGAGAGTAAACCCGGAGGCAGTGGCAGCAGCGAGACTTTTGTCGATGCGATGGCGCTGCAATTCCCTGCGAAACCGCTGGAAGGCTCGGAGCGGCCGTATTTCCTGATGGGGGATGGCAAGCGTCCAACGGACCTGTGGTACTGGCGTAATGACAGCCCTGACAAAGCTGTCCTGGTGCAAACGACCGGTTCGAAAAGCTTTCAGCCTGGTGACAACCCTGGTGGCCTGCTGGTTCAGGGTGTGGTCGACAATGGCCAGTATCGCGTCGTGCTGCAACGGACCTTGCGCACCAAGAACGCTGGCCAGGAAGTCCAGTTTGCCGTGGGGCAATTTCTGCCCTTCAGCATCACGACCTGGGACGGGTCGAATGGTGAACGAGGCGGTGGCAAGCGCACGGTGATGGCTTGGTACAACCTGTATCTGGAACCAGAGCCGTCGAAGGCCCCAATGTATCTCTGGGGGATAGGCATCGTGGTTGGCGTCATTCTGCAGTTCTCGGCGTATTATGTGACGCGTAAGAACCATGGTCGGAGCAACACCGTGACGGAGACGGGGGGTAGTTGATGCTAAACATGCTACGCTGGTTGCCGGATGGATATAGCGGGGCCTCCTCGTACGCAGGAGATATCGATGCAGTATTCCGCTTTATTTACTGGCTCACTTTTGCCATTTTCTGGCTGGTGACTATCTTGATGGTGATATTCCTCTATAGATACCGCTACCGGGAAGGGGATACAAGCCGAGCCACCTACACGCATGGCAATGTGGCGTTGGAGCTGACCTGGACGATCATCCCGGCTATTGTGTTCATTGGCATCTGGTTTGTGAGCAAAACGACCTGGGCAGAAATTAAGGAACAGAGCCCTCCACCTGATGTCGAGGTACGGGTCACCGCCAAGCAGTTTGGCTGGAGTTTCGCCTATCCTGGTCCAGATAGCCTGTTTGACACAACCGACGACAAAACCGACAAAGACCTCAACGTGCCGGTGAATAAAGTCGTACGCGTGCACCTGCGCAGCGAGGACGTTATCCACAGCTTCTTTGTCCCGTCGTTCCGTATAAAGCAAGACGCCGTCCCAGGGCGTGAGATCCTGGTGTGGTTCAAGGCCACGAAGCCTGGGCGCTATGAGCTTCCCTGCGCTGAATTGTGCGGGCCGGGGCATTCCGGCATGGTCGGGTGGGTCAATGTCTACTCTGAAGCTGATTACCAGAAGTGGGTACAAAAGCTATGGCAGCCCTCGTAACACAGGGCCACGGGGACTGAGCCATGAGTACTGAGAAGAGGGGAAAGAGTCATGAGTGAGTCGCGAGGCGCGGCGCATGTGGAGCATCACCGCGAAGGGTTCATCCGCCACTATATTTTCTCGCTCGATCACAAGATGATCGGGCGGCAGTTTCTCTTTGGTGGGTTGTTCATGCTGGTCATCGGCGGTCTGCTGGCCATGATGGTGCGCTGGCAGCTCGGCTTCCCGGGTACACCGTTACCGCTCACCGGGCTTGTGCCTGATGAGTTCTGGGAGAACCAGAACTGGCTGCCTTCCATGCGTGCCGGGGTGGTTAGCTCGGAAGTGTACAACATGCTGTTTACCATGCACGCCACCATCATGATCTTCTTCGTGGTGATGCCCATCATGGTGGGGGGGTTTGGGAATTTTTTGATCCCGATCTCAATTGGCGCCAATGACATGGCTTTCCCAACCCTCAATATGCTGTCGTTCTGGACTGCGGTGCCGGCGTTCATTCTGATGATCCTGTCTTTCTTCGTGCCCGGCGGGGCCGCCGGTGGAC
>Ga0081455_10002518_pt1 | contig 21757 bp, 19 predicted proteins | sample TabmetS3T2R1_FD_70207 | JGI IMG/M metagenome (GOLD analysis project Ga0081455, IMG submission 70207) | Tabebuia heterophylla rhizosphere microbial communities from the University of Puerto Rico - S3T2R1 | ecosystem: Host-associated > Plants > Roots > Rhizosphere ...
AGATCGTGCCGATCTTCACCACCGGCAAGCTGAAGCCCGACAGCGTGATCGCCCAGGGCACGGCGCCTTCCACGGTCGGCTTCGTCGACGGCAAGGATTCGACCACCTTCGCCAAGGCACCGACCCAATGGTTCACCATGATCCCGACGATCTACAACGCCGACACGCTCGGCATCCGTCCGGATCTGGTCGGCCGTCCGATCACCCAGTGGAAGGACATCCTGGATCCGAAGTTCAAGGGCAAGACCTCGATCCTGAACGTGCCCTCGATCGGTATCATGGACGCGGCGATGATCTGCGAATCGGCCGGCGTCATGACCTACAAGGACAAGGGCAACATGACCAAGGCCGAGATCGACAAGACGATCGATTTCCTCATCAAGACGAAAAAGGATGGCCAGTTCCGTGCCTTCTGGAAGACTTTCGATGAGTCGGTGAACCTCATGACGTCGGGCGAGGTGGTGATCCAGTCGATGTGGTCGCCGGCTGTCACCGCGGTGCGTGCCAAGGGCGTTGCCTGCGTCTACCAACCCTTGAAAGAGGGATACCGCGCCTGGGGTGGCGGCCTTGGTCTGGCCAAACACCTGTCCGGCGCCAAGCTCGACGCCGCCTATGACTATATCAACTGGTACCTTTCAGGTTGGGTCGGCGCCTTCCTCAATCGCCAGGGCTATTACTCCGCCGTGCTCGACACGGCGAAGAAGTTCATGACCGATGACGAATGGGGTTATTGGATGGAAGGCAAGCCCGCCAAAGGCGACATCAAGAGCCCACAGGGCAAGGTGATCGAGAAGGCAGGCGCGGTGCGCGACGGCGGCTCCTTCTACGATCGCATGGGCGCCGTGGCGTGCTGGAACGCCGTCATGGATGAGGATCGTTACATGGTCCAGAAGTGGAATCAGTTTATTGCGGCGTAGTCTTCTCCTCCTCCCAAGTCTACGTCGACTCCTCCCCTGCGCGACGTCCGCGTAGGGGAGGAGGAACTACAAGAAATGAAGCCAACCAAAAGCTGGGTTCCCTATCTTCAGGCCGCACCACTTGGATTGGTGTTTCTGGTCTTCCTGGTGATTCCCATCGCCACCATCGTGGTGGTGAGCTTCTTCGACTACAACACGACCGAGATCATCCCGGCGTTCCTGCGGCAGAACTACGAGGAGCTGCTGACCTCGTCGGTCACCTGGGAGACCTATCTTCAGACGATCGAATTTGCCGCCATCACCTGGCTGCTGACGTTCCTGATCGGCTTCACTCTCGCCTATTTCCTCGCTTTTCATGTGCGCACGACCACATGGCAGACGGTGCTGTTCCTGGTCTGCACCATCCCGTTCTGGACCTCGAACGTGATCCGCATGATCTCGTGGATTCCGTTCCTGGGGCGCAACGGGCTCGCCAACATGACGTTGATGAAGCTTGGGCTGATCCATCATCCGCTCGAATTCCTGCTCTATTCGAACTTCTCGGTCGTGCTGGTCTATGTGCATCTCTACACGCTGTTCATGGTGGTGCCGATCTTCAACTCCATGATGCGCATCGACCGAAGCTTGCTGGAGGCCGCGCTCGATGCCGGCGCGAGCGGCTGGCAGACTCTGACCAACGTTATCCTGCCGCTCTGCAAGCCCGGAATCGCCATCGGCTCTATCTTCGTCGTTACCATCGTGATGGGTGATTTCGTCACCGTGCGCATGATGAGCGGTGGCCTGAGTGCCTCGGTGGCGCTGATGATGGCCAACGCCATGTCTCTGTTGCAGTATCCCGCCGCCGCCGCGAACGCCGTCGTGCTGCTGATCCTGGTGCTGATCACGGTCGGAGCGATGATGCGCGTGGTCGACATCCGCAAGGAATTGTGACGTGCACAACGGCAGACGCGGTCCCGCCTTCTGGTTGTTGGCGATGTTCTTCTCGCTGTTCGTGCTGTTCCTCTACGGCCCCACGATCACCATCCTGGTGTTGTCGTTCCAGGGACCGTCGGGGCAGCTCACCTTTCCCATGACGGGCTTTTCTCTGCACTGGTTTCGCAACCTGTTCGAAACCCAGATGGTCGGTGACTTCGCGGGTGCGCTGCAGCGATCGCTCATCCTCGGCATCGCGGTGATGATCGTGACGGTGTTCTTTTCCTTCTCCGCGGGACTTGCTTTCCGATCGCGCTTTCGTGGCTCGAGCACGATCTTCTATCTTGCCATCGCGAGCCTGATCGTCCCTTCGATTCTGATCAGCCTCGGCATTGGGCTTTTGTTCCGCGTGCTGGACCTCGACCCTGGATGGTATACGTCCGCCTTCGGTGCGCATCTTACCTGGACGCTGCCGTTCGGGCTTTTGATCATGTTCGCGGTCTTCAATCGCTTCGACCTCCGTTACGAGGAAGCGGCACGCGATCTTGGTGCCACACCCTGGCAGACTGTGCGCCACGTCATCGTTCCCATCGTCGCACCAAGCTTGATCGGCGTCGGGCTGTTCGGCTTCACGCTCTCGTATGATGAATACGCGCGCAGCCTCTACACGGCCGGCAACTTCAACACCTTGCCGCTCGAGATCTACGGCATGACCACCAACGTGACGACGCCGGTGCTCTATGCGCTTGGCAGCGTGACGACGGGCGTGTCGTTCCTGGTCATCGCCCTTGCCTTGGTGTCGTTCACCTGGATGCGCCGCCGCCGCGCCCGCCATGGCAGCGACGCCGGCAAGGCAGCCTGAGCGGTTCCCGCGCGGCACTATCGCGTGGCACTGTCAGGCCGGATAGTCCTCGACCGTATCGACCGCCGTGCGCAGCGCCTTGGCCCAGTGCGCCGAAAGCTTGCGGTAGTATTCGTCATCCTCGTTGATGCGTCTCACACGCTGCACGTCGAGCGAGTCGCGCTCATAGAGCAGGAGATCGATCGGCATGCCGACCGAAAGGTTCGAGCGCAAGGTGGAGTCGTAGGACAGGAGAACGAGCTTTGCCGCTTCGTTCAGGCGCATGTTGGTGCGGACGACGCGGTCGAGGATGGGTTTGCCGTACTTGTGCTCACCGATCTGCAGATAAGGCGTGTCATCTGTGGCCTCGATGAAATTGCCTTCAGGGTAGATCTGAAAGAGCCGCGGCGGCTCGTCACCTATCTGACCGCCAAGAATGAAGGAGGCCGAGAAGCCGGCGGCGCTTGCCTCAAGGGCCGGCCCGTCGACGGCTCGTACTTCCCTCACGATGTCGCCGATCAGGCGGGCGGCACGGTACACGGAGGTGACGTTCAGCAGGTTTGGCTGATTCTCATCGTCGCTCAGTTGCTCGTTGATCAGGCTGATCACCGACTGGGTGACCGCGAGGTTGCCGGAACTCAGCAGCACCAATACGCGTTCGCCGGCACGACGCCAGAAGTGCAACTTGCGGAACTGCGAAACATTGTCGACTCCGGCATTGGTTCGCGTATCGGCGGCAAATACCAGCCCGCGCTCCAGGCGCACGGCGACGGCATAAGTCATGAAGTGAGCGCTCCCCCTCTTCGGCGGCTATTGCTGCTGGCCCGCTTGCTGCACCTTGACTTCGACGGCAAGCGATTCGCCGACGCCGCCACGGTGCATGCCGCGGATCGGTGCAGCGTACCGGGCATCCAGTGCCGCCGCGAGTCGCACATAGTGTTCTGTCGGGCAGACGCCATTGGCGGCGTCGAAACCGACCCATCCCAGGCCCGCGACCCAGGTTTCCGCCCAGGCGTGATGGGCAACGGCATGGTCCGGGTCATCGAGGAAGAGATATCCCGTCACGTAGCGAGCCGGAACGCCGGCCTGTCGAGCGGCGGCGATGAAGATATGGGCGTGGTCCTGGCAGACACCCTGGCCGGCGGCGAGTGCCTGGGCGGCTGTTGTTTCAGTACCCGTCACACCCGCGACATAAGCGACGCGTTCTCGGATCGCAGCCATCAGGGCATGGAGCCATGGAACCCTCTCCGACGCGGGGAGCGCCTCAGCCAGAGCCGAGATCGCGGGATCGGGCTCGGTGAGCGGTGTATGCCGCAGATAAACGGCGAGGGGAACGGCCTCGGGCAAACCCGCCACCACGCCTGCGGTGTCAGCCGTCTCGACGGTGCCTGACGCGACGATCTCGATTCCCTCATGCGGGCGATTGACGGCTAGGAAATGCGTGATGTTGCCGAACCCGTCTCGTCCTTCGCGCAAGGGCGTGGCCGGCTGGCTGTGGACTTTCCAGTCGATGACCTTTTGGCCGCTGAATGCGGAAGGGGTCAGTCGCAGGAGCTGTGCGCTGTAGGACGCGGGCGCTTCATATTGGTAGCGTGTTCGATGCTCGACGGCGATTCGCATTGATCGTGGCTTAGTCGTTGAAGTGATAGGCCGCGGCAATTTCATAAGCCAGTCGGCTGTTGTCGCTAATGAAGTCGCGCAGGAATTCGTGCAGCCCGGCCTGGAAGATGCCTGGCATGTCGAGCATCTTGAGCCGCGACAACATCGTTCCCGCCAGTGCCTGACAGCTTGTTTCCAGGCCATAGGATCGCGACAGGCCGGAGAGCGCCTGCATGATCTCGGCGTAGCAGGAGTGTAGCGAGCGCGGCATTTGGGGGTTGAGGATCAGGAAGTCGGCGATATGCCAGGGCTTGAAGGCATCGCGATAGACCCAGCGGAAGCTCCGATGGGCGGACACCGATCTCAACATCGCAGCCCATTGGGCGCTGTCGAGGCCGCCGCCGACCAATTCGTTCTGTGGCAGCAGAACATAGTATTTCACGTCGAGGATGCGGGCCGTATTGTCGGCGCGTTCGACGAACGTGCCGAGCTGGGTGAAGTAGAAGGTGTCGTTGCGCAGGATCGTGTTCAGCAAGGCGCCTCGGAACAGCGCTGACCGGTCGCGGATGCGGTCGAATAGGGCCGGCAGCGCGTCGCTGGAGACATTCTCGGTGGCACTCCTGGAAAACTCGATCCAGGCGCCGTTAAGGCTTTCCCACATCTCGCGCGTAATCGCGGTGCGCTGGGCACGCCCGTTTCGCCGTGCTGTTGAAAGACAGCAGTAGACCGACGAGGGATTGCTCTTGTCGAACAACAGATAATCGACGACCGCCCGGGTCTCGAATGTGTCGTGGGAGGCGATATAGCCTGCCTCGCAGCCCGCGCTTTGCAGGGTCGAGCGCCATTCCTGGCCGCCATCTTCATGCGGCAGCAGGCTCAGCCGATGGCCGACCTCGAGCAGACGCGCCATGTTCTCCGCCCGCTCCATGTAGCGCGCCATCCAGAAGAGATCGTTGGCCGTCCGTCCCAGCATATGGCTTGGTTTCTCCGCTGCCGCCTCAGTCCTCGAGCACCCAGGTGTCCTTCGTGCCGCCACCCTGGCTCGAATTGACCACCAGCGAACCCTTCTTCAGCGCCACACGCGTGAGGCCGCCGGGCGTGAGGCGCATGCGGTCACCCAGCAGCACGAACGGCCGCAGGTCGACATGGCGTGGCGCGACGCCTTCGTCGGTGACCGTCGGGCAGGTCGAGAGTTCGAGCGTAGGTTGGGCGATGTATCTTGCCGGATCGGCCACGATCTTGGCGCGGAAAGCCTCGATCTGGGTGCGGCTCGATGTCGGGCCGATCAGCATTCCGTAGCCTCCCGAGCCGTGCACCTCCTTCACCACGAGTTCCGGCAAGTGCTCCAGCACATAGGCGAGATCGTCGGGCCGTCGGCAGCGCCAGGTCAGGACATTTTTCAGGATCGATGGCCGGCCCGTATAGAATTCGATGATCTCGGGCACGTAGGTGTAGATCGATTTGTCATCCGCAATTCCGGAGCCCGGTGCATTGACGATCGTCACCCGTCCGGCGCGATAGTGCTCGAATAGCCCGGGCACGCCGATGACGGAATCAGGCCGGAAGGCCAGCGGATCGAGAAAGGAATCATCGATCCGCCGATAGACGACGTCGACCCGACGCAAGCCCTGCGTCGTCTTCATCATGACGCCTGTTTCGGTCGACACCAGGTCGTGCGCCTCCACGAGCTCGACGCCCATCCGGTCGGCGAGGAACGAGTGTTCGAAGTAGGCGCTGTTATGCTCGCCCGGCGTCAGGACGACGATGACCGGGTCGCGGTCGAGGCCGGCCGGCGCCACGCTTTCGAGCGTTGCACGCAACTCCTCTGGATATTGCTCGACGGGGGCAACACGGTTGCGGCTGAAAAGATCGGGCGCCATGTGCATCATGGTCTCCCGGTTCTCCAGCATATAGGACACGCCCGAGGGCGTTCGCGTGTTGTCCTCCAGCACGAAGAACTCGTTCTCCGCCGTGCGAACGAGATCGACGCCGATGATATGCGAGTAGATCCCGCGCGGCGGGTCGACATTCAACATTTCCGGCAGGAATGCCGCGTTCTGGATGACGATGTCCGCCGGCACCCGGCCGGCGCGCAGGATCTCCTGCCGGTGATAGATGTCGTACATGAAGGCGTTGAGCGCGCGCACGCGCTGCTCGATACCGGCCGCCAGCCGTCGCCATTCCGCCGCGCTCAGCACGCGCGGAATGATGTCGAAGGGGATCAGCCGTTCTTCGGCTTCCTCGGCGCCATAGACCGCAAATGTGATTCCGGTTCGATGAAACAGCGCCTCGGCCTGCTGTCGCCTGGCCGTCAACTGCTCGCTTGTCTGACCATCAAGCCAGGTCGCCATCGCGCGATAGGGCGTCCGGCAACGCCGGCTGCGACCTCTTCCATGCATTTCATCGAAGGCCACGTGATGCTCCCGAGAGCATTCTGCACGGATCGGGCCAACGAAGAAAGACCTCGCGCGCCGGCGGAAAGGTGGCTCCGCCACAACATGGCAGTGCAGGAGCGGAGCATGTTGCCTATTTCCTGGACAGCCTGACCTCAGCGCCTGCGCCAGGTCGCCACTTCAGAAGGATCGGCATTGCAGGCTGCTGCAAGCAGCGCGGCGGTCAGCAGCGTCGCTTGACGCAGTTCGCCTTGCGCCACCTTGTCCCTCGTATCAGCCGGCGTCAGGACGACGCGAAGGTTCGCTGCGGGGTCGTCAAACCCTGCGACCAGGCGAATGGCCGGAATGCCGCCCACGGCGAAGTTGGCGTGATCCGAGTTGGTCATCAACGGGCGGACCGTGCGAAGGGAGTGGCCATTGGTCGCCGCGACGTTCAGCAGGAAGGGTTCGATGCCGGCATAGCCGCTGGTGAGGGCGGCGAGGTTGGGGCTGCCGGCCACGGAGTCCAGATTGATGTTGAGGGCAATCCTCGCTTTGTCCTCGTCGGAGAGACCCGCCACGTATTGCGCCGAGCCCGTGAGCGCCCACTCCTCGACACTGAAGAACATGGCCCGCAAGCCGCGGCGGAATTTGGGGACCTCCGGCGATAGCGCTCTGATGACGGCCAGAACGGCAGCAAGCCCACTACCGTTATCCATGGCCGACTCGGCCAGGTCGTGGCCGTCGACATGAGCTGACAGAACCACCCATTCGTCGGTCTGGCCCGGATAGTCATAGACCAGGGTCTCGGTTTCCGCTGGTGCTTCCCCGGTTTCGATCAGCATCGTCGCGGTCGGCCATCCCTCGGCTGTGCGCGCAAGGCGCGCCGCCGTCTCGGGAGCGATGCCCAGGGCAGGGAGGCCATCGCCGTGGTCGCGGCCGGAAGAACCCGCCACGACGTTGCCCGCGAGCGGCCCTGCGATCAGGAAACCCACGGCACCTTTTTCGCGCGCCATGTCGTACTTGCGCCGACGATGGATCGTGCCGGCAGCAAACATCAGCTCGTGTCGGACCAGGACAATGCGGCCCTTGATGTCGGCGGCGTGCTCGGCGAACTCGTCCGGCGTGCCGCGGCCAAGATCGACCACCTCTGCTGTCAGACCGTCCTTGGCCGTGGCGATGGTCCGCACCAGCGGATGGCAGGCGACCTCCCCGCCGTCCTGCAATCGCAGCGTCGCTCGCTTCGCGCGCCAGCCGTTGTATGGAACCGGGATAGAACGGCCCGAATTGGCCGGGGAGGCGGCGTGTACGCGTTCGCGCAGCAAGGCGAAGGCCTGCTTTTCGCTCTCCGTCCCGGCGAGGCGGCCGCCGCAGTCGCAGATATCGTTGAAATCCCGCCACAGGCCAACGTCACCAGCGATTCGGGCCGTCAACTTCGGATCAAGACGCATCAAGGGAGACTCCTGCCGGTACGGCTAACTGCCGAGCTTGTGATCGATGAGGTCGAGGAACGCGGCCGCGAGTACCGACGGCTCGCGGTCACGACGATGAAAGACGCCGATCTCGTAGAGCATCGTCGGTTCGAAGGGGCGCACGACCAGCCCGAGATGGGCGAAGCTGCTGGCGGAGAGCTGGTCGACCAGCGACCACCCGGCACCGGCAGCGACGAGGGCGCAGAGGCTGGCGAAGAACTCCGCTTCGACGACGGCGTTCAGCGCGACGCCGGCTTTGGCAAAGATGTCGAACAGACGGGCCGGCACCTGCATCGACCGCGAGGGCGCGACCATGGCATGAGGCGCGAGAAGTTGCGGGGTCAGCACCTTGCGGGAAGCCAGCGGATGGCCTGGCGGCAGGATCGCGACGCAGCGCATCTGGTATTTGCGGAGCTTGATCGCCGTGTCGTCGATCGGGAGTTCGGCAATGCCGAGATCGTAGCTTTCGCTCGGCAGGAGTTGGCTGACCACGTCAGAATGCCGGGAGATCAGGCGGACCATGGCACCGGGCCGTTCTGTGACGAACTCCGCTACGAGCCCTGGCAAGAGGGAGATGGCGGCAGAAGGGTGGCTGGCGATAACCAGCTTGCCCGCCTGGCCACCGCGGATCTGGGCGGTGGCCGCCGCCAGTCGATCGACCTCGCCTAGCACGCGGCTTGCCTCGGCATAGAACAGCAGGCCTTCCGGTGTGGGCTTCAGTCGCCCGCCGGTGCGATCGAAGAGGGAGAAACCGCAAGCTTCCTCGAGCCGCGCGATCTGCGTGCTGACAGCGGGCTGCGTCAGGCCCATGGCCTGCGCCGCTGCCGTCACCGAGCGATGGTCGACGACCGCCCGGAACGCCTCGAGAAGCTTGACGTCCATCAGTCCATAAAATCCGATTATTGGGCTGAGAAGCCGTATTGGAGCCCATCTTTAGCAAATCGCTGGCCGAATCGGGATATCAAAAATTAATGGCATATGATTTGCTTATGGAATCGAGACGAGGCAATGTTGGCTAGGGAGAGAAACGGCATCCATGGCAGCAACGCCGATCATCGTTGCGGAAAACGTGAGCAAACGGTTCGGAGAGAACCAGGTGCTGACGCGCGTCTCGCTGCCGGTGATGGAGCGCGATGTAGTGTGTGTCGTCGGGCCGAGCGGCTCAGGCAAGACCACCTTGCTGCGCTGTCTGGCGCTTCTCGAGGTGCCCAGTGAAGGGCGCGTCGTCATGCAGGGCGTGCCGATTTCGACGCCCGAGCGAAACAAGCAGGTGAGGAGTGCGGCACGCGCCGTCCGGTCGGACATCGGCATGGTGTTCCAGCACTTCAATCTCTGGCCGCACATGTCGGTGCTGGAGAACCTGGTCGAGGCGCCGGTTCGGGTGAAGAAGCTTCCCAGATCCGAAGCCGTTGCCATCGCGGAGAAGCTGCTGACCAAGGTCGATCTGCTCGACAAGCGCGATGCCTACCCGGGCCGGCTGTCCGGCGGACAGCAACAGCGGGTGGCGATCGCCCGGGCGCTCGCCATGTCGCCGAAGGTTTTGCTGTTCGACGAGGCTACAAGTGCGCTCGATCCCGAACTGCGCCGAGAGGTACTGTTGGTGATGCGCCAACTCGCCGAGGAAGGCATGACCATGCTGGTCGTGACCCACGAGATGGGGTTTGCTCGTCAGGTCGGAACGCGCACGGTGTTCATGGATAAAGGCGAGATCGTCGAGGAGGCGCCAGGAGCGGCCTTCTTTGAGAAGCCGAAGACGGAGCGCGCCCAGCGCTTCCTGCAGCAGTTCGAGGAATGAATAACCAAAGTCGAGGGAGGCAGATCATGGGTCGCAAGGAAATCTTTGGCGCGTTGGCGCTCGCCGCGGCAATCAGTGTAGGTCCGGCGGTTTCGGCAACAGCGCAGCAGACACAATCGCGCCTGTTCGAGATCACGAAGAGCCACAAGCTGCGGGTTTGCCAGTTCCCGCTCTACTATTCGATCTCCTTCCGCAATCCCAAAACCGGCCAACTTGAAGGCATCGACGCCGACCTGTCCAAGGAACTGGCCAAGGAGCTCGATGCCAAGCTCGAGGTCGTGGAGACGAGCTTCGGCTCGTTCATTGCCGACCTGCAGGCCAACAAGTGCGACATCGGGATGTTCGGTGTCGGAGCGACCTTGAAGCGGGCACAGGCCGTCGAATTCTCCAAGCCCTACCTCGTGACGAACATCTACGCCGTGGTGCGCAAGGATGGTCCGATCAAGACGTGGGAGGACATCGACAAGAAGGGAATCAAGGTAGCGGTTTCACTCGGCAGCTATATCGAGCCGTTCATGAAGGACTACATGAAGAATGCCGAAGTGATTTCAGTTGCCCCGCCCAATACCCGTGAGGCCGAGCTGGTCGCCGGTCGCGTCGACGTCGACATGACCGACTTCCCGACGGCGATAAAAGTCACCGACGAGTTCGATTGGGCGGCCTATGTCACGCCGAAGGAGAAGCTCGCGGTCACGCCTTACGCCTATGTCGTGGCGCCAGGCGACCAGATCTGGCTGAACTACATCAACCTGTTCGTCGACACGATCAAGCTGGACGGCCGCCTGGTGAAGTACGCCAACAAGAACAAGCTCGGCCCGATCGTGGCGCCGTAGCGAAGGCGGCGGGTCGGCCAGAGCATGTTCAAATACCAGTTCCGCTGGGACATCGTTTCCGGCGACAACCTCGACTTCCTGATGTCGGGGTTGCAAATGACGTTGATCGTCTCGGCGATCACGCTGGTGCTGGCGATGATCGCGGGACTGGTCATCGCCTTGCTGGACATGTCGCGGTTTCCACCGGCCCGATGGGTGGGGGTCACGTTCGGCGAGATCATCCGTAACACGCCCATCCTGGTGCAGTTGCTCTGGGTCTACTATGTGCTGCCGATCGTGTTCGGCGTGCGTATCGAATCGCTCACGGCGCTCATCGTCGGCCTGTCGCTGTACCAGGGAGCCTTCATCTCGGAAGTCTACCGTTCAGGGATCCAGAGCGTGCCGCGCGGCCACTCGGAGGCTGCTCAGGTGCTGGGGCTGTCTCCTCTGCAGAATTTCATGCGCATCGTCCTGCCGCAGGCGATCCGTATGACCTTGCCGCCGCTTGCCTCCAACTTCGTGCAGCTTATCAAGTTCTCGTCATTGGGTGCGGTCATCTCGGTGAGTGAGATTACGCGCCGAGGGATGGAGCTCTCGTCCACGACGTTCCGGCCGCTCGAGATCTTTACCTTCATCGCGGTGGTGTATTTTGTGATCTGCTGGCCGCTCGCCATGGGCATCCGCGTGTGGGAAGCGAAGCTCAGGAATCGTTGATAGATGTCGGATGTCAGAACCGCGCTGGCGCGGAAGGTCGAGGCCGCGCGCGATCACCTGATCTCGACTACGCGGCGTCTCGTTGCCGTGGCCTCACCCAATCCACCGAGCGATACCGCCGAGATCGCTGCGGTGACGGAGGCCTTGCTGCGCGAGATCCCGGGAATCGAGATCGAGACCATCGAGCCGGCGCCGCGCGTCAGGAGTCTGATCGCACGGTTGCGCAGCGGACGGCCCGGGCGGCGACTGATCTTCAACGGGCACCTCGACACCTTTCCCCTGCTCGAGGGATTGCCCTGGACCGTTCCGCCCCTGGGCGGTGTCCTGAAAGACGGCAAGCTCTACGGGCGCGGCGTTTGCGATATGAAGGGTGGCATCGCCTGCTCTCTGCTTGCGGCGACGTTGCTGGCCGACCATCGCGATGCCTGGAATGGCGAGATCGTTCTCACACTTGCCGGGGATGAGGAGAACATGGGCTCGCTCGGCACGGGCTACATGATGGAGCACGTCCCGCATGCCCTTGGGGATGGCAACATCTGCGGCGATGTGGGTTCCCCGAGAGTAGTGCGCTTTGGAGAGAAGGGCCTCATGTGGGTCGAGGTCGAGGCCACAGGCACGCCGGCGCATGGTGCGCACGTGCATCGCGGTATCAATGCGGTCGACCGATTGCGGGTCGCGCTCGACAAATTGAAGGATCTGGAACAGGTGCCATTCCAGTCGCCGCCTGTCGTTACCGAAGCGATTGCGAAGGCAAAGCACATTTCGGAGCCGTTGTCGGGCGCAGGTGAGTCGGAGACCTTGCAGCGTGTGACGGTCAACATCGGCACGATCGAGGGTGGAACGTCGCCCAACCTTGTGCCCACCCATGCCATTGCGCGCGCCGATATCCGTCTGCCTGTCGGCATCACGACCGACGTTCTCGTGGCCAAGCTCGACGAATGGCTGGCACCGCTCGAGGGCGTGAGCTGGCACGCTACCCGGCGCTTCGAGCCCTCGTTCACCCCGCCGGATCATGAGCTGGTTCGCCGGACCGCGGGTGTTGCCGCGGAAGTGCTGGGGGCGCCGCCGGCAGTGAACATGCGGGTCGGCGGCTCCGACTCTCGATGGTATCGCAAATACGGCGTACCGACCGTGGTGCTGGGGCTCACGCCGTTCAATATGGGGGGCGCCGACGAGTACGTCCTGGTGGACGAACTGGTGGCGGTTGCCAAGATCCACACGCTGGTGGCTTACGATTTCCTCTCCGCGGGGCAATGACAGATGGACCGTCTTTCAGATGCAGAGCTTTTTACCTCTCCCATGACCTTCATGGGGGTGCCTTACGGCCGGCCTGGCCCAGGCAATCGGGCCGCGATCCTCGGCATCCCGTTCGATTGCGGCACCAACATGCGGATCGGCGCGCGCGGCGGTCCTGACTCGGTCCGCCAGCAATCCGCCCTCATGCGGCGCTTCAACCCCACGAATGCCGACTTCGATCCGGTCGCGGCACTCGGCTTGGTCGATTGCGGCAACGTGAAGCTCACACCCAGCAAGATCGTCGATGCCTTCGAGCGCACCGAACAGGCCGTGGATCGCATCGTCGCCGCCGGCGCGGTGCCGATCACGATCGGTGGCGACGGTTCGGTCACCGTTCCGGTCGCGCGTGCCGTCGGCAAGAAGTACCGAAAGATGGCCGCGCTCCATATCGATTCGCATACCGATTCCTATCCCTATGAATCAGAGGAGAAGTACAACTCGGCGACCCAGTTCACGCATGTCGCAGAAGAAGGCCTGGTCGATCCGGAATTCTCCTGGCATGTCGGGATCCGTAGCACGACCTACGCGCAGGGCGTGGTGCCGAGGGCAATGAGCCTCGGCTACAAGGTGGTGTCGATCGACGAACTGGTGCGGGGCGGTTTCGCGCAGCGCATGGCCGAGTTTCGCGACCGGGTCGGCAAGCGCCCGGTCTATCTCTGCTTCGACATGGACGTGTTCGATCCCTCGTGCGCGCCCGGCGTCTGCACGCCTTCCTGGGGCGGTCTGTCGGCGCGCGAGGGCATCGATCTGCTGCGCTGCCTGACCGATCTCAATATCGTTGCGATCGACGTCAATACGGTGAGCCCGCCGCAGGACGTGAACGGCATGGCGGCGCATCTCTGCGCGCATGTGATTTACGAGACCTTGGTCCTGCTCTGCCGGCAAATGGGTCTGACAGGCGCACAGACCTGAGGGCACAGCCCGCCTTCGATTGACTCCCTCGGCCGACGCCGCACAATCGATGCCGACAGCAAGAAAGATGCAGAGGGAGCGACCGATGCGTTTCGAGGGCAAGGTTGCGCTGATCACCGCCGCAGCGAACGGCATCGGCCGGGCCACCGCCGAGATCATGGCGCGTGAAGGGGCGATCGTGATCGCGGCCGACAACCATCAGGGACGCCTCGACGAGGCGGTGCCGGCCCTGCGCGGGAGCGGCGCCAAGGTCGAGGGCAAGTTGATCGACGCGCTGGATGCGGCGCAGGTCGATAAGCTGGTTGCGGACGTGGAGCGCGACCATGGCCGGATCGACATCCTGGTCAATGCGGTCGGCGGCAGTACGGTGATCGACAAACCGGCGGCGACAACGGAGCAGTTGACCCTGGCGAACTGGCAGAAGCTGATCGCCTTCAACCTCGACGGCACCTTCCTGGTCACGCACGCCGTGATCCCGGTGATGAAGCGGCGCCGCAGCGGCAAGATCGTCAACCTCGCCTCGATCGCGGGACGCGGCCTCAGTGCCAACAGCTCGAGTGCCTATGCGGCTGCCAAGGGCGGCATCATCGCCTTTACCCGCAAGCTCGCCCACGAACTCGGTCCCGAAGGCATCAACGTCAACGCCATCGCGCCCAGCGTGACGCTGACCGAACGCATCCGGCCGCATTGGGAGAAGCGCTCCCAGGGGTCGCAGGCCGAGGAGATCGAGCACACGCCGTTGCGGCGCGTCGCCGAGGCAGTCGACCAAGCGCGGGTCATCTGTTTCCTGGCGTCGTCCGATGCCGACTTCGTCACCGGCATCACGATCGATGTGACAGGCGGCGTCTAGCCGGGCACGCAACCGAGGGAGAGATCATGGCGGGCAAGGTTGGATTCATCGGGCTGGGCGCCATGGGGGGACCGATGGCGCTCAACCTCGCCAAGGCCGGCTTCGAGCTGGTCGTTCATGACATCGATGCAACGAAGACCGAACCGCTGCGCAAAGCGGGCGCCGATGTCGCGACCTCCGCCGATCTCACGGCAGCAACCGCGGAGCGAACCATCGTCATCGTCGAGACGACGGAGCAGGCCGAATCGGTGATCATTGGTGCGCACGGCATCATTCGCGGCGCCAAGCCGGGACACATCGTCGTGTGCATGTCGACCATTGATCCTTTCGCCGCGCGCATCTTCGCCGATCGCCTGGCCGGGCGGGACATCGCCATGCTGGATGCGCCGGTAAGCGGCGGCACGGGGCGGGCACAATCGGGCGAGCTGTCCGTCATCGTCGGCGGCTCCGCAGAGACTTTCGCGAAGTGTCAGGATCTGTTTGCCGCACTGGGGAGTCAGTCGTTCCATGTCGGCCCGCTGGGCAGCGGCCTGGCCATGAAGCTGGTCAACAACATGCTGGTCCAGGTCAATACGGTCGCGGTCGCGGAGGCGATGGTGCTGGGTGTGAAGGCGGGGCTCGATCCGCGCACGATCTACGAAGTGGTCCGCGTTTCGACCGGCGCCAGCGCGGCATGGGACCTGCGGGTGCCGCGTATTCTGGCCGGCGACTTCGAGCCCGGCGGCACGATCGACATTTCCTACAAGGATCAGGAACTCGAAACCGCGTTCGCCAAGCAACTGGGCGTGCCCTTGCTGCTCGCCAACGTCACGCAGCAGGTCTACCAGATGGCCCGGGCCCGTGGATTGAACAAGCAGGACGGGGCGGCTATCGTCAAAATCTTCGAGCAGTTGGCTGGTGTGACGGTGAAAGGCGACTAGGACGGACGCGCCCGTGCGCCGCGCACCAGCCTGCCCGGCAGGGCGCCGGTGAATGCGCCGTCGCGGTAGGTGACTTCGCCTCCGACGATCGTGGCACGATAGCCCTCGGCCTTCTGCTCCAGCCGGCGCCCGCCGCCTGGCAGATTGTGGACGGGATGCGGGGCGACGACGCTAAGGTGATCGAGGTCGATCACGTTGATGTCGGCTCTGTAGCCGACGGCCAGCCGCCCGCGATCGCCGAGGCCGATCGTTTGGGCCGGCACATCGGTCAGCTGTTGAACCGTCCAGGCGAGGGGCCAGCGCTCGCCCTTGCGATCGCGCGTCCAGTAGGTAAGGGCGTGCGTGGTGTAACTCGCGTCGCAGATTAGACCGTAGTGTGCGCCGCCGTCGCCCAGCGCCATCACCGTATGCTCGTGCCGCAACATGCGTCCCATGTTGGCATCGGAGCAGTCCGTATAGTTGGCGCCGGGATGGAACAGGATCGTGCGGCCGTCACCGGAAACCAGCAGGTCATAGGCGAGCTCGAGCGGGGAGACGCCGAGTGCTGCGGCCCGCGCATCTAGCCGTTGGTGGGCGGCCGGTGTGTAGTTTGGCGGATCGCCCAGCACGAACATGTTGCCCACGCTGCGCATGAACGCGAGCATTTGGGGATTGCGGTAGGTTGGCTCCTCGACAAGGAGACGCGCCCGTAGAACCGGATCGCGAAGCCGCGCGAGTTTTTGTGCCAGTGGAAGGTCGGCGACGTCGCGGTAGCTCGGGCAGGTCGAGAAGGGATGGAACGACAGCTCGAGCCCATACAGGATGGCCACGGGCCGCGCCGCAACCTGACCACGGATCGGCAAACCGTCACGGTTGGCCCGCTCGACCTCGCGCAACAGGGTCTCCCAGCGGCCGGGATAAAGCGAGATGTCGAGCAAGGTGAAAGACAAAGGTCGCCCGGACAGCTTTGCCAGACGGCGCAGCATGGCGAATTCGGTCGCACCCTCCGCGGTCGTGTCCTGAAAATCATCCAAGAGCTGGATCACGCCCTTGCCGGCGCGACCCATGCCGCGCGCGATGGCCGCGAGTTCCTCTTCGGCAGCGGTGATGGTCGGGGTAAGGACGCCCTCGGATGTGCGGTGAAAAAGCGACCGCGAGGTCGTGAAGCCCAAGGCGCCCGCGTTGAGCCCTTCCTCGACCATCGACGCCATGGCGGCCATGTCCTCAGCCGTTGCGGGCTCGCGATCGACGCCGCGTTGGCCCATCACGAAAACACGCAACGGCGCGTGCGGCACCTGGGTCGCGAAGTCGATGTCGCAGCGTCTGGCATCGAGCGCATCGAGGTATTCGGGGAAGCTCTGCCAGTTCCACGGCACACCTTCGCGCATCACAAGCTCAGGGATGTCCTCGACGCCCTCCATGACCTTGATCAGGGTGTCGCGATCCTGCGGCCGGCACGGAGCGAAGCCCACACCGCAATTTCCCATCAGTACGGTGGTCACGCCGTGGCCGGAAGACGGAGTGAAGCGGTCGTCCCAAGTGGCCTGGCCGTCATAGTGCGTGTGGATGTCGACAAAGCCCGGCGTCACGGCCAGTCCCTTGGCGTCGATTTCTTCACGTCCCGTGTCGGCGACGCGGCCCACTGCGGCGATGCGGCCATCCCGCACCGCGACATCGGCTTCGCGCGGCTCGCTGCCCGAGCCGTCGATCACCGTTCCGTTGCGCACCACCAAGTCGAAGTCGGCTGCCATGGCGCTCTCCCATGCGGCTTCGTGTGTCAATCGTTACCAGCTTGAACCCGTGATGGGAATGAGGGCGTCCCGCAGGACGACGTGAGGAAATGACGCTACGCTGCGTCTCGAAACAGTCAGGTTTCGTCGCCATATCGCCGTCAAGCGCGAGGTGCCATGTCCAGTCCAAGACCTCTGTCTTTCCATGTGCCGGAGCCCGCTGTGCGGCCTGGCGGTGCGCCGGATTTCTCCGATGTGCCGATCTCCCGGGCGGGCGAAGTTCGGCGCCCTGAAGTGGATGTGGCGCCCGAGGATATCCGCGATTTGGCCTTTGCGATCATCCGCGTTCTCAACCGCGACAGCGAGGCGGTGGGTCCCTGGGCCGGGCTTCTGAGCGACGCGCAGCTGTTGGAAGGCTTGCGCCACATGATGACCCTGCGCGCGTTCGATGCGCGCATGCAAATGGCCCAGCGCCAGGGCAAGACCTCGTTTTACATGCAGCATATGGGCGAGGAGGCGGTGAGCTGCGCTTTCCGCATGGCACTCGAGCCGGGCGACATGAACTTTCCGACCTACCGCCAGGCCGGACTGTTGATTGCCGGCGGCTATCCCATGCTCGACATGATGTGCCAGATCTATTCCAACGAGCTCGATCCCCTGAAGGGGCGGCAGTTGCCGGTGCTGTACTCGTCGCGCGATCACGGCTTCTTCTCGGTCTCGGGGAATCTCGCGACTCAGTACATCCAGGCGGTAGGCTGGGCGATGGCGTCAGCGATGAAACGCGACACCAAGATTGCAGCTGGCTGGATCGGCGACGGCTCGACCGCCGAATCGGATTTTCACGCCGCGCTCGTTTTCGCCTCGACCTACAAGGCGCCGGTGGTCCTCAACATCGTCAACAATCAGTGGGCGATCTCGACATTCCAGGGGATCGCCCGCGGCGGTTCAGGCACATTCGCCGCCCGTGGCCTGGGCTTCGGCATCCCGGCGCTGCGGGTCGACGGCAATGACTACCTCGCCGTTCATGCGGTGGCCAAATGGGCGGTCGAGCGTGCCCGCCGCAACCTGGGGCCGACGGTGATCGAGTACGTCACCTATCGCGTCGGCGCGCATTCCACATCGGATGATCCTTCTGCTTACCGGCCGAAGACTGAATCGGATGCCTGGCCGCTCGGCGATCCCGTGCTGCGGCTCAAAAATCACCTGATCCGACGCGGTGTCTGGTCGGAGGATCGGCACAAGCAGGCCGAGGCCGAGATCCTTTCATCGGTCATCGCGGTCCAGAAAGAGGCCGAGACCCACGGCACGCTGCATACCGGGCCGCATCCGTCAGCGCGTGACATGTTCGAAGGCGTGTTCGAGCAGATGCCGCCGCATCTGCGCCGGCAACGGCAGCAGGGAGGAGTCTAGCCGATGCCCCGCAGGACGATGGTCGAGGCGATCCGCGACGCGATGGACGTCTCCATGCAGCGCGACGAAAACGTCGTCGTGTTCGGCGAGGACGTTGGTTATTTCGGCGGCGTGTTCCGATGCACGCAAGGGCTGCAGCAGAAGTTCGGCGCCAGCCGCTGCTTCGACGCCCCGATCAGCGAGCTCGGCATCGTGGGCGCTGCGGTTGGCATGGCCGCCTACGGCTTGCGGCCGTGCGTGGAGATCCAGTTCGCCGACTACATGTATCCGGCCTACGACCAGATCGTGTCGGAGGCGGCGCGGCTGCGTTACCGATCCAACGGCCAGTTCACGGCGCCGATGGTGGTGCGGATGCCGACCGGCGGCGGCATTTTCGGCGGCCAGACCCACAGCCAGAGCCCCGAGGCGCTTTTCACCCATGTGTCCGGACTCACGACCGTCGTGCCCTCCAATCCCTACGATGCCAAAGGACTGCTGATCGCCGCCATCGAGGACAACGACCCGGTGATCTTCCTCGAGCCGAAGCGGCTTTATAACGGGCCGTTCGACGGCCATCACGACCGGCCGGTCATGCCGTGGGCGCGTCATCCCCAGGGCGAGGTCCCGGACGGTCACTACACGGTGCCTTTGGGCAAGGCTGCGGTCCGCCGGGAGGGCACCGCCGTGACGGTGCTGGCCTATGGCACCATGGTCTTCGTCGCCGAGGCCGCGGCCCAGGAAACCGGCATCGATGCCGAGATCATCGATTTGCGCACGCTGGTTCCTTACGACCTCGACACGATCGTCGCTTCAGTGAAGAAGACCGGAAGGTGCGTCGTCGTCCACGAAGCGACGATGACCTCGGGTTTCGGCGGTGAGCTCAGTGCGTTGGTGCAGGAGAATTGCTTCTATCATCTCGAGGCGCCGGTCCTGCGGGTCGCGGGCTGGGACACGCCCTATCCGCATGCCCAGGAGTGGGACTACTTCCCGGGACCTGCCCGCGTCGGACGTGCACTCAAGTCGGTGATGGAGGCTTGAGATGGGGATCCGGGTCATCAAGCTTCCCGACGTGGGCGAAGGTGTCGCCGAGGCCGAGCTCGTCGAATGGCATGTCGAGATCGGCCAGTCGGTCCTGGAGGACCAGCTTCTGGCTGCTGTCATGACCGACAAGGCGACGGTGGAGATCCCCTCGCCGGTTGCCGGCACTGTCGTGGCGCTGGGCGGCGAGGTGGGCGGTGTCATTGCCGTCGGCGCCGAGCTGGTCCGGCTGGAGGTGGCAGGCGAGGGAGACCGGGAGGTTGCGGCGGCACCGCGAGAAGCGGCCAAACCGGAATCGCCGGCTGCTTCGGCGCCGCCCCCTGCATCTGTGCCGGCAATCGCCCCCGTGCCTGCTTCTTCTCCCGCGCCCGCTAAACCCGCGAAGCCTTTACCGTCGATGGCGCGACCATCGGCGGGGCCACCGCGGCCCGCGGGCGAGAAGCCGATTGCCTCGCCCGCGGTGCGTCGCCGAGCGCGAGATGCCGGCGTCGACTTGCGCCAGGTGCATGGCAGCGGACCGGCCGGCCGGATCAGTCACGACGACCTCGACGCATTCTTGCGCGGCAGTTCGCAGCCCGCGACCGGCCGTGCGCGCGTGGCCAATACGGACGTCGAAACTGTCAAAGTCATCGGCTTGCGTCGGCGGATCGCGCAGGCGATGGCGGAGTCCAAGCGACGCGTCGCGCACTTTGCCTATGTCGAGGAGGTCGATGTCACCGCCCTCGAGGAGCTTCGTGCGACCTTGAACGCGCAGAACCGACAGGATCGCCCGCGACTTACCTTGATGCCGTTTCTGATGCAGGCGGTGGTGAGGGCGGTCGCTGACTTCCCCGAGATGAACGCGCATTTCGACGACGAGGCGGAGACAATCGAACGGTATGGCGGCGTCCATATCGGCATCGCGACGCAGACGCCGTCAGGCTTGATGGTTCCCGTCGTCCGTCACTGCGAAGCGCGCGGGCTGTGGGATTTTGCTTCGGAGGTGAGTCGCCTGGCCGAGGCGGCACGGGAGGGACGGGCTACACGCGATGAGCTTACCGGTTCGACCATCACGATCACGAGTCTGGGGGCGCTGGGTGGCATCGTCTCGACGCCGGTGATCAATCGGCCGGAGGTGGCGATCATCGGTATCAACAAGGAAGCCGTGCGCCCGGTGTGGCAGGGTGGGCAATTCGTGCCGCGCACGATGATGAACCTTTCGTCCTCGTTCGATCATCGCGTGATCGACGGTTACGTCGCGGCGCGCTTCATCCAGCGCATCAAGGGTCTGATCGAAGCCCCGGCAACGCTTTTCATAGAGGAATGAGATGGCCGATATTGCTGCCAAGGTGCTGGTCGTCGGTGGTGGCCCCGGCGGATATGTCTGCGCCATTCGGTTGGGCCAACTCGGCCTCGATGTCGTGCTGGTGGAGCAGGGCGGCCTGAACGGCGGGCTTGGCGGCACCTGCCTCAACGTCGGCTGCATTCCGTCGAAAGCCGTCATCCATGCCGCCGACGCCTACCATCAGGCTGTGACACAGGCGTCGTCGGCGCCGTTCGGCCTCAAGGTCGAGCGCCCGACGATCGACTTCGGGCGCACGGTCGAATGGAAGAACGGTATCGTCGGCCGCCTCACGAGCGGTGTCGGCACGCTTCTGAAGCGGCACCGGGTGAAGATCCTGCACGGCCGCGCCGAGATGGTGGACGGCAAGACCTGCCGCGTCGAGACCGATACGGGCCCGCAGGTTATCCAGGCCGAGCATGTCGTGCTGGCGACGGGCTCGGTGCCGGCGTCGCTGCCGCCCTTGCCGTTCGGTGGAAAGGTCATCTCATCGACCGAGGCTTTATCTCTTCCTGCCGTCCCTGAACGTCTCGCCGTCGTTGGTGCCGGCTATATCGGACTTGAGCTCGGCACGGCCTTTGCCAAGCTCGGTGCCAAGGTCACGGTCATTGAGGCCGAGGAGCGTATCCTGCTGGCCTACGATGCCGATCTTGCCCGGCCGGTTGCAAAGCACCTGCAGGCGCTCGGCGTCGAGGTCCTGACCAAGGCGCGGGCGGTCGGACTATCGGAAGACCAAGGCGCGGTACTGGTCGAGCAAGAGGGCGCGGCTCCCCGCAGCATTCCAGCCGACCGGATCCTGGTCGCCACCGGCCGGCGCGCCCGGCTCACTGGCTTCGGACTCGAGCGCCTCGACCTCACCATGAACGGTGGGTTCGTGCAGGTCGACGA
>Ga0081455_10002519_pt1 | contig 21753 bp, 19 predicted proteins | sample TabmetS3T2R1_FD_70207 | JGI IMG/M metagenome (GOLD analysis project Ga0081455, IMG submission 70207) | Tabebuia heterophylla rhizosphere microbial communities from the University of Puerto Rico - S3T2R1 | ecosystem: Host-associated > Plants > Roots > Rhizosphere ...
GAAGACTGACCTCCTATGGAATGAAGGACGTGGTCTCCGGAAGCGGCAGCGGGATCGGTACCTCGAAGAGTGTGTCCCCGCCGTCCGGATCATTGATCGCTTGACCGTCCGATGCGAAGTAGTGCGCGATCTGCTGCTGGGCCGCGCGGGCGATGGATCCTTGGGCTCCGGCGGGCAGCCCTCCGGCGGTCGGGCCGAGAGTCTGGTTCAGGAAGTCGTGGGGGTCCTTGGGCAGCGTTGAATTGCGTGCGAAGGCGAGGTCGTTGCGATAGAAAGTCGTGGTCTCCGCGAAGTCTCCCGCCCTGATCACTGCCGAGGCTAGGGGGTTGGGCCCAATCTGGTCGCCTTTGGCGACCTGAAGCAGGATCGGCCTATCGCTGAGACGCGACGCATAGCCGAACGCGCCGCCGGATTGCTGCACCCATTCGGTGTTGTCGAAGACCTCCTGGATCGCCATGGCCCCGGCTCTCTCGTTGGTGACTGGTTTCTGGTCGCGCAGCGGCAGGTTCTCGTCGAAGTAGTTCTCCGGTGGGCCGCCCACCGCAACGCCGTCAATGTGCGTGATCCCGGGCGAGTTGATCAGCGATGGTTTGCGTGCGTGGAGCGCGGCGCCGGCCTTTGGTCGGCCTCTCACAGGCGACAGGTTTCCTCCAATTCCGCCCAGGAATGGGAACGGGACGTTGAGTGCGGCGGCACGAACCCTGGGCTCGACCGCGACGAACACGGCGCCGTCGGTGGACGCCGGCTCGGACCAAGTGGTCCACCTCCCGGCGTCGGCCTCGCTGCAGGGAATCGTCACCGACGACGGACTGCCGAACCCGCCGGCAGCTACCACCGTGACCTGGTCGAAGGTCAGCGGTCCGGGAGCGGTGAGCTTCCAGGACCCGAACGCTGCCAGCACGCTCGCCTCCTTCGGGGAGTCCGGGACGTACGTCCTCCGGCTCACCGCGAGCGACTCGGTGCTGGGCGCCAGTGACGACCTCACCGTCACCGCGAACCCCGCACCGCCCACCGGCAACCTGGTCGTCAACTCCGGCTTCGAGGTCGACACCAGCCGCTGGAAGGGATCGACGGGCACCACCCTGACCCGAGTGCAGCCCGGACACTCCGGCGGCTGGGCGGGCCAGCTGGCCAACACCAGCACCGGCACCACAACCTGCCAGCTCAACGACTCTCCCGACACCGTCGCAACGACGGTGCCGAGCAACTACCTCGCGACCGCCTGGGTCAAGGGTGACGCCGCGAGCGCGGGCACCACCGTCCGGCTCCGGATCCGCGAGTGGGCCGGCCAGACCCTCGCCGGCACCCAGGAGAGCTCGCTGACCCTGTCCACCGGCTGGCAGCAGCTCGTGCTCAACTACGTGCCGGCGGCGCCGGGCAGCTCGCATCTCGACGTCAACCTGGTGCGGCCCACACCGGCCGGACAGGTCTGCTTCACCGCCGACGACATCTTCGTGATGACCACGACGCAGGCACCGCCGAACACCGCTCCGAGCGTGCAGGCCGGCGCCGATCAGACGGTCACACTCCCGGACACGGCAGCGCTCAGCGCCACGGTCACCGACGACGGGCTGCCCAACCCCCCGGCCGCGACCACGCGGCCCCGGGCCAACACCAGCGCGACCAGCGCCTTCTCCGGCTGCGCCCCGCCGATCGCCACCCGCCGGGCCCCGTCGAAGACCTGCACCGGTCCGAGCAGCAGGAACTCCACGCCCGCCACGCTACGAACCCGGCCGCACCGGCCACCCGATCCGCGCCAAACCGGCACCCAACCGAGCGCCTACCGTGACCCGGCTAGGGTGCTCGGATGGCCACGCACTGGACGCTCGGTTGCGACGCCGCCGACCCGCACGCCCTCGCCGCCTTCTGGGCGACCGCGCTCGGCTACGTACCGGAGCCCGGCTACGAGGAGGAGTACGGCGCCTCGATCGTCGACCCGGACGGCCGCGGCCCGGCCATCGGCTTCCTGCGCGTACCCGAGCCGAAGGCGGCGAAGAACCGGATGCACATCGACGTACGCGTCGCCGGCGAGCCGCCCTGGGACATGCCCGAGCGGGAGCGGCTCATCCACGCCAAGGTCGCCGAACTGCGCACCCTCGGCGCCACCGCGGACCGCGAGGAACGCGACGGCGACCTGCTGAGCCACGTGGTCATGCGCGACCCGGAGGGCAACGAGTTCTGCGTCGCCTGATCAGAACAGCGTGATCAGAACAGCCGCAGCGAGTCGTCCTCGATGCCGCGCAGGGCGTCGTAGTCGAGGGTCACGCAGCCGATACCGCGGTCGCCGGCCAGGACGCGGGCCTGCGGTTTGATCTCCTGGGCGGCGAAGATCCCGCGTACCGGCGCGAGCAGCGGGTCCCGGTTCAGCAGCTCCAGGTAGCGGGTCAGCTGCTCGACGCCGTCGATCTCGCCGCGCCGCTTGATCTCCACCGCGACCGCCTGCCCGCCGGCGTCCCGGGCCAGGATGTCCACCGGCCCGATCGCCGTCGGGTACTCCCGGCGGACCAGCCGGTAGCCCTCGCCCAGCGTCTCGATGTGCTCGGCCAGCAGCTCCTGCAGGTGCGCCTCGACGCCGTCCTTGCGCAGCCCCGGGTCGATGCCCAGCTCGTGCGAGGAGTCGTGCAGCAGCTCCTCGATGGTGATCACCAGCTTCTCGCCGGCCTTGTTGATCACCGTCCAGACGCCCTCGGCCTCCACCAGCGTGCACGGCGGGCTCATCCAGTTCAGCGGCTTGTACGCCCGGTCGTCGGCGTGGATCGACACCGAGCCGTCCGCCTTCACCAGCAGGAGCCGGGGCGCCATCGGCAGGTGCGCCGTCAGCCTCCCCAGGTAGTCGACGCTGCACCGAGCAATCACCAGCCGCACGCGGAGCAGCTTAACCAACCGGCCGTCAGTCCCAGACGGGGTGCCGTTTCTCCAGGAACGCCGCCATGGCCTCCTGGGCGGGCGGGGTCTGGCTGGTCGCGGCCATCACCTCGATGGCGTAGGTGTACGCGTCCCGCTCGGGCCGGTCGAGCTGGGCGTACAGCGCCTGCTTGCCGATGGCCTTGCTGGCCCGGCTGCCGCGGGTGGCCCGGTCCAGCAGGTCCAGCGCGGCCTTGTCCAGCTCGGCGTCCGGGACCGCGGCGTTGATCAGCCCCCAGTCGGCCGCGGTGGCCGCGTCGATGGTCTCGCCGGTGAGCGCCAGCTGCATGGCGCGCTTGCGGCCGACGTTGCGGGCCACGGCCACCATCGGGGTGTGGCAGAACCAGCCACCCTTGCCGCCCGGCACCGCGAACCCGGCGCTCTCCGCCGCCACCGCCAGGTCGCAGGAGGCCACCAGCTGGCAGCCGCCGGCCGTGGCCAGCGCGTGCACCCGGGCCAGCACCACCTGCGGCACCGACTGGATCGTGCGCATCACCTCGGCGCACAGCACCAGCAGGTCGCGTACGCCGTCGTAGTCGCGCGCCGCCACGTCCCGGAAGTCGTGCCCGGCGGAGAACACCGGACCCGCCGCGGCCAGCAGCACCCCGGCGGCGTCGGTCCGGCCGACCTCCCGGAACGCCTCGCCCAGCTCGGTCAGCATCTCGTACGACAGCGCGTTGCGGCGATCGGGCCGGTTCAGCGTGATCGTCGCGAACCGCCCATCCCGCTCCACCAGCACCTGATTCCCCATCTGCCCAACGTAACCGCCGCGAGCCCGGCGCCGGTAGTGGGCGGGTTGGCTGCACCGGTGGGCGGCCGAGTGGGCGAATCCGTTCCATTCCGTTGCGGCCGGCGGCCCTCACCCGTTAGTGAATACCCCTGGGGGAGCCTTCGGCTGAGGGCTTGCGGGGTGCCGGGGGGCATTCGTGAAGCGATTCGGGTCATTCCGTGGTGCGCTGGGAACGGTCGTTCTCGGGGCCGCCGCGATCATCGTCGGCATCACCGCGTCGGGCGTACCGGCCAGTGCGGCCCCGGGCGTACGGGACGGGTTCGCCGACGTCGTGGTCGCCTCCGGGCTGACCGAGCCGACCGCGCTGTCCTTCGCGCCGGACGGCAGCATGTTCGTGGCCGAGAAGAGCGGCCTGATCACCCGGTACGTCTCCGGTGTCGCGAGCACCGTGGCCGACTTACGCACCCAGACGCACAACTACTGGGACCGCGGCCTGCTCGGGCTCGCCGTCGACCCCCAGTACCCAACGCGACCGTACGTGTACGCGATGTACACCTACGATGCCCTGCCCGGTGGCAGCGCGCCGCACTGGGGCAGCCCCGGGCAGACCAGCGACAGCTGCCCGACCCCGCCCGGCCCGACCACCGACGGCTGCGTGGTGCAGGGCCGCTTATCCCGGCTCACGATCCCGCCCGGCGGGGCGATGACCGCGGAGAAGGTGCTGGTCGAGGGGTGGTGCCAGCAGTTCCCCAGCCACTCGGTCGGCACCGTGCTGGTCGGCCCGGACGGCAGCCTGTACGCCAGCGGCGGCGACGGCGCGAGCTTCGGTTTCGCCGACTACGGCCAGCAGAAGAACCTGTGCGCCGACCCGCCGGGCGCCGCCGGCACCAACCTCACCGCGCCGGGCGCGGAGGGCGGTTCGCTGCGCAGCCAGTCGGTACGCCGCCCGGCCGGCGAGCCGGTGCTGCTGAACGGCGCGATCGTGCGCGTCGACCCGGACACCGGGGCCGGCCGGCCGGGCAACCCGTTCGCCGCCTCCGCCGACGCCAACGCGCGCCGCATCATCGCCTACGGCATGCGCAACCCGTTCCGCTTCACCATCCGGCCCGGCACCGACGAGCTGTGGGCCGGCGACGTCGGCTGGAACACCGTCGAGGAGATCGACCGCATCCCGCACGGCGCGGACGGCACCGCGGAGAACTTCGGCTGGCCCTGCTACGAGGGCGCCGGCAAGGTGCCCGCCTTCGACAGCGCCGGCCTGTCGATGTGCCAGTCCCTGTACGCCAGCGGCGGCGCCACCGGCCCGTACTACAGCTACCCGCACGGCGCCCAGGTCGCGCCGGGCGACGGGTGCCTGGCCGGCAGCTCGTCGCTGTCCGGGGTGGCCTTCGCCGGCAGCGGCTACCCGGCCGAGTACGCCGGGTCGCTGTTCTTCTCCGACTACTCCCGCGACTGCGTGTGGGTGATGAAGCGCGGCGCCAACGGGCAGCCGGACCCGGCGCAGGTCTCGCCCTTCGTGACCGCGGCCGGCGGCGTGGTGCAGCTGGTCACCGGCCCGGACGGCGAGCTGTACTACGTGACGCTGGCCGGCGAGGTGCACCGGGTGCACTACCTGGGCGGCAACCACCAGCCCGCCGCGCACGCCACCGCCACGCCCTCGCTGGGCCAACCGCCGCTGACCGTCCACTTCGACGGGTCGGCCTCCACCGACCCGGACGGCGACCCGCTCAGCTACAGCTGGGACCTCAACGGCGACGGCCTGTTCGGCGACGCGACCATCGCGAATCCACAGTGGACATACACCGCACCGGCGCTGGTCCGGGCGCGGTTACTGGTCAGCGACGGCCGCGGCGGCTCGGGCACCACCGAGATCCCCGTCACCGTAGGCAATCCGGCCCCGCCGCCGGTGCCGGTCATCGACTCGCCGACCGCGGCGCTGCACTGGCAGGTCGGCGACCCGATCGCCTTCAGCGGGCACGCCACCGACGGCTCCGGCGCGGCACTGGCCGGCAGCGCGCTGAGCTGGCAGGTGGTCATGTACCACTGCCCGAGCAACTGCCACACCCACCCGATCCAGAGCTTCCCCGGTGTCGACAGTGGACAGTTCGCCGCGCCGGACCACGAATACCCGTCGTACCTGGAGCTGGTGCTCGCCGCCACCGGCACCGACGGCCAGCGCGCCTCGACGACCGTACGCATCGACCCGCTGCCGGCGCCGCTGACCGCGACCACCAACCCGCCGGGACTCCAGCTCACGCTGCTGGACACCGCCGGCGCCGCGCCGCTGACCCGTACCGTCATCGCCGGCTCCTCGATCTCGGTCAGCGCGCCGCTCAGCCAGTCGCTGAACGGCCGCGTGTACGACTTCGCCGGCTGGTCCGACGGCGGCGCCGCCACCCACAACGTGGTCGCGAGCACGGTGCCGCCCGCGCTGGTGGCCACCTACCAGGCCCGCCCGCTCGGGCTGGTCGCCGCGTACGGCTTCGAGGAGGGCAGCGGGAACGCCACCGCCGACCTCACCGGCAACGGCAACACCGGGGTCCTCGGCAGCACGCTGTGGTCGAACGCCGGCCGCTTCGGCAAGGCCGTCTTCCTGGACGGCATCACCGGCACGGTCACCGTCAAGGACGCGCCGGGCCTGTCGCTGGCGCCGGGCATGACGGTCGAGGCATGGGTACGCCCGAGCACCCGCAGCGGCGACCGGGTGGTGCTGTCCCGGCAGCGTGCCGGCACCGAGGCGTACGTGCTGTACGCGGCACGATCCTCCAGCGCACCAGCCGGATCCGCGGTCCTGGACGGCGCCGAGACGGACCTGCCGGGCGGTGCCGCGCTGCCGCTGGACACCTGGTCGCACCTGGCGCTCACCTACGACGGCAGCGCCCTGCGCCTGTACGTGAACGCCGCGCTGGTGGCCAGCACGCCGGCCACCGGCCAGTTACCCATCTCCGGCGGCAACCTGGAGATCGGCGGCAGCTCGCTGTCCGGCGCGCGTTTCGGCGGCCTGATCGACGAGGTCCGGGTGTACGACCGCGCGCTCAGCGCCGCGGAGCTGGCCACCGACCGCGACACCCCGGTCGTGCCGGCCTACCCGGCGACCAGCCCCGGCACGGTCGGCCTGACCGCGCTCGGCGGCAACGGGCAGGCGCTGCTCGCGACCAATACCGGATCAGTGATCCGGTTGCGTACCGTCAACGCGCCCACGGCCCCGGTGACCGTCGGTCCACTTGAGACGGTCGGGCGCGGCATCCAGTCCGCGCCAACGGTGGTGACCGATGCCGCCGGCCGGGTCACGGTCTTCGGCCGCGGTGCCGGCAACATCGTCTACTACCAGTCCCGCGACCCCGGCGGCACGTGGACCGGCTGGCTGCGGGTGCCCGGTGCCGCCTCCAGCACCGCCGTCGCCGCCGCCGTCACCGGCAACGCCATCGACCTGTTCTACGCCGGCACCGACCACAGCGTCCGGCACCAGCGGTTGACCGGCAGCGCCTGGTCCACAGTGGAGATACTGAGCGGCACCACCTGGTTCGCGCCCTCGGTGTACCCGCTGGGCAACGGCCAGGTCCGGCTGTGGGTCATCGGCACCAACAGCCACGTGTACGGGCGGACCGGCAGCACCGGGCACTGGGGTGGCTGGCGCGACTCCGGCGGTGCGGTGAGCGCGATCGCGGCCACCCCGGGGTTCAGCGCCGGGCGGGAGGACATCTTCGCCATCGGCACCGCCGGCAAGCTCTACCTCGGCACCTGGACCGGCAACTTCGCCACCTTCGGCGGCTGGAAGCTGGTGGACAACGGGACGACCGCCGGCCAGGCCCTCGCCGCCACCACCCCGGGCGCCGGCCGCCTGCTGGCGGTCATCGGCGACACCGGCAGCGTGCGCTACAAGGCGTACAACAACGGTCGCTGGAGCACCCTGTTACCGATGCCCTAAGTCAGAGCGTTGGCGGCGCGGATCGCGGTGACGATCTGGTCGATCATCGCGGTCAGCTCGAAGTCCTTCGGGGTGAAGACCAGGTCGACGCCCAGCTCGCGCAGCCGGGCCGCGTCGCCGTCGGGGATGATGCCGCCGACGGCGACGGGCACGTCGGTGAGGCCGGCCTCGCGCAGCCCGTCGAGCACGGCGGGTACGACCGCCAGGTGCGAGCCGGACAGCACCGACAGGCCGACGGCGTGCACGTCCTCCTCGACCGCGGCCGAGACGATCTGCGCCGGGGTGAGCCGGATCCCCTGGTACACCACCTCGAAGCCGGCATCGCGCGCGCGGACGGCCACCTGCTCGGCGCCGTTGGAATGGCCGTCCAGCCCGGGCTTGCCGACCAGCAGCTTCAGCGGGCTGCCCAGCTCCTCGCCGGTACGCCGCACCCGGTCGCGTACCGCGGCCAGCTCGGCCCCGGCGCTGCCGCCGGGGGCCGCGCCGGAGACCCCGGTCGGCGCCCGGTACTCCCCGAACACCGCCCGCAGCGCGCCGGCCCACTCGCCCGTGGTGACCCCGGCGCGGGCGCAGGCCAGGCTCGCCGCCATCAGGTTCTCCTCCGTCTTCGCCGCGTCCCGCAGGCGTACCAGGGCGGCCTGCGCGGCGGCCTCGTCCCGCTGCGCGCGCCACTCCCGCACCGCCTCGGCGGCGGCCCGCTCCACCGCCGGGTCCACCGTCTGGATCGCGGTGGACAGGTCGGCCAGCAGCGGGTTCGGCTCGGTGCCGGTGAACTTGTTGACGCCCACCACGACGTCCTCGCCGGACTCGATCCGGGCCCGCCGGTCGGCCAGCGAGGACACCAGCGCGCTCTTCAGGTAGCCGCCCTCGATCGCGGCGATCGCCCCGCCCAGCTCCTCGATCCGCGCCATCTCGGCCCGCGCACCGTCCACAATGGACTGCGTCTTCGCCTCGACCACGGTGGAACCCTCGAACAGGTCCTCGTACTCCAGCAGGTCGCTCTCGTAGGCCAGCACCTGCTGCATCCGCAGGCTCCACTGCTGGTCCCACGGCCGCGGCAGGCCCAGCGCCTCGTTCCAGGCCGGCAACTGCACGGCGCGGGCGCGGGCGGCGCGGGACAGCGTGACGGCCAGCATCTCCAGCACGATCCGCTGCACGTTGTTCTCCGGCTGCGCCTCGGTCAGGCCGAGGGAGTTCACCTGCACGCCGTACCGGAAGCGGCGGTGGCGGGGGTCCTGGACGCCGTACCGGTCGCGGGTGATCTCATCCCACAGCCGGACAAAGGCCCGGATCTTGCACATCTCCTCGATGAAGCGGACCCCGGCGTTGACGAAGAACGAGATGCGGCCGACGACCTCGCCCATCTTCTCCTGCGACACCTGGCCGGAATCGCGTACCGCGTCCAGCACGGCGATCGCGTTCGCCAGCGCGTACGCCACCTCCTGGACGGGCGTGGCGCCGGCCTCCTGCAGGTGGTAGCTGCACACGTTGATGGGGTTCCAGCGCGGCAGGTGGCTGACCGTGTACGCCACCATGTCGGTGATCAGCCGCAGCGACGGGCCGGGCGGGAAGACGTACGTGCCGCGGGACAGGTACTCCTTGATGATGTCGTTCTGCGTCGTGCCGGTCAGCGCGGCGATGTCGGCGCCCTGCTCCTCGGCGACCACCTGGTAGAGCGCGAGCAGCCACATGGCCGGCGCGTTGATGGTCATCGAGGTGTTCATCCCGGCCAGCGGGATACCGTCGAACAGCCGGCGCATGTCGCCCAGGTGCGCGATCGGCACGCCCACCTTGCCGACCTCGCCCGCGGCCAGTTCGGCGTCGGGGTCGTACCCGGTCTGGGTCGGCAGGTCGAAGGCGACCGACAGCCCTGTCTGGCCCTTCTCGAGGTTGCGCCGGTACAGCGCGTTGGACTCCGCCGCCGAGGAGTGGCCGGCGTAGGTACGCATCACCCAGGGCCGGTCCTGCTCCCCCGGACTGCTCGGGTACGGCATCACCCGAGTTTACGGAGCAGTAACTACCCGCGCCCTGTTCATGTGCCTGGCGTCACGCGGCAAGCTGCAGCACACGATGGAGGCGCATGGCTTTCAGCAGGCGGGCGATGCGGTCGGGGCAGTTGGTGAGCTGGAGTTGGCGGCCGTTGCTGTCGGCGAGGCGGTGGGTGCCCATCAGGACGCCCAGGCCGACCGCGTCGAGGGAATCGACCCCGGACATGTCCACCACGAGCGTGCCGGTGCCGTCCAGCACCGCCGCGTGCAGCACCCCGCGCACCCCGGCCGCGGTCACCGCCGTGACCTGACCGGTCAGAACCACCTGCTGGCCGAAGACAACCGTCGCCGTCTGCATGCCCCCACCCCCGTACAGCCACTGCTGCGGTGACGTCACGTAGGAGGAGACAACACTCGGCGCTGATACGTTGCCGGTCGAGTGGTTATTCACCGGACTGTTATCAGCGTGTGAACGATTACGTGCTTTACGTGACCAGCTCAGCGCGGTTCGTCCGGTACCTCGACCCGCTCCACCGACGCGCCCAGCGCGACCAGGTCCTGCTCCAGCCGGACGTACCCGCGGTCGATGTGGTGGATGTCCCCCACTTCGGTGACGCCCTCCGCGACCAGCCCGGCCAGCACCAGCGCGGCCCCGGCCCGGATGTCGCTGGCCCGCACCGGCGCCCCCGACAGGCGCGGCCGGCCGCGGATCACCGCGTGGTGGCCGTCGGTCCGCACGTCGGCCCCGAGCCGGGCCAGCTCCTGCGCGAACACGAAGCGCGCCTCGAACACGTTCTCGGTGACCATCGCCACGCCGCTGCTCACCGCCGCCAGCGTGAACACCATCGGCTGCAGGTCGGTCGGGAACCCCGGGTACGGCAGTGTGACCACGTCCACCGCCCGCGGCTGCCGGTCCATCGCCACCCGGAAACCGCCGTCCACGGCCTCCACGTGCGCCCCGGCCGTACTCAGCTTGTCCAGCGCGATCTCCAGGTGCCCCGGTACGCCGCCGAGCACGGTCACATCGCCCTGCGTGAGCACCGCGCCGATCGCCCAGGTGCCGGCCACGATCCGGTCCGGGACCACCGCGTGCCGTACCGGGTGCAGCGTGTCCACGCCGTCGATCACCAGCTCGGAGGTGCCCACCCCGCCGATGCGGGCGCCCATCCCGATCAGCAGCTCGCACAGGTCGACGATCTCCGGCTCGCGCGCGGCGTTGTCGATGACCGTGGTGCCCTTGGCCAGCACCGCGGCGGTCAGCAGGTTCTCCGTGGCGCCGACGCTGGGGAAGTCCAGCCAGATCGAGGCGCCCTGCAGCGCGCTGGCGGTGGCCACCAGGTAGCCGTGCTCGGTGGTGACGACCGCGCCCATCCGCTCCAGCCCGGCCATGTGCATGTCCAGCGCCCGGGTGCCGATGTTGTCCCCGCCGGGCAGCGCCACCCGCGCCTCGCCGCAGCGGGCCACCAGCGGGCCGAGCACGTTGATGGAGGCGCGGATGCGGCGGACCAGCTCGTACGGCGCGTGCCGGCCCGGGCGCTCGGGGGCGGTGATGTCCACCCGGTCGCCGTCGACGCTGACCGCGCAGCCGAGCCGGGTCAGCAGCCTGCCCATCACCGCCACGTCGGCGATGTCCGGGACGTCGGTGAGCGTCGTGGTGCCCTCGGCCAGCAGGCTGGCGGCCATCAGCTTCAGCACGCTGTTCTTCGCGCCGGGCACGCGGACCTGACCGGCCAGGCGGGCGCTCGAGTTGATACGGAACTGCTGCACCCGCCACATGGTAGAGCCGCGCTCGGCACCCGGCCCGGCGTACCGCGTCCGCCGCTCCGGGGGCCGTGTGGTATCGGTATCGTCGGCGCCATGGCCGTACACCTGACCAGGATCTACACGCGTACCGGCGATGACGGGACCAGCGCGCTCGGTGACTTCAGCCGGGTCAAGAAGACCGACCCGCGGCTGGTCGCGTACGCCGACACCGACGAGGCGAACGCGGTGCTGGGTACGGCGCTGGCGCTCGGCCAGCTGGCCCCCGACGTGCGGGCGGTGCTGCTGCGGGTGCAGAACGACCTGTTCGACGTCGGCGCCGACCTGTGCGCGCCGATCGCGCCGGACCCGAAGTACCCGCCGCTGCGGGTCACTGCCGACTACGTCACGCGGCTGGAGGGGTGGTGTGACGAGTTCAACGAGCGGCTGGGCAAGCTGGAGAGCTTCATCCTGCCCGGCGGTACGCCCGGGGCGGCGCTGCTGCACCACGCGCGTACGGTCGTACGCCGGGCCGAGCGGTCCTCCTGGGCGCTGCTGGAGGACGACCCGGAGCGGACCAGCACGCTGCCGGCGACCTACCTGAACCGGCTCTCCGACCTGCTGTTCATCCTGTCCCGGGTGGCCAACCCGGACGGCGACGTGCTGTGGCAGCCGGGCGGGGAGTTGCAGCAGCGGTCCTGACCGCTCCTCAGCGGCGCCGCCTCGGCGGCGCCAGGCTCAGCGGTGCGCCTCGACGAAGTCGGCGATCTCCTCCGCCTTGCGGGCCGCGGTCATCAGGTTGTTGCTGATCTCCTGGCAGGTCGCGGTCTGCTGCTCCACCGCCCCGGCGATCGACCCCTGGTTGGCCTGCACCCGCTCCATCACCTCGGCCAGCTTGCCGATCGCGTCGATGGCGGCCTGGCTGAGCCGCTGCACGTCGTTGATCACCTCGGTGACCTTGTCGGTGGCCTCGGTGGTCTGCCGGGCCAGGTCCTTGACCTCGCCGGCCACCACCGCGAAGCCCTTGCCCAACTCACCGGCCCGGGCCGCCTCGATGGTGGCGTTCAGGGCCAGCAGGTTGGTCTGCGCCGCGACGCCGCTGATGGTCTTGATGATGCCGTTGATCTGCTGCGAGGAGGCGCCCAGCTCGGACATGGTCGCGGTCGCCTGCGCCACGACCTGGACCGCGTCCTGGACCGTGCTGGTGGCCTCGTTGGCGTTCCGGGCGATCTCACCGGCCGCGCTGACCATCTCCTCGGTCGACGCGGCGACCACCTGGACCGCGCCGCTGACCTCCCTGGTCTCGTCCAGGCGCGCGGTCAGCGCGGTGGCCCGCTCCTCGGCGGCCCGGCGGCTGGTGATGTCCTCCCACGCCACGACGTAGCCCGCGAGCGCGCCGTCGGGGCCGACCACCTTGTTGATGTGGGTGTCCAGCGTGACGCCGCCGAAGGTGAACGCCGCGTCGTGCGGCAGCGTGCCCGGCGTGTTCAGCAGCCGCTCGATCCGGCCCGGATCCTTGTGGAACCGGTGGATGCTGCCGCCGACGATCTGGTCCAGCCGTACCCCGAACGCCTTCTGGATCGCGCCGCCGAGCGTGAGCAGCGTCGCCTGCGCCTTCGGGTTGACGTACACGAGGTTGAGTTGCGGATCGGCCAGGAAGACGTTCGCGTGCAACGACTCGATGATCGCGTTCGCGAGCCGCGGGTCGCCCAGGGCGGTCGCGCCGCCCGGCGGTGGCTCGAGCACTGCCTCGTTCGCGGCCTGTGCGCGCCTCATTCGACACCTTCCGGTGGGCTGGGCCGTACCGGCACGGCATCGCCCGGTCGACCCGCGTCGGTCGTGAGGGACACCGGGCCATCGACCGGCGCCACGCCGGGCTGAGCCTTTCCGCCGGAGGTTTCCTCAGCCGGTGAGGTAGCCGGGCATGGTGTAGCCGGGGGGCTGCGACTCCAGCCAGGACAGGAACCCGGTCAGGGTCTCCTCGCCCATCGCCAGCTGGACCGGATTGCCCGCGTGGGTGCACTCCAGGATGCGCGCGCCGGGCTGCACCGCCCATGCCTCGGAGCCGTCCGGGATGCGCCGGGAGATGATCTCCAGCGCGGCGCGGGACAGCACCCGGGCGGGGCCGGGCAGGACGCTGAAGACCCGGTACCACACCAGGTCGTCGCCGGCGTACCGGGCGACGCCGAGCACCCAGCCGCGGCCACCGGCGCCGGGGCGGGTGCGTACGCTCAGGTCGACCGCACCACGACGTTGCAGGTACCAGCGGCGCAGTGCCAGGTAGAAGAGGATCGCGGCCGCGAAGACCAGGACGAGGGCGATGACTTCGATCGTGCCCATCGCCGTACCCGAGCCAGCTTCGGCCGGATCAGACCGGCTCGCCCACGGCGCGCAACCGGGACAGCGCGCGCAGCTCCGCCTGCTTGGCGTCCTCGTCGTCGCCGCCGGCTGCGCGGGCGCGCTCCAGGGCCTGGCGGGCGCGGTCGGCGTCGATCTCGCTGGAGACCTCGGCCAGCTCGGCCAGGATGGACACGCCGTCCTCGGTCACCGAGATGAAACCTCCGTGCGCGGCAACGATGAGGTTCTCGCCGCCTTCCTCACGGATCGTGACGACGCCACCGTCGGCCAGCTGGCCCAGCAGCGGAGCGTGGCCGGGCAGAATGCCCAGCTCACCCTCGGTAGTGCGCGCGATGACGATCGTCGCCTCGCCCGACCAGATCATCCGCTCCACCGAGACGAGCTCCACGTGAACTGTGGCCACCGACAGGCTCCTTTGTGACGCGTGGGCAACATGGGTCAGTCTACCGAGTGGTCACCCGGCCTCTGTGACGGCGGTACGTGAGTGGCGACCGTCACGTAGCCTCCCGGTATCACCACCCGGCGAACAGCCACCCGGCGCTCTGCCAGGCCGCGTTATTCACTGCTGCCAGGCTCACTGCTGCGGGACTCACTGCTGCGGGACTCACTGCTGCGGGGCTCACTGCTGCGGGACTCACTGCTGCGGGACTCACTGCTGCCGGGCTCACTGCTTCCGGGCTCGCTGCTGCCGGACCGGAACGGCATCGGCCGGCGGCGCCGCTTCGGCTCGGCCGTGCCCTCCCCGGCGGCCACACCTTCGGTCCGTACGACATCGGTCGGGTCGTCGTCGCCGGGCGGCTGCGGCTGGTCCTCGGGCAGGACGACCGGCTCGGTGGTCTCCCGCATGGGCTGCCCAGGCTCCGCCGCGACCGGCTCCGGCTGGTACGCGGGCGCCCAGGCGTTGCTCGGCGCGCTCACCGGTGTACGCGCGGCCTGGGCGTCCAGCCAGCGCGCGGTGCCCTCGGCGACCAGGCCGAAGATCAGCCCCAGCGCGCCGCCGGCCAGCGCCACGGCCTCCGGGTTGTTGCCGATCACGTCCCAGGACCACCAGCCCGAGTTCGGCACCACCAGCGTCCACAGCAGCATGGCCACCAGCGCGAGCGTGGCGCGGCCCTGGATGCGCTGGTCGGTCGGCAGCTTCCCGGAGTTGGCGTACGCGGCCAGCACCACCACCAGCGGCGCCAGCAGGATGCCGATGACCAACCAGAAGACGTTGGGCGTACCGATCATCGTCACGCCCGCGACGTACAGCGCCAGCACCTCCCCCGGGATCCACTTGGCCACCGTGTCGGCGATGTCGCCGAGCGGCCCGCCGGTCCCGTCGGTCGCCGCCCTGGTGTAGGCCACCGACCGGTCCAGCGGTGTCAGCACCGGTTCGCCGATCCGTACCGACTCCCGGCCAATCCGCCACATGCTCATCGCGCACCCTCCCGACCCCGACTGTGCATCGCAGAAGTGTGGCGGTTCCGGAGCCGGTACACCAACACGACCGCATCTACAGGACGGTCGAGAGGCCGGGCGCCGTGGACACCGGGCGCCCGGCCTCTCGTGGGTGATGCGGGAGAGGGTTCAGACGAGCATCTTGTTGTCGGCGATCCCGCCGGCCAGGGTTGCCGCCGTCATCGGCATGTGCCCGGCCGCGACGGCGAGCTTCCCGTACGCCGCGGGGCTGCCGGCCACCAGCGCGTCGATGGCATCCAGCAGGGACTGCACGTGCGGTACGAGCTCCTGCGCCACCGCGTCGGCGGGCAGCTGCGGGACGACGCTGTTGATGAGCTGGCCGAAGGAGGTGCGGTAGCCGTCGAGGTCCTTCTTGGCCTTGTCGGCCATGGCCGCGTTCCTGGTGGCCTTGCCGAGGGTGTAGTTGACGAAGAAGCCGATGTGCTGCCGCCAGGAGGCCAGGAACGGCGCCTCGGCCTGCGGGTAGATCCCGCCGATCGCCTTGGACAGGGTGACCGAGTTGGCGTCCAGCGCGGCCACCGCGGCGGCCACCGACGGCTCCTTCAGGTTGCCGCCCTTGGCCAGCGCCTGCGAGATCGCCACGCCCGCGAGATCCACGTGCGAGGTGAGCAGGTAGGTGAGGCCGGAGCGGACCTCGATGGCGGCGCCGTCGATCGAGCCGGTCAGCTTCTTGTTGGCGGCGATGCCGGTGGTCAGCGTCTTCGCGGTCATCGGCATGTGGTCGGCCGCCGCGCTCAGCTTGGCGAACACGCTCGGGCCCTTGGCCACCAGCGCGTCGATCGCCGCCAGCAGCGACTGCACGTGCGGGACCAGCTCCTGCGCCACCGCGTCCGCGGGCAGCTCAGGGACAACACTGTTGATGAGCTGGCCGAAGGAGGTGCGGTAGCCGTCGAGGTCCTTCTTCGCCTTGTCCGCCATGGCCGTGTTCTTCGTGGCCTTGCCGAGGGTGTAGTTGACGAAGAAGCCGATGTGCTGCCGCCAGGAGGCCAGGAACGGCGCCTCGGCCTGCGGGTAGATCCCGCCGACCGCCTTGGACAGCGCCACCGAGTTGGCGTCCAATGTGGACACCGCCGCCTTCACGGCCGGGTCGTTGAGGTTGCCGCCCTTGGCCACCGCCGCGGTCAGTGCGATGCCCGCGTCGTACACGTGCTCGGTGAGCAGGTTGGTCAACCCGGCCTGCAGCTCGGCCACCTGGGTCTTCGTGGCGGCCGAGCCACTGGCCATGCCCGCCGTACCGCTGGCGGCCGGCGAGCTCGCTGAGCCCGACGTGGCCGGGGCGGACGGGCCGCCGCCGCTGCCGCTGCCCGAACTGCATGCGGCGACCGCGATCGAGGCTGCCGCGCCCAGCACGGCAAGCCGGAGGATCCTCCGGGACATGGTGTTCCTTTCGATCTATCGAAACGCCGGAAATGCCGGCGGGGCAAGGGGATGGGGCGCTACGGGGTGACGACGACCGTGCCGTTCATGCCCTTGTGGATCGAGCAGAAGTAGGTGTACGTCCCCGGCTTGCTGAAGGTGAAGCGCACATCGGTGCCCAGGGCCAGTGGTTGGTCGATCTGGCCGTCCGGCATTTCACTGGTACGCAGACCATCGCCGCCGACCTGGTACCTGCCGGTGGTGACGGTGTGCTGGATGCCGTCACCACCGCGCCAGGTCACCGTCGTACCGGCCTTGACGGTCAGCGTGGCGGGACCGAATGACAACAGCGTGGTGATGACGGTGTCGGCGCTCCCCCCGGTAGCGCCGGCACCCGGGCTCGCCGCCGGCTCCGCGGCACCCCCACAACCGGTGAGGACGGCGGCAAGTACGGCACCGAGGGCGACCGACGAGACCAGTGGTGAGTGGCGCATCGCTACCTCCCGGCGATCGACCCTCGGTATCCGTACACCGGGGTCTTCGAGCCGGGGCGGCACGCGGTTCCACGTTCCGCGAAGAAAATGAGAAACGACCGCCCACTGTCCACAGTGGGCGGTCGTTTCCGTGATCGTCCGGGCGGCTACCGCCCCTGGAGCTGCTTGGCCTGCTTCTCCACGTCGTCCAGGCCACCGCACAGGTAGAACGCCTGCTCGGGCAGGTGGTCGTACTCGCCGTCGGCGACCGCCTTGAACGCGTCGACGGTGTCCTTCACCGACACGAACGAGCCGGGCTGGCCGGTGAACTGCTCGGCGGCGTACATGTTCTGGGACAGGAAGCGCTGGATGCGCCGGGCGCGGCCGACCAGCACCTTGTCCTCCTCCGACAGCTCGTCGATGCCGAGGATGGCGATGATGTCCTGGAGCTCGTTGTAGCGCTGGAGGATCTGCTTGACCCGCTGCGCCACCTGGTAGTGGTCGTTGCCGAGCACCCGCGGGTCCATGATCCGCGAGGTGGAGTCCAGCGGGTCCACGGCCGGGAAGATGCCCAGCTCGAACACCTTCCGGGACAGCACCGTGGTGGCGTCCAGGTGCGCGAACGTGGTGTGCGGCGCCGGGTCGGTGATGTCGTCGGCGGGCACGTAGATCGCCTGCATCGAGGTCACCGAGTGGCCCCGGGTGGAGGTGATCCGCTCCTGCAGCTGGCCCATCTCGTCGGCCAGGGTGGGCTGGTACCCCACCGCGGACGGCATCCGGCCCAGCAGCGTCGAGACCTCGGAGCCGGCCTGGGTGAACCGGAAGATGTTGTCGATGAACAGCAGCACGTCCTGGTTCTGCACATCGCGGAAGTACTCCGCCATGGTCAGCGCGGACAGCGCCACCCGCAGCCGGGTGCCCGGCGGCTCGTCCATCTGCCCGAACACCAGCGCGGTCTGCTGGATGACGCCGGCCTCGGTCATCTCCAGGAACAGGTCGTTCCCCTCGCGGGTACGCTCGCCCACGCCGGCGAACACCGACGTACCGCCGAAGTCCTTGGCGATCCGGCGGATCATCTCCTGGATCAGCACGGTCTTGCCCACGCCCGCGCCGCCGAACAGGCCGATCTTGCCGCCCAGCACGTACGGGGTGAGCAGGTCCAGCACCTTGATGCCGGTCTCCATCATCTGGGTCTTCGACTCGAGCTGGTCGAAGTCCGGCGCGCTGCGGTGGATCGACCAACGCTCCACATCGGACAGATCCAGGTCGGGGGCGTCCAGGCAGTCGCCGAGCGCGTTGAACACGTGCCCCTTGACCTTGTCGCCGACCGGCACGCTGATACCGGAACCGGTGTCGGCCACGTCCACGCCGCGGACCAGGCCGTCGGTGGGCTGCATGGAGATCGCCCGTACGGTGTTGTCACCGAGGTGCTGGGCGACCTCGAGGGTGAGCGTGCGCCGCTCGCCGGCCAGTTCCACGTCGACGTGCAGGGCGTTGTAGAGGTCGGGCATCTGCTCCCGGGAGAACTCCACGTCCACCACGGGACCGGTCACCCGGACGACCCGGCCGGTGCCGGTGCTGGTCTTCTCTGCCGTAGTCATCGTTCACTTCCTCGTCTACGCGGAAGCAAGGGCGTCGGCGGTCCCGACGATCTCGCTGATCTCCTGGGTGATCTCGGCCTGCCGTGCCTGGTTGGCTTCCCGGGTGTAGGTCTTGATCAGCTCCTCGGCGTTGTCGGTGGCCGCCTTGCAGGCCCGCCGCCGGGACGCCGACTCCGCGGTGGCTGACTCCAGCAGCGCCGCGTAGATCCGGGTGTTGATGTACTTCGGCAGGATCGCGTCGAGCAGGAACTCCGGCTCCGGCTCGAACTCGTACAGCGGCAGCACGACCCCGGGCGGCGGCGCGTCGGACTCCTCCACCACCATCGGCGCGACCCGCACCGCGACCGGGGTCTGGCTGATCATCGAGTTGAACTGGGTGTAGACGATGTGGATCTCGTCCACGCCGAGGATCTCGTCCGCGCCCGCCCCGGTGTCGGTGTCGTCGGCGCCCGCGGTGAACGCCGCGATCAGCGTCTGGCCCACCTCGCGCGCGTCGGTGAAGCTGGGCCGCTCGGAGAAGCCGGTCCAGTCCCCCGCGATCTGCCGGCCGCGGAACCGGTAGTACGCCACGCCCTTGCGGCCGATCACGTACAGCACCGGGTCCTTGCCCTCGCTGCGCAGCAGCTCCTGCAACTCCGCGGCGCGGCGCAGCGCGTTGGCGCTGTACGCCCCGGCCAGGCCGCGGTCACTGGTGATGACCAGGATCGCGGCGCGGCGCGGTTGCGGTCGCTCGGTGAGCAGCGGGTGGTCCAGCGAGGAGTTGGAGGCCAGCGCCGTCAGCACCCGGGTGATCTCCCGGGCGTACGGCTGCGCGGCCTCCATCTGCTGCTGCGCCTTGGCGATCCGGGAGGTGGCGACCATCTCCATCGCCCGGGTGATCTTCTTGGTGGACTGGATGGACCGGATCTGCCGGCGCAGCGTCTGCAGCGTGCCTGCCATCGGCCTACCCGCGCTTCTCGGGCTGCGGCCGGACCCGGGTGACCTTCTCCTGGCCCTGGTCGGCCTTGTCCAGCGCCTCGGCGTGCTCGGCGCCGATCGGGGTGCCGTCGGTGGTCTGGAACTGCCGCTTCTGGTCGCGCAGCGCGCCCTTCAGCGTCTCGACCGCCTCGTCGGACAGCTTCTTGGTCTCCACGATGCCGGCGAGCACGTCCTGGTGCTCGCGGCCGAGGTAGTCCAGGAACTCCCGCTCGAACCGGCGGACGTCCACGGTCGGCACGTCGTCCAGCCCGCCGGTCGTACCGGCCCAGACCGAGATGACCTGCTCCTGCACCGAGTACGGCGAGTACTGCGGCTGCTTCAGCAGCTCCACCATCCGGGCGCCCCGCTCCAGCTGCGCCCGGGACGCGGCGTCCAGGTCGGAGGCGAACGCGGAGAACGCCTCCAGCTCCCGGTACTGCGCCAGGTCCAGCCGCAGCCGGCCGGCCACGTCCTTCATCGCCTTGATCTGCGCGTTGCCGCCCACCCGGGACACCGAGGTGCCGACGTTGATGGCCGGGCGTACGCCCGAGTTGAACAGGCCGGTGGCGAAGAAGATCTGCCCGTCGGTGATGGAGATGACGTTGGTCGGGATGTAGGCGGAGATGTCGTCGCCCTTGGTCTCGATGATCGGCAGGCCGGTCATCGAGCCGCCACCCAGCTCGTCGGACAGCTTCGCGCAGCGCTCCAGCAGCCGCGAGTGCAGGTAGAACACGTCACCCGGGTACGCCTCGCGGCCCGGCGGGCGGCGCAGCAGCAGCGAGACCGCCCGGTACGCCTCGGCCTGCTTGCTCAGGTCGTCGAAGACGATCAGCACGTGCTTGCCGGCGTACATCCAGTGCTGGCCGATGGCCGAGCCGGTGTACGGCGCGAGGTACTTGAAGCCGGCCGGGTCGGAGGCGGGCGCCGCGACGATCGTCGTGTACGCCATCGCGCCGGCCTCGTCCAGCACCGAACGCACCGCGGCGATCGTGGAGCCCTTCTGCCCGATCGCCACGTAGATGCAGCGCACCTGCTGGGCCGGGTCGCCGGACTCCCAGTTGGCCTTCTGGTTCAGGATCGTGTCGATGGCGACCGTGGTCTTGCCGGTCTGCCGGTCGCCGATGATCAGCTGCCGCTGGCCGCGGCCGATCGGCGTCATGGCGTCGATGGCCTTGATGCCGGTCTGCAGCGGCTCCTTCACCGGCTGGCGCTGCACCACGGTCGGCGCCTGGAGCTCCAGGATGCGGCGCTCGTCGGAGGCGATGTCGCCCAGCCCGTCGATCGGCGCGCCCAGCGGGTCCACCACCCGGCCGAGGAAGTTGTCGCCCACCGGCACCGACAGCACGTTGCCGGTACGCCGTACCTGCTGGCCCTCCTCGATGCCGGCGAACTCGCCGAGGATGACCACGCCGATCTCGCGCTCGTCCAGGTTGAGGGCGACCCCGAGGGTGCCGTCGGCGAACTCCAGCAGTTCGTTGGTCATCGCCGAGGGCAGGCCCTCGACGTGCGCGATGCCGTCACCGGTGTCGGTGACTACCCCGACCTCCTCGCGGGAGACCTCCGGCGAGTAGGAGGAGACGTAGTTCTCGATCGCACCGCTGATCTCTGCCGCGGTGATCGTCAGCTCCGCCATGCTTATCCGTCCCTGCTCCTGAATCGTCGTCTGAGGGTCTTGCGGGTTACCCGGCCAGCCGCTGCCGGACCGCGGCGAGCCTGCTGGCCACGGTGCCGTCGATGACCTCGCCACCGACCCGGATCAGCAACCCGCCGAGTACGTCCGGGTCGACCTCGATCTGCAGTGCGATCTGCCGCCGGTAGATCGCGGCCAGCGCCGCGGCCAGCCGCTCCTCCTGCCCGGCCGAGAGCGCGACAGCGGTGCGTACGTGCGCGACGGAACGGTCCCGCCGTGCCGCGGCGAGCTCGGACAGCTCCTCCACCGCGCGCTCCAGGCTACGCTCGCGCGGCTGCTCGACCAGGTGCCGCAGCAGCAGGTCGGTGACCGGGCGTACCTTGCCGCCGATGACCGACTCCAGCAGCTCCACCCGCCGGTCGGCGGGCGCGGCCGCGCGGACGGTCTCGCGCAGATCGGCGATGACGCGGCCCTGTCCGTTACCATTGGTCATGAAGGATGCCAGTAACGCTATCGCCACCCGAGCGGTAACGCCAGTGGGCGGCGAGGAGGTCGTGGGCGCGAGCGGGCGCGCGGCGGAGCACGACGGCGTCGCGCGCGCGGCGGGCACGGCGCAGCGCGACGGCG
>Ga0081455_10002520_pt1 | contig 21751 bp, 16 predicted proteins | sample TabmetS3T2R1_FD_70207 | JGI IMG/M metagenome (GOLD analysis project Ga0081455, IMG submission 70207) | Tabebuia heterophylla rhizosphere microbial communities from the University of Puerto Rico - S3T2R1 | ecosystem: Host-associated > Plants > Roots > Rhizosphere ...
TGCCGTGTTTCACCACGTCGACGCCGCAGGCCGCCGTGAGCAGCGCGGCGCCCGTCGAGAGATTGAAGCTGCCCGAGGCGTCGCCGCCGGTGCCGACGATGTCGATGGCGCGCGGCTGCGGCGCGATGTCGGGACGGCGCGCGAGCGAACGCATCGCGCGCGCGAAGCCGCGCAGCTCGGCGGCCGTGACGCCCTTGGAGCGGAGCGCCGCGAGCAGCGCGCCCGCGAGCGCCGGCGGCATGTCGGGCTCCGTCAACGCGCGCAGCAGCCCGGACGCTTCCTCTTCGGCGAGCGAGCGGCCGGAGAGCAGGTGTTCGAGCGTGTCGCGCAGGTTCATTGCCGGCCGCCGTTCATCGAGAGGAAGTTGCCGATGAGTCGCGGGCCGTCGGGCGTGAGCACGCTCTCGGGATGGAACTGCACGCCCTCCACTTTCAGTGTGCGGTGGCGCACGCCCATGATCTCGCCTTCGGCCGTACGCGCGGTGACCTCGAGCTCGGGCGGCAGCGTGTCCGCTTTCGCGATCAGCGAGTGATAGCGGCCGACTTCCGCGTCGGCGGGCAGGCCCGCGAACAGGCCCTTGCCGTCGTGGGAAACGCGCGACGTCTTGCCGTGCATGAGGCGCGGCGCGCGCACGACCTTGCCGCCGAACACCTCGACGATCGACTGGTGACCGAGGCACACGCCGAACACCGGCACCTCGCCCGCGAACGCGCGGATCATGTCCATGCTGACGCCCGCGTCGTACGGAGTGCCGGGACCGGGCGAGATGCACAGGTGCGTCGGACGCGCGGCCTTCGCCTGCTCGACCGTGATCTCGTCGTTGCGGCGCACGTCCACTTCCGCGCCGAGCACGAGGAACGCCTGAACGAGGTTGTAGGTGAACGAGTCGTAGTTGTCGATGAGCAGAAGGCGCACGTTTCGGTTCGCGCTCATAGCCCCTCCGCCGCGAGCTTGAGCGCGCGCGCCATCGCGCCGCTCTTCGCGAGCACTTCGTCGTACTCGGCCGCGGGCACGCTGTCGGCGACGATGCCCGCGCCCGCCTGGTAGCTGTACTCGTCGCCGCGGAACACGAGCGTGCGGATCGTGATCGCCTGGTCCATGTCGCCGTGCGCGCCGAAATAACCGACGGTGCCGCCGTAGGGGCCGCGCCGCACGGGCTCGAGCTCCTCGATGATCTCCATCGCGCGCACCTTCGGCGCGCCGACGAGCGTGCCCGCGGGGAAAGTCGCCGCGAAGAGATCGAAGGCATCGCGACCCGGCGCGAGGCTGCCCTTCACGCCGCTCACGATGTGCATCACGTGGCTGTAGCGCTCGATGACGCGATAGGGATCGACGTGCACGGTGCCCGCGCGCGCGACGCGACCGAGATCGTTGCGCGCGAGATCGACGAGCATCACGTGCTCGGCGTTCTCCTTCACGTCCGCGAGCAGCTCGCGCTCGTGCTGCGCGTCGACCGCGGCATCGTCGGCGCGCGGCCGCGTCCCCGCGATCGGGCGCAACTGCGCATTGCCCGCTGCATCCACCTTGACCAGCGCCTCGGGCGAGGAGCCGACGACGGTTACATCGCCGAGCCGGCAGTAATACATATAAGGAGAGGGGTTGATGAGCCGCAGCGCGCGGTAGGCCTGGAACGGATCGAGCGAATGGCGACCGGCGAAGCGTGACGCGAGCACGAGCTGGTAGACGTCGCCGGCCGCGATGTATTCCTGCGTGCGCTTCACGCCCGCGATGTATTCCTCGCGCGACAGCGACCCGCGGGCCTCGGAGTAGCGCGCGCCGTACTCGTCGCCCGGCGAGGAGTAGTTGGGCAGCGCGCCGCGCAACGCGCGAATGACATCGCGTCGCAACGCGGCGCGCTCGGCGTCGGTGCCGGCGTGCAGCAGCGCGATGCCGCGCGTGAGGTGGTCGAACACGAGCAGCGATTCGGGCGCCACGTAGTGCAGCTCGGGCAGCGAGGCGTCGCTGCGCGCCTTCGACGGCAGTCGTTCGAAGAAGCGCACGACGTCGTACGACGAATAGCCCACGAGACCGCCCGCGAGCGGCACGCCGGCCATTTCGGGCAGCGGCTTCGGCGCGGCGGCCAGCGCTTTGCGCAGGGCGTCGAGCAACGCGTCGCGATTCGCGGGCCGCGGCAATTTCGCTTTGCCGACCGTGAGGCCCGACGCGTCGAGCTTCACCTCGAGGCAGTTGCCAAAGCCGATGAACGAGTAGCGCGCGAGCCGTTCGCCGCCCTCCACGCTCTCGAGCAGGAAGCGCGGATTGAACGCGCCGAGTTTGGCGAATGCCGACACGGGCGTGTCGAGATCACCGGCGATGTCGAATGGCGGTTTCACCGCGTTGTTCCTTTCCTTCAGACAACAAAAAACCCATCTCTGGCGTACCGGAGATGGGTTCTTGGGGAATTCTTAAGCGTCAGATCAAACGAGCAACAGCATCCCGAGGCCCTCTCCTTATTAGAGGCGCCACCACCAGGCTTTGCAGACGACCTTGATCATGCGGGCCGGGAGTATCGCCGTCGGTTCGACGCCGCGTCAAGACGCGGTTTTGCAGCCTTGGCGTCACATAAGGTGGTCCGCGACCCAGTGCGCGAAGTGACGGCTGAACGTCATCCAGGCGTCGGTCTCGCGGATGAGCTGGCGATATCGCAGGGCGATCAGGACCAGAGCGCCCACGAGGTAGACGACGTGCACCGAACGACTCTTGAAGGCGTCGTAGAGCATCGCGACCCATACCGGCGACAACCACACGAGCAGAAACGGGAACACATCCCGGAAGGCGATCGACGTCGTGCCGCCGAAGGTTCGCCCGACTGCCGCGATCAGCAGCGTCGTAGTCGCGAGCAGGATGAAGCGGCGGTGATATTCGGGCCGGCGGCGCGTGATCCAGGCGCCCGCGAGGAAAGTCGAGAACACGCCCATGTCGGTCAGGGGCACGAGGAAGGCGCCGTGCAGGGCATCCGGCCCGACGACGGCGATCCGTCGCATGAACGTCACGAGCGCGAACACGAGACCCACGATCACGAGCCCGATGCCATAGAGCATGCCGAACCGCCCCACGCGCACGTGCAGCGCGACCCGGCCGCTGGCCGCGAGCCAGGCTTGCAGGCCGACGAGGACTATCCACCCGACGAAGACCGCGACGTGCAGGTGCAGCAGCCAGTCGGTGCGCACGACGCCCGCGAACAGCGGGCCGAAGTACGTACGCCAGAAACCGGTGACGGCGATCGCGACTGCCAGCAGCGCGAGGGGAAGATGGATCGAACGGCGCGACGCACGCAGCGACGCGCTGGACACGGATGCATTCATTGGTTTCACTCTTCGATGTTGGATGGGCCGGCCGAGCGTCGTGCGTGGCGGCGCGTTCTGTCTGCGAAGAGCCGATGAAACCTTGTGAATCCTCCTGAAAGGCCCGTGAAACCCGGCGAAACGCAGCAGAGCTACGAAATGGGCGGCTTCCGGGTCGATGCCGTCCAGCGCGTGCTCGCCGCGGCGGACGGTTCGCGGGTCGCCCTTCCGTCGCGCGCCTTCGACCTCCTGCTCTTCTTCCTGCGGCATCCGGGCGAGCTTCACGACAAGGACCGGCTCATGGCTGCCGTGTGGCCCGACACGGTCGTCGAGGAAAACAATCTCACGCAGAGCATTGGTGCGTTGCGCCGGGCACTTGGCGAGGCGCCGGGCGATCACCGCTTCCTCGTGACCGTGCCGGGGCGCGGGTACAAGTTCGTCGCGCCGGTGCGCGTCATCGCCGGTGGTGAACCGGCAGGCGCCGCTTCGGATCCGACGCCGCCGCGGCGCTGGCCGGTGTTCGTCGCCTTCGCGACGATCGTCATCGTCGCGGTGAGCGTGTTGTGGCCGCGGTTGTCGCGACCCGCGGACCGTTCGATCGCCGTGCTGCCGTTCGAAAATCGCAGCGCCGAGCGCGAGAACGGCTATCTCGCGCTCGGCGTCCAGGACGAGATCCTCACGCTGCTCACGCGCGTCTCCGAGCTGCGCGTGGTCTCGCGCAACGCGACGCTGCGCTATGCCGGCAGCACGGCCGCGGGACCGCAGATCGGCCGCGAGCTCGGCGTCGCCTATCTACTCGAGGGCAGCGTGCAGCGCTCGGGTGATCTCGTGCGCGTGAACGTGGCTCTCATCGATGCGACCGACGACCGGCACGTCTGGGGAGAATCGTACGAACGCCGCGTGCAGGAAGTCTTCGCGCTCGAGAGCGATGTCGCGCAGAGCGTGGCCGCGGCGCTCTCGGCGCGTCTCACGCCGCAGGAAAAGCGCGACATCACGAGCCCGCCCACGTCGAACCCCGACGCGTACGACCACTACCTGCGCGCCCGCGCGGCCGCCGAGCGCACGACGCGCACGGAATCGGACATCCGCGCGGCGATCGCCGCCTATGCCGAGGCCGTGCGCATCGATCCCACGTTCGCGGTGGCCTGGGCGCAGCTCTCGCGGCGGCACGCGAATTTCTTCTCGCTCGCCTACGACCGTTCGGACGAACGCCGCAGCCTCGCACGCGCGGCGCTCGCGCAGGCGCTGCGCCTCGCGCCCGATTCATTCGACACGCTCGCGGCGCGCGGCTACTTCCAGTTCGTCGTCGAGGGAGATCTCGCGGGCGCGGAAAGTACGTTTCGCGCACTCGAAGCGCGCTTCCCGCAGAACGCGAACGTCGCCGCGGGCCTCTCGCAGGTGGCGCGCGAGCTCGGGCAGGACGAGCGCAGCCGCGACTACGCGCGTCGCGTGCTCGCGCTCGACGCGATGAATCCGTACACCCACTCGATCATCTGCCTGGACCAACTGAATGCGCGGGAATTCGCGCTCGCGCAGCAGACCTGCGAGCGCGCGCTCGCGCTGCTGCCGGGCGACGACGGCATCCTCGCGATCGAGGCGACCCTCTTCCAGGCGCGCGGCGAGCTCGATCGTTCGCACGAGCTGCTGAAGTCGCTGCGGCCTGCGCCCGACGACTGGCGCTCGTTGCGTGCGCTGAGCCGGCAGTCCCTGCTCGAGCGCAAACCGCGGGATGTGATCGAGCTGTTGTCGCGCCATCTCGCGACGCCCGAGGCGCTCGGCACACGCCGCGGATTCGTGCGCCGCTGGCTCGGCGATGCGCAACGCCTCGCCGGCGACGCGGCCGCCGCGCGCGCCACGTACTCGCAGGCCGCCATCGAGATCGAGACCGAGCTCGAACGGCAGAGTGCGAACCCCGTACTTCTGGCGGAGCTCGCGACGATCCGCGGCCGCCTCGGTCTGCTCGAGGCCGCGGTGCGGCTCGTGCCCCGGTGCATCGAGCTCGCCGAGCACCCGCGGCGCCAGGCCTTAGTCGCGGAATGCGCCGCGGCGCGCATTCCCGCGGAGCTCGCGGGCGGCGATCCCGCACGCGCGGTCGCGGCAATCGCGGAGGCGGCGAGCGCCCGGGGATTGTCGCCGCCGCTCACGCCCGAATTGCTGCGCCTCGATCCGGACTACGACTCGTTGCGCCGACGGAGCGATTTCGCGGCCGTCGTGACCGCGGCCGGACGCGCCATGGCAGAATCGGCGCCAAAATAACCTTGCGGGATCGCGCGCCCCGGAGCCGCGCCCGGAGCACCATGAACACCGATTACGAGAAGTTAGGCGCGTTCTACCTCGGACGCGAATACGACGCCGCGAACGGCGCGCTCAAACCCGACCCCGTCCTCTACGACTCGAAGGACCTCACGACGCACGCCGTGTGCGTCGGCATGACGGGCTCGGGCAAGACCGGGCTGTGCATCTCGCTGCTCGAGGAAGCGGCAATAGATGGCGTACCCGCGATCTGCATCGATCCCAAGGGCGACTTGTGCAATCTCGCGCTGACGTTTCCGGGGCTGTCGGCCGCGGAATTCGCCCCCTGGGTCGACGCGGGCGAAGCCGCGCGCATGGGTCAGAGCGTCGCCGACTACGCCGCGAAAACCGCGGAAACGTGGAAGGCCGGCCTCGCGGATTGGGATCAGCCGCCCGAGCGCATCGCGAAGCTGCGTGCCGCCGCCGAGGTCTCCATCTACACGCCCGGCAGCGAAAGCGGCATTCCGTTGTCGGTGCTGCGCTCGTTCGCGCCGCCGTCGGCCGAGCTGCTCGCCGACGCGGGTGCGCTGCGCGACCGCGTGGGCTCGGTGGTCTCGGGGCTCCTGAGCCTGGCGGGCATCGATGCCGACCCGATCGGTTCGCGCGAGCACATCCTGCTCGCCAACATCCTCGAGGGCGCGTGGCGAAAAGGTCTGGTCCTCGACCTGGCCGCGCTGATCCAGGCCGTGCAGAAGCCCGGGTTCGACAAGCTCGGCGCGTTCGACCTCGAGACTTTCTTTCCCGCGAAGGATCGCCTCGCGCTCGCGATGCGGCTCAACTCGCTGCTCGCGAGCCCGAGCTTCGCGACGTGGATGCAGGGCGAGCCGCTCGATGCGCAACGCCTGCTCTACACGGCCGACGGCAAGCCGCGCATCTCCATCATCTCCATCGCGCATCTCGCCGACGCGGAGCGCATGTTCATCGTGACGCTCGTGCTGAATGAGGTTAACGCATGGATGCGTGGCCAGTCGGGCACGTCGAGCCTGCGCGCCGTGTTCTACATGGACGAGATCTTCGGCTATTTCCCGCCGACCGCGAATCCGCCCTCCAAACAACCGATGCTCACGCTGCTCAAGCAGGCGCGCGCATTCGGGCTCGGCTGCGTGCTCGCGACGCAGAATCCCGTCGATCTCGACTACAAGGGACTCTCGAACTGCGGCACGTGGTTCATCGGCCGCCTGCAGACCGAGCGCGACAAGCTGCGCGTCATCGAAGGGCTGTTGTCGAGCACCTCGGCGTCCGCGGATGGCGACCGCAGCAGCCTCGAAGCGCAGATGAACAACCTCGAGCAGCGCGTGTTCCTCATGCGCAACGTACACGAGGACGCGACACTGCTCATGAAGACGCGGTGGGCGTTGTCCTATCTACGCGGACCGCTGACGGGACCCGAGATCGCGAAGGTGATGGCGGGAAGGAAAGTCGCCCGCACACCGGACGCGGCAGCGGGCTCCCCCGCGAACGAGGCCGCGAGCGCTGCGACCGCCGCGGGTGTATCGACGGCGCGTCCCGCCGTCGGCGCAGGCATCGCCGAATACTTCCTGCATGCCACGAAGGGCGCGGGGCCCGTGCTCTACAAGCCGCTGGTCGCGGGCTTCGCGAAGCTGCACTACGTCGATTCGAAGCTCGCGCTCGACGACTGGCAGACCGCAGGCTGGCTCGCGCCATTCGACGACGGCGGCGGCAACGCCTCGTGGGAAGACGCCACGCGCGATGCGCAATTGAAATCGCGTCTCGGCAACGTGCCTGCGGCCGATGCGACGTATGCAGACCTGCCGGCGGCGGCGCTGCGGGCGGCGAGCTACCCGGCGTGGGCGAAAGCGCTGCAGGCGCATCTCTACGAAACGGCGCGGGCCACGGTGTTCGTCTGCGATGCATTCAAGTCGGCCTCGAAGCCGGGTGAGGCCGAAGGAGATTTCCGCTCGCGCCTCACGCTCGCGGCGCGCGAGAAGCGCGGCGACGCCGTGGCCGACCTGCGCGCACGCTGGCAGACAAAAGTCGCACAGCTGGAGGATCAGATCCGCCGCGCCGCAGAACGCCGCGAGCGTGAGAAGACCCAGCTGAATAAGCAGCGCATGCAGACCGCCGTGAACATCGGCAGCACGATCCTCGGCGCATTGCTCGGCCGCAAGGCGCTATCCGCGACGAATCTCGGCCGCGCGGGATCCGCCGCGAGATCTGCGTCGCGCTGGGACAGCGAGTCACAGGACGTTGCGCGCGCCGAGGAGAGCCTCGAGGTGCTGCAACAACGGCTGCAGGAAACGCAGACGCAGGTGAGCGCGGAAATCGCGCGGCTCGAAAGCACGCTCGACGCCGGCAACGTATTGTTGCGGCCCGTCGAGGTACCCGCGCGTAAAACAGACATCGCCGTGGGCGAGATCGCGCTCGTGTGGGCGCCGTGGCGCAAGGGCGCGGACGGGTTTCCGGCACCGGCGCATGACTGAACATCGGAGGACGACATGAAAGAGCTCATCGACATGCTCACGCAGAATCTCGGCGTGAGCGCAGCCCAGGCCGAAGGTGGCGCGGGCGTGCTGTTCAAGGCGGCGCAGGACAAGCTCGGCAGCGCGGAGTTCGGCAAGTTGTTAGGCGGCGTGCCCGGCATCTCCGACCTGCTGAAGAAGGCGCCGCCCGCGGGCGGCGGCGGACTCGGCGGGTTGTTGGGCGGCCTCGCGGGCGCCGTGGGCGGCAATGCAGCGCTCATCGCGAACATCGTCGGTGGCTTCGGCAAGCTCGGCCTCACGACCGAGCACGCGAAGAAGTTCGTGCCCATCATCCTCGGATACCTGCGCACGAAGGTGAGCCCAGAGGTGATCAACAAGCTCGAACTCGTGCTGAAGGCCTGAGATGCCGTCCTTCGACACCGTCTCCGAGCTCGACGCGCACGAGCTGACCAACGCAGTGGACCAGGCGAACCGCGAGCTCACGCAGCGCTTCGACTTCAAGGACACCGGCGCCACGTTCGAGCTCAAGGAGAAAGAGATGACGGTGAGCCTCAAGGCGCCCTCCGAGTTCCAGCTCAAGCAGATGATGGACATCCTCACGCAAAGACTGGGTAAACGCGGCATCGAGTCGCGCTGCATGGAGAAGAAGGACCCCGTGACGAATCTCGCCGAAGCGCGGCAGGACGTGATCCTGCGTCACGGCATCGACCAGGAGACGGGCAAGAAACTGCAGAAGCTGCTCAAGGACTCGAAGCTCAAGGTGCAGGCGCAGATCCAGGGCGACCAGCTGCGCGTGACGGGCAAGCAGCGCGACGACCTGCAGTCGGCGATGGCGCTCATGCGCAAGGCGGACGTGGACCGGCCGCTGCAGTTCAAGAATTTCCGCGACTGACGTGAAATCCGCGGTCGCCAGGATCCTGCTCGGCGTGATTCCGGCCTGCCTGATGACGCTGGGTGGACTGTTTTTCATTCCGGCGCTGGTGACGACTACGCAGAAAGTGCTGGTCGCGATGTCGGTCGTCGGTACCGCCGGCCTCATCGCCTCGTTCGCGAACTACCGACGCGGCATGGCGCCGCTGATCCTGTGCACCCTGCTCATCGGCATCATCGCGATGCTCGTCGGCGGCGGCGGGGGCGCGGTGAGCGCAGTGGCGATCGATGTGGCCAATCACCGGCTGTCCTGGAAGGGCGCGGTGTTTCGAATCGTTTCGCAGGCCTGGCTCGTGCTGGGACCGATAACGGTCGGCATCATCCAGGCGGTATCGAGTGTGCGGAAAATGCGTGCGCCGGTCAGCTCTTCCGCAACTTGACGGCGAACGTGTAGCGCCCGATCGGGCAATTCCTGTTAGGCGCCTTCCCGGCATGCCGCACGGCGCCGTCGAACAGCACGAGCCGCGCGGGTCGCGGGCTCACGGCGATCGACGCGTCGCCGTCGTCCTCGTAGAACAGCGTCTCGCCGCCCCACTCCGTGTCCCAGCGATCGCAGAGGAACCAGAGCGCGGTCAGCTCGCGCGCGTTCGGCAGCGCGTCGACGTGCGTGAGCAGCGTGTCGCCATACGACGCGAAGTTCGTGTACACGCGGTACGGGCGGTAGCTCTCGCCCGGGCGCACCTGCGCGACCGCCTTCTCGGTCGCATGCCACAGAGAGGTCTTCGGCAGGTTCTCGACAGGCATCTCGCAGACCCAGTGCCGATATTCCGCCGTCTCCGCGCGCGCCATCTCCGTGCGCGTGAACGCGGCCTGCGTGATCGCCGCGAAGTAGCGCGCGCACTCCTCGACCGGCACGAGCCCGTCGATCACGAAGACGTCGCGACCTGCGACCTTGAGCGCGCGCGTGCTCACATCTTCTTCCCTGGCATGGGCGACATCGGCGGGGCGGCGCAATGCGCGCGGATGAACTCGTCGTGCGCAGGAAAGCTCGCCACGCGCTTCTGCACGTCGCCACTGATGAGCGTGAGGCGACGCTCGAGCTCGGCGGCGGACGGGATGTCGGCGATGGGGTGATACGCACGCGGTTGCACGCCCTGCCCCGTATACACCGCGAACCAGCTCGATTCGCGGAACAGGTCGCCCGGCGGCGCGATGATGTGACCATTGCTCTCGAACATCTCCCAGCGCGCGAGCAGCGACTCCGGCTTGCGGATCGCGCGGCAATGCCGCCAGAACGGCGTGTCGTCGCGCTCGGTCGCGGTGTAGTGCAGCACGAGGAAGTCGCGGATCTCCTCGAGCTCGACCTGGATCATCGCGTTGTATTTCGCGATGACGGCGGCGTCGAAGCCGGTACCCGGCAGCAGGAACAGGAGGCGCGCGAGCGCGGACTGGATCAGGTGAATGCTCGTCGACTCGAGCGGCTCGAGGAATCCGCTCGCGAGCCCGATGGCGACGCAGTTCTTCTTCCAGCATTCCTTGCGTCGTCCCGCGACGAAGCGCAGCGGCCGCGGATCGCCGAGCGCCTTCCCGTCGAGACGCGACAGCAGCTTCGTCGCGGCCTCGTCCTCCGAGAGAAATTCGCTGCAGAACACGTAACCGTTGCCCGTGCGGTGCTGCAACGGGATGCGCCATTGCCAGCCCGCCTCGCGCGCGGTCGAGCGCGTGAACGGCGTCGTGGCGGGCAGCCGCTCGCAGGGCACGGCGTAGGCGCGATTGCAGGGCAGCCACTCGCTCCAGTCTTCGTAGCCCGCGCCGAGCGTCTGCTCGATGAGCAGGCCGCGGAACCCGGAGCAGTCGATGAAGAAGTCCGCCGCGATCACGCGGCCGTCGTCGAGCTTGATCGATTCGAGGAAGCCGTCCTCGGCGCGCTGCGCGACGTGCACGACCTTGCCCTGGTGCCGCTTCACGCCGCCGGCTTCGGCCAGGCGGCGCAGGTAGGCGGCGTAGAGCCCGGCATCGAAGTGATAGGCGTAGGCGAGCGGCGGCAGCGGCAGGCGATCGTCGGGGCGCACGCTGCCGAAACGGCCCGCGCGCGCAGCGGCCGTGCTCGAGTTGAACACGTCGTGGCTCAACGTGCCGCCCTGCGCGCGGTGCCGCAACCAGAAGTGATGGAAATGGATGCCGTGCATCTGCACGCCGTACTGACCGAACGGGTGGATGTACGAGTGGTTGAGGCGCGTCCAGTCCACGAATTCGATGGCGAGCTTGAAGCTCGCCTGCGTCGCGCGGATGAACTCGACTTCGTCGATGCCCATCGTGCGGTTGTAGTCGACGATCGGCGGGATCGTGGCCTCGCCGACGCCGACGGTGCCGATCTCGTCGGACTCGACGAGCTCGATCTCGTACTCGCCGCCCGCGAGTAGCTTCGCGAACGCAGCCGCGGCCATCCAGCCGGCCGTGCCACCGCCCACGATGAGGATGCGTTTGACCTTAGCGCGCATGAGAACCCTGCCGTTGAACATACTCGATGTGCGGCGGCATGGACGCGGCCAGGCGCTCGACGTGCATGCGCAGGGGCGCGAGCTCGGCCGGCGTCACCTTCTCGAACCGCGATTCGATCTGCAGCTCGAGCGCATCGGGAATCGTCCGGCTGCCGAGCAGCAGCCAGGCCCAGTCGACCTCCTCGAACGACTCGTGATCGTCGAGCAGGATGCGGCCGTTCGCGCGGAACAGGTCGAGCTTGTGCGCGAGGGAATCCGGCGCCGGCGCCGCGCGCGCGGCGGACCAGAACGCGCCGGGCCGCGCGGCCCCGACGCGGTAGTGCGCGATCGTGAAGTCGCGCAGCGCATCGGCATGCCGGCTCATGATGCGGTTGTATTCGGCGCCTTCGATCGCGTGCTGCGCATCGAGCGGCAGCAGTTCGATCAATGCGCCGATGCCGAGCTGCGCGAGATGCAGGTCCGCGCCCGCGAGCGGCTCGATCTCGACGGCCGCACCGCCGATCGCGACGCAATTGCGCTCCCAGAACTTGCGCCGGCGTCCCGGCGCGAGCTTGAGCAGCCGCGACGCTTGCGCGCCCGGGCCCGCGAGCTCCGCTAGCGCCATCTCGTCCGAAACGAAGGCGCTCGAATACGCGTGACCCGTGAGCGACGACTTCACGAACGGCGCACGGAACGTCCAGCCGCCCTCGCGCGCGCGCACGTTTGTGACCGGCGCCGGATCCTGGAGTGGCGGGCCGAGCGCCGCGACGACACGGTCGACGGGCAGCCACGCCGCCCAGCTGTCACGCGCCGCGGAACCGACGCGCGACAGCAGCCGCGCGCCGGGGCCGCTGCAGTCGACGAAGAAGTCCGCCGTGATGCGCTGGCCGTCCGCGAGGCGCAGCGCCTCGATGTTGCCCGCCGCGTCGAGCTGGACGTCCGCGAGCGCGCCGGCGCGGCGCACGCCCAGGCGCGAGGCATGCTCGCGCAGCAGCTCGACGTACGGCGCTTCCGCGACGTGGTAGGCGTACGTGAAGCTCGACGTGAGCGAGCTGTCGTCACCCATGGGCCGCGCGAATCGGCCGAGCTTCGCGGCCGTCGCCGCCACCGAGTAGAGCTCCGGGCTCTCCACGCGGCCCGCGAGCGCTTCGCGGATCAGTAGTTTGTAGAACGCGAGGCCACCGATGTCGGTGCCGATGTCGCCGTGCACGTGCAGGAAACGCGAGCCGTCGCCCTGCCAGCCTTCGAGCCCGGTCGCGAACTTGAAGGTGGCACCCGTGATGCGCATGAACGGCAGCTCGGGCAGCCCGATGAGGGCATGTGTCGTGCGCTGCGACGGCAGCGTCCAGCGGCCGAGCGGCGCGTCCGCGGCGGGGCCCGTGTCGACGACCGTCACCTCGAGGCCGCGCTGCGCGAATGCGCGCACGAGCGAGCTCGCGGCCAGCCACGCGACGGCGCCGCTGCCCGCGATCGCGATGCGCGAGATCGTCGCCGTCACGCACTCATCCCCAGGGACTGCGCGGCGCCCGGGCAGTACTGCGCGAGGAATTCTTCGTGCGTCGGCATGCGCGCCACCGCGGTCTGCACCTGTTCGTGCACGGTGCGCATCTGTCGCGACACTTCGTTTGCGTCGACGGCGTCCGCGAGCGGATCCCATGCATCGGGCATCACGCGCTGTCCGAAATAGACCGCGAGCCACGAGGGTTCGAGGAACAGCCCGTCCTTGTACGTCACGACGCGCGCGCGCCGGCGGAAGAGCTCCATCTTGTGCACGAGGCTGTCGGGCACGGGCATCGTGCGGCAGTAGTTCCAGATCGGCGCGTCGTCACGCGACGTCGCGTGGTAGTGGAGGATGAGGAAATCGCGTACGCGGTCGTATTCCATCTCGATCCAGCGGTTGAACGCGTCGACGATGCGCGCGTCGAAGACCCCCGCGCGCGGCTCGCCCGCGAGGTAGTCGAGCAGCTGCGTGATCGCGATCTGGATGAGGTAGATGCTCGTGGACTCGAGCGGTTCGAGGAACCCGCCCGCGAGGCCGATCGCGACGACGTTGCGATTCCAGGTCTTGCGGCGCCGGCCGGCCGTGAAACGCAGGAAGCGCGGGTCGGCGAGCGGCTTGCCGTCGAGCCGCGATATGAGCTTCGCCGCGGCTTCGTCATCGCTGATGAAGCGGCTGCTGTAGACGTAGCCGTTGCCCATGCGGTGCTGCAGCGGAATGCGCCACTGCCAACCGGCTTCGCGCGCCGTGGCGCGCGTATAGGGCGTCAGTGGGCCCGAGTTTTCGCAGGGCATCGCCACCGCTCGGTCGCACGGCAGCCAGTGCGTCCATTCGTCGTAGCCCGTCTTGAGCGTCTGCTCGATGAGCAGCCCGCGGAATCCCGAGCAGTCGATGAAGAGGTCGCCCGTGATGACTTCGCCGCTCTCGAGCTTGATGGACTCGACGTAGCCGTCGGTGCCGCGCAGCGCGACGTCGACCACCTTGCCGTCGGTGCGCACGACCCCGCGCGTCTCGGAGAACGCGCGCAGGTATCGGGCATACAGCGACGCGTCGAACTGGAACGCGTAACCGAACGTGGATAGCACCGCGGTGGGATCTTCCGACGGCAGCGTGAAGCGGTTCATGCGCGCGGCGACGATGGCGAGCGAATAGTCGTCGATGGACGCGGTTTCGCCCGCGGCGCGCGCGCGCAGCCAGAAGTTGTGGAACGGCACGCCTGCGATCTTCGAGCCGTACGCCCCGAACGGGTGGATGTAGCGGTCGCCGATGCGCGCCCAGTCGACGAACTCGATGCCGAGCTTGAACGTGGCCTGGGTCTTCGCCATGAGATCGGGCTCGTCGATCCCGATGCGCTTGTTGAAGAACCGGATGTGCGGCAGCGTCGCCTCGCCGACACCGACGATGCCGATCTCGCTGGATTCGACGAGCCGGATGCGGCTCGCCCCCGCGGGGAACACCGCCGCGAACGCCGCCGCCGTCATCCAGCCCGCGGTGCCGCCACCGACGATGACGAGGTCGAGCGGTTTCTTCACGCGCGAGGTCACTCCCGAAAAGAAAAGGGCGCGCCGTATCGTATACGGCGCGCCCCGAACTTCGTCAGATCGCGATTACTGGATTCGGTAGCGAACGCCGAGCGTGAAGCGGCGGTCGTTCTTGAACCAGCTGCGCGGCAGCAACAATCCGTCGTTGTTGACCTGCTGCTTGAGCACCGTCTCCGACTTCGTGAGGTTCTGCGCCTCGAGGAAGACGTCGAAGCTGTCGCTCGGCTTGAGGTGGAACGAGCCGTCGAGCTGACCGTACGCGTCCTGCCAGATCGGCAGCTTGATGCAGCAGTCCGACTGGCTGATCAGGTACTTGTCGCGCCAGTTCCAGGCGAGACGGGCCGAGTACTTCGACTTCTCGAACATCAGCACGACGTTGTACGCGGTCTTCGAATAGCCCTCGAGCGGCAGATTCGTGAACGTGATGAACGGATCCTGCTGCGTCGTGCCGCCACCCGACACCGTCGAGAGGTTGGCGTTGGTGATGCCCTGGTTCTCGACGTACGTGAAGTTCGTCTGGAAGCCAAGGCCATTCCACGGTTCCGGCAACGCGTCGAGGAACTGCTGGTACGCAATTTCCGCGCCCTTGATCTTTCCACCGTCGCCGGTGATCGGACCGTTGATCGTCACATCGCGCGTCACGTTGTTGTTGGTGAACTCGCGCACGTAACTGCCGTACTGGATGTAGTCGTTGAACTTCTTGTAGAACACCGCGCCCGTGAGGGAGCCCGTGCTCGAGAAGTACCACTCGTACGTGAGGTCCAGCTGATCGGCCGTCGTCGGCGGGAGACCAGGGTTGCCGGCACTCGCCGTGTATCGCGGCGTATAGGCCGTGACGGGGCTCGTGCAATCGTTCGGGTTGGAATAGGTCACCGACCCGTCACCGCACACAGGTTCTGCGCGCGACACCGCGACATAGTTCTTGTAGAGACCCATGTCGGGCCGCGACAGCGCCCGCGATGCGGCGAACCGGATGAACTGTGTATCGGTGAGACCGAAGCGCAGGTTCAGGCTCGGCAGCACGTTCGTGTGATCCGCTCCGCCCGACTGCGCCGCGCTGCCCGCGTTCATGAACGCGATGTCCTGCGGGGTCACGAGCGTCAGGAAGCTCGCGGGCTGACCGGGCTGCGGCGGGCTCGGCGGACTCCAGGTCGGGAACTGGATGCCACCGACGGCGGAGACCTCGGTTTTCACGAAGCGCACGCCGATGTTGCCGCGCACGGCGACATTGCCGATCTTCGACTCGTCGCTGCCGAACTTGAGCATGACGTAAGCGGCATCGACGTCTTCGTTGACCTGCTGCTTTTCGACCGGGCAGAAGAGCTCCTCGCCCGGAGGCGCTCCCGTGCACGCGCGATACGCCAGCGGCGTCCAGCTGTTGCTGTGACCGTTGCCGAACGTGGCAATGGTCTGCTGGTAGCTCTTGACGATGTCGATGTTCGGATGAATGAAGATGCCGCCCGGGAAGACGCCACCACCGATGATGTCCGGTCCCAGGTTGTGCGGCTGGAACGTGCCCTGCCAGCGGCCCTGGCCGAGGAAGAACGCCTCATCGCCCTGGACGCCCCACAGTGGCTGCACCGAGCCCCAGTTGTAGGTGGACCAGTTGATGTTCTGCTCGCGCTCGGCGCGCCGGACACCGACGCGCAGCGCGTCGAGCCAGCCCTTCTCGATCTTGATGTCCGCGTCGATGCGATAGGCCCACTCGTTGCCATCGCTGTCTTCCGCGTGCTCCATCGTCCATTCGTGGTAGTAGTTGCGCGGATCGGCGAAGCCGCCCGCGGTGAAACCAAAGCCCGAAGGACGCCGGAAATTGAACCGCGGGTGACTGCCCGAGATGTCGAGATCGAGGTCCGTTGCCGTCTTCGCATCCATGCTGTTGTCGAAGTTGACGACGGTCGATTCGATTCGCTGGACATCGAAATTCAGGCCGAAGCGCTCGTTGATGTCCCAACGCAGGTTCGCCGAATAGTCCTCGGTGAGGTTGGTCTGCGTCGAGAAGCGCGTGTCGGCCGAGAGGCCGATGCCGCGGTTCGCCGGGCAGTTCTGGCTGCCCCACTGGTAGCAATACCACTGCAGGAAGGAATCGTTCGGATCCGCTGTCGCGTCGATCGGCGTGACGTAGCCGGCCGGATGCTGCAGCTGCTGATTCTGGTTCGGACCTGCCCAGCTGTTCGCGGAGTCGGAAATGACGCCCGACATGAACACGCCGCGGCTGTCGAACTGGTACGCGGGAGTTCCCGGAGGCGCGTAGCCGAGCTGCGAGGTGATGATGAGGTCCTGCGCCGCCTGCGAGCCGCCGATGCCGGCGTTCAGGGAGTATTCCTCCCACTCGTTCGTGTACTTGGAGCGGTTGTACTGCAACGTGCCGAGCAGCGAGTCACCGGGGCTCTTCCACTGCAGGGCGAGCGATCCGCCGGTACGGGTACGGTCGTACACGTTGCTGCGGATGTCGACGCCGCCCGGGAACCACTTGGTGCCGCCGCCGTAGGCAGCGACGTTGTCGATGCGGAAGAAGCGGTTGAGCTGGACGCCTTGCGACTCGGTCGTGACCTGCGAGTACGCGAGGTTGCCCATGATGCCGATGTCGCCGATGCCCGTGTCCCAGCGGTTGCTAATGAGCGCGGAGCCTTCCGGCCGGGCCTTGGTCGCGAGATCGCCGTAACCGATGTCGCCCGAGAACGCCGCCACGAAGCCTTCGGAATCGAAGGGTACGTGCGTGCGCAGGTTGACCGTGCCGGCGATGCCGCCTTCGATCATGTCGGCCGTGGCGTTCTTGTACGTGTCGACGCCCGCCATGAGCTCGGGTGAGACGTCGGCGAACGACAGGCCGCGCGAGCTGTTCGCGTTGAAGCTGTCGCGGCCGTTGAACTCGCTGCGCACCTGCGGCAGACCGCGAATGACGACTCCGGAGGGCTCCGCTGAGAAGTGGGTCGTGTCGCCCGATGCGGCGAAGCGCGTCACGGTGACGCCGGACATGCGCTGCAACGCTTCGGCGACGGACCTGTCGGGGAAGGCGCCGATGTCGGACGCGGTGATCGAATCGATGACCGTGTCGGCTTCCTTCTTGATTTCCTGCGACGTCTGCAGGGCCTTGCGAATGCCGGTGACGAGGATCTCGGTGAGATCGTCGTCCGACTTCGTCGTCTTCGGCTTGTTGTCCTGGGTTGTGGTCGCGTCCTGCGCCATCGCGAATGGCGCCAACAGCGTGGCTCCTAACGCGAGTACTGAAAGTTCCGTTGCGCGCGACTTCTTCGCGCTCGCGGCTTCACGCCGCAGCCTTCTCGATGCTTTGGACACTGCAATGCCCCCCCTGTAAAGAAACTGATGACCGTGTCAGGTAATTCGAATACCGATTGTTAGAATTTTTTTGGAGTTTAGCGAGATCGCCTGCAAGAGCAAGAGCGGAATTCGCAATAGTTGCAGCCGGGCCGCATGTCCCGGCGAGTCATAATTTGTCGCGTGGCGGATGACGGAGAGGGAGCGGGAGTGACGTTGGGGAACGCGGCCGAGCGCCTACAACTCGTTGTTTCTCTGGCGCTATCGGGCCGGCACGATGAGGCCGAAGCAGTAGCGCGCGAGATTCGAGACAAAGCCATCGCGGGCGAAGCCTGGCTCGCGTTGTTCCGGATTAATGCAAATTTGCAACGCCTCGAATCGGCGCGAGAAGCACTCGATCGGGCGCTCGAAACGACGCCCGGCTCCCCTGCGCTGCGCCTCGAACGGGCGCTGTTGCTCGAAGCCATGGGGCGGGCGGCAGAAAGCCTCGCGGCGCTCGAGGAGCTCGCGCGCGAGGACACCGACTCGCCGATGTTGTTAGTCCACCTGGCGCGCGCGCTCGAGTTCGCGGGCCGTGACGGCGAGGCGCGGGCCGTGCTCGAGCGCGGCCTAGCGCGCTGGCCGGCGGATCCTGCGCTGCACCGGCAGTTCGCGCTCGCGTGCTGGCGCGCCGGCGAGGCCGGCATGCAGCGGCTGGAGCAGGCGATCGCGGCGCATCCGGCCGAACTACCCTTGCGGCTCGTGGCCGCGGAGCTGCTGCGCAACGCGGGCGACGCCGCGCGCGCGCTCACCTTGTTAGAGGGTGCCGCGCGGTACGCGCCGGGAGCGCCCGTGATCGCGTCGGCCATAGGCGTCGTGCTCGACGATCTCGACCGATCGGCAGAAGCGCTGCCGTACCTGCGTGCGGCGGCGAAGACCGCGCACAACCCCGCCCCGGTCGAACGCAATCTCGCGGCCGTGCTGCTGCGAACGGGTGAACCCGCGGAAGCGCTCGGCATCGTCGATGCGTTGCTGGCGCGTACGCCCGACGACCAGCAGCTCCTCGCCTACCGCGCGACGGCGCTGCGATTGCTGGGCGCCGCCGCGTACCACGCGCTGCACGACTACGCGCGCCTCGTGCGCGCGTACCGCCCCGCGCCGCCGCCGGGTTTTCCCGACGTCGCGGCGTTCAACGCGGCGTTCGCCGATACACTGACCCGGTTGCATCGCGGACGGCAGCGGCCGCTCGCACAAAGCCTGCGCGGCGGCACGCAGACGGATCGCAACCTGCCCGCCGACGAGCCGCACGTCGCAGCGTTCTTCGCGATGATCGACGCGCCGATCCGCGACTACATCGCACAACTCGGCGTGCCCGGTCATCCCACCGACCGGCGCCGCTCGCCTGACTACCGCATCGCGGGGTCGTGGTCGGTGCAGCTCGCGCCCGGCGGCTATCACACCGACCACGTGCATCCGCAGGGCTGGATCAGCTCCGCGTACTACGTGGAGCTGCCGGCGGAGGATGGTTCCGGATCACGCGCGGGGTGGCTGCGCTTCGGCGAGCCCGGGCTGCGCATCGCGGGATGCGCGGCCGATCATTTCGTCAGGCCCGAGCCCGGGATGCTCGTGCTGTTTCCGTCATACCTGTGGCACGGCACGGTGCCGTTCCACGAGGGCGGCCGTCGGTTGACGGCCGCCTTCGACGTGGTTCCGGCCTGACTACTTCGCGGGCTTCGGCGCCGCCTGCGTCCTGAGGACCTGCGGATCGGTGCCGAGCTTGTAGAGGTAATCGCGGCGCTCGTCGCTTCCCTGCGGCAGCTTCGACAAGGCCTTCTGCTGTTCGGGCGTCAGCGCGAACTCCTGGTAGCCGCGCTCGACGAGGCAGGATTTGAGCGCGCCGCTGCGTGCCCGCTGCGCCGCCATTTCCTGCGCACGCTGCTGCGTGATCGCGCGCTGCACGAAGTCGGCATTGTCGGCGTCGCGGTAGCTGCCGACGCCGATGGTCGGCGTGGATCCGGCGTTCGCATCGGGCGTGGAGCCGCTGCCCGGCGCCGACACCTGCGATGAGCGCTGGCTCTGGTCGGCCATCACGGGGCGCGAGGTATTGGAACCGTTGACGCCGCCGGCGGTATTGGCGCCGTTTTCGTTCGGGTTGTAGGTGGCCGCCATGACGGCGCACTGGCCGGCGTCGGTGCGGTAGTCGAGCATCGACACCCCTTCCTTTCCCCACGCCGTGGGCGGGCTGGAGGTGGAAACGCAGGCGCTGAGCGCGAGGGCGGCGAGCGGAACGAGCAGTGTTGCTTTCATCGGAATCTCCCTGTGTCTAACTATTGGGCCGGTACCGTCTTCTGGGTCGCGAGGACCGCCGGATCGGTGCCGAGCTTGTAGAGGTACGCGCGCCGCGCGTCGCTGCCCGGGGGCAGCTTCGCGAGCGCATTCTTCTGGTCGGCCGTGAGCGCGAATTCGGTGTAGCCGCGCTCGACGAGGCAGCTGTGCAGCACTCCCGTGCGAGCGCGTTGCGCCGCCATTTCCTGGGCACGCTGCTGGGTGATGGCGCGCTGCACGAAGTCCGCGTTGTCGCTGTCGCGGTAGCTGCCGCCGCTGTTGCTGCGGGCGGGCTCCTGGTTCGCGGCGCTGCCGGGATTGATGTCCTTGTTGATGCCCGTCGTCATCGCGTTCTCGCCGGGCCGCACCGGAATCGAGGCGTTCTGGCCGTTCACGCCGCCGGCGGTGTTCGCGCCGTTCTCCTGCGGGTTGTACGTAGCGGCGACCACGGCGCACTGGCCGGAGTCCGTGCGGTAGTCGAGCATCGAAACGCCTTCCTTGCCCCAGGCGGTGGCAGGCCCCCGGGCGGCGCAGGCGCTCAAAGCGATGGCCGCGAACGCGACCAGCAGCGGGGCTTTCATCGATTCTCCCTCTATCGACCCGTCTTTCGCCGTGTCGATCCCGTGAGACCGGCCGGCTGGCAAAAGATTCCGCGTGGACGGGGCGCGAAGATACGACGCCGGGCCGCGTCGTTTCAAACGATCAGTGCCCGGTCTTTGTTTGGGCCGGATACGCCGCGCGCGCGGCATCGACGATCTCGCACAGATGCCCGGTCGCCGCGATGACGGACGGGCCCATTCGATCGATGCGTTCGTCGGAATAGCCCACGAGCTGGCCCGAGCGCACGGCCGCGATCGCGGGAATCCTGCGCCATTCGTCGAGCCACCCGGCGGCGGATGCCGGCGGCGCGGATGCGAGTATGAGCTCGGGATTGCGCAGCACCGCGGCCTCGCGCGTCACCGCCGGCGCGGCGGGCGTGGCGATGTCGCCGAAGATGTTGACGGCGCCGCAGAGCTTGAGCGCGTCGGTGATCACGTGGCTCGCACCGATCGTGTAGATAGGCCGGTCCCAGATCTGGTACAGCACGCGCAGCGGCGGCCGCGACGCATACCGCGAGCCGAGCCGCGCGAGCTCGGCATCGAGCGCATCGGCGGCGGCGTTCGCGGCACCGGCGGTTCCCGCGAGCCGCCCAAGCCCGCGCATCGACCGCGGCATCCCCGCGAGGCTCGTGACGTGCACCTGGTAGATGGGAATGCCGAGCGCGCGGATTCGGTCGATGCGCACGCGTTGCACGACGTCCACCGCGATGACGACGACAGTGGGGCGCAGCGCGAGCAACCGCTCGAAGTCGAATGTCTCGGCGTCTCCGACGATGGGCAGCCTGGCCGCTTCTGCGGGTTCGTCGCTGTGCGCAATCGTGCCGACGAGGCAGGAGCCCGCGCCGGCCGCGTAGAGCATCGCCGTGGTACCCGGCGCGAGCGACACGATGCGGCAGTGCGCCGCGTCCACGGACACCCATTCGCCGGCATCGTCGCGAACCCGTCGTGTGTCATCGGCGGCGACGAGCGGTGCAGCCGCGGCGAGCGCGGCCAGCACGACTGCGATGCGGGCGCGCCTCACCGCGGCGGGTGATGCGGCTTCACGCCGACGTTCGCGGCGCAGCCCGCGCAGCCGGAGCCCGCCGCGCGCGCGATGCGCGGCGCGAGGGAGCGCGCGCGCCATCCCGCGAGACGCGGCCGGCGCGCGGCCCAGCGGTCGGTCG
>Ga0081455_10002521_pt1 | contig 21748 bp, 26 predicted proteins | sample TabmetS3T2R1_FD_70207 | JGI IMG/M metagenome (GOLD analysis project Ga0081455, IMG submission 70207) | Tabebuia heterophylla rhizosphere microbial communities from the University of Puerto Rico - S3T2R1 | ecosystem: Host-associated > Plants > Roots > Rhizosphere ...
TGCGAGCGCGCAACAATCGAATCCGGGTGGGCGGCACGACGAATCAACATTGCGCATTTTCGTCTGCTGTTGAATCAATATTTCGCCAGCAGCCCCTCAAAATGGCAAGGCTGCCAGCAACTGTTCCTCCTGGTTGTCAATGATTTGGTCATATACCCCGGTAACACCTATAATTTTGAAATTATTAGATAAATTAGATCTTTGGCGCAGTTTCCAGCAGCGCTTCACGGCCATCCCGCGGCCGGGAAGGTCAATTACGATGTAGTCCCCGGAACGCTGGATTCGGGCGTGGTGCACGTGCCGTCACGCTCGGCGAACGGCAAGCTAACGTCGGACGTGAGTCAGTCCCAGAGATGTTTGAAGCGCCCTGGTGCCAGCTCGGTGTATCTGACTGTCGATTGGATGTTTCTGTGGCCGAGATAGGCCTGCGGCGTCCTGGTATCGGTCCCCTTGTTGGCCAGCGCGAAGCCCGTGGCGTGCCTGAGCATGTGTGGATGCACCTTGAACGGGATCTTGGCCTCGATACCAGCCCGCCAGCGACCGAGAATGGCGCTCCGCGCTCAGATACAAACATGAAAGGCGACCTGCTATCGCGCTTCAGTGCCCGCAATGCTCGCAGTTCGTCGCCCAGGAGCGGGTGAGTACTGGTCGTGCCGCCTTTGGCCCGTCGCAAGTGCAAGCTGGCAGTCTCGAACTCGGCGTCAGACCACTGCAGCCCGCAGATCTCAGACGCCCGTAGACCATGCCGGAAGGCCAGGAGGAGCATTGTAGCGTCCCTGTGGCCCCAGCGATTGCGCCTTGCTGCCTCGATCAGCTTCTCGACCTCCCGCTGGGTCAGATGTTCGCGGGGGCGCAGCTCGGCATTCGGCCGTCGCACTGGCGTAACTGTCCGTTTCGCTGCAGTCGGCGAGACAAGCTTGAGAACCCGATTTGCCATGGAAATAGCCCCTCTCTCGGCTTGAACTGTCAGTAATCTTGAATACGGACAGTGGTCAGGCGAGTTTATCGGCTATCCACTGCAATCAGGACGCGTTTATGCGCTTCAGGGTTCAACCAGGACGTCAGGGCGAGTAGTCGTCAACCGGAAGCTAAACGGCGGCCGTGCCGGTCGTTCGCGGTGAGGCTGGCCTAGTGGGTGGCGAACCAGCCTCGAGGAGGACAGCGCTTGCGACCGGCTGACGGTATATGTGTACGCAAGGCTCGCAGTTAAAGCTCCAGTTGCGAAATCGTCAGCAAGTAGCTGATCGCGTGGCTACCGAGCAAGAGCATGATTGCGAATGGTTCGCAAGTAGGCTGATGCGCGAGAAGGATAAGCGACTCATGTCGCTTGGCCCGTCTTCGGTACCATTGAGGGCGGCTAATGCCCTCCGCCTCCCATGGCTTCGTGCGACTGATCGAGTTGGCGACGAGATACTCGTTCCTCGTCTTGCCGCCGGCCCTGCGGCGACGAAGCCACCGGCGATATTCCTTCCGAAGCTTGCGCCGCTGTGCCAGCTCCTCCTCGGTCAGATCGCACGGGGCGATTGTTCTAATCCCCCACGACTGCCGCTCCTTCCACGTCAGGCCCAGTCTTTGCCCCAGGTCTCGTGCTGTTGGTGTGCGCAAATAGGGCGGAGTGCGGTTAATCTCATCCACTCGTCGCCTGGCTTCGTCGGTGCTCATCCAGGGTGCCCAGATCTCGATCGCGTTCTCCATTTTGCGACCGGCTTCCGCCCCTAAGGAGATCGGCAGCAGCAGCTCTCTGAGGTCGTCGCGTCCGGCGTCGTCGTCGGGCAGGGTGTGTCCGTAGCGGCAGCGCAGGACCTTCAGCACATCTCCGAGCCGCAACCGGCGCATCATCTCTGGTGCGGCCCTGACCGGGTACTTGATGAATACTCCGACGCCGGTGCTCGCTGTCGCGGTCGAGAAGGCGCTCATGACGCGCCTCCACTGCTAGCCCCATAGCCAGACGCCGCCTCTAGGATCTCGGCTTTTAATTTGCGTTTGAATGCGGTTGCGCGTATACGTTTTTCCATTGTCATTGGTCTTTCTTTCCCCGGTTCGCGCCGGGGATTTTTTTGGTTACTCAGTGCGACCTGGGTTCACGCGGTTACGCAACAGAACTCAGACAGCGCTCACAGGTGCGACGAGCGCGTTTGATTGTTCGCAGACTTGGTTAGCCACTGGGCGAAATAGCCCTTTAGAAGCAGTGGTCGCCTTAAGGCTGGTTAGCCACTGCAATCATAAGCAGCTGTTTAGTTTTGGACCTTCAGCCCAGATAGCCAAGCGCAAAAAAGAATGCGCGCTGGCCGCGATTGAAGTGGCGGCCCGCGTCGGCGCAAACCGCGCCGCGCGGTGCGCGAAAGCCTGTGCAGCCGGGGTGTCCTTCTGATCGGGCGGCGGAGCAGCGCCGACCATGATGGCGAAATAGTTGAACAGCCGGTACGACCAGGCGAACTTGAAAAACGCGTACACGAAAATGACAATCAGCCCCATCATTTTGAGATCCCACAGGCTGCGTGAGGGCGTGGCGCCAAAGGGTAATAGCGACATGACGGTCATGATTTCTTCGCTTGACCGCAGAAGCGTAAGCGCGCCGCCGATGGCAATCAGACTGGTTGAGGCAAAGAACGCCGCCCCATTTTGCAGGGCCGCCGTCACCTGGGCATCGACCATGCGCATGTCGCGTTCTAGCAGGCGCTCCATCCATTCGTCGCGATAACGGTTCATGAGGGCGTTGAGGGCGGTGCGTCCCTTGGCCGACCGCTCGATGACGATCGAATAAACGATCCAGGCACCGACGAACAAGATGAAGGCGGCGAGGTCGGGAAGGGTGAGGATGGTCATGGGTTTCGGGTCGCTGTTTCCGGGAATGGTGCCCGCATGGGAAGCCGGCTTCAACCGCGCCGCTTGAGTGCGGGGCGGGCCTCTGCCAGCATGATGCTCCAGGGAGAGAAACATGTCGCAAGCGATCACGACCGGGTACAAGACCTTGTGCGAGGCCGCGGAACGGGAGATCGAGACGCTGCCCGTGGAAGAGGCCGTTAAGCTCGCGGGCCGTGACGATACCGTGCTGGTCGACGTCCGCGATGTCCGCGAGTTGGAGCGCGATGGACGCGTGCCAGGCGCCTTCCATTGCCCGCGAGGGATGCTGGAGTTCTGGATCGACCCACAAAGCCCGTATCACAAACCCATATTCGCCCAGGACAAGAAGTTCGTGTTTTTCTGCGCCGGCGGCTTGCGTTCCGCGCTTGCCGCGCAGACCGCGCAGCGCATGGGCCTCAGGCCGGTGGCGCATATCCACGGTGGTTTCAGTGCCTGGAAAAAGTCAGGCGGTCCGATAGACGCCGCGCCAGCGAAGTCGAACTGACCGCCATTCGCGCCATTGCTTGAATCGATCAGAACAAATGGCTTGTCCACCGCGGCTGGCTCCTGCAATTTGACGCCTGAATAGAAGCGGGGCGGTCATGGCGCTGAAATTGATCATTGGAAACAAGAACTATTCGTCATGGTCGATGCGGCCGTGGATCGCAATGAAAGTGGCGAACATTCCGTTCGAGGAGACGGTGATTTCGCTGAACGCGCCCGACTTCAAACAAGTCGTCGGTTCAGCGTCGGGCAGCGGCAAGGTGCCGGTGTTGATCGACGGCGATATCCGGGTTTGGGAATCGCTGTCAATTCTGGAATATCTGGCGGAAAAATTTCCGCAGGCACGGCTCTGGCCAACCGACAGCGCAGCACGGGTGATGGCGCGTACCGTATCCAGCGAAATGCATGCCGGCTTTGTGCCGCTGCGGCGGCACATGCCGATGAACATGTGGCGGCCGGTCAAAAAGCGCGCGCTGACTCCTGAGGTCGAAGCAAACATCAGGCGCATAGAAGCAATCTGGACCGACTGCCGCGCGCGCTTCGGCGCGACGACGGATGGGGCCTTCTTGTTCGGCCAATTCGGCGCGGCCGACGCCATGTACACGCCTGTCGTAGCGCGGTTGCACACCTATGGAGTTGATGTTGGCAAGGTGTCACGCGGCTATATGGAGGCCGTTATGGGGCTACCGGCCTGGCGGGAGTGGCACGCTGCCGCGATTACAGAACCTTGGGTTCTGGCCGAGGACGAAGTCGACTGGCCGACAGTGCTGAAAAACTAAGCGCAGTTCGGCAGGGATCAGGATCAAGCAACGCTTTTTCTCAGGCGCTCGACCAACTCTTCGATAAAGGGACGCTGTCCCGACAAAATTTTTCTGCGCGCCGAGGGAAGTGCAAAATAGGCAATACGGTCGATCTCCGGAAACTTTTGCAGTTTGCCCGAGCGGGGAGGCCATTCCATCTCGAATATATTGCTGGAAAAGCGAGCGAGATCGAAATCCGCTTCGAGCGCGAATGCATGCACCGTTTTCCCGCTCTTTTGACGCAAGGGCGTGAGGGCGATGAATGGGCCTTCAGCCACGAGACCGGTTTCCTCGTTGAATTCTCGTCTGGCGCAAGAAAGCAGATCCCCTGATTCAACATTGCCTTTGGGTATGGACCACGCGCCGTCGTCCTTGTTGCGCCAATAGGGCCCCCCGGGATGCGCGAGCAGGAGCTCGAGTCGCGGCTCGCGGCGGAAAACAAGAATGCCGGCGCTGACCTCGGATCGGCGTGACATGGCGACTTGTTCCTCCAGGGCCAAGAAAAACACAGACCGCGGGAAGGTCCAAATCGCAAAATACCTGCGGATTTCGCTGCCGCGGAACCGAAAATCGGTAGTGGAATTATTTGAAGGTCGCAGGCGTCACAGGAGAACAGATCAGGTGAGATGGTTCGGCACGGGCACGGGCATGGAGATGGTGTCCAAACGCGTGGCCTGCTGGGGCCGTGGGTAGCCGAGCAGGCGCATCCCCGTCGAACCAGAACCGATCAGCCCGAATGATACTGACGCCCAATCACAACGTCTGGCGCCTCGTTCATGCCAATCGCGCCGCAGTGCTGATAGACGGCGCCGATTATTTCGGCGCGGTCCGCAGCGCCATGGTCAAGGCGAAGCATTCGATCCTGATCGCGGGATGGGACATTCATAGCCAGACCCGGCTTGCCGGCTCCAACGAACCGACAGACGGCTATCCGTTGCTATTCGCCGAATTCCTTGCGGCGCTCGTGAATGAGAAGCCGGAACTGGACGTCTATCTGCTGCTTTGGGATTTTTCGATGCTATACGCGGCGGAACGCGATCCGTTTCCGACATTGACGCTACGCTGGAATACACCCAGCCGGGTTCGTTTCTGCCTCGACGACTATGTGCCGCTTGGATCATCCCAACATCAAAAACTGGTGGTCGTGGACGATGCTGTTGCCTTCAGCGGAGGACTTGATCTCACCATCAGGCGCTGGGACACAACCGCGCATCGCTTCGACGAGCCCCGTCGCGTGGATCCGAGCGGCAAGCCGTATCTGCCGTTCCACGACGTGCAAATGGTCGTCGATGGCGAGGCAGCACGCGCTCTCGGTGACCTTATGCGCATGAGGTGGTCCTGTGCGGCATGCGAGGATCTGCCTTCGGCCGATGTCAGGAGCGATCCGTGGCCTGAGTTCGTGCCGCCTGACTTTGTCGATGCGACCATTGGCATTGCGCGCACCGAACCTGCTTATGCCAATCGCAAACCGGTGCGCGAGGTCGAGCGGCTTTTCACGGACTGCATCGACGCAGCAGAACGCTCGATCTATATCGAAAACCAGTTTCTGACCGCGCCGCGGATTGCGGAGCGCATTGCTGCCAGGCTCCGTGCGTGTCCGGGCCTGGAAGTCCTTATCGTCTGCCCTGAACGCCATGATTCGTGGCTTGAGGCGCACATCATGCGCGTCGGCCGGAGTGCGTTTGCCAAAATCCTGCGTGAAGCCGGGGGCGACCGCGCGCTGCTCATGTATCCCCAAATCGAGAGCGACGATTCCAAAAAGAACACTATGGTCCATGCCAAGGTGATGATCGTGGACGACCGTATTTTGCGCATCGGCTCCGCAAACCTCAATAATCGCTCGATGGGGACCGACAGCGAATGCGACCTTGTCATCGTCGCGCGCGACGATGACATGCGCCGGGCCATCATTCGCCAGCGCAACAGGCTTCTCGGCGACCACTGCGGCGTATCGCCTGACAAGGTCGCAGCTGCATTTGCGCAGTCAGGTGGTTCGCTTACTGTCGTAGCGCAATCGCTATCAGGCTGGGGTCACAGACTCGTTCCTGTGATCGATGTGCCATCAGGCTCAAATGAGGTATTGGCCTTCGTGCAAAACGTGGCCGATCCCGAGCAACCGATCGGTGCCGAGGAATTCGTCAGTCAGGTGTTTGGCGGCTATGTGCCGACTCGAAATATAGCCACCGTCCTTAAGGTGATTGGTGCCGGACTCTTTGTGGTAGCCCTCGCTTTATTCTGGGAGCTTGCACCGCTCTTTGGACCGGAGACGATTCAATCCGCGCTCGCTTCGATTGCCGACAATGGCGCCGCCCCCCTCATCGTCATTGCCGTTTTTGTTGCCGCCGGCTTCGCATTATTCCCTGTGACCGTGCTGATTGCGGCGACTGCAGCGGCATTCGGCCCCTGGCTCGGATTTGCATACGCTGCGGCGGGAGCGCTGGCGAGCGCGATTGCCACATATGCCATCGGCGCCGCAATCGGCAGGCGAACCTTGCGAGATTTTCTTGGGCCCCGTCTCAACAGGGTCCGTCAACGCGTGGCAAGGCGCGGCGTGATAGCCATTGCGGCAATTCGGCTTGTGCCCGTTGCGCCGTTTACGGTCGTGAACCTGGTGGCGGGCGCGAGCTCGATTCCCTTGTTCGAGTACGTGGCCGGAACGGTATTGGGGATGCTTCCAGGTCTGGTGATGATCTCTGCAGTTGGTCATCAGCTTGCGCGCATCCTTAGCGCGCCCACAACCAACGACCTTATCGTCCTCATTGCCGCTGTCACGGCGTGGATAGCGGTTTCGATCGGTATCCAGGCGATCGTCTCGCGGTATTGGGGCGCCAGCCAGTGAGAAAACCGGAAAGAGTCGTGCGAGTCATGACGTGGAATATCCACGGCGCGCTTGGCCGCAATCCACGTTTTGACTTGACCCAAGTGGTCAACCTTATTCGAAGCTGGGACCCCGACATTGTCGCACTCCAGGAGGTAGATTCGCGCCGCGCCTTCGCCGACGGCGTCAACCCGTTCGAATTTCTGCCTGGCGCAGTTGGGACATATGGCATTGGCGCCAAAACGCTGACCAGCACGGATGGCGACTACGGACAAATGTTGATAAGTCGCTTTCCCATTGGGGCGCACGAGATTCTTGACATCTCATTTCGGGAGCGCGAGCCACGTCGCGCCATTCGCGCGGAGATCGCTACTTCGCTTGGGCCGATGACCGTCGTTGCAACCCATCTGGGCTTGAGCATTCGAGAACGGCAAAGCCAGGCTCGGGCTTTGGTTGCACTTGCGTCCGCAAGAGGGACGACCGTCATTCTCGGCGATTTCAACGACTGGTTCTGGCCGGGATCGGTTCGTTCGGTCCTGTCCCACATTTTCAGTGGACGCACGCGTTACCGGACTTTTCCGGCAAAATTCCCCTTGCTGCGGCTAGACCGCATCTATTGTCGCCCGCGCGAGTCGCTGATGCGCAGTTACATAGACAAAAAGGCTTGGGCTCTTTCAGACCATCTTCCGGTAATTGCGGATCTGCGACCCTGATAAGGCGAGTTTACCAGGGCCGTTCAACCGAATTTGTCACGTGCTCACGGTCGGGAGAGGTGAAGCAGACTCCGATACACAGATACGGCAGATCGGGATGAGGGTTGTGCCCGCGGTGAAATTTGGCGATCGGCTCGGAATAGCACTCGCCGGCCTTTGCTTTTACCAGCACGCCTTCCTGAAAATGTGCTTCGAAGATGCCCTGCAATGCGACGAAGAAGGCGGCGCCATTGTGGCAATGCCAGTTTGTGTAACCTCCTGGCACGATCTCGGCATTGTAAATTTGCACCTTGACCTGCGGGTCCCTTGGCAACGAGCTGTACAGAGCATCGAAAAGCAAATTCCGGTGGAAGCCGTGGCCGGGCGGCACGATGCCGTCGAGTTTAAGCTTGAGATTCCGGTAGTCGTGAAGCGGAGTTTCCATCCGAACCTCCCGTGCAGCGAACAGCAGCCTAGTAGTGGGCAACGGGAAGGTGAAGCGCGCACACGGCGAAAAGCCCCGCGCAATGCCGGGCTTTCAGGGAGATTGAAAGCCCATGCCGGGCTCGGCATGGGCTTTTCGCTTTGTTCCGTTCTCGCGCAATTATTGCTTGGAGCCGGTCGTGCTCTTGTTCGGATTCGGCGAACAACTCAGGTTTTGTGGTTTTGCGTCCTTTTCGCAGGCGGCCATGCTTGCATATTTGCAATTCATGCCACCCCCTCCCGACATGTTGATGCAGAACGCAGAATTTCCAACCGTCTGGGCCTTTTGCATACTTCCCGATGGCGCACCCATCGTGCCCTGCGCTTGAGCGACAGAAATGCCCGCAGCGATTGCGGCGACTGTGGTGAGAGTGATCAACGTCTTCATCGTCTGGCTCCTTGTTGGATTGGCGCCGGCTTTGCGGCAATCGGAACAACGGAAGGAGCGCGACCGCGTTCCCGGAACCAGCGAAGGGTTTGGAAAAAATTTTAAATGCGGTGACAAAATGGCAGCGGCCGGGATTGCTCCCGGCCGCCGGCACACGGTCATCGCTATTGAGAAATTACGCCTCAACGATAGCGACAATCTCGTGCGTGCGCGGATTAACGATCACGATCTGGTCACCCACCAGGATGTAATCATATCCACGCCATTCCGGATAGATGACGATCACTTGCTGCGGGAGCGGATGCAGGCGCACGTCGGCCGGAATACGGGTTCCGACGCTGACCGATACGCTCAACCTAACCGGTTCGACCTTCTGCGATTTGATGACCGAACTGATCTTTGTGCGTTGCTCGGTCGTCAGCTTGGCCGATCCAGCCGCACCCTGGCCGGTGGTGGTGCGATTTTGCTCCGTGCCACTTGGGCTTTGGGCCTTTTGCTCGGTCTTGGACGCGCCATTTGCGTCAGACTTGCCGGTCGCGGCGCCTGGCTTGCTGTCCTTGTCCATGGACCGCGCGGGAGCCTGCGCCTTCTGGTCAGCATCGGACTTGGGCGCCTGCCCAGTGGTTGACTTTGAGTCCGGCGTCGCCTGCCCAGTCGTCGGGGGCGCTTTCTGTTCGCTCTTCATCGATGGCGCCATTTTCTCGGCCGGCGCATTTTGCTGCGGCGCGGGGGCGCGCTCAGGCGCCTCTTTGGTCATCTGCGCCGAAGCAGCGCCGGCGCTTAACAGCAATGCCGCTGCAACGGTCGATAATAATTTAGCTTTCCTCACTTGTGCCTCCTCTGGATTCCCCGAATTCCCGAATGCTCGAGCCCTTGTCGGAACAAAACGCTCGCGGCATTGCGCAGTTCCGAACATTACGGAATCGCAATGACGTGCCATTGCGTTCCGGGTTCCATCAAGGCACTTTCCTGCCAGGGGAGGGCGCATTGCGGATTCTCTCGACATCGATCGACAAAAACGCCGCCGATTTCCGCGCGAACGCCGAACGCATGCGCGCATTAGTGGCTGAATTGCAAAAGCGACGAGCCGAGGCGGCCTTGGGCGGCTCGGAGAAGGCGCGTGAACGACATGTTGGGCGCGGGAAGCTACTGCCTCGCGACCGCGTGATGAACCTGATTGATCCCGCTTCGCCCTTTCTCGAGTTCTCGCCTCTTGCGGGCAACGGCATGTATGACGATGACATTCACGGCGCCGGCTTGATCACCGGGATCGGTCGCATCGAGGGCCGGGAATGTGTGGTGGTCTGCAACGATTCCACCATCAAGGGCGGTACCTACTTTCCGATGACGGTAAAAAAGCATCTGCGCGCGCAAGAAATCGCGCGGGAGAATAGATTGCCCTGCATCTATTTGGTCGATAGCGGCGGCGCCAACCTGCCGCACCAGACGGAGGTTTTTCCTGATCGCGAGCATTTCGGCCGCATCTTCTACAATCAGGCCACTCTTTCTTCGTTAGGCATCCCTCAAATCGCAGTCGTGATGGGCTCCTGCACGGCAGGCGGTGCCTACGTGCCGGCGATGTCGGACGAAACGATTATCGTCCAGAACCAGGGTACCATCTTTCTCGGCGGCCCCCCGCTGGTGAAGGCCGCAACCGGCGAGGTGGTCAGCGCGGAAGAGCTCGGTGGCGCCGATGTCCACGCGCGCAAATCGGGAGTGGCAGACCACTACGCGCAAGACGATCATCATGCGCTGAGCATCGCGCGCCGCATCGTTGCAAACTTGAATACAAGAAAAAATGTCGACATCGCCTTGATCAAGTCGCGCGATCCGGCGCTCGATGCGGCGGAGCTCGATGGAATTGTGCCGGTCGACTTGAAGAAACAATACGACGTGCGGGAGGTCATCGCCCGCATCGTGGACGCATCGGAGTTTGACGAGTTCAAGGCACTTTACGGGACGACGCTGATCGCGGGCTTTGCCCACATTCATGGAATGCCTGTCGGCATTCTCGGCAACAATGGCATTCTGTTTTCAGAGAGCGCGTTGAAAGCTGCGCACTTCATCGAGCTTTGCTGCCAGCGCCGCATTCCATTGCTGTTCATGCAGAACATCGTCGGCTTCATGGTCGGCCGCGATTACGAGGCCGGCGGCATTGCCAAGGATGGCGCCAAGATGGTGACCGCCGTGGCCTGCGCGCAGGTGCCGAAGATCACGTTGATCATCGGCGGCTCCTATGGCGCCGGCAACTATGGCATGTGTGGCCGGGCATACGGGCCGCGCTTTCTGTTCACATGGCCCAACGCTCGCATCTCGGTGATGGGCGGCGAACAAGCGGCGAGCGTGTTGGCGACCGTCAAGCGCGACAATATTGAAGCGGCGGGCAGCAAATGGTCGGAAGTCGAGGAAGAAGAGTTCAAGCAGCCACTGCGTGAGCAGTTCGAGCACGAAGGCAATCCTTATTACGCCACCGCTCGTCTTTGGGATGACGGCATAATTGCGCCGTCCGAAACCCGCCGCGTGTTGGCACTCGCCTTTGCTGCCGCACTTAATGCGCCCGTGCCGGAAACCAAGTTCGGGGTGTTCAGGATGTGAGGTGCTTTACCAACAAGGGAAATCATGGGCACCCTTGAATTTAACGAGGAGGCAGCGCGCCGACTTGAGATTCTCTATTCCACGGCGGACGTGCGTGGCCAGCGGGAAGAAGCGCTGCGCCAGTTGAGGCTCAGGCCTGGTGAATCGGTCATCGATATCGGATGCGGACCGGGCTACCTAAGCGAAAGCATGGCAGAGGCGGTCTCGCCCGGCGGCCGTGTGCTTGGCCTTGATATCTCCAAAGACATTCTGGAGTTCGCCCGGCGGCGAAACGCAAACCCGTCGCTGTCGTATCGGCAAGGGGACGCGATGGCCCTATCCGAGCCGGACGGCTCCTTCGATGTTGCTGTCAGCATGCAGGTCCTTGAATACATCCCAGACGCCGATCTCGGCATGCGTGAAATGGCGCGAGTGCTTAAGCCAGGCGGACGTGCGTTAGTGGTGGCCACTGACTGGGACGCCCTCGTGTGGCATTCGGAAAATCCGCCGCGCATGAAACAGGTGCTGCATGCCTGGGAGCGGCATTGCACCGATCCACATTTGCCGCGCACGATGATTTCCCGTTTGAAAGCTGCCGGGCTGTCAGTCGGCGGCGTCCGTGGATACCCAATCATCAACACGCGGCTCGGCGAAGATGTTTACAGCGATGGTATTCTTCGGCTGATCGTCGACTTTGTGCACAAGCAAGACCTCGTTGATCAAGAAACGCTTGAGTCGTGGAGCGCTGAGCAACGCGTAATGAGCGATGAAGGTCGCTATTTTTTCGGTACGATGCGCTATTTCTTCCCGGCTCGAAAGCCGCGCTAGCCCGCGCGCGCCGACCCCTCGGCCAACAACAGCCACCGTTTACCGGCCAAGCATCCCAATGACCGTATCCCAGTTCACGAAGGGCTGCTGCGGACCTGCTTTGACCATCCCGGTATCATGGACATAGGCGCTCCCCACCATCAGCGCTGCACCAACAAAAACGCCCAGGATGAATTTCATGCGCTGCCTCCCCAAGTTTTGGCTGCAAGCCTCGAATGTACGTAAGGGAGTCTTATATTGTTTCATGCCACCGGCGGCGGTAATACCAGGCGCTCGCAATGCGAGGGCGAGCCTGCTGGCGACACGGGCTTTTGCCGCCGCCGGATTTTGAATTAGACAAATTCCAAAGTTATTTCCGTATCTTGCAATGCTGCTCGCGCAATGACAGAGATGCGGTGCGCGCCTCCGCGCTTCGCGAAGCGAGAACGCCGCATGCGTCACCGAATGATTGCCGTCCTTGTCGCCGCAATTTTGCCTTTTGCCGTAGGCGCTCAGGAAACACAGCGAGCCAAGGATGCTCCGAAAGAGGCGGCAAAAGATTTGCCGAAAACTTATTTGCCCGGACTTGAGCAGTTCATGAATGTGATCCTGATCGAGCACAACAAGCTTTGGTTCGCCGGGCGAGCGCGCAACTGGCCACTCGCCGCCTACGAGCTCGGAGAAATAAAGGAAGTCATGTCGGACGTGCAGGATCACATACCGACCTTCAAGAACCTACCGCTCGCCGACATGCTCGACGCCGTCATTACCAAGGAAATCGTCGCGCTTGAGAAGGCGATCGATGCAAAGGACTACAAGAGTTTTGCGGCTGGGTACGATCAGCTCACTGCGGCATGCAATACGTGTCACCAGGGCACTGAAAACGGCTTCATCGTTATCAAGCGTCCGACTCGGCCAGCCTTTACAAATCAGGACTACCTCCCGCGCAAATAGGAGCGGGCATCCAACTCTGGTGGAGACCGTAGCCCGTCGCATGAGCGCATGTTAAGGCGGGTCATGACCACTCCGGAGGAGCTCAAGCAGCTGGCGCCGACAGGGAAATTGCGTGGTGGGGTCGTCACGGCGCCTGCAGCCTCTGCCTTTTTCGCAATCAGGGACGGCAAGGGCGAACTGAAGGGCGTCACAGTCGACCTGATCCGCAGCTTCTCCAGCGCACTGAAGCTGCCGCTGGCGCTGCAGGTCTACGACAATTCCGGGCAGGTCACGGATGCCGTAGCCAAAGGGGAGTGCGACATCGCTTTCATGCCGCAAGATGCCGAACGCGCGAAACGCGTCGACTTCGGACCGGTCTACTATTTCATTGAAAGCACTTACCTGGTGCCGGCGGGGTCGACGATCAAAAGCATCGACGAGGTCAATCGACCGGGGCGCCGGATCATCGCCATCTCCAACACCACGACGGCGCGCAGTGCGCGCCGCACGGCACCAAGCGCCAACGTTGAGGAAGTCGCGAGCGTCGAACAGATGACCGAGCTGGCCAAGCAAGGGCTAGGCGATGCGTTTGCCCTGTCACACGATTCTTTTGCGGGGCTGCTGCCAAAACTGCCAGGTGCACGCGTGCTGCCGGGCAATTTCCAGCAGACCGGCATTGCGATCGCGGTGCCAAAGGGACGGCCCGTTGCGCTCAAGATTGCCAGCGAACTGCTCGAAATCGCGAAAACCTCGGGAGTGGTGCGACGCGCCCTTGATGCCGCCGGATTTCGCGAAGCTTCGGTGGCGCCTTAAATTTCACATCGTGATGATCACATTGCCAATGGTCCCGCGCTGGACAGCTTCGTGCGCGGCAACGGTGTCGGCAAGTGCAAAAGTGGGTCGGGCTACCCGGTTAAGCAACCCGTTTCTGAGCGCATCATTCACGGCCGCCACGGCCCGGTCGCGTTCGACGGAATCAAGCTCGTATACGAGGAAGAATTGGAGACGGAGAGAATTGACGAGACAAAACGCGGCAGGCAGAACCGCTTCTGGTCCCGTGCCATAGACGACGACAGTGCCCTTTGGCCGCAGCACGCCCGGTATAAGCTTGGCGTTCGCGCTGAGATCCATCTCAATCACCGCGTCGACGCCGCGTTTGCCGGTGATCTCCATGACACGATCACCGACATTCTCGCGCTTGTAGTCGATGACGTGCTGCGCCCCCGCTTCCTGCGCGATCCCGGCTTTTTCCGGCGAGGATACGGTCGCGATTACCTTTGCGCCTCGCGCTTTTGCGAATTGAATGGCGTATTGGCTGACCGCGCCGGCGCCGCCCGCCACCAATAGCGTCGTATCCGTCGATGCATTTGCGAGAACGACAGCGTGCACAGCCGTCATTGCGGGAATTCCCAGGCATGCGCCGGCTTCAAATCCCACGTTTCCAGGCAGTGCCACCGCTTGCACGGACGGCAGCACGATACATTCGGCCGCGGTGCCAAATGCACGCTTCCATTGTCCGTTCCAAACCCAAACCCTTTCGCCGATTCGGGATCTTGATACGCCGTCGCCGACCTCATCAATTACGCCGGCGCCGTCGCTATGCGGAATGACGCGCGGGAAAGCGATTTTGCGGGTCGTGCCCTGGCGTGATTTCACGTCGGACGGATTGACGCCCGAAGCGACCAGCTTGACCCGTACCTCGCCAGGGCCGGGACGCGGCGTCTGAATCTCGCCGATCTGCAGCACTTCGCGGGCGGCGCCATTGCGCTCGTAATAGACGGCTTGCATGGATTCTACCCCTTGGTACCCGCAGGATAACATGACGAGGCCCGGGTCAATTGACCTGAACCTCACATCCTATTGGGCGTTATCCCTGTCGGTTCGGGAGCGGGGCGGAAGCGTGAGGTACAATATGAATTTCCGTGTTTATAGCGGCCCCAAAGGATCGGCGGATGTGTCGCCGATCGAAAAATCGCAACTGCTGTTCAAAGAGTTTGCCACTCTCGATGACGCGTTGTCCTGGGCGCGCCATCTGGAAGGCACTGGGCGCATGCCCCTGCTCATCGAAGGTGACGATGGGACGAGAATGAATCGGCGCGCCATTGCTGACGCGCTGGGAGTTGGTATGCGCGAGCAACTCGACAGGTAGGCGCGCGGGCTCGCTCAGCTGCTGGCGAACCGGTTCCACTCCGCACGGGCGCGGGCTGTCAGGCGGTTCCAGTTGTTGCTGACGACGTCCCAGTTCACCATCGGGCGCTCCGTGCTCGCGGTGCTCGTGGGCGCCTGTGGGGTATGCGAGTCATAAAGGTATGCCCCACCGACGGTGAGGACTACGCCGAGGATAATTCCGATGAGGACGCGCATGATGAAACTCCGTTCCCGACCTGAAACGCAGCCGATTAGGTGCGGTTCCCATGCTTTTTAAGGTTCTAGCCGCTAATTGTGACCGCAAACCAACCGATTTTCGGCACCCCTTTAGTTAACGTTAGACCGGCATTGCGCGTATCTTAACCTATTGAAATCACTTGCGTTCCAGCCCAAAAAACTTTGCTCGCAAATGAAATTTGCTGCTATATTGAAGTAATGAGCAAACATTCAACAAAAGCGGCCGGGCGGTCGGCCAAGACGGCAAGGCGAACCGCCAAAAAAGCCGCAAAGAGCGTCCGCGCCGCGACAAAAAAGGCCTCAAAGTCGGCTCGCCATCCGGTGGGTACAGCCACGCGGCCAGCGAGAACGACGGTTCTCAGTCCGGCGAAACCGGCAAGCATGCCCCGCACGCCGAGTCCGCCGATGCAGCCGACCGCGATGGCGGAGCTTCCCGTGCGTTCGCACAAATATCAGGTCGGAGAGACCGTTTATTACACCTCGCCGACCTTTGGCCGTGCCGCCGCGACCGGAAGCTATCTCGTCGTCAAGCTGCTGCCTTCCGAAGGCGACGACTATCAGTACCGGATCAAGAGCTCCGGCGAAGCCTTCGAACGCGTGGCGAAAGAAAGTCAGCTCGATCGCGCCTGATCGTGGCGCCGATATCCGTCGCGATTTTGCCGCCGGCTTTCCCTACCATGGCGCGCACTTGCAGCTGCGATGCCGCGGGAGGCGATCCATGCCGATTTATATCACTCAAGGGCGTTATACCCGCGAGGCGATCAAGGGGATGATCGTCAAACCGGAGGATCGCGCCGATGCTGTGGCGCGACTACTGTCCAAAGCCGGAGGACGGTTGTTGGGGTATTATCTCACGTTCGGAGAATACGATTTTCTGGTGGTCGCCGAAGTCCCGAATGACGTTCAAATGGCTGCGGTCCTGCTGGCGGCGGGGAGTGGCGGCGGCGTTACCGACCTACGTACCACTGTCGCGCTGACTTCAGTGGAAGCCAAGGGAGCCTTTGCCGCGGCGGGTGACCTTGCGCCAGGTTTCAAGTCAGCGGGAGGAACGTGAGGCTGCAAGGAATAAAGACGAGAACCGCGACCTTGTAGTCGGCTAGAACAGACTGTCTAAATGGGAGGATTTATGCGCACATTTCTGCGTTTGGCTGCATTCGCTTGTGCCGTTTTGCTGAGTTGGCCGGTTGTGGCCCAGAATTATCCAAACCGCCCGGTCAAATTCGTTGTCCCTTTTGGGGCCGGCGGGCCCGCCGACGTCTTTGCCCGGGTGCTTGCCCAACATCTCTCCGAGGACACCAAGCAATCGTTCATCGTTGAGAACCGTCCTGGCGCCGGTTCGGTCATCGGCACTGATGCTGTCGCAAAATCTGCGCCCGATGGCTACACGCTGCTGGTCATGTCGAATACGCACACGACCAACGAATCCTTGCTGCCGAACAAACCGTTTCAGTTGATGCGCGACTTCGTTCCCATCGCCACCATCAACTATTCCGACCTGCTGATGGTCGTTCATCCGTCCGTTCCGGCAAAGACCGTCCAGGAATTTATCGATCTCGCAAAGAAGGACCCTGGCAAACTTAATTATGCTTCTTCAGGTCCTGGGACGCCCTACCACATGGCTGGTGAACTGTTCAAAGCGATGAGCCAGACTGATATTGTCCACGTGCCGCACAAGGCTTCTGGCGATGCGCGCAACAGCGTCGTCTCCGGCACCGTTCAGATGATGTTTGACGCCGTGACCACCATGTCGGAGCTGGCAAAGGCCGGGCAGGTCCGCGCGCTCGGCACGACCGGCCTCAAGCGTTCGGAACTTACTCCCGATCTGCGCACCATCGCCGAGGTCGTACCCGGATATGAGGCAACGATCTGGCTCGGCGTTATGGCCCCGAAGGGCACGCCCAAGGAAATCGTCAACTTTTTGAACGCCGGCATTAATAAAGTCATCAACAGGCCCGATGTAAGGGAAGCTTGGCTCAAGCAGGGCGCGATCCCGCTTGTGAAGACGCCGGATGAGTTCGAAGCTTTCCTGCTCAAGGACATCGAAAAATGGGCAAATGTGGTAAAAGTCTCAGGAGCCAAGATCCAATAGTCGCGAGTTCACGCCAACCCTCGAGAGCGCAGTGGTAGACGGGCTGCTTTCGTCATCGTTCGTGCTGCCAGCGTCTGTGGCCGGCGCGCTGGCGGCGTTTTTTCTTGTGATGGTGGTTGTGGCGGTTCGGCAGGCGGGTCTTTCGCGTCTACTGCTCCTGCTGGCTCTGGTCGTGCTCGGCGCGCTCGCGGTTATTGGCCTTCTTGACCGTTTTTCGACCAGCGAGCGGCTTGGCGAGCAGCGCGCGCTTCTCCAACGGGATTCGCAGCTCAGCATGAGCGCTGTTGCGTCAGGGTCGCCTCTGGCCTGCCTGGAAGGTCTGGCCGGCGAGCAGGTGGAAAATGCCTGCGAGCAAGCGGTGTTCGCGGATGCGCAAAGCACCGCGAGGGCCGTTGCCTTCGTCACCGCGCGGCTGTCATTGCTTGCGGATGTTTTTGCAAGCGCGCGCGGCGACGAGAATTTCCTGGCTGCGTTTGCCACCGGACGCCGTGCCATTGAGCTCGATCGTTACGGCATTGCGGCTCACGTTCTTGCAGTGCGCGACGGCTGCACAACCGAGCGCTGCGCGGCCTTCACAATGTTTCGGGATACGGCTGCGTTGAAGGCCAATTTGAAGGTGAGTGCCTTTGATAACTACGTTGCCCGGTATGCATCCACCTGGGGCAAGGCCGAGCCTCCGGCCGACAAACAGCCGCAGGCGTCAGTCAATGGCCCCGGCGAACAGCCGCATCCTCATCCGGTTGACAGCCGCTATGATTTTCCCTCCGCTGCATCGATCCCGCCGGTCAGCATCATGAATGCCGAGCCTCCCGCGCCCAAGGAGCACACCGGCACTGCTGGCGCCCAAGCAGGGGAAAAGGCGGCCGCACATCCGCCGGTACCGCCAAAACGTCCGCAAGCTCAGGCGGCGCCGCCGCCAGCGCGCTAATATCGGGCTAACCGCCGCGGGCCCGCATGTTCAAATCCGTCCTGATCGCCAATCGTGGCGAGATTGCCTGCCGCATTGCGCGCACCGCAAGCCGTCTCGGCCTGCGCACCATTGCGGTCCATTCGGAGGCCGATGCCGGCGCGCTGCACGTCCGCCTCTGCGATGAGGCGTACGCAATCGGCGCTTCACCACCAACGCAAAGCTATCTTTCGATCGAGAAACTGATCGCGACAGCCAAGGCGGCGCGCGCGGAGTGCATTCATCCGGGTTACGGCTTTCTCTCGGAGAATGCCGACTTCGCCCAAGCCTGCTTCGACGCAGGCATTGCCTTTGTTGGCCCGCCAGCCGGAGCGATCCACGCCATGGGGTTGAAAGACCGGGCAAAGGCGCTGATGGAAAAGGCCGGCATACCCGTCGTTCCGGGGTACCATGGCGATCGGCAAGAGCCGAAATTCCTCAAACAGAAAGCGTACGAGATCGGCTACCCGATTCTGATCAAGGCGGTCGCCGGCGGCGGGGGCAAGGGCATGCGGCGCGTCGACCGTCATGCCGACTTCGATGCGGCGTTGGAAGGCGCACAGCGCGAAGCCAAGGCTGCCTTCGGCGATGCCCGCGTTCTCATCGAAAAATATGTGGCTGGTCCGCGACACATCGAGGTGCAAATTTTCGCCGACCGGCACGGCAATACCATTTACCTCAACGAACGCGACTGCTCGTTGCAGCGGCGCCACCAGAAGGTGATTGAGGAGGCACCGGCCCCGGGCATGACCCCTGAGTTACGCGCTGCGATGGGAGAGGCCGGCGTCGCCGCGGCGAAAGCCGTTGGCTATCAGGGCGCCGGCACGGTCGAGTTTATTGCCGAAAGCGCAAACGGCCTCAGGCAAGACGGGTTCTGGTTCATGGAAATGAACACCCGGCTTCAGGTGGAGCACCCCGTGACCGAAGCTGTCACGGGGATTGATCTGGTGGAATGGCAATTCCGGATCGCCGCGGGCGAGAAACTGCCGCTTGCCCAGCACCAGGTGAAACTCGATGGGCATGCCGTGGAGGCGCGTCTCTATGCCGAGGATCCGGAACGGGGCTTCCTGCCCTCAACCGGCCGTCTGATTGCGCTGCAGCTTCCTAAAGCTGACGGCCTGCGCGTCGACACTGGCGTCGAAGCGGGCAGCGACGTCACGCCGTTCTATGACCCGATGATCGCCAAGTTAATCGCACACGGAACAACGCGCGACGAGGCCCTTGATCGTCTGTCTGAAGCACTCGACCACACGATTGTGGTCGGCCCTCGCAACAATGCCGGCTTTTTGGCAGCCCTTTGCCGTGCCGCCGATTTCCGCAAAGGATATTTCGACACCGGCTTCATTGACCGCAATGCAAAGGAACTTGGCGCCGTGCCACAGGCCATTGACCGAGCTGCGACTGCGCTTGGCGTGCAATACTTGCTGGCCCAGCAGCAGCCCCGGGCGCTGACAAATGAAGCTGACCAGCTGGCATCCCCTTGGGACGAAACCGATGCCTTTCAGCTATCAGGCGAACGAAAGCTGCAGCTGCCGGTCCTTGTGGAAGGCGAGGGGATGGTCGCGGAAGTGGGATATAGCGCGCGGGGCCAAACCATCTCCATTGATGGCACCGCGCCTGCCCGCGATGGTTTTGTCGTAAGCGATCAGGACGCAGTCTATGTCCTGCGCCTTGGACGTCAGACCAAGGTGGCTTTGCGCGACCTTACGCTCGATGAGGCTGGGGATCAGGATAAAAGCGGGCTTGTACGGGCCCCGATGCATGGCAAGGTACTTGGTGTCCTGGTGGAAATTGGCGCGCGGGTCACGCGCGGCCAACGTGTCGCCATTATCGAGGCCATGAAGATGGAGCACACGCTCTTGGCTCCGTTAGATGGCATCGTTGCGGACATAGCCGTCGGGCAGGATGCCCAGATTGCTGAAGGTGCGAAAATCATGCGCATTGAACCGACGCAGCCAGCAAAAGAATGACCGGACCCGGATGCCGCTTCATCTCGTCAAGCTATGTGTTGGGTGCGATTCAGTCTCAGATCTTGAGGATTGGATCAGCCAGAAACTGAAAGAAAAAAAACGGCGGGGACAGAAACCCGAGCATGTTCATACGACCCGAATGGTCCCAAAACGCGCCGCCGAGCTTACCAGCGGCGGCTCCCTTTATTGGGTGATTCGCGGTCGGATCACCTGCCGTGAGCGCATCGTCGATATTCGCCCTTTTACCGACAAGGACGGCATTAACCGTTGCCGCGTCGTCCTTGACGGGAGGATCGTGCTGGTTGAGCCGCGCCCGCGCGCGGCATTTCAGGGCTGGCGGTATCTTGAGATTAAAGATGCGCCACGAGACTTGTCCCGTGCCGCCCCCGGCGCTTCCAGGATGCCGGAAACGATGCGCCGCGAATTGCAGGAACTGGGGCTACTCTAGACGGCAATATTGTCGATCAGTCGAGTTTTTCCCAACTTGGCGGCAACCAGCAATCGCATGGGGCCATCTTTAGGCGAAGAAATTGGTGCAAGCGTGAGCGCGTGCCGCGCCTCAAGGTAATCGAGCTTAAAACCGGCCACATCGATCTCGATCCGAGCCACATTCAGGACGCGATCGGCTATTTCGCCGTTTTTTATGCGGTTCGCGCAGCTTTTGAGCACTCGATGAAGCATTGGGGCCACCGTACGTTCGGCGGCGGACAGGTAGGCGTTGCGCGAGGAGAGCGCCAATCCGTCGGGTTCGCGCACGGTCGGAACGCCGATTATCTTCACCGGGAGATCCAGATCCTTGGCCATCTGGGTGACAACGCGAAGCTGCTGATAGTCCTTTTGGCCGAAAAATGCCAAATCCGGCGAAACTTGAGTAAGCAATTTAGCGACTACCGTTGCGACGCCGGCTAAGAAATGTGGCCGGAATTCATCCTCGAGACCGGCTTTGGCGGGGCCTTCGGGAGCAATCCGCGTAGCAAAGCCGTCCGGATACATGGCCCCGACCGAGGGGACCCAGGCCAGATCGATCTTGGCCTCGCGCAAAGCTTTGATGTCGGCTGCAAACCTCCGTGGATAACTGCCGAAATCTTCGTGCGGCGCGAACTGAGTCGGGTTTACGAAAATTGAAACGACAACACGTCTTGCCCGCCGTTGCGCTTCCTGCACCAGCGCCATGTGGCCGCGATGCAGCGCGCCCATTGTAGGTATCAATGCGATGCGGTCACCCCTTCTGCGATACGGTTCTAGAGCGCGACGAAGCGGAGCGACCGTACGTACCACCTTCAGACGATTTGCCATAAATTTTTACCTTGTCCACGAATTGTCGCAAATGCCGATTAACTCCTGCAAGGCGTGGGGGCGACGAATGTGGTGAACCAAATTCGACGCGCGCCGGGTTTTAACTTGACTAAAGACCACTAATCTTTTGAGAATTGACGGCCGGAGGGGGCGGCATGTTGATCCAGCCAATTCAGGAAACAGCTCAATCGGCGCATGTAGTCGTCCTCGGCAATGAGA